>Ga0307515_10008942_pt1 | contig 19456 bp, 25 predicted proteins | sample 17_EM_MG_FD_194513 | JGI IMG/M metagenome (GOLD analysis project Ga0307515, IMG submission 194513) | Populus trichocarpa ectomycorrhiza microbial communities from riparian zone in the Pacific Northwest, United States - 17_EM | ecosystem: Host-associated > Plants > Roots > Unclassified | place...
ATCAACATTCTCACAATGCATCGGGACCCTAGAAACTTTAGCCCCTTGGCAGATGAGTTCTGGCCCGAGCGATGGCTGATCGCCCAGGGTTCAATGGAGCTCCCGAGTTCCACATTGAAGGCAGATTTCATACACAATGCTGCCGCGTTTATTCCATTCTCTTATGGTGAGCCTCATTGGTTGGAGATTGGAGGAGAGTTTTTGATGTATACCTATCCGCACAGGTCCAGCCAATTGCGTCGGGAAGCCGTTGGCAATTCTTGGTACGAACTTTCTAAGAATCATGCTTGATCTATGTTGAACGGGTGGGAATCTAGAACTTCGCATGGCGACTATCAGCATTCTCCAGAATCTGGATGTCCAGTTTGAAGATGGATATGCGAAGACGTGGGAGGAGGATTGGGGTGACCAGTTCCTTCTCGTGCCTGGTGAACTCCCAGTTGTGTTCTCTGACAGGAAGTGAGGCAGGCGGTTTTGATTGTGAGTCCGTGTTTCGTGTGTTCGTTTTGTACAATGTATCGGATCGCATTCTCTGTACGGTTTTTATATATGACCGGTCAATTCGTCTGTCCCGTCCGGGGTGATTCGATCAGCGTCAAGAGGGAGGGATTCCGCAGCCCTTATGGTCGCTTCTCCCATGGTTACGGTTTGTCGGAATGTCGTAACTCAGCTCGTCTCGAGGTTGGATCCATCCTGCGGAATACGGTTTACACTTTTGTCTCACCGTGTTTGCTTGTCGACTAGACCATCTGTGGATACCTTGTGCTCCAAGGAAAGACAAAGATGATTCCCCTAGAGATCTACCTGCTTACGTTGATCATTCTGTGTGTCTGGAAAAGGGGCTGTCGTCGATCTGCCGTCTTTGTCGAAACACGGAGAGTGTTTTTCGTGCCGAGTTCCCGAAGTAAGGCGCCCATAAGAAGTGCCGGAAATGTGCGCACCGGGATTGGCCGTGGCTCCTCTTACATCCGAACCAGAAACGTTACTCAGGCGAAACTCATGGTCAGATCCACGGCCTCTCGCGCGGACGTTCCCTCCATCTCATTTACTCTTTTTCGTACAGGGCGGAGGCGCGAGATATCCATATCCAAAAGCAGTTTGGTCGCCAGCAGGTTCGTCATACGTCCTCTCCCTCCGATTATCCCCTTCCGGACCGTGCATTGACCACATCCTGAAACTTGGGCTGATTTCTCCTAGGCGGCTGGTGGACCCGCCCCTCCAATTGGAAAGTTAACACCGCAATCGCTTTTGCCGGGATCATCGGCGCAACATACGGCGTCTGGAACCTCAGTGCAGACAAGGAGGTGCGCGTTTGATGTTCCTTTTTTCCGTTCCCGCCCTCGCACTTGGTTTTAGTCTACACGGCTGTTACGTTTGGAGTATCTTTTCAGTGTGGCTGACGTCATGATTGGATTCCAGTGGCGTTACGTCCAACCAGATCGCCAAATACCGTCGATGAAGGTGAGCGTGTGTACCTTGTTTCACTCTTTTTTTTCTTTCTCCTCTTGTCGCTACTTCCCCACTCGGCGCTTGGGCCTGGAACAACGGAGCTGACATACGCCGGGATGGGTTTCTAGTGGGCCAAGCAGTACAAAGACCAGAATGAAACGTCTTCCCCAACATAACCAGTGCTCCACGTCATTCACCCATGTTGTTCGCTCCGTCACGGCGTGCGCTCTCTCGTAGCCCACTTCTAATAAACAAACTAGACCCCATCGTGATACTTTGCCGCGCCGACGCACTGATATACGCTACAGGCTTTCTCTGTTCCGGTAAGTTGTCAACCTGTATGCGGTGAAAGGTGGACCTTCGTCCGTGTCCCCATGACACGCTGTGGCGCCCACGGCCTGCAACGTACCCTAGGGGCCATGTTTGTGTTTCCACTTTTTCTAAGAAAGTAGGCTTTGATCCTCGACACTTCTGATGGTAACAAGCGTTTTGTCCATGGGCTTTGTAGCCTTGCCCCTGGAGATGCTTTCTAACCGAAGATCTGCATACCCGATCGACCACAACTCGTCTGGGGGGACCGTTTCTCGCCTCCTTATCCGCTGGCCATGGCGACTACGGGACGCCGCGATTTCCATACCATTTCCATATTCGTATATTGGACACACCCTTTGCGCCTTTAGCCTGAGTCACTGGCGAGTAACACGCAGGGGGTGCTGCCATGGCCCGCTTTCGTGGGTCATGAGAATCTGGTACGATGCCAACCGAGCTACCTCGTGCCTTTGGCTTTGTGGTTTTCTTGTTACCAGTTCCCCATGGCTTCCTCTGGATTAGATAAATAGACCACCGTCTGTGTTTTCATCTTCCCCACATCCCCCCCACTCCTGTGCCCGATTCTCTACCTCGTCTATTTCTAACCATCCAACACACCTCTTCCGGCTCTTCCCCTGGTAATTCTAAAATGTCGCAAAGATACTTCTCATTCCACGGAAGTTGCTTCATCCCCGTAAGTTGGATACACCACTTCCTGTTAACCGTGATTTGGAGCTGATCCGGCGGCCCTCAGAACCTCTCGGTCCCTGCGCGGGAACAGCACAATCCACCGAGAGTCCGGGACCCCAACTACCCCCTGATACCGACTTCTGGTGGCTTCTTCGTTGGAAACCGCCCCTTCAACTTTCCTGCCCATATAGCTGCAAACGACGTCGGGGGGACGGGCGGGGAGGATGTGGAGGATGAGGAGGAAGTTGGGGGAGAGGAGGAAGACGACCAATCCGAATCGAATTGGTCCGAGGCTGGTTCTCAATGTTCTACTTCCGCGACCACCGTCAGTGATGGCGACACCGTCTTCACTACTTCAACCACCTCCGACCACCACGACGTGGGATGGGCCTTGGACCCGACTTTGAAAATTGGGAGCCTCGAAGACCTCCGTGGAGATTTCGGATCGGAGCTGGTGGAACCATCCGCGTGGATTCTTCAAAGGATAATCAGGCTCACCGAAGCTGGTAGCGAATTCGCCGCCCGGGAGGTCCTGAAACACTGGTTCAATATCGTCGCTATATTGACTGGCACCCCTGCGGGAGAGCCACTCCAACTTCCCCAGGTGATCCAACCTGGAGACCTCCCGTTCCATAGGCCTATCACGTGGGAAGAAGTCAACCTACTCGACGGTGAGGACCGAAAGTCGCGCTTCGGGCGGGAGGTGGACGATATGTATAAACGCGGCGCAAGGCTGTCGATCATGTTCCTTTTCCCAGACGCCAGGACCAAGGGGCTTTCGACGGGTGATAAGAGGAGGATCTTCATCGTAGCGTCCAATGTTTGGATGTACGATCAGCTCAAGGCCGAAGGGTTGTTGTGGGTCATGGACAGGGAATACGTATATACTCGTGAGGAGGGTGGGCGCAAGTGGGCGAATTCCTGGTCGAAGGACTTCATGGTTTACACCGTGCTATACCCTCCCCCCATCGTTGTGTTCCATTGATTTTCGATGCTTGCTTTGATTCCCCATTCATACCCTCTGTATCTAGTTATCTTCTCTCGTCCCCCCATTTTTCCTTCTCTTATTCCCTTTGCCCGTCCCTCCTCCTCTCCTCATCATTTATGGACTCGGTTTTCTTGGTTTCACTTATCATGGTTTGTTCTTCTTCCATCCTGTTTTTTTTTCTTTCCTTTTTTTAATACGCCGCTAGACTGTGGCGCATCATCCATTCCGTGTACCATAGAGTTTAATACTGTGTATTTGTATGCAAGCTATCTGTAATTACCGCTAAGGGCGCAGGTGACCCGGCGATTATGTATATGGCATTAGACATCCTCTTCATCTTCTGCATCTTCATCGTTATATTCGCCCTCGGAGGAATCCCCACCTGGATCTTGGATGGTCATCATGTCGTTCAAACTACCAGAGCGTGTGGGTTAGTCCGATCGGCCAGGTGCGGGCATAATGGTATAGCAACTACAAACCAATGGACGAACGGTCGTAGGACAACGACGAGCTCCTCGAGTTTCTCAGCAAAGTCTGGGCTGAGGACTATTTCGTCTGCGATCCTGTTTTGCACGGGAAGATATTCAGCGACAATTTACTGGAATGCAAATACTCAACCGAACCTGTGAACAACCGCGAAGGACCTGCACTTGAGTAGGTCGATGTCCCTGTTCGAAGGTTTCGCGCGTTCAGAGTCGGATGTCAGTCCAGACTCTAGAAACCGAGACTAACGGGTGGTTTTTATCCACTCCCTTTGGAGCGACCTTCAATTCATCCTCTCCACCGAATATATTTCTCCTCTGCCCTTGTGGATGTGGTCTGGCCTCGCCAACGAGGTTTGTGAACGCTGTGGATGAGATAGTTTGCCGTAGTCTGGCAGAGGATCTCTGGAGATTATTCCTGTCAATCGGAAGGACGTTAGTGATGTGCCGCGGAGTGGAAAAGCGGGTAGATCATTGCCTTATCGTCTGTAGCTCGTTTTTACCGGGACACCAAGCGCCGGCTGCAATGAGGCTCCCATTACCGGGTTTAACTGAATGACCAAAAGGTAAAGGGACGTAAGTGACGAAGAGATGGAGAATGAAGGAAGACTTGCTAGATCTAGGAACGTGAAGTGAGCAAGTCAAGACGATGTTCACATCAGGTACAAAATGGATGTGTCACCGACATGTGATCTACCTATGGATTACTCCGAGTGAATGGGGAATAGATACAGAGGGACGTACAATGAGCAAAGATACCTTTCCGGCCACTCCGGGAGAAGGAGGCGGAGAAGTTTGTTTTGTATGGGGTCTTGTCGTTACTAAACCGGATCTTGGGTGGAAGGTGATGATTATCGGAGGATGCGAGGGTTAAACGTTAGGCCGCTAATTCACTCACATCACGGTAGATGCGGTGGATTACGTCCTTTGGAGGTAGGTGTGGTACCTGTGGATCGGCCTCGACAATGTGGTCCGTGAGCACTTCGATAAACGCCTTCCACTCTTTCTCGGCCTGTCGGAACACGGGTTCTGGTGACGTCTGTCAGGAATTGGGTGGCAGGAGACGGCAGAAACGTGTACCGTTTAATCTGAACCTGATAGGTCGATGGTGAGTGAAGCAGAACGGTTCTAGTCAAGACGGAAACCAACCATTCCCGGTCGTTGCATTCCGGTTCTTTGAGCTTGTTCAAAAAGTCGAACGTGTTTTGCGAGATCCGCCCAGGGGGAACTAGAGAACACGTTCGGATGGACATATTCTCCTCTGGAACGTTTTCAACTAACCTTGGCCCGTCTTCGGAGCCCGGACGACCTTTCCGACGATCTCTTGACCTTCCTTCAACTCCAGATCGTTCTCTTCCTCCTCTGACGTCGCCCTCTTTCTGCGCTTTTTGGGTTTTGACGGACTCATCTTTTTCTTCCGGGTTGCTCCAGCTCGTTTTCCCCGTTTCGCCGCGTCCGCATCGTCATCGTCCAGATTATCACTGTCTAACGCTTGGACATCGTCTTCCGACTCTGGCTCGTCGCGAGTTTTCCTCTTCTGCACGGTGGTTGCTCGTTTGGAAGTCGACTTGAAGAGCATCAGAGGGAGGCTGAGGGTTGGTAATGATGAGGCAACGTTTGACGCGTGACGTAGTAGGGTGCTTGACTCAACGTGACGGTCGTACTGTAATTGTAAATGTAATGATTTGTAAACTTACCCGGATTCCGCTTAAAGGCCGAGATAAAAAAAATATAAACGAGCGGTAAGTAGCTCCGGAGACAAACCGTTCGCCTTTCTCTCTCTCGACAGCAGCAAGAGTCAGAGATGAGTTCGTATGGCCAACACGCCCCCTCGTCCTCTTTGCAGCAGGACTCGGCGTTGGTCGCCCAATTCGCTTCGCACGACCACACTGAGAGGGATCACTGTCCTCTTTCTCCCTCCGATATCCATGAAGAGGCCGCCGCCTGGAATGACTCCATCCCCCACAAATCACGACCAATGAAACCAACAATTGGTCGACCTATGGATAAGCCAGAGATTCACATATCCACCAACGAACGTGCTCCGCTCCTTTCCAAGCCCTCCATCTCCCGGATTGACGAAACGCACAAGGGTGGTGATGATGGTCCGGCTCATGATCTCGATTACAAATGCGCATTTTTCGACGAAGTAAAGACTCTCGCAGGCTACACTCTCCCGGTCTTCGGGTGCGCGTCTCATTTCCTTTTCAGGAGGGATTGACCTCATCCCGTTCCTTATCTATTTACAGAAGCCATATTTTGGAGGTACTTACTACAGGCCATTAATTTCGAAATGCTTGTTTTAACACACTCCGTCAGTACTCGCTCCTAGTTGCCGGCACTGTCTCCATCGGCCATCTCTCCACCAATGCTCTTGCCGCCGCGACCCTCGGGTCAATGACTGCCAGTGTAACTGGCTTTAGTATCATGCAAGGTTTCATCAGCAGCCTTGACACGCTCCTGCCAAGTGCCTGGACCTCATCCAACCCGCAGTTGGTTGGACTGTGGTGCCAACGCGTGTGTGAGTATCCCTCGAGTCTACCCTCGTATGGCATCGCCAGCTGATTGCTCGTTTCTTACAGCTGTCGTCCTCTTCTTTTTGCTTTTCGTGAGTATTACGTACTACCTACACGTTCGTGCACGAGCTGATTACGATACCAAAGCCTATAAGCGTTGTGTGGATCTGGTCCGAGTCCATTTTATTGGCCCTCAAGCAAGACCCCGAAGTTGCACATTATGCGGCAACTTATCTTAAATGGCTGCTCTTGGGGCTACCTGCGTACGGATTTAATAACGTCTCCAGGAAGTATTTCCAGTCTCAAAACTTGTTTGACGCACCAACTCGTATCATTATTTTTGTCGCTCCAATTAACGTCATCCTGAATTACCTCTTGGGTACGCTTCTTTTTTGTTGAACGCCGTCACCACACCTGGCTGAACGAGACCTCGCCGGATAGTATGGGGACCCAAGCCTTTTGGATTAGGTTTCATCGGCGCACCCATTGCCACCGCCGTCTCCTTCAACCTTATTTCTATCTGTTCTATCGCCTACGGCGTTTTCCTTGTTCCACGGACCGCATGGGCCCCCATCTCTTCTAGGGCATTCACCAGGATCCCTGTCGTTTTGAGACTCGGACTGGCCGGTGTTTGCCAAATTGGGTCCGAATGGTGGTCTTGGGAACTAGTCGGATGTACGCAATATTCGTCCCCAGGCTACGGTGCCCGGTGTTGATCTTCGTGTTTAGTGGCTGCTAGCTTGTTAGGCCCAGTCGCCTTGGCCGCTCAGTCTGTCCTCATCGTTTCCGGTTCGACCACCTTCCAGGCACCATATGCTTTGAGCATTGCCGCCACCGTTCGCGTCGGGAACTTGTTAGGGGAATCCAAGGGCAAGCTCGCGGCCGTTGCTACTCACGCTTCGTTTTTCATTGCGGTCTTTATTGCCATGGGATGGAGGTGTGGATTTTACTCCTATGGCGGGTTCTCGGACCAGCTAATTTTTGCATACAGTACCATGTTCTTGGTTTTCAGGAATCACTGGGGAAAACTCTTCAACGATGACCCCGGTATGGTCCTTTCTCTCTTGTCCTATTTCTGAGACGCTGAGTCTCGCTCAGATGTGATCTATCTCGTCTCTTCCATTCTCCCATTGGTCTCTCTATTCCAACTTATGGATGGGATGTCCGCCGTTGCCGCTGGTATCCTGCGCGCTCAAGGCCGACAGGGAACCGGTGCCCTGCTTAACCTTGTGTAAGTTCCCACCAAATCCCCATTTCAAAACTCTCATGTCCGGTGTTCCCTGTTATTAGTTCCTATTACATCATCGGCATTCCAATGGGCATCTACCTCGCCTTTAAGCAGGGTATGAAACTTTGGGGTCTCTGGATTGGTCTCACGACCGCTTTGGTGTTCACCGGTGTCATTGGTGGCCTCATTGTCCTTTGTGCCGATTGGGACCATGAGGTGCAAAAGGTGATGGAGAGGTTGGAGAGCGAGCAGAATTTGGGCAACGAAGAGGCATCCGCCGAGGGTGCTTAATATCCTCCTGCCATCCGTTGCGCCGCTGTTATCCCCTCCCGGGTTTGCCTTGAATTAGAGAGCTGTGTCTATATCCGACGCGCGTGATGTACACACACATCACGCTGATTCAATCGATATCTTAGAGTTTCTGCCTCCTCAGACCCAGAGTGTCAAATCGGCCGATGAGCGGACGTTCCGTCCGCCCCTATGTCGCGTATCTCTTCCAATTTTCCTTCATGGAGTATGAAGCGACCCCGCAAACTCCTTTCGTGAGGACGCATACGGTCATCATTACAGTACGCCAGATAGGTCTCATCGGGGGGCCGGAACGACATCGCGGTGAAGCACCTACATTCCTGAACCCAACTCAAAGGCGACATCTTGTGATCCTTCAGCATCATCTGAAATCAGTCATGCGATTATGGGTTCTACTCGATCAATTGCTAGTACTTTAAATAATGAGCGAAACAATTGCAAGTGAAGGCACAAGTCATCTATAACGGGGGGACTGGGGGGAGGCGGAGGGTGGGGCTGGTATGGGTCGTTGTATGTCTTTTTTGAAAGCGATGCGAGGGAAGTCATAGTAGTACACGTGATCTGCGGGGACCAAATTGGTGGAGAAAACACAAGTAAAGGGACACCGGGGAGAGGCAGAGAGAGAGAGAAAGGTAAGGTTCCCCGGATCCACGAAATGCTGGCTGTGGTAAAAATGCAATGCGGGGAGTGGATGAGTGGGTAACGGTTCACGAAAAGCAAGGGGGAATCAACGCAAAAAGTGGGTGGAGGAAAAACAAGCGAAGGTGTACCCTGTTGAATTAAACCGAGGAAACGAGAAATGATTTCATGGAGGACAACGGACGGCAGTTTCAAAACACAGCATGATAAACGAGCGAGATCAACGGCGGAAGAGGGTGAGAGGAACAAGAAAAATAAACGTGGATCAGGTTTTGTCAACAATTTCGGTACGAACGAACAAGGTCGAGAACAGGAATTGGGACAGCTGCGAGTCGTGCAGGGGGATGTGACGATAACCTGGAAGTCGAGGGTCAGACGATTGGCTTTACAGCGCCCCGCGGATTGGGAGACGAAAAATAACAAAAAGTTACCTTGGAGCAAACATCCTAGCGGGGTGACATACTGCGCGAGAGGTTCATCGCTATCCTGACCATCCCCCTTCACGGCAAACTTGACGAACACGAGGTCCTTCATGTCCCCGACGCAATCAAACGGTAACGAGAACCACTCGTCCCAAACAGGGTTGAACCCGTTGTTCCTGACGACCTTGGTCTTGTTGCTCACCACCCTCGCGGAAGTCGCGCCGCCAACTTGGGGTCCCGAGGCGGGGGTATACTTGGCGTCACTTTCCGGAGGCAAGAAGGGAGAGTGAGTCCATTCTGGGACGAGCAACGAAACCTCGACGTAGGGGTCCATAACGCTCTTGTCGACGATTTCGTGACCTTGCGAGTCCCGAGGCCGTGGAAGTTGTTGGGCAGAGATGACTCGCACCTTCAAGCAGTGCTTCGTACGTTGAGTAAGCAAGTCCTTATGAGCTTCTCGCAACGCCTGGGGTTTGAGGACGTAACCGGCTCTGCCGTTCCTCCTGAACATGGCATCGTTGATCATCAGCCCCTGATCTGCATCACACGAGATCGTCAGTGACTGAAACAAGGTTCAACCGATAAGCAAAGATGCATACCGCAGGTCTGCCAATTGAGTGAGACCAACTGGGCACCAGCCGACCAGTACCGATGGGGGTCGTAGTTTGTGGAGCTAATCCGGACGCCTTTAGGATAAATCCTAACGACATGATCCTGATTATGCTTGATCAGATCCACCATACTTTCCTTCAACAGCTTGTTCGCCGTGTTCTCGGACAACGAGAAGACGTGTTCGGGGGCGTAGGTTTCCTTCTTGTTGATACCCCTACACTTGACACCGACGGTGTAGACCAGTAAGGCTAGGAGCTCAAACGACATCTTGACCTTCTTCTTGTCTTTCTCGTCGCTGTTCGTCGAGGTCTTGGAAACAAGCGGGGGAGGTGTTTGAGTGTGTTTTCCGAAGGACCCGCGACGGCTTCCAACACGCCCCAAGACCTTGTTGCCGACCTTCTTCAACTCCGACTTGACTTCTGAGAGTACATGTACATCCGGATCGGAAGATGATGTGGTCTCCGAAGACTCGATTTCGAAAGCGACGTCTTTGGCGTGCAGCGACTCGCTCTCCGAAACATAGAGGTTCTTCGCCTTCAACAAGACCCTGCCCTTCAACTCCTCAGGGCTGGGAAGAACGTCGATCTTTGGCCGGCCATCGACCGGGGCGCTCACGAGAGCGTCACCGAAAACCTTCTTCATGATGTTGGCTAACATGTCTTGTTGGGTCAGTCCACAGTGGACCTCGGCGGAAATGATGATGGGATACGGAGACGTGACGAAACCATACTTCATGATCGCTTCGCAAACTTCGCGAACAGGGACTTTAGAAGTCAAAGTTCGCCCATGATAGATCACAGGTTCACAGTCGCCATCATAAATGTCAACTGCGGAGGATAGCAAAAAAGATCAGGCATGAGGGTCGGCAGCCAAAAATAAATGGATCCGGGGTGTCACTTACGTTCAACGCTGCGGCAGCTATGCAGGAGCGCTCGAATGTATCCTTCGATGGTGCTCGTGCCCATCAGCTGGTTTCCGACCAAATAGGTGTTGTGGGAGGATGAGATGTAGTACTCGGACAATGGGCGGGTCATGTCCATCCAAACTCTGGGCTCTTCACCGAAAGCGGGGTTCTCTTGGGACGAGAGAAAAGAGATGAAGTGCTTGACCTTCCATGCGCCATTCTCCCAGGTGACAGGTGCTGGGGTCTCTGAGGGCAATGCAGGAGTGGGATCGGTGGACGAGGCGGATTTCGCGGCTGCAGCGATCTGTTCGGGCGCGGTAAGGATCCTGACAAACAACTTCTTGAGGTCTTCCTCTGAGTCAACGGCCTAGAAATGACAGAATGAGGATTAAGGACCCGAAAAACACGGCCAACACACCTTCTGGGTATTTCGCATGAACTTGAGGAAAAGAGGGAACGTGAGCTTTCCATCACTGCCTTTGGTAAGCTCATTGAAAATTAGTTCTAGTTCGGGCCGGGCCTTGAGGGCTTTGACGAAGCGCCTGAACGCAGCAAAATCCAAGGTCCCCTTCCGTTCCTCGTCGGCAGCGTCGAACCTCTTCTTAAGCTCGTCGCGGGGAGGATCGAGGTTCAGTCTGTGACACATCTTCTCGACATCGTCGAAGTTTAGCTTCTGATCCCTCTCCTCATCGGAAGACTTCCAGTATTGCTTCTCCCAGATGGCCTGACGCATTTCGAGACTTCCCGATCCGTTCTTCAACCCCTCGCGGATTGCGTGAAGTTTCCGAAGGGTGATGTCTAACATCTGGTGCTTGTTCACGTCCGGAGAGATAAGATGGAGCGATTTGTAGCCTGCGCCCATAACGTAAACGATAGTCAGCCACCTGGCTTCAGTCTCCTGACTGAGACCGAACTGCTCTCGGTAGTAGCGGGCATCCGACCCTGAACGGAGCTCTTTGATATTTTCGATCTGGACTGAATGGACAGGCAAGGCGATCAATTTGAGTCACCGCGGTCGAGTATAGAGTCAAACACAGAGGGAGATCGCCAGGCGATCCACGGCTGTGGAGAGTGTGAAACGGAGGAGAGACTCACTTATCCTCGCTCGTCGGGACTGATAAAAGATCTGACCGAGATCTGGGTCGATCCTAACGGTAACCTTTCTGCTCTCTTTGGCTGAGACCTTTGTCATGGTCACGCCTTTCTGCAAGTCATCGGGGACATCAACATCGTGAGGGACAGTAGTGGTGCCACTAGGTTCGGCTACGGATTTGTGGGAGGTGTCGTCGGACATGACGAGAGTTGGGGAGAGACTGGATGGATTGAGACTGGGAGCGCCTGGCGCGCTGCGTGACCGCGCCATTGATGGGGGACGTCCCACTTGTACCGAGTGGCTTCTACCGCGTCCCCGCTTCGCTTTGACCTTGAGCAACGGAGGCATACCGTCGTCCGGCATGCGAGGCTTAATGTGTGCATTGGAAGTTGAGAGGCGACGAAGAAGCCTGAGTGGGGTACCGGCAGCTTGGAACGTTGTTTTGATCGCGCTGAGGGACTTCCTTGACTCCCTGTTGGGTGGTCGTACGACAGGTGGGGGATTGGTATCAAGGAGGGGGCCGGGCTTGCCGCTTGGGGAGAAGAAGCTTGTCGCTCGAGAGAAGAGTCGCTTACGAGTTGAGGATGGGGAGGAGGGGGCGGTTGACTCTGAGGATACTGAACGAGGCATGGCGACGGTGTTCACTGTTGGAGGGATTAGGCGAAGATAGAAAAGAGCAAAGGCATACGACGGAGAAGGGAAAGGGAGAGATGGAATTGAGAGTGTTGGTATAAGTAGGAATTCTCGGACTGTGTCCTCCTCTGGACCTCTTGTACGGCGAGCGGCCATCAGTCGACTTGCACTCTGCAGCTTATGTACACGCAAAAGCCGCTCGTTTACCCTGCCATCAGCCAAACGGGTCTAGTTCAGTTTCACGCCCCATTTACAACTCTCGATAATCCTTCATTCCAAAAAATACAGCAGCAAAAGAAATCTCATACTACATGCTCGCTCCACAATCTATGGGAGATCTCCGGAGATCTTACTTGAGCGGAGGCGATGGTGGTCCTGCAGGGCAATATCCTCGTTAGATCAACACCCGGTTCAGTCATGCCCATCACGCACCGAAGAGTCCCATGCGAGGAGGCGCGACCTCTCGGGGAGGGGGCAGGGTCGGTGTCGGCTGGCGAGGCACGGGTGATACCAGGTGATCGGCTGCAGGTACCGACAACATCGCATGAGAGCACAATCATCCGAGCTGCAACAGGATCACGTACGTCTCCATTGAGCCCACGAGGGCGTCTCTGGTTTCACCGGCGGGGAAGCTAGCTGTGGGGCAGGCGGCGGTGCAGGAGTGCCAGTCGTTATCTGCTTGCGCTTCCTCTCAGGTCGTTTGTGCACCGTGCGCCAAGCAGGCTTTGCCGGTTGTGAGGGACCGCCATCTTCGATCGGTGGAGGAGGAGGCGGCAGTTCTGGCATCGGAGGTTGTTCGTGCTTTCCAACGTTTTGAACCAAACACGAAACCTCCCAAAGAGCTCGAACCGTCTTACCTTGGGTGCCCAATCTGCAGTGAATTCGCCTCCAGCGCCATGTTTAGACTTGAGAGCCATCAGTTCAGCAATCTCACTAAAGAACATGGTCGTCAGATCCTCGTTCGAACATAGCCCGGATGTGTTTGGTTCACTATTGGAGTGCCCTTCTCTCGTCCCTGAGCTTTCCAACCTCGTCCAAAAGGATCCGAACCTCGCTAGCAAGAGCTTTGGAGAAATCATTGATATATCTACATTCGATGGTTCAGCAGGGCGGGGGGAGTTAGAACCGGAAAACGAACTTTGGGGGTGCGCCACTGGCATTGTAGGGACCTCGCTCGACTTTGTTGGACATTTTCTTGGGCTTGGTCCAACTGAGATATCGGGGTGGTTGGATGGGAAGGCGATGTGAGTTCCTGGAAGCGGGCGGAAACAAAAAGAAAGCTGACAACTCGAGATCGGCGCCACGTGCTTCTCCGCTCATCCCTTTGTTGTCCTTGCCTGGTCGTCGTTTTCCAGTGGAAAATGCAGCTTTCAACTTGTTCAGCATCTTGTCCATGAAAACCTGCGGCTTCAAGCTTCACGCTTCAATCACGGCACCTCCGCCTAGCCTGAAATCTGGATGCGGAAGAGTCGGTCGGGGTTGAAGTTCATCACCGATTAAACAGCCTCACCACATAACACGTGTAAGATCCATCTCGGACGTTTACCACACCCAGATACTGCAGGCTGTAGAGCCGACAAGGATACGGATACTTCGTCGATGGCTGTACACCAAAATGTTGTCGGCGGCGTATTTTGTTGTGGGCTGTGTGCTAAAACAAATCCTCAGGGCGGAGGTGATTGGATACCCTTTGATCCCATCCTGCCCTTCACCTGCCGTCCGAGCCCCACTTTTTCCTATACCGAAGCCCCTGCCTTTGTATCTGAATTGCTGCATCGCCCCTATTTACCTTCCGGACCAGACGCTCATTCGCGTATGAACTGGACGCCGAAGCCTACGTTGTCCCCGTATCACCATCGACTTCGTCACTTACATCCCCACCTTCCCGCGCCCGACCTGATTGTACCACGTTCATCACCAGTCCCAGGCCTCATCCTTCCTTCCCCGACTGAATAATCAGCCATCTCCGTCCGGCCCAGTTTATGCCCGTCTTTGGATTTGGTTTCAACCAAGTTCTCCTGACGACCCGGAGCGTTCAGCCACAGGCGAGGCGCCGCCCCTGAAGCACGTAGCGAGCAATAGGATAAAATTATCCGGATTGTCATCTCGCCTTCCGCCAGTTACAGACTTCTTTGTGGCAGGAAACATGTGCACACTTTCCTTGAACACCGCATCACCGTTCCACGGGGCCCCGACCTCCCCTTCGGCTGTTCATGACTGTATCGCGCTGTCGTAAGGCGAAAGCTCGGTACCGGGATTTGATATCGGTAGTCGAAGATGACATCAACAACGACTCGTCGAGAGAGATGATTTACCTCTGAAAAGGCGCTCGCTCTTTATCAGGTCCAATCTACGGTCTTTCCTCTCCGCTTTCGCGCTCTATCCTCGGGGTTGGTATCAATGCATATGCTTCACTCCCGGTCGGCAGCGGGGATAAGCAATCGTAGGAGTGTCACCCATGACATCTTGGGCGATCCGCTGATGAGCGGTTTTTGGCAGTTCCCGTTCTCGTGTGCATTCACGATGGTGCAAGTGTCCGTGGGGACCCCACGACTTGGCCATTCGGCCACTGGGTCCACCAAATCAGTCCACGTGCTATCGTCCCAGCTGGGGCTCGTGGTTCATCTAAGTAGATTCCCCATGGATGACATCGTGGATCCCCCGGCTTCCAGAACCAAATTAGTATGAAATTGTCGTTACCTGCACAGCAGAAGGTAAGGGTTGCTTGTTGTATCACGCTGTGATTGTAGCTAAAAATATCTCCACCAAGCGTTTGACTACTGTACTTCACAACGCTGCTGATCTCATCGGAACCGTGGGCCGCTCGGGTATCCTCACCGACACCGCCCCAACCAGCCAACGCTATAGCTTGCACCCCGTTTTGCCTCTACTACCTAGGAGTCGCTCTAGATGACACCGATATTCCACCACTGGTCCCTACAACGCTTCCCACGCAGTCGTTGACGGAAGTACCTTCCTCGGCTACCCGCGACACCGTCCACCCTTCATCGTGTCACGACCGTGAAACATACAGCGGAGATAATTATTGTCCCTTTTTGTAGTTTTCCACACCAACTAATTGATGCTTATGGGACTGTTTTTATGGTGCTGTTACGTTCCACGATCTCACTTTCACGGAAACCCCTTCCGCTGAAGAACCTATTGTTCATTCGGTATTGTTTGCCAAGTTTGATGACCCGAACAAGATACCACATCTATGGGAGGCACCTGGAGGCACTCTTCTAAGAACACCTTGCGGCTGGCCCTCGTAAAAACCTCCTGCATGGAAGGGAGCGCAAACAAGGCTGAATTCATCGGTCAAGTGGAGAGTGAGCGGCGCGGGTGGTTGAACTACGGTCGTCGACCCTGCGCAGTTGCAGTCCTACGCGCATGAGATTAACTTACAACATTCACATCATCAGTTTGCGGTGCTTTATCTGTGTTGTTTAAATCACCTGCGTGTTTACGACGCTCCCTCATATCAGTAAAACGATGCGTTGGATAAGATGTACGGGTCTGCTCTCGGGAGTGCTACCTGTCTCGTGGAAGTGGTGGGGATCCCTTCCAGCTTTTAGAACGTGTTTTATGCTCTACGGTTTCAGAAACATGAGTTATCTCCGCAACCCGAGAAAATCGGGGTCATGAACGCGTGTGTCACGTGGACCAAGTTCAACAAGGGATGACTCAATCGGGGGTCTCGCGATTTCCTCCTGTTTGTCAACAACGTTCTGGACCCACTAACCAAAATCCTGACCGGGTGCTCCCGCTCTCCTTCGCGTTTATAACCTATTTGACCTAAGGGTATTCCGCCATGCCCGCGACGCCACAAGTCAACGCGTCGAAGCCTTCGTCCTCGAAGAAGCGGAAATCGGATGGAGGTGATTCCGACAGACCAGCGAAACAGTCGAAGAAGATCAATAGCTACTTTTCGCAACTGTATCCCGTTTCATCGAATTCGAAGGAGAGCGAGAGTCAACCCGTGCCACTTAATGACGAACAGAAGAGGGTGTTGGAGATGGTGGTAGACGAGGGGAAAAATGTCTTTTTCACTGGAGCTGCAGGTACGTGATTCATCGAGATTCATGCCACCCTCCATCTTCTCGCGTTTCCTTTCGCTGATCCGGCGTTTTTGTGGTGACCAGGGACCGGAAAATCGCTACTGCTTCGAGCTATCATCGCGGCCCTCAAGAAGAAACATGCAAAGAAACCGGCCGTCGTTTCTGTCACAGCCAGCACAGGTATGGCCGCTTCAAACATCGGCGGTGCGTTGTTCTCCTTTCTTCGGCTCGTAGAAACTCTGCATCCGACCTTTTACGGCATCGGTGGCCTCATGTGGGTCGATCGCTGACTCGGTTGCCACGTTCGGCAGGTATGACTATCCATTCTTGGGGGGCGGTTACGCCAGGCCAAAGAAATCTCGATAAACAAATCAAATGCATACGGACGTGTAAACCCGCGCTCAGTCGGTGGAAAACAACTAAAGTGTTGGTCATCGATGAGGGTAAGCACCTCGATTCCCAATCCCACCTGACGACGCGGGAGTAAAACCGGACCTAGTCTCCATGGTGGACGGGCACCTATTCGATACCCTCTCGTCTATCGCCCAAAATCTACGGAAGACCACAGAACTGCCATTTGGAGGCATGCAGGCAAGTTACGATCGTCCTCGAATCTGTTGTGTGGACTTCACATATATGCTCCACAGTTGGTCATTACGGGCGATTTTTTCCAATTGCCCCCAGTTACCAAAGGCAATACCGAACCGTTCTTTACTTTCGAAAGTCCGGAGTGGAAGAAATGTATCGAGCATACAGTCACCCTCACACGCGTATTTCGTCAGAAAGATCACAGTTCGTACTCATTGACCCTTGGCCTTGGTCAGGTTCCTGACGCTGTTGTAGAGTTCGTCGACCTGCTCAATTCTTTAAGAATGGGCGTCGCTTCACAGACTGCCGTTGCAATGTTTAACGGGCTAAGGCGACCACTTCCCTCGATCGACGGAATCGTCCCAACGGAGCTATTTCCGCTCAGGAACGAAGTCGACAACGCGAACAAGATGAGATTGGATGCGCTGAAGACCGAGTCACAAGTCTATGAATCTCGGGACTCTGGGACGGCGACCGATGAACGCAAGGCGGGGATCCTCAAGAACATGGTCGCCCAACGAGCTCTCGAAGTCAAAGTCGACGCTCAGGTCATGCTAATTAAGAACGTGGACGAGAATCTCGTCAATGGATCCGTCGGACGGGTGTTAGGGTTTTATATGGTCTCTGAGGTTTGCGGCTCGGGCGGAGAAATCTCTGCCAAGGGTGGTAATGGGTTCATCAGGAAAGTGCTGCTCAAGGATGACGGGAAAACACCAGTACAGCGGAAAGTAGCGGAGAGGGAGAATGAAGGTCTTGACCTGAAACCAAAATCGAAGAGCGGTTCTCAGGAGTCCACTGAGAAGTTCCCCCTGGTGGAATTTCGGACGCCGTTGGGTAGAGAGGTCGTGCTCGTGGGCCGGGACGAGTTCAAAGTCGAGGAAAACGATGGGATTGTTGCTGCTAGGCGGGTTCAGGTAAGTGGCAAATCTATGTTGGAGTTCGAGATTACCGACGACAGGGTCTAGATCCCCTTGGTTCTCGCCTGGGCGATGTCAATACACAAGAGCCAAGGCCAGACGCTCCAGTATGTAAAGATAGATCTTGCCAAAGTTTTTGAAAAGGGTATGATTTCCTTCCTGGAGTTTTCGTGCCCCGACAGTACCTAACATCGTTGATCCCAAGGCCAAAGTTACGTCGCCTTGTCGCGGGCGTCCTCGTTGGAAGGTTTGCAAGTCATTCATTTCAATCCGATGAAGGTGAGCCTCTACGGCACCTGGGAGGTGACGTGTGGGTTATCTGACGAATCCTGCTAGGTAAAAGCGCATGCGAAGGTCATTGATTGGTATCGGACGTTGCAACTGCAGGCAGAACAAGACGCTAAAGATGCTTGATGCTACTCATTATCGTAAGCTTATTGCTATTGTACAACGTGGACTTCTTGACGCAGTAATACGGAATACCAAGTGTTGCCATGCTCTGTGAGACGTGTCACACCAACCGTCCGATGAATGGGCTACTTCGGCGGCTCTCTGCGCTGGATCCAAACACAGCGGTCCTGCCGGGTGCACCATCGATACCCACACCAACCTCAATGAGTCCAGAGTCGACATCCTCCCTGGGTGTGCGCGCCCGATGTGTCCCCCCTTCCAATTTTCAGGAACACATCCTCCAATGGGGTCACTAGGGTTATTAATCCGCCATATGATCAGGCCTTGGTTATATGGCGACCCCTCCGGCGTGCGGTGTCATAAGTGTCCGTTGCAATGGGTAAGGGTCTTGATCCCATTCAGGTATCACGACCCAGTCCGGGGGCAGAAATGCGTATCGTCCACAACAAGTGAAAATGAAGGGATGTGGAGATGCTCAGGTTCCATACCACAGTAGACCTTGATCTGTGAGGTCCACTTTAGCGCATAATTGAAAGCACAGCAGAAATACACTACCAGTCACTTAAGGTGTCGGCTAGGGTCGGGTTCGAGGATGTTGCAGTGAACAATTGTGCGCCATGTACCCAGAGGAAAATGCGGGGAGTGGGGTTCCCGTACCAGCCACGGAAATATAGAGAAGCGAGAGAAAGTTGGCCGTTTGATGGCTCAATCCGGAACGTTTACATATATGCGTGCCCGTAGTTGATGAGAAGATACGTCCCATGCACAATCAGAGGCATAGGAAGTCCAGGAATCGCCAGTGACGAATCTGCTGGTGGCAGGGGTGATGGTCCCGTCAGGTGCACCATCCCAGCAAGCAGGCACTTTCACTTTAGGTTGCGATGGCCCCTAGACCCGCATACAGAGAGCGATTTGACCGTGGATGCAAGTGGCCGTAGTGGGGTGCTCACTCATGATAGTTCTGGAACTGGATCGACCACAGCGAGCGCGTATGGGTTGGCTCGTGGGGGACCTTACATGTCCGTCAAGGATGCCATGCCGTCAACGATCGCACTGGGGTTGGCCATTCTGGGGCTGGTCAGATCGGTCGCACCTAGCTCTGGGAAACAGCCAGGGGAAGGTTCGCGTGGTAGCGAAGGGAGCGAGGCTCGCACAATTCTTTCACCTTCTATGAGTCCCGCGAACCGGCGGATTGATCATGGCTGTCG
>Ga0307515_10008943_pt1 | contig 19456 bp, 3 predicted proteins | sample 17_EM_MG_FD_194513 | JGI IMG/M metagenome (GOLD analysis project Ga0307515, IMG submission 194513) | Populus trichocarpa ectomycorrhiza microbial communities from riparian zone in the Pacific Northwest, United States - 17_EM | ecosystem: Host-associated > Plants > Roots > Unclassified | place...
GTTACTGCTTAAGCAGTATCCAGCTCTATAAAGGGTAGGCGTTAGGAGTGGATTATATAATGCTATTCCTACTAGGTAAGGCATTATTAGGAGGTTATTCTTAGCTTTTAGTTCTAGTTTATAACTTTATATAAATGCCTCCGAACTCTACACTGTTGGGGCTATCTAAAAGCTAAGTTACCTATTTACCTTGTCTTAACCTTAGGCCAGGCTTATTAGCTATTGATTTATTAAGGCGACAAAAAGTTACATTAAGGCGCGTAATAGGGCTTAAGTGAAGCTATATAACTAGATAGGTATTGCTATATAAAGCAACACTTAACTAGCTACCTCTATATCGCCATCTTAGAATAATTAGAAGAAAGGGGTTAATATTAACCCTTGCCGTTTAATATAACCCTCCTATAAAGGTATAGCAAAGTAGGGTATAAACGGGGAAGGATTATACTCCTATTATAGCTGTATTATAGCGCATTTATAATACTATACTAGTACCCCTAAGTTAGTAAATTAGTTTAACTTTTAAGGTATAGTTAAAGCGGAGCCCACCGTTAGCTCTCCTATTAGTTAAGTAGTAGAGAGGAGTAAGATATAAAAGGCCTCTATATCCTTTAACTAGACCTATATTAAGTATAGTATCCTTTAAGGAAATCCCTCCTTACTTTCTTATAAAGACACTTAAACTATTAGCTACCTTATTTCTTTAATAATAAACAACTTAAACGCCATAATAGAGGATACCACATTATATTAGATTAAGGTACGCTCTAAACATTAAATCCTTTATGGGATACCGCTAACGGAGCTAGGATATACCGCTTGCTTTTAATCCTAAGGGCTTTAATAAGGCCGTTAATATAGTAGGATAAGTATACGACAGTTGCTTCCCTATAGTTTTATCTGTTCGCTAGCTTATATAAGTAGGATATCTAGTTAGCACTAGAATATAAGAGTGATTTAGAGAATAATAAGGCTAATATAGAAGGAACTATAAGGAAATACTCGCCCCGCACTAATAAGATAAAGAGGTTATCTTAATATAGTCCGCCTGGTAACTCTTTCCAATAAAGCTTATTAACCCCCAGCTTACTCTATTAGGGGCAATAAAGAGACTAGGTAGCTTAGTTAATTAACTCAGCTATAGGCTTAGCTAAATTAACGGGAAAGTTAGTAGCCTTAAAGAAAGCAACCGCTACATTATAAGTTATTTAGGGAAAGCTAACAATTGGATCAACAGCCTAAGAAGTAACTAGAGAGAAATAAGAGGTACTATTAGGCGGTTTTAAAACGAAATCTACACTCTTAAGGGAGGCAGTAATAAAACTTTAGATTATGGAGATAAATAGGGTACAAAGGCTGGAAACAAGATCACGGCAAAGAGGAAAAGGGCATGCTTAGCCTTAGGATAGAGAAGTCTGCAGAATTAAGGAGGAAATTTATTGGCTTAAATAGTACGCTTTTTAGTTATTTGTATCGTTTGCTTATTAAAGAAATTTTATTAAATTTAAGCTAGAACTAGCCCTACCCTTTATGGCGAGTATTTACCGTATTTAAATGCTTAATTAGTAATAAGTTAGTAGATCTAACTAAGCTTAGTATCTAAAGCGAGTAGAACTACGTTCCCCTGTTACGTATTTAAGTCTAGTTACTCTCTACTAGCGTCTTCTTTACTAGTAGAGAATAGAATTTGTCCTTAAAATAGAAGTTAGTTTGTAAAATAATAGAAAAAAACAAGAGTTTCTAGGTCTAGAGGCTATAAAGGCTGATCTATAGATATATAGATAACTAGATAATATCAACTATTACACCGCGCTATAACATATATATCCGCCGGTAATGCCGCTATAATCTATCGGCTTTATTTAAGGTCACCATTTGCCCCTAAAAATTCTTATTCGTGGCTTACTTTGACCTTAATTATACTTTCTGCTTTAAGGAATAAGAAATTTCTTATAAAGATTTTCGCAATCATGTTTATCTCTTTTAACATTTATTAAGGATTAAGGCGTTAACTAGGATTTCCTTAGCTTAGTATTTTGTTTTTATATAGTTACTTCTATATTAAGAATCTCTTGTTTTTATCCGTATATAAATAAACAAGTTCTTATATATTAGATTAAAGTTAGAGACTCGCTTATAGCAAGCAAGCTTAGTAAGTCCTCCACCTTATATACTTAGTAGTAATAAGTCAGCTGCCTTATAACTCGCTTAGTCCTTAAGGTCGTCGCTTTATAGATATCTTAGAATTAACCTTTATTAACCCATCTTCTTCACCTTAGTTAAAATGTGCTAGAGTTTTCTTAACTAGAATAGGATAGAACCTTTCCTTTAAAATAGTTAGTATATTCCATATAGTAATAAAAAAAAGAGGGCCTATTAGGTCTTATAGGTTTAAAAGCTATAAAGGTTAATCTATAAACGTATAAATATAAAATCGACTATTACGCCGTATAAGGATATAGCAATCTGCGTTAAAGTGTTACTTTAATCTATTAGCCTTTTCTAAGAAGGTCTCCTTTTGCTTTTAAAAGTTTTTATTTATAGCTCGCTTTGACCTTAATAGTGATCTTTACTTTAAATATATGACTATAATAAATAATTAATGGCTTAGTAGCTCTTTAGTGTTTTTATAGAATAACTAGGGTATAGGTTAACTCTGAATTTTATATTAATAAGATGGGAATGTTAAAAATAAATACAGGATATACCCCTTAATATTAGCTTAGGTTATAACTCTAAAAACTAAATCTTATTTTAAGAACTGGGTCCGATTCTAAAGACTATATTCTAATTCTAAAGACTATATCCTAATTCTGTTTTCGGGAAATAGGCCTATTAACTATTAGGAATACCTGCTAAGCTAAATATACTAAATATAGCTAAAAAGGTAAACCTACTTATTTATAGGCGGTTAGTAATTCTACCGCAACACTTTAGTAGTTAAGGTTTTAATGTTCTTATAATCGCGTATAGGCCACATCTATACGGCTAACAATGGTGTAAGGGATAGTGTTAAGCCAAGCGGCTTAATAGTCTTAGGAGGGGTAAGTATAGGGCTATTTTTACCTTAGCTTAAATTGCAACCTTATCCTAAAGCTAAGGCCCTAACCCTAGCCCTAGGAGATAGCCAATTAACTACTATAAAAAGGGCGCGATTTTAAAAACTAGATCCGGTTTCGAGAAACTAGATCCTAATTTTAGGAAATAGGTCGATTAATTGCTGTGAAAAGAGGTTAACTATTTGGTATATTAGGTTTAGCTTATTTTAGAACCAGCCACGTAATTATATATGGGCGCTTATATAACCAACCCTAGTTAACCCACTTTTAGGAGCCCTACTATATTAGAGCCTTATGTGTTACGGAATAAACTAAAACTAGTTATTGTAGCTTAGTATTTAACTAAGCCCTACAAAGCCTCAGTCCAAGCTACGTTGGGTTAGCCTGACTTTTCCGCGCCTAACCTTCAATCTTCTATATTCGCTCCTACCTTACTCCCTTCCTTACACTTTTCCCCCTAGTTATTCCCTTATTATAAGACGCGCTTAACGTATTTTTAGCCTCCCTATACTTACCTACCACCATACCGTCCTTATATGCTAGCCCCTTTAATCTCCTTTTTTTGCCTACTTATCTACCTGCTACGCGGCCCTCCTAATATAGCTCTCGGCGCGTTTGCTTACAATAGTAAATCTCTTTAGATTAGAGATAATTAAAACAAAGCCTATTAGGGAAGGACTAAATAACTTTTATAATTTATTTAACTTAACTTATTAGAATCTAGGTATCCCGAGCTCTCTAGACTTGTTGCATTAGATAGGTAATAAAGGTATTTATTAATTTATCTAATAAGTCCCCTCTAATATATATAGGGCTTAAAAATCTCGTGGTTAACCTTATTCTAGCATTATAAAACCTTCCCGCTGCTTAATTACTGCTATCTAGCACTAGCTGTGGCACTCTTTATAGTGACCTTCTCTAACTTAGCTCCTTAGTTAATTCCGACGACTTTAATATTAAATAGTTTACTCCTCTTCTAAAAACAGTTCTTAATTGCGAATCAGATAAGAACGTATGGAGTAATACTATTGCCACCGTAATAGAGTCTATACCTCCCCCCCGACCGCTGCCACTCCATATTTAAACCCTATATTGATGTAATATAAGTAGCTTTGCTAACTTGTCTAAATATAGGAAATACATGGATGATATTCTAAAGGAGGAGCTAGGCCCTCTTTACGTTAGGATTCCTAACTTATATAAAGTATTCTTTAAGGGAGTAGAAGGCCTTAGGGCGGTAAGTGCCGCCGTTTTTAAGAAATGTAAGGAAGGGGATAATCTACTATATGCTAAGGGCGGCTGGCGTAACTGGCCTAAAAGCGCAGAGCAAGATAATATCCTAAAGTGGTTTAATAACCTAATTAAATTATTTTTGGGCTTTATAGAGGAGTACGGGTCCGCCCTAAAGATATAATAAAAGCTTGTTATATACACTAAGCAGCCCTTATAAGGGTCCGCAGCAAAGCAAAAGCTAAATATTAGTTTCGTAGATAATTTAATAGCCGGCGAAAGCTCCTAACACTATTAGTCGTATATACTTATACTAGGAGAGCTAAAGAGTAATCTAAATAATAATATAGCCTTAAAGGCATGGTTTAATTTGGGAAAATATATAAAAGAAGTCTTTGCTGCTTAGGATACTTATTACTTTATTTTAGGCTTTACCCTTTACGGATTTATTATACGGTTATAGGAGTATAACCAGGTAGAAGGTATTACATCTTCACTATTTAATATTAATAAAGATAGACTATAATTTACCTTAGCGATATTAGGATTTCTCTAAATAAATAAGAAACAGCTTAGATTTGACCCTACTATTTTAATATTAGACGGCAACCGATATATTAAAATTATACGTAACGGTTAGACTAAGCGCCTTATCCTTAATAAAGTCATAAAGTGGGCACACTGTATTGCCGGTCGGGTAATAACTTGCTAGAAAGTATACCGTACGGGTAACATCTCTAAGGCACCCCTTGTTATTAAAGACTCGTGGCAGTACCTAGAGCGCGAGGAAGAAGGTAACCTGCTATATAAGGCAACGGAGAAAGGAGTAGTTAACGTAGCCAGGTACTATTACTATGAGACTATTTACATAGGTGGATAAGATAATAATATCTTTAATATCCGCAAGGGGCTAGATATTACTAAAGTAATAAACTATAGGCTAGAAGGTTTAATAATGCCTCTAAAACTAACTAGAGTGTAAGGCAGTATAAGGACAAGCCGAAGTACTAGTAGAAAGAGATCTTCCAGCTACACTAACGCCCCGTTACCGCCCAGTAAGCGTATATATTCGACCTTTTTAATTAAGTACCCTATTATGCAGAATTAAGTGCATTAACGCGTTATTACTTATAACTATAAAAAGGCTCTTTATAAGGCAAGCTCTTAGGCTGTAATACTTGCTGCGCTAAAGGGTAGTATTAAAGGATATAAGTCTTTATATATATAGGCTAGCATCCTCTAATATAATATTTTAATAGGTAACCTCTTAATGAACGAGGAAGACGATAATCCTTCTTAGCAATCATTCTTAATCGACCTTAATCTTGCGATTAAAGAGCGGTAGAAAGGGCCTTTGGGAGCGCGGGGTAAGACTAGCATAAGAGCGTTTATAGTAATTAGAGTGCTTCTTAGCGAGAAATACTCCTTTAGGCATGATCTGGAGTCGTTCTTCTGGGTGCTTTTTTGGATATGCGTACACTATGACGGGCTGGGTAAAGATATTGGTATAACTAAGTTTAAGTACTGGAACTATAAGAATACCATAAAGCTGGCTAAGTTAAAGTCTAGGCTAGTAAGCAGGGAAAGGTATTTTCTTAACTGTACTAAGATATTTACGCCTTACTACAAACCGCTAGTCCTGTGGGTTAATAAGCTGCGAAAGGTGGTTTTTCTAATAGATGGGAGGTGGGAGAAGGAAGATAGGGGGCTTTATTCCTAGATAAAAGAGATTTTTTAGCAAGTATAGAAGGATCTAAAGGTGTCGGCCAGTTAAATAGAATAATATTTTACTCTCTTATGCTCTTCTACTATATATAAGTGAAGTTTTATTAAGATTCTAGTAGGGGCTTGTGGCTAGCGGTTAGTGAAACGCATATGAAATAGGGTAGGGTGAGTTATTTAGGCTGAATAACCTAACCGCCCTATAACGTGTCTTGTTTTAACCGTAGTATGGTTATAATCGTGATTATAATTGGCCTTTAATAAGGTGTAGATAACATCCCCTCTTATATAGAGACGTTATTGTATATTAGTATCTCCGCACTAGCTAGTCTACCCTATAAAGAGCTTTCGTGTTGGTTTAAAAGTTAGATAGCCTTTTGGCGCTTTTAGAGAGAGCGAGTAGGACGGAGAAACTATTTTCCTAATTACTCTTCTGGTTTCGCGAATCTTAAAACCATAATTTAGGAAACAGGATCTAGATTTATAAATTATAGAATTATAAATTAGGAAATAGAAAACTAATTTTAGAGATATAATGTTAACTTTAATGGCGCTAGCTAGGGGAGCGAGCGAAAGAAAGGCCCCTATTAAGCTAGATACCCGTAATAATATATAAAATAGAATAGGACAATATCTAAGTAATTTCTTCTACTAAATAATTTGCTATGCTCTTTAAACTCCTTATTAAAGCTATTACTATTACTCTTCTTATTTGTATATTTATTATTTTACAGCTTAAAAGACTAAGAGAATATATGTATTATTGTCTATATCCGTAGATATTCTCTAGGACCTTTCTATTATATAGGATAAAGTACTTCTTTAAAGACGACCTATCTTCTACAGAACCGTCTAAGACGTAACCTTCTTGGTCAAGCGCGAGAGCTAGCCTATAACTTCCGTTACTGGCTTTATAGGGGCTATAATACTTATAACTATTGGCTGTTAAATAGGGGACACCTGCCTGCTTATAACGATAATCTAAAAGATGGTCCTCTAACGCCCCTAAATAAGGAGGACTGCCTAGACCTTATATTTAAGGATAAATATAAGCGCTCCTATCTTCCTAAGCATGAGGGTTAAGGTTAAGTCTTTTAGGGACGTTAATGGTAAGTAGGTAATGCGCGTAAACCTTTTATACTTTACTAATACAATAACAGTTAGCTTTAAGTAATATTAGTAACGGTCTATAAGTATTTTATTACTTTTATGCTTTAGTTAAAGTGTTTTTAGTTACAGGATTGCACTATTAGATGTTTTTATGTCTATATAGGATACTTTAATAGAACTATTAAGAGATGCCTTTATAGACTTGCCTACGTGTCTCTTTAAGCATATTCTATTAATAAATAGTTAAAGTTCCTACTAATAGTAAATTCTACGGAAAGAGTGTAGGGTAACTCTTATTAGATATGCCTTATTTTTAAAAAAAACTAAAATAAATGCGACTTTATATTGCCTAACTAACGGATTCGCCCTCCTGTTTTGGTAAAACGGCTACTATACTAAAAACTATGCCGAGATTTTCTTTTATATCCTAACTATTAGCTAATGCTGCCTTTTAGTTAATTACTTATATAAAAACTATATATTAACGAAACTGTTTTAGATAGCCTTTTAAGCTCCGCCTAATATATATTTACGCCACGCATAAAAATAGCCTTTAAATATTATGGACCGAAGATTTATTTTAAGTTATGGTAACATTACTTAATTAATTTAATTCTTCCTTAAACGGCGTATGCGAGCTAAAACCCTTACTATAGGAGGAGTACGAGCCCTAAGCTCTATAAGGAATTTAAAAACATTAGCTATACCTAAGATAACGCTTACGCTACTCACCGCTGTGCGCCTATGCTAGCTTAGTGTGTTAATATTAGTACCTACCTTAATAAGCAGCCGAAGCATATCTATATGTCCGTTATTGGCTATATAGTATAGTGGTATATTAGCGCCTTAATTAAATAGGCTTATATCCTAAAAGTCTCTCCCTAGATCCCTGATCTGATTAGTGGAGATATCCGCGCCCTTATTAATAAGAAGTTAAACAGCGTCTATAAATCCCCGTCTGGTAGCAAAATGTAATAGCGTAAAGCCGGAAATATTACACTCTAAGATATCTGCTTTTACCTTAAGTAGTAGCTTTATTAAACCGGTTTTTCCTTGCCCCGCTAGGAGGCATAACAATATATTTCCGTAAGGATCTCTTAGGTAGATATTAACCTTTTTTTTTAGTAAGTATTTAAAAGTGAATATGCGGTTGTAAATAGCGGCCCATTCTAAAACTAACCCTCTTTTTCTTTCTTTATAGTAAAGTATAATGTTATTAAGTTTAGTTATTAGATAGCTAAAGAGCTTATAGGTATACGTAAAAGCGATAAGATAAAGCTTGCTTATTAGAGCTATATATAGATAATTCGCCGACTAACTAAGTGAGCTTAGACTTGCTAGATTAAGATAATCTATAACTATAAAGAGGAGTTTTAGAGGAAGGTTAACTAGATAAAGGGCTACTATAGCTATAGAAGTGATTGTTACTGGGCTATTAACCTAGTAAGAGGGTTAACTTAACTTAATTAACTTTATAAGGAGGGGTATAAGCAGAGGTAGATATAGTAAAAAATCTTAAAGGTAGAAAATAAAGAAAGTTTAAGAGGGCTATAGTTATATGAGAAGGTTGACGCTAGAGCATTTATATAGAATCCTAAGCACTACCTCCAATAGTATGTTAATTCTCCTATATTTAAGGTATAGTTCTATAGAGTCTGGATTTTAATTTTTCTAATCCAGTATACGTTAAACTAGATTCTAAATTCGTTTTCTGGAAAAATAACTTTAGAATCTGGATTTCGATTTACGCTAACACGAATTTATTTTTTAGAAAAATTAACCTTTAGTTTTAAGGGACATAATGGATCCTTTAATTAAACTAGAATAATTGCCCTAGCTATATTTTCCGTAAACTTATTTCTAGGAACCTGAAACTTAAGTATTCGGGCAAATTTATTAAAGGAATAAGAGGTAGGAATAGTTAGGGTTATAAAAAGTTTAAATGGAATTCTATATTAAGCAATATAATAATATATTTTTTTTTTACTTTATGGTTAAATCACTTCCGTAAATGCAAATCTGGTTATTGTAAGTATTAGTCTATTTAAAACTGTTCTAGCTATTTCTACTATTTATGTTTTAATAGAATGCTCGGAAGAGGTCTCTCTAGTGCTTAATAATTAATGCAGCTAAATAGGGTATTTAGACCTTAAATTATTACTAACTGCTGAAGTGTTTTTAGAAGCCTACTAATTACCCTTAGCTTACTTATAATCCCTCTAATTAATATATATACCTCCTCGTCTATACTTTCTGTAGTAAAGTATATACGCCGTCTAAATAATAGGACGCCCTTTAGTATAGACTTTATATAAGCTACCGGCCGCCTAAAGATAAGGAAGAAAGAAGAGGTCCTAATAAGGGTATAATAAAGGTTCTCTCTACCTTAATAATTAAGAGTTAAACGGCAAAATATAGTCCCTTAATACTAGAAGTTACTATTAACAAAATAAGGTACGTTATTAAGCTTAAGGTAAAAAATAGAAGTATAGATTAAATCCTTTACTAGGGTTACTTATATGCTAGACGTAATAGAATTATATACTAATTGTTTAAGATCCTTAAGTAAAGATAAATTATTAATGTTTAGCTCCGGACCGTTAAAAAATGTATTAAGACGATGGTATCGGCTACGCGCTTCCATTAGCACGCTATTATAAAACTTTTTCTATTCTCTTTCTCTATCTAAATTAGCTATAAATGCCTAGACTAGGCGCGAAATATATTAATCTATAACTAGGGATTATACTTTTACCTTATATTTATAAGTAAAAGAAGTGCTAGTCCCTAGAAAGAGTATAAAATCCGGTTAACCTTTATCCGGCTAGAGAAATTAGCATTCCTAAAAAGTAATAAAATAAGGATTATTGCACCTAAGGCCACTATCTTGGTAAGTACCTAGGTTATTAAGTACTTTAGGCTTAAAATACTATAGAGCCGTAGATATACAGGAAGCACTTTTCTGGTATAATTAGTAGGAAACTTAAGTTAGGAAGGTAGGCTCTAGAGACTTATACTTTACTAATTAATACGTTATGCTCTGGTCGCTAAGCCCGAATAAGTTAGTACCCTTAAGTTAATATTAGTAAAATTAGATAAATAAATATCTTTAACCTATATACCGCACTCCTAAGGTCTTTGTCTTCTATTATAGTTTAACATTAAATAAGGCATAGTTACGTAGTCTTTATTATCACCGCAACCTTCGTGTCGTTCTTTAGTAGATTAAATATTTTAAGAGAAATGCCTAGACTTTATTAGAACGCGCTTTTAATAGTAGATAAATTATACTAATAGTCTCTAACAAGAGCGCTAATAAGTCTTTAAAATCTTTTTGTTAAGGAAAGGCGTCCTTTTTAATCTTATAGAAAAGTCTTTCTAGTAAGCTCCTTAAATTAACGGAGAGACTTTTAGAGATCGTATAGCATAAAGTATATATTAATACTAATTAGGCCGCCTTAAAAGTATATTAGGAGATGAATTGTTTAACTAGTAACTAATATGTACTAACTAAGGTCCTATAGATATAGTTGAAATAATCCTAGAGCGGGTAACCGAAATGCTAAACTTGTTGCTTAATGTAATTAAGGAAAGTAAGAGGTATAACGCCATGAATACTACCTCTATTTATGTAAAGAATATAAGTACTAGCTATAGGTGGAATGAATTAGAAGCTAGATGTTTTCTAGGGTACCCTATAAAGTAAGTAAAAAGAAATAATAAACGTATGCTTTTCTAACTTTGGTTTTTAACTAAAGGTCTTAATGCATATATTATAGACCGTATAGCCGTAGTTAAAGACCTTCTTAGGTATCCTTATTAGATAGCAAAAGTAAGATTTATAGCTTTTAAATAGTGCGAATTATAGCTAAAAGGACTTAAGTTGTTGATGATATATAAGTAAGGCACTCTCCGTAGCGGGCTATAATACCACTTTTATAAATAAGGCTTCCATTTCCTCTTAAATAGCTAAAATAAATTTTTATTATATATTTTTATAGATAGTGTAATTATAAATCGCGTTTCTATAAGCGTTTATAAAAAGCGTATTAAAAACGAGTAATGGGAGGAAATCTACGCCGATTAGCTAAATAGTTGATTGGTATATTATACGACTCTTATAATAAGATCCCGGCGTGTAACTTGCTAGTAGTAAAGTAAAAGTAGTTAAAGGTACTATAAAATACTATAGCTATGCCTAGCTTAGTATTTCACAGATTAATTCTTATAAATGCTTTTGGAATTCTTATATAGTAAATCCTTAAGGATAAGATAATTAAATAAAATAGAAAGATAACTTATTTAAGCAAAATTTATCTATTATAATTATAGAAAGCGCTTCGATATAGCGCATGTTAAAGAGAAATCTGTTATATTAGCGGGCCTATATAGCCTCTATAGAGCCTAAAAGAAGGCGTTTGCGTAATATGGAGGAATAAACGCTGCAATTTTATTTCTAATTTAATTTAAGGACTTAAATGCTATAGAAATGGGCACCTAAGTCTTTTTTAATATTGTCTTCTTGTTTGTATTCCTTAATACTTTTTATAACTATTCTTATATTAGTCTAGAGCTTAGCTTCCGTAATAGATGGGTTAAATATAGTAGATAAAGTGTTAAGAACTATAAGTATATAAAGAAAAGTAGATTAAGGGAGGCTATGTAGTAGAGGCTTAGTAGCTTAGTATACTAAACACTTTAATATACTGTAAAGCCTGCCTAGGTCTAAAGCAAAGTAATATATAACGTTTAAAAGAGGAGTAAGGACGTAAGCAGAAAGAGAATTTATAATTTCTTTCGCCGAGTAATGGCCTGATTTTAACCATTTAATCTATCTTACTGTTTTATACCTATTTTATAGGCTAGGTATAGAATCTAATAAACTATAATTATAGATCTTAGAGTTAATGTATATTAACGGGCTGTTATCTCTTTATATCTTTAAGTCACTTTAGAGGTAGACCTAATAGTAGGAGTTTATTAAAGATAGATTGTTCTTCTTGCCGAGGATTTGCCTAAGGAGTTTAGATTTAGTTTGTCTGCTAATTAGCGTAATAAAGGAAGGAGTTATGTTAAGCTTTAATAAAAGAGACCTAAAAGTATAATGATAAACTCTTAGCACGCTCTTACTCCTTATGTGGGTAATCCTTATTTAGGGTAGGTTGTTTATATTTAGGCGGAAAGAAATATAACTAGTACTAGCTTAAGTTCTGCTGTTTAGTAAGGACTAACGGCTGTTTATATTTCCGAAGTGGGCCTATTATATTATAATCTTGGCGTTTGGTTGCAAATTATATATAAACGCCGGATCTAAATATCCTAATTATAAAATCTAAAATCTAGATTTCGGAATCTGGAATCTAGCTTAGCGTAGGCCGGATTGGAAAAATAAAATACGCGGTTTGATATTTTAACTATGCTTAGGAAACTAAATCGTAACTCTAGAGTTTAATTTCCCTAGAAAGTAGCAGCTATGGGTATCCTCTTTCTAAGCAAGAATATGGCGTTTTAATGCCCTATATAAGGAGTAGGTATAAGAAAGGGATTTATACGCGCTATTCTTATATTATCTATATAAGTTTATAGGATTTCCACTTCGCGCTTTATGTCTCTGGAGCCCCTTGCCTATTAATAATTACTATTACTTTAAAGCTCCTATATAGATTTCCACTTTAGCAGTAAGTATTCTCGCCGCTTAAGTATAACTATTTGCTATCCTAATGAACAGTTATAAAGAATGTTGCTGCTTAATCTGCCAAATAAAATATTGTTATTAATAGCCGAGAACCTATAAGTAGAGGGATATATTAACGCTTTCGCCTAAATAAATAACCGCCTCTATAGTATTCTAAACCCCTATCTTTATTACTATAATGTTAAACGGAAGGATAGTATAGTACTAATATGGGCTGTAAAACGAGGACAAGATATAACTGCTTAAAAATCTCTTAAAGCCGCTAAAATTGGAGTGGCGACTTAATATTGATACTACGGGCATGCGGATTTATTGTAGGTAGTAAGGAATGGACATAAATTAGTAGTACGGCTGTTAATTAGAAGTAAACTTAGTAGTCTTAACCTAGAGGACTTTTTGTATAAGCTGTTATGCGCTATAAGGTTTAGGCAAACGGCAGTAGTGTAGCTACTCTTAAAAAGCGTTAATATGAATTATAAGTAGGAAAATAGCCGGACACCGCTATTACTAGCCGTAGAAAAGGGGTATAAAAATATAGTTTAACTGCTTCTAGAATATAAAAATGTTTATATTAATAAGAAACCGCTTTAGTTGGATACTACTATTATAGGCCGTTAATTATAAGCATAATATAGTAGTATAACTTCTAGTTAAGTATAGGGGTGTTAATATTAACGTAAAGGACTCCTTAGGCAGAACGCTATTATCTATAGCTAAAGTATATAGGGACGCTATAATAGTCCAACTACTTCTAGAGTGTGAAAGTAATAGTCCAAAATCTATAGACTAGTGTAGTAGTGTAAGTATTCCTTTAATTTAATGTTAAAGAATTAGTAAAGATTAACCTAAAGGTAGTCCAACTCTAGTATATAAATTAATTAGCAGGTTAATAGTTCTTAATAATATAGTAGATATATAATTCTATAGATTAGCTAACTCTTCTTCTTGCTAATTAATGCAATTATTTCCTACATACCTCGACCTCTTAAAGATCCACTTCCCTTCTATACCAGTTCTTACTACATATTTAGCCCAGCTTTATATTTAGCTATAGCAATTATATAATTAGTAGTATAGCCTAGCATATTTAACAACTACAACCTTAATTAGTGTTTTGCTATATTTAGTAACAATTTCTAGTTATCTAATTTATATATTGTTATTTTTATAACCTAGTTAAATAGTAAACTTTTTTGCTTATAAGATTGTTAAAAACTATATAGTTATTTAATTATAACTGTAGCAAGATATAGGGTAATAAGTAGAGAGTAGATACTGGTAATAGTAAATTATACTAAACACTATTAGGTTTATATTTCTGTCTTATTAAACTTAGTTTTTTAGATTTAGGCCTTTATAAAGCTACCGCTTTCCGGCTTTTCCCTCTATATAGTAGGCTTCTGCTTAATATAAGGTTTAAGTACTTTAGTTATTAACTTTCCCTATTATAAGACCCTATTAACCTACTTTGCTAAATTTTCTATATCCCTATGGAGTATTTCTACCTTACCTTAAACTTGCTTTAATTGCCTAATTTTTTTTAGCCTTAACACTATTAAATAATTAAGGAAATGTATTACCCTTTTAGCTGCAATACTATAGCTTCTAAAGCCTTAACTTAACTACTGCTTAGCCGATTAAAGTGGTTTTAAAATAGTAGAATAGATGTATAGAAATTTACTAGCTCTATTAAGGAAGGAGACTAAAGAGTAGGGTTGTTTAATGTATAAGTGATGTCTAGAGTCTTGCTAGGGTTATAATAGCGTAGGTTTAAGGTATTAGATAATATATTTCTTAAAATAATTAGAGGCTTAAATTAATAAATTAATAGAAGATATTAAGGTTTATTAGTATATATAATATACTATATATTAAAGTGGTGGGTAAAAGTAGTTTATAATATATCTGCCAAGAGCAATCTACTAGAGGACCTCTATTTTTACTTAAAATAAATAAGCGCTCTATTTTAAGCTAAGAAAATTTGCTTTTTAGGCTAAAAGGACTAATTTATTACTTTCTTAATTTTATATAGCTTATTAAACGGATATTAGAATTAGAAAACGGATAATAGATTTTTAAATAGATACTTAAAAAGGCAAAGACTATTCCTAAAATTATACTTAGCCTCCTATTCTATTGCTACCTTCATTTTATAACATAAACAACTTAAATAACACTAGCTCAAGATAATGCTCTAAATAACGCCTATCTCCCTCGGTGAATATAATAAAATAATACTATAAGGATTAGTAATTAAGATAAGAAAATAATAAAATATCCTTACTGGCCTAGAGAATTTCGCGAACGCTATCTTCTTTAAATTAAATAGATTATCTAAAAAATCTATTAATTGGTTATAGCTACTCTAATTTTTAGAATTATATAAGCTAAATACCTTATTAATAGCCCTTTGCTTTTAAATATAGTTTATATCTCTAAGCTATAGTTAGGGGCGCCCCTCTATATAAGCTAGTAATACAAACCCTAAATCTTCTAAGTTAGTATTTAGGATAACATTAGGAGCATATTTAATAGCCTCTTTAAAGTTTACTGCGTTAAAGTTAGTATAATAAATAGAGCTATTTACAGAAACCTTATAGAGCAGTACTTATACATCTTAGCTGGATATACGAATTAATATAAGGGTGACTTAGTAATATAAAATTCCTAGCTTCTTAAGGTAATTAAGTACATTAAAAACCTAACTCTTAGTACTTAACTATAAGTTAAAGAGCTTAAAAAATATACTAAACGCGCAATAAACTATAACTGTGCTTCTTCCAGTCTAATACGAACATAGATTATTTCTTTAAGTGTAAATCGACAGTATTTAACACTAATTCTTAGAAATTCGCCTTCTAAGAATGCTTACTTAATCTTAACAATATTATTATGCGCTACTTACCTAAGAATATCCTTCTTCACTAGCCTATACTCTTTTTTAAGCTTTCTAGACATAATTATGCTAGGGATATACTTACGCTAATATATTACCTATTTAGTTTTACCCTATATAAGCGTGCCTAGGGTAATAAGCTCTTGCAGCTATTTAACACCGGAAGTATTATTTAATGTCGCAACTAAGACTTCCAGGGAAGCGGTAGTGTTTATTTAATTTAAAAAGGCTTTTAAAATTAGTACGCTAAGAGATATAATAGATTAGTAAATTATATTAGTATAACTTTTAGCTCTCTACATAAGGGCGGGTTTTATTAGAGCTATTAAAGCACTTTCCTTAAAGTTTAATATTCTCTACGGTTAAGGATACCTGGTAAACGTATTCTTAATTACATATTCGCTAGAATCTATATATAGTAATATAATTACTTATAGGGGGAAGTATCTGCTATAGTAAGAGGTAAGCGTATTTTAAATGTCCTTATAAAATGGGAATCGGCCGGTATAAATCTAAAATCTAGGAAACCGTTATTAGGAAAGCGAATTTAGTTTTCGCGAATTAGAGCTTAGTTATTAAGATTAAAACACGGTTCTATCTTCTAAACTTTAACTTTTAATATTTACGCTTAAGGCCAAGCTTAATATCTTTTAAATAGGTATAAAAAAGCGCCTTTAAGATAGAGTCCTTAATTTATAGTAAGCTTCCCTACTATTATTAGCCTTTTAATAAAATTTTAACTTTGCACCTTTAATGCCCACTAAAAGTATGCCTAAGCATCCCTATCTTTAATTACTTTGCCTAAGCCAGTTGTCTAATAAGCACATTTCTAAGCCTCCCTATTAGCGTTAAAAGTTAAGTCTAAAGGCTACCCTAATTAAAATTATAGATAAAGCACCTTTAAATATTTTAACTCTAAAAGAATCCTCTAAACCCCTAATGCTAGATAACTATAAAAGCTAATGGGTATAGCCATCCTAGTTAAAGCATAATTTATTAAATCTAGTAATTATCTAAATATTTCCTCCTTCTAAATAGCATAACCTTTAAGCTAAGATTTAGTTGTATAACTAAATACAAAACGCGCTTAATACTAAGGTTTAGCTACGCGTAAACTTTATATAGTAGTTAACTTAACTATCTATAGATAACGCTGTATAGTATACTGCGTATAATAATATTACTACTATACTCTAGTAGTATACTTAAGATTACGCTTATATACTTATAGATAATAATTACCTAAGGGCCAAGATTTAGCGGCTTATAGTTTAAGTACTCTATATCTTTATACTTTCCACCTTTATAAACTAATAATAGCCAGTCTAACCGCTTATTAACTTTTATTCTTAACGCGTTAGCCCTAAAGGATAAATAAATTCGCGTCCTCTAAAAGAGGTTATTTTAATAATCTAATAAGGCAAACTGTAAATGTTATAGTAGAGATATAGCATTAGTAACGGAAAATTCTGGGGTTTAGAGGGAAACAGAAGCGTTAGATTATACGTCTTCTTTATATTCCCCCAAAGTTTAGAAAATTTTACTTATGCTATAAAATATAAAATACCTTGCCTATAGTCTAGCATTCTTAATTTCTAAGCATTCTTATTTCTAAGTATTCTTATTTTCTAAGCGTTTTTATTTCTAAGCATTTTTATTTCCTAAGCATTCTTAAATTCTAAGTATAATTCGTCTTTAAAGCGTTAAATTAAAAAAGAGATGTTAAGGATTAAGTAGCGTGCCTTTAGGCTATTAGCTTTATATAGATACTATCCACACTATAAAATTACTCCTTAAGGTATAAAATAGGCATAGCCGCATTTTAAGGTGCGCTTATTGGTAAATGCTTGTTATACTACCTATTTATTCTAAAGCCGTAAGCAATTTAGCTATAAGGGTCTTAGGTAGGCATTATAATAGGCTTTTAGGTTATTAAGAGATAGACTTATATAAAGATAACTAAAGGAAGGTATTTAGACCTCTTTAATTTCTTATTTTTAGGATACTAGGAAAGTTTTTAATAAAGGTATAAATATAACCTTAAATTATATAAAAGCTACAAAATAAGGATTGTTAATTACTTAACTAATACAATATATAGGTTACACGAAAATTAACAAACTTAACGCGAAAATAAGAATTAGTAATAACTAAATAAAAGTAATAATAAAGTATGGATAACTGCGTAGCGTAATTAACTTAGTTACTTAACCTAAACCCTAAAAACCTAAGCTTATCTTATTTATATTCTATACTACTAGGCATTTCCCTTTTTTCTAAAAACTAAGTTTATAGAAATCGCTAACTCCTATTATTATAAAGTAATCTTCTTTAAATTTCTTAAATATAGAATCTTTGTTAACGGCCTAGTCTATAGTAGGTAATCGCCGGCCTATATAAGCGGATAATAACCGGCTTACGCGAGTAGGTAATAAATAGGCTGTTAGAGTAGGTAATCCCTTAAGTAACTAATTATAGAATATATAGGCTATTCCTATAGTAAGCCTAATAGAAGGAGATCTACTTCTTTTTAGCTCTTTACCTAGCACAAACTTAGAGAATTTGGCTTCTGTAATAGTAGCAGAATTATAAAGCGCCTAGTCGGCAATATACGCTCCTTATCTTAACTATAGAGTTACTCTAGTCTTCTACTTTTTCTCTAACTTGCCGTTAATATCCTAATTAATTAAGACGTAGTAAGGACTGTACCTTTTATCTCCTTTTATATCTGGATTAAGCAGATTTAACTTAGTGTTTATATTAACTACGTCCTTTATAAACTAAGTAACTCCGAAAATATTATTAATATAACGCCTCGTATATTTATATTTGCTATTATTTAGTTATTAATCTCTATATTAATTAAAAGAGTTACTAACTTTTTAGTTCTCTAGCAGATTCTCTTTATACTAAGAATCCGCTGCAGATAACTTAATTTAATACTTTAGATGACTTTTTAGTCCGTATTTATTAATATACTTAATGCCCCTTTTACTAATTTACCTAATAGTTATTATAGGCACACCCTTTACCTTCTTTAGACCAGGCCTATAATATAATAATTAACTATACTTAGGGTCCTTCTTTAAGTTATCTTTACCCGTAAGGTTAATAGGCTTATTCTTTCTACCATTTTCTATACTTTTATAAGGAATGCTATTTATCACTTTAGCACCCTTACTAGGCTCCTCTTTAACCTTAGTCTTGCCCTCTTCTTTTCCCTTAGCTTAACTCTATTCTTTCCCCTTAGGCTTAGCCTATTCTTTCTCCTTAGGCTTAGTCTATTCTTTCCCCTTAGGCTTAGCCTATTCTTTCCCCTTAGGCTTAGCCTATTCTTTCTCCTTAGGCTTAGCCTATTCTTTCCCCTTAGGCTTAGCCTATTCTTTCCCCTTAGGTTTAGCCTATTCTTTCCCCTTAGGCTTAGCCTGTTCTTTCCCTTTAGGCTTAGCCTATTCTTTCCCCTTAGGCTTAGCCTATTCTTTCTCCTTAGGCTTAGCCTATTCTTTCCCCTTAGGCTTAGCCTATTCTTTCCCCTTAGGCTTAGCCTATTCTTTCCCCTTAGGCTTAGCCTGTTCTTTCCCTTTAGGCTTAGCCTATTCTTTCCCCTTAAGCTTAGCCTATTCTTTCCCCTTAGCCTTACCCTTTTCTTTCCCCTTAGGCTTAGCTTGTTCTTCCTCCTCCTCCTTCTCCTCCTCTGTCTCTTTCTCCGCGGGGGGGGGTGGGGGGGGGGGGGGGGGGGGGGGG
>Ga0307515_10008944_pt1 | contig 19455 bp, 9 predicted proteins | sample 17_EM_MG_FD_194513 | JGI IMG/M metagenome (GOLD analysis project Ga0307515, IMG submission 194513) | Populus trichocarpa ectomycorrhiza microbial communities from riparian zone in the Pacific Northwest, United States - 17_EM | ecosystem: Host-associated > Plants > Roots > Unclassified | place...
ACCAGGGGATTTTTTTGTCTACAAAAGAATTATTATTTATGATAATGCTTATTGTTATTTTTGTGGTATACGTTCGTATGGAAACTAAGACTATTGATCACTTTTTTATTCATTGCTATGTGATTTAGAGGTTTTGGAATCGTTTTATATAATGAATTGGATATCATCATGGGTATATGCCAAAGACTGTTCAGCTTCTTTTGCAGGAATAGAATCATTTGTTACTTAGGAAATTTCAGTGCAAAATCATCTATACACTTTGCTGTGGTATTTTGTGGTTTATTTGGATTATCCGTAACAAATTAATTTTTTATACTACTGATCTTAATTGAGATAAAATTTATGATTTAATTTTCTATCGATTAACTCAATGGCTTCGTGTTCAGCATCTAAAATTCAAGTTGTTGCTAGCTACCATTATGATTTTTTATTTCGAGTTTTTTTATTTAAAAAATGAGATAGGATGGTTTTTTTTTTTTAAATAACAATTTTAAATATCAAATCAAATTTTTAAAGAAAAAGTTACGTTTTGGTTTTTCATTTTTTGCTTTGAAATCATGCTACTACATGCCAACATCCTCACACCAGCACCACTACTATACAACAACTACAATTACTATACACTATTACGACTATTCTCCTCTTTAAATGACTCAATTCCTAACCATCACCACCTTCTTTACCACTAATACTCTTACAATCGATTATACGGTTGCCATTACTAGCTATTACCATTCTCCTTGTTACTTCATCATCGCTATCATCTGTCTTGTTATTAGAGCAATTATCATTAATTCTATTTTCTTCACCATAATCACTATCAAACATGGCCACCATAAGTATCATATTAAAAAAAAAAAAAAAAACAAGTCTACTAGCTAAGTTATTGTTCACCAAGACTCGCAATATTATTCATTGTAATAGTATAATAACAAAATTACCCTTGAACAAAAAAAACTTTTGAATTAAGCGTTAGGAACAAGGTAGTCTTTTCACCATGATACAATTGTCTTTTTTTCAAATTATAAAGTGGTAGATTAGTCTTTTTATTTTTTTACACGGTAAAATTACATAGTTGTCCTATGGTTTTTTGGTTAATATTAAGGAGACTAAGGAAAAGTTTTGTATTTAAGTATTTATTAAATATTATTTTTAAAAAAAAAGTTATTGGTGCATGTCACACCTACACTAGCAGGAGGGCAGCCCTCTCGCGCGCATGTCGAGCCATCCAGTCACCAAACACTACCTTTCATAGTGGCATTAAAAAGATCTCGACGTCCACTTCGCGATGAGGCGATGTGTGCACCAAACACAGCTTTGGTTTGGCATCAATGACCATTTCTTTTTTTTTTATTTTTTTTCCTTAACATTTGATCCTTGTCTTTTTTATTACTATTTCTTTTTTTTTTAATAATCTATAAAATTAGATTATTTTTTTTCAATTTCACCCCTCTTCTATTTTTTTTATCTTTCAAATTTGGTCTTTATTTTTATGATTGCTATTTATTTTATTTGGGATCTTTTCTTAAATTGGCTTTTTTTACAATTTTATTCTCTTTAAGTTTATTTTTCCTATTAAACTTGATCCTCATTCTTTTGATATATTTTTTTTTTACTATATAAATTTTTTAACATTGGTATTTTTTTCCTGATTTTATCCTTCAACATTAAATTAGTTGAGAACTAAACTTTTTGAATGAGAATTTCAAGGATTGCGAGCTTTAGAAGTTAACTCAAGTTTAGGAGGTTCGTCTGGGTTTTCTTGGTTTTTCTTTCTTTTTTTAAGCTTATATTTTTTCAATTTCGTCCTTCAGCATTTATTTGATTAGAGACTGGGCTCTGATATTTTTTTTATTTGTTTTTTTGTTGAATTTCTCACTAATTTAAAAAATGAACCGGTTATTTCGGGTATTTTTGTTTATTGTTCTTTATTGAATTTTCTTTGGCTAATTTTTAAATTTTATATTTTTTCTGATTTTCTGATTCAATATTAAATTAGTTAAGAATTGAGTTTCTTCATGAGTTGCGAGTTTGAAATATTAGTTCAGGTTTTAAAGATTCACCTGAGTTTGCTTAGTTTTTTTTTTTTTTAAGCTCATATATTTTTCAGTTTTATCTTTCAGTATTTACATTATTAATGATTAAGATCTATTTTTTTTTATCTATTTTCTATAAGAATTTTTTGTAAATTTTCAAAATAACTCGCGTTATTTTGGGTCTTTTTACTTGTTGTTTTTTTATTGAATTTACTTTGATAGTTTTTTAAATTAATATTTTCTTTTAATTTTATCATTCAACATTATATCAATTGAAAATTATTTTTTAAGAGATCTCGGATCGAATCGATATTGACATACCGATTCGATCCGAGATCTCTTATTAAATTGGAATAAGTTCGGCCGCGGATCACGAAATCTTGGTGATCTTTTCTATTTAATGAATAATGAATAGGGGAGTCTGCTTTGAAATCGTCTGCCCTAGAACCACCTCGAGTCTATGTCTTCAACAGGAATTGCACGAGAGTAGATTGATACAATAGAAACCCCTGGAAAATGCTCGCCCGTAACCCAACAGATAAAGTACGGTACATAGTCCGTTTTAGGGATTGGCGACTTATCCATTCAGTGACTTTGGCACTGGATGTTATGTTATCAAAATAAAATGGATACTATCGGGTCGGGTGAATTCAATAAAAGGCGTCTATTGGCAAATCGAGATTTTTCCATATCGCACTTCTATTTGTCATGAGGTAATTTCCTTCAACATATTATTCCTAGGCTTTAGTTTCTCACACTGTCACCTCGTTACAATTATTATCACGTCATAATAATAATAATAATAATAATAATAATAATAATAATAATAATAATAATAATAATAATAATAATATGTTTTTATATTTCATATGCTAATTCTAAATGACAAATTTTCCTTTAGGTATATTTTTTAAAACAAGGCCCAATTTTTAGAAAACTAGAAACAAGTTTCGGTAATTGAAAAAAGTAAACTGCAGACTTTATCAAACGAGATTGGAGAAATGATTCTGGAATTCAATATTCTTGTATTTCGATGTTTGTGATGAACTTTGTTTTTATTACAAATTCTTAAGGTAACTAGCATAATACTATGGAACACCCTTACTACAAGTCATCAGGTGTTATAATGAAATCTAGTCTTTTGAAATTGAAAGTTTATTTGTATGAAAAATCATGAAAGCTCTCACGCAGTGATATTATGAAAATTAAAATATAAGATTTTTTTTAAAAAAAAATCTTGAGATTTAAAATTATATTTTACTTCTTTCCTTGATTATTTTTAAATCATTTTATATTGAGGCATATGAAAAAACAAATTAAGTTCATATTATTTTTGTCATAATATTATAAATAATAAGCATATATTCATTATTCTATTAAATCTAATTTATAGTACTTGTAAGAGTGGGATTCCATAAATTAAGTGATGGAATCAATTCCATTCCATAGAAGGAATTAAAACTAGGGGAGGCGACATTTTTAGAATGTGAGATTCCTTAGGAAATTAAACTGAAATAAACCAAATACAAAAATATTCATAATCTTACGATATTATTTCCCCGATTCCATGAACTTAATATCACTTTAAGATGACATTCTAACTTGGGAAATTCACTACATTACCACAAATGTGGATACTTCGGCAAAGCCTTGCAAAAATAGAATGCGAACCAAATTCTCAATATGACTATAGGACTTAATATGTGACTTATGAGCACTTACACAAGAAAATAATTAAAGAAAAAAGAAAAAGGATAACGCTTTTATGGAATCATAAACATACTTTCAAGCAAGAAAATTAAAAGGAAAACCAACGGACGTGAAAGCATCAGTTGATTAAGAGAACCGTACCCTTGTTATATATTTGAAATGAATAAAAAAAATATACTTTTTGTAATGATCAAGGTATTTTTGGGGATAGTTTTCATGCATCAAGATAAGGTTTTCTTCAGGAGGGATAGTGTCCAAATTCAAACTTGTACGTTTTTAATCTATTAATTCGACTTCAAAGAGATTAATACGGCTTAAAACCAGAAACCAGGGTATATTATCCAATCTCCAGTAATAAATTCAATTAAAAAATTACTAAACAACTAACGGAATCTAATTATCAACCTTTTTTCTTCCCTTTCCTGTAGAAATAGCTCGTGCTAATCTTCTTTCAAAAGAATTTGAAACGTTCATGTACACATTTATTAGGAACATTTGCACTTGAGCAGCCTCTAAGACTATTATTGCGAAAAAGTCTATCCATGGTACCCTCAGGTCCTTCTTTCTCTAAGCACACTAGAGAGACATATACCGTCAATTTCTTAAGACAGACTGCACTTGAAAAATTTCCTCGACAATCCCTAGATAGTTTATTTCAAGCTAAACTAGAAAAACTTAACTTCAACATACATCCAAGTTGGTTCAAGAATTGAAGTACCTTATTGTTATTGACTATAAAATCTAAATACGCTGTTTCTTCCATCAACAACTACTGTAAGGGATGCTACCTCTTTGTTTTGAACTGACAAGTGATGCTACTTCATGTATATAAGAGATCACGAATTGTTATTACAAGGGATCCTAACATCTTCTGTTTTTTTTAATGGACAAGAGACCCTACCACATATAACAGGTGTTTGCATGCATCATAAATATTGCATGATTTTTTTTTCTTTTTTCTATGACTAATCGATAATTGGTAATTTTCAACTTGGCATAGGCTTTGTTCCGCTAATCTAATTACCGAAATAATACCCCTTTGGATGCTTTTTTTTTCTATATATTTTTTTTTTTTGCAACTTGAAAACTTATAGGATATATGGGTACAAGTTGATCTACGAACTCATAGCACTCTCTGTTCACTTTGTTAGTAATGAAGTGAAACTGCTAAAGTGTTTTATTCCTTAGGCATGGTACCCAAATCTGATCAACAGGAAAGCCTACAGTCATAATATTATCTCTACAAGTATACCAAAACACTCAACCCTGACTTGGGCGCCTAGACCGTTATCTGCACAATTCAGATTTATTTGAGGTCCATATGCACGAGAAGTAGAGTTTATAATACGGATTTTCACTAACTCTATATGCCTCTATATCGTACACAAAAACTTCAAATCCCAGAGAGAAAAATAATTAGAAAGGAAAAGGTATGAGAAAAGGAATCACTAGGATCGTAGAAGAGGATAACAAGAGAATCCCAAAGTCCTGCAAGGATCAAGGTCTGTGCTACTATGTGTACACGTGTCTGACTTGTTTGTTTCTGAGAGAGAGGCACACTAATGAGATCTTGCATATAGAACCCTAGGGTGCAGGAACCATACCAGCATGGTACATGAAAGTGAAAAGGAAAAACAATGCAGGAACTCAAAAGCTTTCATGGAAAGAGGAGGGTGGTTTGATAAAAAAAGAAGAAGAGAGTGATACATGAATTAACTCTACATATATATATGTATAAACCATGGAAGGAAAGCTGTGCAAAAGATGATACCTTGAGCTTCCAAATTCATAGAGCTTCCCTCTAGGAGAGAAGACGATAACAGCGACCTCAGCATCACAAAGAACTGATAGTTCAAAAGCCTTCTTCAGCAGTCCATTTCTCCGCTTAGAGAAGGTGACTTGCCTGCTTGTAGCGTTCTCTATGCGCCTCATTTGAGTCTTTCCTCTCACCATTTCTCTTTACCTTCTCAAGCATGTGAAGACCAATACATATTGAAAAGACTTAGCTTAGTTTACAGATTTCTTCAATTCAAAAAAAAAAAAAAAATAGAGCTTGTGAAGCAAAAAGGATTTGATTCAAAGAGGGAACGAGAAAAGTTAAGCTTACCAAATAAACTCCACCCAGATGAAAGGGTTTCTAGTTTCTAGGTAACGAGGAGGAAGAACTACAAAAATCTGGACTTTGGAAGCAACGACCAGACAACCCTGTTGAAGAAGCAACAGTACTCTTGATGGATTGATTCAAGGATGCAAGAGAGTAAATGCTAGGGAAGTAATCAATTGAAAAATGGTTTCAAGAAGCCAAAGGAATAGACAGAACCTTAATGAAAATGAGAGAAACCTACCGAATAGGCAAAAAACCCACGAGATATTTAATCATGAAGAGAATGCTACAAGCCAGAAAAGGATGCAGCTAAGGAAATCTGAGGATAAAAGGCAATACCCAAAAACAGCCAATAAGTTTTTTACTGAGAGAAGTAAAGATGCGGTCGATTTGCTCAAAGAAGATGTGCAAGGCAAACCACAAGGCATGCTCTCCAATTCATATAGCACGGGAGAGGTGAAAAAAAAGGAGTCAATGAGGGGAGATTTGGAAATCTTACCGAATTGGCAAATACCCAGAGTGGCCTGTACTAGAGGAGCAACCGGAAAGAAATAAAGGTGACAAAAAAGGAACGCAACTTGCTAAACAGTAAAAACCTGAGGTTTGTGGGTAATGGCCAAACCGGAAAGATTTTTGTCTGGCTACTATTTTTTAGTCTCTTTTGTGATTGATGGATACTCAAATTCCCTTTTTTAGTCACCACCCAGAGAGTCAGCAAACACCTCGCACAAACAACCCAAGGCCTTTCCTTATTCATCAATCTTTTATCTTTATCAAAATTCCTCAAAACCCACCTATTAAGAGTAGCAAAATTTAAAGAGTTATTACTATCATATAAAAATAAGAGGAAATTATTGCTAATTGAAATTACATTTACCTATCAAGTTTTGAAAAATTAAAATTTACATACTAGATCAAAAAAAATTAATTTGAGAAAATAATCAAAATACCCTCATGTATAGAAGAACAAACATGAATTGATTGAAAACTATTCATTGAAATTGATTTCTCATCTCTCTTTCTCTATGACAATAACAACTCGTTTTCTTGTTTCCTCGTGAATCAAACATCAAAGAAAGATAAGCCCTCTTTATTTAGATCTTGATTAACTACCTGGTATCAAAGATGACTTTTGAAAAGGGTTTTTTTTTTTGGAATTTAAAGATTGATACGGGGTTTTTTTAAAATGGAGGGTTGATTTTAGATTTAACACTTGATAATTGTATTATTATTGGTGATGCTGATAAAAAAACAAGACGAGAGAGGGTTGGCAAGGGCCAATTGCTTTGACTTATCTTTTTTAAGATATTTCGAGTTAGGTTTAGGCATTCCATTTGCTTCGACGATCTGCTTCATGTGTTCTATAATGCTTTCCTATTTGGTCTCCTCTATACTAGAGGCCTCAAGATTTCCACTAGTCGTGATTTGATCTTTGAAAGAAATCGTGCTCTGATATCAAGTTAGGTTTTTTTCTTCAAGTCATTAAGCTTAATTTATATCTTTACCAGTCAAAATTAAAATTGTTCCTTTTTTATTTATAAATACACGAAGAATAAGACCCGTTTAAAGACTTTTTTCTCAATACCCTCGTTTTCATCTTGGTTTTCTTCTTTAGATTTATGAATACATGGAGAATAAGGCTGCGTTTTTGTTGAATCTGAGTTTTTATTGCTTCTTATCAATCAAAATTAAAATTTGGGTTTTTATTGAATTTGGGTTGTTATGAAATGAGTACTAAATGGGATCTTGGAAATTACAAAAGACTCTAGAGGCACATCGAAACTTCAATTATGACATCACTGATACAATCAGAAAGATCTTTACGAAACGAATCTAATGACATCGAGGGAGGTTGCTAACAAGAGTGGGCACACTCTTCGTCCAAAGACAACTGCGCACTTACAATAAAAAGATGTGAGAGAGAAAGAAAAAAAAACCTTTAAGGCATCTCCGAGCTATGTATGTGAAAGTATCATCTTGCTTACACTTTGTTATTCGTAGATGTGTGTGTTAAAGGAATGATGTTGTGGGTTTTTTGTGTTTGTTAAAATGCCTATGTGAACTTGCAAGATGTTATTTTTATGTTGGCCTTTGATGTTAGTAGAAATTTGGAAAATATGCATTATAATTTTAGTATGGAGATGGGTTTTGAATATTTTAGTAATCAATTTGATGTTTTGATTGAAAATCAAGGTGTTTTGCACTAGATATTTAGTTATGCATTTTGGTGATGCATTGGAATTCTTCCCATCAAAATATTAGATCCTTAAAATTGTTAAAGTCTGAAGCTTGGTATATTATATCTTTGGACTTTGGTGATTCGAAGCTATGGTGGATTAATGGAGTTGAGTTGTGGGATATGTGTGTTTATAACCGAATTAAATAGTACTTGGATAGTCCATGTGTTAAAACCGAGTTGGTGATTTATATTTATCTTGTTGATGATCTCCTAGTATCCAATAAGCTTGGGAATAGGATTTGGGTGTTTGGATAATGGATGATCACACGTTCACGTCAATATTTCATTTTTAGAAACTGGAAGAGTAGAGGATTGGTGGTTAACGTCTCAGTTCCTGCAAAACAATCCCTTTTGTGGGGGAGTTTGAGACCCTCTAATGATTAATTTAGTGACTTTATAGCAAGGGATTATAATAAATGAAGAAATAAGCATTAAACTCTAAGAATAAGAATTTTTGTTCTTAGTCTTTTGTGATAAATGCTTTGATAATATATGATAAAAGAATAAAGATCATAAATCGTTTACCTGGATGGTTTGGAGAGTATTTATAGTCCTTACACTATGAACCATGTCCTTTTTCTCAAGGTGCCGAAAGTTTTTTCCTTTCAAATGTTTTAGTAAGGAAAAATTCCCTTATATCAACATTAATGTTGATGAAAATATCTCTTACACAACATTAATGTTGATGGGAATTACCTTTTCACATCTTTGATGTTGACAATAATAGAGCTATAAAAGATTTTTATGCCTTATTTTGCATGCAAGATTAATGTGGATGAGAATAACTCTTTTGAAGCATAAATGTCGATTGAAATATATTCGGCTCTTAGAGGACCTTCACATAACTAGGGGTGCAAGGAAATGAGCATCTTAATATTTATCATTGTGTCAGATCCACGTACACTTGAGCCTGGTGGCATCATACCAGACGCACAAGTGTTTGAGTTCAGCACGTAGCTGAGCCCTAAAGCGTTGGGTCTGGCATCTCTTCAGATTCACAGGCATTTGTGCTCCGTACGTAGCCAAGCCTAAAAGAGGTTAGATCTGGTATCTCGCCAGATCCACATGTGTTTGGGTTCAACACGTAGCCAAGCCCAAGAGCGTTGGGTCTGATATCTTGTCATACTCACAGACGCTTGGGCTTCACACATAGCCGAGTCCAAGAGTGACAGGTCTGGCATCTTGCCAGACGCACAAGTGTTTGAGTTCAGCACGTAGCTGAGCCCTAAAGCATTGGGTCTGGCATCTCTTCAGATTCACGGGCATTTATGCTTCGCGTGTAGCCAAGCCCAAAAAGGGTTAGATCTGGTATCTCGCCAGATCCACATGTGTTTGGGTTCAGCACGTAGCCGAGCCCATGAGTGCTAGGTCTGATATCTTGTCATACCCACAGACGTTTGGGCTCCACACGTAGTCGGGTCCAAGAGTGTCAGGTCTGGCATCTTGCCAGACTCTCAAGCGTTTGGGCTCAACACACAACTGAGCTCAAGGGTGTTAGGTTTGGCAAAAGAATTGGACCCACATCGCCCGAGTTTGTTATCTTGTCAAGCCTATGCATATTAGGTCATCACCGTATCTTTGACCCTTCTATTTGTGGGCATGAGTCATATAAAATATATCGATCCATCACTCATTCTAACTTCTAGGATGGTATTTTCTATAAGAAATATAAAGAGAGAAGAAAAAATCAAGTAGTTTCTTGTAAAGGTTTAGGGGGTGTTTTAAAGTATGGTAGCGGTTGCTTTAAAGTGTTTTTCACTCGGAAATGCATCAAAATAATGATTTTTATTTTTAAAAAATTATTTTTTATATCAGCACATTAAAACAATCAGAAAACACAAAAAAAAATTCAAATTTTATTTAACTCTTATTTAGAATGCAATATCAAACAAGATCTTATAGCTAGAGTTTTTCTTCCAGTGGGGAAATAAACAGAGGTTTAGAAGTGTTTGAAGCTTTTTGTTTTTTTCTTTTTCAGTGGAGTTTTTCTCAGACTTTTATTTTTCTTGTATTCTCTGAGCAACAAAACCGAGAATTAAAAAGTTCTTGTTTGTGCTTGATGACCGATAAGAGTTAAAGATGGTATTCCTCATGATCTTACTTGTGTGGTTTTTGGTGCCTTAAAACACAGTGAGCCTTGATTTTGAGTTTTCTATCATATCAAGCTTTTAAATGTTTTAGCGATTAGATATGTTTTTCAGCACTCAAATTCCTTGCGATTTTTCAGCCTTGATTCTGATATTTATGAATAATGCAACTTCTCATATTATTTTATTGATATTTTTTTAAAAAAATGCGTTAAAGAAGTGAAAATCTTGAACAGTCATTATTATAAATAAAAGAGGGGACTGATACCATTCAAAGGGAAAGGAGCGCTTCCATAGTACAATGATAGAAACATTTCAGCATCCATCCGTATGATTACGTAACCTATGAGCCAATGAGGATTCGAAAACGCATTGGAGAGATATTACTTCTTTTACTATTTTTCTGCCAAACCTACATAGGCTCTGCCTGCACGTGGATATTGGGACCCTCCCTGCCCTCCTCTCCCTCCCTCCTCTCTGTCTCTCTCTCATTCCTCACTCTCTGCCTTGTATGGTGCGTCCAGCCTCAGTACAGGTAAAAAAAGGAAGAAAAATGAAAAGTGGTTTTGGTACTACTCTTTTCCCTTCACTATTTTGGAAAGGATCTCTGCATCCACACACCACTTCTAGGAATTTACTATGAGTGCCAGCTATCTACTCTCCACGTGTTAAAAGCATCTCCGTCTCCACATGCTAGAACATTTTTAATGCCCAAAGTTAGTAAAAAAACCATGTTGTTTATGTGATTTCCTTAAAATATTGTTTACACTTGTCGGTTGGGACGTCTCGGCGGTCTTAAAAAAATTTTAATGAGAAAAATAGATTTTTAACAATTTATTTTTTGATGGGTTTGAGAATGAGGTTAATACACACTCCATTGAAGATTATTGGATGTTTTTTCTTTCTAATACAATTGGACAAATATTTAATAGAAGATAAAAGTTGTTAGAGAGATATGATGTTGCGATCGAAAACGACAATATATTTCACTTCTTTGACTTAAGAACATGAGACCCATTCATGTCTTTCATTAAAAGACGCAAAATATATCCATATCTTGTAGTTCTCCAAAGTTTTAGAAAAACATGGTTTCTATGTTTTCCTCGGCAAGTTTTTTACTTTTCACAAATGATTAAAAAATTAAAAATATGGATAATATTCTATTTGCAAACAATTTTAGCAATATAAAATGTTAAATAAATTTACTTTTAGTATATTTGAAAAAAAGTAAATTTATGACCTATCCAACTCAATGTTGAATTGGGTTGGTGGGAGAAGCCCAATTCCCCCACCAACCCAATGTTGAGAACAAAATTGAAAAACTAAAAAATTTGAGTCGACTCGAGTTATCCTATCAAACCTATGACTTGGGTCAGCCTGCTCGAACCCATGACTCGGTTTATAAGAATGGAATAAGCCTATTAAAAGCAAATAAAACATATCGCGAACTTAAATCTCAACCAACCCAATATTTATAGATTAATTTGGAAAAAAACAACTAACAAAAAGTACCCGAGAAAAATTACCCTAGTCAACACGGGTTAACTTGCCAAGCCCGCGACCGGGGTCACGATACCGAGATAACCACATGAAAAGAAAATAAAAAAATCACAAAACTCAATTCTCAACTAACCCAATGTTGAAGTATGAAATTGAAAAATAAATTCAATTAAAAAAATAACCTAAAAAAACAATTTGAATCAACTCAAGTTAACCTACCAAGTCCTCGACTCGAGTCATGATATAGTGATAACTCTATAGAAAGAAAATTGAAAAAGGTTGCGAAACTCAATTCTTAACTAATTCAATATTGAAAGATAAAATTATAAAAAAAAAATTCCAAGAATAAAGACCAAATTTGACATCAAAAAATAAATTAACTAACCTAATATTCAAGGATGAAATAAAAAAATAAAAATCCAAAGAAAAAGATCAAAATTGATATAAGAAATTAAATGATAGCCCACTTTGATTTTTTTTAGAGAGTTGGATGCAAAAACTGAGGAGATGAGAGAGAAAAGAGAAATGAGAAGTAAAAAAATGAAAAAAGGGTTCAAAGACAAAATTGAATCTTCTACTGGAGCACGTGCCGCCTTTACATGAAGAGGACATTGAGATGATTCGGCTGACATCAAGAAAGGGCATCATTAGGGTTCAGTGAATGTTGGACGCGCCCTCCAAGTACGGCGATCTATTTCACTCGTTAACGCGTATAATACACATGTTAGCCTATTCTTGATCTTTAATTTAGTTAAGTTCTTTAACCCTTGTTTCAATTTTAAATGCAGCTCCCAAAGTTTTAAATATTCTAAATCAATGAAATTGATTTATTATTCTTCAAATCAAGCATTAATCAAGCGCAAAATTCTTTTATTGACAACCCAATAAAAAGCCATTTGAAATAGAAAATAAAGACCAATAATAAATCAACTTGATTTTAAAAAATTAAATCAAAGAAAAAAGAAAACTTCAGCGACCAGAAAAACAATAGTATTATCACAATCCACAATATATGAGTTGATCTATAGTAAAAATCCTAAATGTTTAGGTCTCTTTTAACAGGGCTAACTGTTAGTTTTCGTGTGTGGTTGTTGAATGTATGTTTTTGGAAGTGATTTGGAAGGTTTTTTTAACTTTTGATTATAAAATTAAAAGGTAAGTTATAACAATTATGAATTTAATGATAAATTTAAATATAAATTTTAAAGGTTGTTGTCATTAATGATAAGCTATATTATATTATTATTCATACTTCGAATTTAATGCTCATTTTCTGTCTGGATAGTTTTTATGCGTGGAAATATAATTTTTATTTCGTAAAACGGGGGAGGGGGGGGACAACATCACCATAAAAGGTTCTACTGTTTAGGTCTCGAATTTTACTGTAATTCAATCATATTTTTGAAAAAAAATAATTTTTTTAATTTTAAATTATCATTTTTTAATTTTTTTATTATTTTATGTACTAATATTAAAAATAAAAAAATAAAAAATTATTATTTTAATATATTTTTAAATAAAAAATACTTTAATAAATAACATCTGTCATATTATCTCAAATAGGCTCTTAAAATCTTGATTCTTCATGGATCTTTTATAAAACAACGTGGGCACCCATAGTTGAGATAATAAGATTATTATTTAATGCCAGTTGAGAAGACTATGAAATGATATACTCGTGTTTATTTATTTATAATAATTGTGTTCCATTTTAGTAAAATGAATAAAATTTAGAATAAAAAGAATTAAACTAATGAGAGATATATTTGCTGTGTAATTTAATTAGGGAAGTGAAACTCTAGAAATTTATAATTTAACTATACGAATGTGTAAATTATTTGTAAATTAAAAGTCTTATCTTCTAAAATTTAAAATGTAATATTAATTTGTAAATTTAAATGTATAACTTTAATCTAATGTTTGTAACTCTAAGTACCTATTTAACCATGCATGTTTATAGTTGAAATCGAATCTTTTACTTGAATTACATTTTATGATGTTATTGAATAAGATGTGTTGTGTTGATGATAATGAGTTAGGTTGAGATCCAGGATGATTGGATCAGGATGTGAAATAAAATTGAAAGTGTAATATGATTTTGTCGATAACTTGAGACCTTCTAGTATAGAGAAGACTCTGCTAAAATTTTGGTGGATCCTATATAAAAAATAAATTTACCTGAAAATTTTCAATGTATCGTGGAAAAGAACGTAGAAATTCAAGGTTGTTACAAGGGAGGATATTGATCCATGTAGTTGTTAAGTGATTTTGCTTCTTATTTTACAATTTTGGTTTGAATTTTAGGAATTGCGTAGGAGAAATCAATCTAAAAACTTAATTTTGGTGTTAAAAACTAGTCCAATGATACCTTAATGCACTAATCTTCGGCCGGGCCAAATTCTTTCTAGTGTAAAAAAGATAAAAAAAATTTATGATTTAGGTCATAAACCCAATGGGATCCAGTAAGATGACTTCATTTGATTATATGATAGGAAAAAAATAACGATAGTACATGGACTGAAAAACAAAAGTGCGATCATGATGACTTACATATAAGAAGAGCCTACCATAAGAAAAAAGATTATGAAGCTCAATTTTCAGATGATCTAATGTTGAATAATGAAATTGAAAAAGAATTAAAAGGGGATAAAAAAATTTGATCCGAATCAACTCAAGTTAGCATGTCAAACCTGCAATCAAGATCATGAGATCGGAATAATCCTATATAAAGCAAATTGAAAAAAAAATTACGATTCTTAATTTTAAAAAGTTAAAATATAGAAGAATAAAATTAAAAAAAAATCAATTAACTAAAAGGATAAAAAACATTAGTAAACCTGAGCAAGAATGCCAAACCATGCAAATAGAAGGTAAAACGAGAAAAATTATGGAGCTCAATTCTCAAACTAATTCAATGTTGAAGGACAAAATCAGAAAATATTCAATCTTTAAAAAAATATCTCGATTCACATGAGCTAACTCAAAAAACCTACGACTTAGGTCATGAGACTAGAATAATCAACTTATAAATGGAAGCAAAGAAAATCATGAAACTCAATTTCCAAAAAATATCGTATTGCAGGATGAAACTGGAAAACAAATTGGTGTAAAAAAAGATAAAAATAAAATATTGGTGTCAACCAGGGTTAATATTTCAAATAGTAACCAGGGTCATGAGACCGAGATCACCAATAAAAAATGTCAAGAAGACCAACTCCTAACCAACTCAATGTCAACTGATGAAATTTAAAACAAGTTCAATTCTAAAAAAGGACCTAAAGTAAGAAAAAATAAAATTTTAAAAAATAAAGATCAAATTTAAAACAAAAACAAAATGATATGAAAATTTTGGTTTTTTGTAAAGCAGTTTGATACCTATCAGATGAGAGAGGAAAAGAAACAAAAGGAGCGGGGGACGACATGCGCTACACCACGAGGAAGATCTTGTTGCATCACTTTCAACGCAATGATGAATGGTAGTGTTCTATAATCGGAGGCAGCGACACGCTTTGTCTGAACACGAAAGCTAGCCTCTAAAAGTCGATATGCGTGAAACACATGCACCAATCAATTTGCATTACTTGTTTATCTTAGCTTACCATATTTTTTCACTTTAAATTTTTATTTTTTAATACTTGAAATATGTCAACATGATTTTATTTTATTATGTGAACCCAAGTATCAATCTATGGCCAGAATTTTCCTTTTAACATTGTGAGAACCACTATAGCACAATCAAATACCTTATTAGTGACAAGACAGCCGGCAAATTGAGGTTAAATTGCACTTCTTTAATGAAATGTTGATAGTAGCATGTTGAGCAGGAAAAGAAGCCAGCAGGCGGTTGTTGCTGAGAGATGTCAATCAATTGTCAACCACTAATTTCATTAACAAACAAGAATTCAACAACCAATAATTTCATCAAATTTAATTATTGAGAGCACCAATGTTTACCAAAGACCAACTTTTTAATACTTTTCACATATCTTATGTCGACACCTGTCAGTGAGTTGTGGATTTCATGACAATTATGGTCATTGTCTTTATTTGATCTAGATTTGGCTTTTTCGGGGGATGATGTTCAGTTCAGTCTTAACCGAGGAAATTAAGGTATGGTGTGTGTTTTTGAGTGCAATGGACCCACACGGCATGCTCTGATCCTATTTTTTTAATATATATATATATTGCCCTAAAAACTGGATAGTGATCCTACGGTCCAGATTTGGGAGATGGAGACATCAAGATCAAGAGCCAATCGCCATTCCCCATAAATTTGGCGACTTCGATTTTTTTTCTCCCACTCTGGCGGGTTGCTGTGTCTCCTTTGTTGCTGGGGGGAGATGTCGAGATGCTGGCGAGCTATTTGTATCTTTTAATAAGGTATTGTTGTCAAGAAAGAAAAATTTTTGAGTCTAATTATAAAATTATAATTAAAATTTAGAAATTTTTATTTATTATTACAGTTCCTAGAAATCTATGATTTATGATAGTTTAAGTAAGGGATTAATTATGTAAGGAGAAGATATATCATTTTTAGTGCACTCTGTTTAAGATAAGCTGCATTGTTGTTTGATTGTTTTTTTAGATGAAGTTTCTGTTCGTTAGTCTTGTTTACAGTTCAAGGTAGATTTCTTTTCGTGGAGAGTCTTCATCTTATCGGGTTAAATTCTAACCGTTCTAAAGTTTGAAATTTAGCATTACATTTATTTTACACTTTGTATCTTTAATACCCGAATGTGTACTCTATTGTGTAGTTTTACACTCCACAGATATTAAAGTCTACATTTAAACCCTAATATGAAATAAAAAAAATAATGGGTAAAGGGTTTTTGACATTTTGGCCAAATTCTAATTGATAAATTATAAATTGGTTATGATATTTTTTTTTTCCTTTTTAAAACATGAGAAAGATGAAATTTTTTTTATAAAAATATGTTTAAAATTTTTTTTAGGATTTGACCGTATGCATGAAAACAAAAAATATATTTTTTTTGAAGGGGAAAATAATTTATAAGTTTTGAGATTTTTTTTTAATTTTTCTAAGAAAAGTTGCGGAGAAACTTTAGTATTTTAATACCGGATATGCATCTTACAGTATAAATATACAGCCTGATATTATGCAAAATTAGAATAAAAACACGTGAGAAAATTAGAAATATTTTGAAATGCCCCATGGAATTTTTTTCATTTTTTTCTAATATATAATATTATAATATATTATTAAATATATGGGTTGAGCTGGCCTAGTCAACTGGGCCGGACCCAGCCCAAACAAGTTGGATTGGACTAGGCCTAACCAGGATTTGGGCTGGTCTCGACCCAACAAATCTTTCTTTTCTTCTTTTTTATTCTGGGCCAGGCCCGACCCCATCCAAAGTTCACTACATGAACAATGGACGTGAATTATAATCCATGCCCGATATTCATGCATGGACAGTAAGATGTGAATTATATATAATTCACGCCTTGTTCATGTGGTGAACAAAGGGAAGAAAAAGAAGAATGGGAAAGGGAAGGGGAGCTTACCTGGCTCAGGGGTCACGACTGTCATCACTGGTCTGGCTAAGGATGGTGGTAAGGCCGGTGGCTCGCAGCGGAGCTGGAGGCAGGAAAAAGAAGAAGAGGAAGAAGCTTGCAGAGGGGAGAGGTGGTGCAACCACCATGTGAGGTGGTTAGGTGGCTGCTTATGGTGGAAATGGTGGTGCATAAGATTATGGTGAGAGTGGCGGTGGGCGAAGGCCACAGTGGAGAGAGAAAAATGGTAGAAAACTAGGGGGAAGTTGGTTTTTTGCCAACTTTGAACCCGATTTTCTTCATGCTTGGGTCATGAAATCCACTCTTATTTATAGGGGATGGAAGAGGGCAATCTTGTCTTCATTGAGAAAAAAATTTGGCCCTTAATTCAGTTAGAAAAAATCTCAATCGTTGGTTTAAAGTAGATACTATGAACTGTCAAATTTGACAATTAAATGGTGCCTGAGTTGGCCTCTTTAAGCTAACTCTATAGCTGATATGGTGTCAATTAACCAGTGAGGACTATATCGGGGTGTAAAGGGATGTCAGGTGATCATTTGCGTGCAGGGTTTGTCAAATTTGGTGAAGGTTAGAGGCATTAAATGCATCTGTAAAGTAGCCTCCCTAACCTGTTATTTGAGAGAGAAAATAAGGAAGAAGAACAGTAACCAAAACGACACTATTTTGGTAAAGTTCACTTTAGTCCTTCGATTATTGATTTGTCTCAATGACACCCCTGATTGACTCAAACTTTTAATTCTATGCAATTTCATCCCTTAAAAAACTTCAATTTCAGCCTTGGATTTGCGTGCCTTTTTTCTCTTTCATCCTTGATTTTGAATTTATGCAATTTGATCCTTAATTGACCATTAAACTTTTAATTTCTTCAATTTCACCTTTGATTTCAACCGATCGGGTCCTCAAAATTTGACGCCTTTTGCAAATTGATCATTGGCTGCAAATTTCTTCAATTTAACCCCTAATTGACCCCAAAATTTTGATTTTCTTGTAATTTTACCCTTGATTTCTATCAATTGACTTGGTAAAAAGTAAATTTGATCTTTTAAAATTCTAATCTTCTTAATTAAGCTCAAATTAGGCTCTCAAACTTATTTTTTCACCAATTAAGCCCCTAATAAAATTAATTCGACCCATTTAAAGTATAACTAAGTCCTGCACCTAATTAAATCCTTCAATTAGACCCAAATTAATTCTTAAACATAATTAAACTTTAATTTGACCCATGATTAAATTAAATTGGCCTATTAAAAATTTAATTATATCCTTAGGCTTAATGTTTATGCAAATTCGTCCAATAATCATTTAATTTGACCTTGAATCTGCATTCTTTATTTAGTCTTTGGTATAATGGGGTACAATTAGGCTTTGAATTTCATCTAAAATTACAGCTTAATTTTTATGTATTTTTTGGAATCCTTCTCGGTCTGCTTTCTTCATGTTTCTAGTTTTTATTTTATTTTTTGATTTTTTATTTTGGAAAAAGAAGTGAATTCAGAGAATAACCGAGAAATGGGTTATGGCATCCTAAATAGTTTTATTGAGTTAATTGTAACTTAGTTCTTTCAATATAACAAAACTAATTAATTATTTCTTGCAGGTTTAGATAGTATGTTTTTAATATCCATATGTTAAATATGATTATAACATTATTTATTTTTGTTAATTTATGTCCTTTCAAATTAATTTTCTGATTTTTTCTTCTTTTGAAAAATAAAAAAAAAAAGGAAAAAAGAGAAGTGGGAAGAATGGGATTGATAAAAAAATACATTTTTTGGACACAAATTATATATCAATGACAATTAATGATGGTTAAGGGACTATTAATTGTTTTTTATACTATGGGAAAGTCACCTGACTCATACAAGAAGGAGAAGAGGAAGAACAACCTGATTGTTGTTTGGATTCTGGTCTTTGAAAGCCTTTATATTGATTTTGACAAGCTGTTTTCCTGCATATCGACCATATAGTTATTTCTCTCAGATTAATGATTCTAATTTATCACGTGCCCTGCTACACATCTATGAATATTTAAGAATATTTAAGTGTGCGGTAGCGATTATTTTTTAAATTATTTTTTTATTAAAAATACATGAAAATATTTTTTTTTAAAAAAATATTTTTGATATTAGCACATTAAAAATATCTAAAAATATAAAAAAATAAAAATAAAAAAATTCATTTTTTTTAAAAATACTTTTCAAACATAAAAACAAACAGGATCTTAGAAGTGAATGAACATTTGAC
>Ga0307515_10008945_pt1 | contig 19454 bp, 8 predicted proteins | sample 17_EM_MG_FD_194513 | JGI IMG/M metagenome (GOLD analysis project Ga0307515, IMG submission 194513) | Populus trichocarpa ectomycorrhiza microbial communities from riparian zone in the Pacific Northwest, United States - 17_EM | ecosystem: Host-associated > Plants > Roots > Unclassified | place...
GGGTCCCAGGGGGTCTCCCCCTGGAAAACCTTATCTCTATATATATTAATTAAAGTCTATATAATAAAGCTCTAAAATTAATTGGCTTATTACTTATAAACTCGGGTCAAAATTTACGTTAGGGGATTAACGTTCCGCATGTTAGCCACAATAGGTGTATTAGGCTCGCTTAGTCTTCGCGCCATCCTTCCTAAACTTCCAAAAGGCGACTGCGACATTAAAATCCTCATTTCTACCACGTTTAGTAGACATATTGGTGGTAATAGAGCTTTGAATCGTCGAGAAGATGACGATTTAGTTTTGGTGCGAGTAGATTTGCACGCTGACATAATAACTTAAATTAAGGTTACACCAATCAGAGACCTAGGATTTTAAAAGGCGCTAGTGACTGTGCGAAACCTGACCGAAATTAATTCGGACGTCCGCAAATCCACCCCTAGTACTAGGGTATTGCCATACCCACTCTTTACCATATCGTCCTCTTCCATCGACTCTCCTGTGACTCATGCTCGGCTTGCCTGCTCCCTACCGTGCACCTGGGCAATGTGCCTTACAAAACCCTATAAACCACGTTAATGCGGAGCAACGTTTGGCCGACACACCCACAAAACAAATTTTCCATATCGCCCCCTCTCCTCTCAGCTCTCACAACCAATCATCGCCTCTTCTCTTCCTTTCCCCTGTCACAGCCAATCAAACAACTCGATAAAACAGCCGCATAATAAACAACCACAACAACTACCAGTGCCGAACATTGCCAACATACAAGCTGCCATGAACGGAATGACAGCCGAAATAAACACCATAGCACAGAGCACCCAGGCATACGACGCCCATCAGCGGCAGTTCACTACTGAGTTGTCACTCTGTACCAACCAGATACAGGATCAGCTTAATGCTCTCTTCCAGTTGGTCACTAATATGGACGCCAGGATGGATGCCCAGTAAGTCTTTACGAGCTCCTGCTTTATTAAGAAATTTTTACTAAAATTCACTCTTATATAAGATTTTGGAATAGGGGAGCCCGAATGCGGAACTCAGAAGTGCACCATGCCACCGGAGCGTTAGTCATTTTGCAGAGCGTCGAACGAGGCCCTAACCCTCGAGTTCCGATCGGCCGGCCTATCCCAGACTTTCCCGGCACCCCTAATCAGATATCACAGATGAGCGGTACTTTTCCCCTTCTAGTGCTTTATTTTTTCTATGCTCACTAAATTAATAATAATTCTACGTAGCACCCCAATGCCGCAATCTCCTCACATCCCTCGGCATACCTGCTCCTCAGGGTAATCAAGCTGGAGCAAGAAGACAGCTCCGAACAGCTGTGCGAGAGGCGGTCGGACTCGTAGCTCTCTAAGGGAACGGAGACACTGATCATTTGAGCCAAAACACTCAAGAATCAGCTGGACCATGTCTAATTGGAACTGAACGCCAGCATGGTTAGTTACCCGACGTCTGGATCGCTAAGGTTTAGACGGCCAGATTGGCCATCTGAGTCGCTTGCTGATAAGATGTATTAGGTTTTAAATGCGTTGAGGGAGATAGTGAGATATGGCTGGAATGAGTGCTGGCCGTGGCTCTGGGAGTCGGTGTTTTGGGGGAGCTGAGGCTCTTGAATTTACGGCACGTGGAACTTTAAGGAGGGGCTTTCATGGCGATGTTTTTATAGGGAGTATTTTAAGACTAGGGCTTTACTATATGCCCTCTAAATTTGGAGAGCCAAGGATGAGGAAGTGCTATGTTAAGCACATGTAGTACAGAGGATTTCAATCTTGCTTCGTAGGCAAGGCCACTGGCGAGATTCTTGATTTATTAGCTAGGTGTCCCTAGCAGAGTAATTTCCGAATTGTCGTTAACAAGAACATCAGCTCTGTAGTAAGCATCTTGTCCTCAAGAGGCGTGTCATCTGGGGCGAGCACCCTCTCTGCAGTGGGCACGTCCCACCATACCCACGCTTCACATCCTTAGCAACCCTCTATTATATCTACATCGAACACGACTGTAGTTGACACTGCCTGCACTCTAGGATAAACTTTGGGAGAATTGACCGGCAATCTTCACATCGAAATCTTCCCTCCAGACGTCTCCATGCGCCATCGTGGTCGCACTCGTGTCTCTCCCGAAGTCTTTGTGCAGCCTGTTCAACCTGCCGCGCCCTGGGTATCACTTCGGGTTGCCCTTGGCGAGGAAGAGGCTGCGGATTTCTGTTAACGATCTCCGCCGCACGACTATAAAGACGGGCTTCGTCCCACTGAGGGCACTGGCAGGTTTTCCATTTTAGGCCGCAGACATAGCAGAATTGTGCGTTGCATCGGCAGCTAGACATGTCAGCCATGAATACTGGAAGACATCTCAAGGAACTCACGTAATATGATTGCATCCGACCGCTAACTCCACCATTGTTCGGCACCGATAGCATCGCTGCCATCCAGCTTCTTGCGCCGTTTTTAGTGTGCTTTGCAGCGCAAGATCCCGCGGGCAATCTCCATTATGCACTGGTTGTTTGCACAATGAACAAGTCTGCTCCGTGCATAACGAGCAAGTTGCAATATTGTTATGAATAAGGTTAGGAGGAATGAATGATGCGCAGGATGGCCAAGCGCAGTAGGTGCGGTCCAAGGTTCCAAACTCTACGGCTTTTTCTTCAATCCGCTGGACCAGTTCCGGATCGGGAAAGCTCTCGACAAGAGAAATTGGAATCCGACGATTGCAACACCTAGGCGGGAAAAGGGACTCATCAGCTGTTGAGTTATCAAAAAGCCTTACCATGCACCCCCGGCAGTAATGGTGAGCACAAGGTGCCTGGATGTCGTCGTAAATCACAATCCTCTCTGTGCAAGCTAGGCATTCATATTGTGTCTTCAGACTTCTTGATTTATCTCTTTGGACAACGTGAGAGGATCCTTCTCCAGCATCTGATTCCGTATCGAAGCTTTCGTTATCATTTCTGCCCACGCTTAAGACTGACAGTCTAGCTAAGAGATTTTCGCTTAGGTATTGTTGATCGTGTGTGGGCGGGCAAGGTTCTTCAGACAGTCCAGCAAGGCGGCGTGCGAGCTGCTGTCGCGGAAGGAGCGGTTCTCTTCTCGGTAGAGACTAGACACAACCGGACCGTCATCTTGCACGGCTTGGGCGATACTTCTGCTCATTCGACGATCGGATAGAAACGCAAGCTTGGCTTTGCATTCTTCAATCTGAATTTGACAAGCAACCGAGATGTCGTTAGTCCTGCCAACTGCTTCTTTTCCTTTGCGACTTTGAACGATGCCCGTGAGGTCTTGTAACTGGAGCTCAAGGATAATTGTTTCGGTGGCTTCGTCCATCGGGTCTAGGTTTTCTTCACGCTTCTTCTAGTCAATGTGAATTGAATATAAAGATGAGACAAGCTCCTAGGACACTTTAGGTGTGTAAGTTGCAGGAAGCGAAACCACAATTGCGGGGCGATCACCGATGCACATGCAGTCGCTTGCAGCTCGCTAATCTCATCGCAAAGCTACAAGGCTATACCATAACTGAAATATTCATATACAGTGATGTGCACGACCAGCTTCACCCCCCTCCTTTAGCGAGCGCTGCGAAATTTTAAATTCGGAACGCGCATCCAGTCTCGCTTGTAATTAAAGCGAACGGCTGTGGCTACGCGCAAGGACCTTTTTGGTTGCCCTGGAGAATCGCCTTGGTTGCCCTGGAGATTCGCTTTGGTTGGCCAGGAGAACCAAATTGAAGACGTACGCTTCCTCTTCTCCCTTAACTACGCCTCCGCTGTGGCCGCCAAAACGCGAATACAGCGCTGTCTCCGCAGAGAAGTCGATGAAATTTGGCAATATCGTACAGGTGGAAACCTTGCGACATTTGACAAAGATTACGGCACTGTGGAGGAAGGCTGATTGCAAAGGTTCTTGCAGCCAAGCATACGGCTTCGCTACAATTACTATGTACAGTTAGTGGCAACCAGGCGAGATTAGATGCGCGTACCGAATTTAAAAATTTGGAGCCCTCGCCAAAGGGGGGGGTGAAGCTGGTCGTGCACATCACTGTAGCATCATGTCGAACGAACTCGTGTGTAGATTGATCTACGAAGAACGAATATATACACGATCAAGACACCCCTGATCTAGCCTTAATCTGGTAGACGACAATCAGTGGTCGGCGCTCAGTCAACACATCTTTATATAATTCAATCTCGTAACAAATAAGGTAGTGACATTCCTTCTTGGCAAGCATTCTTAATCGACCTCGACCCTGCAGTCAAGGTTTAACGAGCTATTTTATATTGGAGTGCATATGTTGAAGTGAAGATGGCCTTGAGGCCCAGCCTATGGTTGCCATTTCTTATGTCATCATAGGGATCTCGATCCCCGCCCAGATCGCTGCACTGCTCTGCAACCGTGATCTTCCACCTTAGCCACGAAGCTAAAAACCACATTACTCGAACTCATTCATAATGAAGCACCCGCAGAAGCAAATTAGCATCACTGAACCGCGTGTTTCCGCTCTAGCAGGTTGTCTGCGGGGCAAGGACCAGCGTGCAGTCTTGGCAGAGCAGGAACGGACCACCGATGGTAGAAAGGGTGAGTCGGTGGCTAGATATAGCCAAAAAAGGGGCAATAATACTAGATCTAGCGAGACCCGGGGTATGGGCAATCGTTACATGTTAGAGAGTAAGCATGCTAAAATGACTATAGCTTCTCACGATAAAATAGCGGCGCGCAATCAGCCTAATAGCCGGAGACGCAAAAGGAAACATAGTCGGAGGAAAGACCTGAGAGTAGGGGAGGATAAATTCTTGCCTAAAGAAGCTCACCTGAAGGCCTTTCAGGCTGCTGGGCTTCCTATGAGAAGATTTTGGACAATGTCACAGCGGAATCGAGCAAGGCTTATTGGGCAGTCAGAACCTGAGCCCGGAACTATACGGATTCGTTAGTTAGAAATGATCACTACTGTTTATCAATAGTAAGATTCGGAGAAAAATGACCTGAAGTCTTCCGCTACCTAGGATGCACAAACAGTAGCGAAATCTCCCTGGTTGGAGCTGCTGCTACTCTACACAGTCTACGCGAACTATGCAATCAACGGAATCGACGCCAGTCCCTCCTTCCACGTCATCACGTCATCTACAGTGTATTATCACGATGGACTGTCGACTGGTTAGAAAGCCGCGATCAGTGTCTCCGTTCCCTTAGAGAGCTGAGAGCCCGACCGCCCCTCGCACAGCTGTTCGGAGCTGTCTTAGTCTAGCTTGAGGAAGAAGAGGTATATCGAGGGATGTGAGGACACTGCAACACTGGAGCACTACGTAGAATGATTATTAATTTAGCGAGCATAGAAAAAAAAATGAAGCACTAGAAGGGGAAAGTACCGTTCATCTGCGATATCTGATTAGGGGTGCCGGGAAAGTTTGGGATAGCCTGGTTAACTGGAACTTGAGGGTCAGGGCCCTGCTCGATGCTGCGCATAACGACCAATGCTCCGGTCGCATTGTGTACTTTTGAGTTCTGTATTTTGGCGTTTAAATTCCAAAATCTTATAAGAGTGAATTTAGTAAAGATCTCTTGATAAAGCAAGAGCTCGTAAAGACTTACTGGGCGTCCATCATGGCCTTCATATCATGAATCGACTGGGTAAGAGCATTAAGCTGATGCTGCATCTGTGCCGCCATCGGATGTTATGCAGCTCTGCTTTATTGAGTTGTTTGATTGGTTGTGGAATGGAAAATTTTTACCTCAGCAAGCTTAGACGTGATTCCGTTGGTGCGGATTTTTAATCGATCCGCAAGCTAACTAACTACATTTGTGCGAAACTACCGGAATCACGTCTGGGGGACATTTCCAACGTTTCTTAGCAGCTCCGACGATATCCACGATTTTCCCTATACTCGCGGATGAATCGCTCAACCACAACGGCTTAAAATACTAAGAAAAGTCCATCGATTAGAGAGACGACCCGCAGTGTGGCCAAAAATTATGCGTTTTAAAACGATTACGATATCGTAAAATCCGATAAAATATCCGAATAAAATCCGATATCGGTTTTTTTTGGAATATAGGTATTTAACTATTCCTAGCCCCTTTTAGAAAGAACTTCTAAGAATATTACTCCTAATCCAATCCTCTACACGAAGCTCTATACGAAGCTCTGCACGAAGCTCTCGCGAAGCTCTGCGCGACTACGCAAAGCTCTGCGCGAAACTTTATAGGAGAGTCTCGCAAGGTATTAATTTTTAGTGTTCTATAGATATACGCACGTATAATATACGTATATTTTATAACTAATAAGAACATAAGGTTGCGCGTACGATAAACTAACTAAGCTAATAGCAGCTAACGTGTTTCACCACTCATTCGTCAACACCAGTCACTCGTCAACCCTAAAACCCCACCAAAAATTAGAAAAACTGCACCTTAATATCTCAACAACGGCTTAATAATAAATTGCGAAATTTTATAACTAGCCTTTTATATCTATATTAAAACTTTTAATAAAGTTCTAGCGTAATAAGCCTGGCCGTTATTAAGATATTAAGTTTTAGCCCCTAGTTTTAAGCTAAATTGCAATATCTTTAAAGCTACTAAATAGATTACTTTTTAAATTTAATAAGAGGTTTAAAATATATATAAAAGGCCAATTATAAAATTTCGCAATTTATTATTAAGCCGTTGTTGAGATATTAAGGTGCAGTTTTTCTGATTTTTGGTGGGGTTTTAGGGTTGATAAGTGACTGGTGTTAACGAATGAGTGGTAAAACACGTTATATAATATCTACTTCTTGCTTTAATATCCTACTAGAGGGTAGAGGGTTAGAAGAGAAGACTTAAGATTAGTCTCCGAAGCTATAGTTACTAGAAGAATCTAGTATATAGTAGAGATTTTAAAGTGTGCGATCTAATATATATTACGATAAGCGAATTAAAATAAATCGATATCGGATATCGGATTATCGGATATCGATTTATTTCAATTCGCTTATCGTAATTTTTGGCCACACTGACGACCCGATGTTTTATGGATATTAGGTCTAAATTGGCCCATAACCCCCCGGAGCTGTGCTTATTTTCGCCAAAAAAAAGTCGTTATTAAGGATTATAACATTATATAACGTTGTAAAAAGTATATATATAAGAGCCAAAAATTAATTAATTATAGGCCTTACGTAGGTAGCTTTAATAATTTCGTTAAAGATTGTATATAGCTCTCTATACAAATTTAGATAACGTAGCAAGACTTAGCTATAACGTCGTAGTAGGCGCATATATAAGGCCTAAAAGTTCATCGATTATAGAGTTAGTTTTACAGATTAATTTAATAATATTTATAATATTGCTCCGAATTACATGCTTGTGGGCTCTAATTAGACAATCCACCCTAAGCACATAGCTCGGCCAGTGTTGAGTTAATTAAGGTAGATTTATTCTATCTAGTCTCTTTAGCGTAGTGGTAGAACTTAGTAAAGTATAACAGGAAGTTCTTAAAGCCTTATATTATCTTATTTGGTTTTCTTTATACTATAGCGGTTTAGTTAGGGTCGCTATAAGAGGCTTTTAGTATCCCTTGCACTAATAATTATATATTCGGAGTTATGGCCCGTGCGCTACCAATTAGAAGTGGGCGGTGAGCATTCTGCTAAGAACACTGACATGAAGCTCGTAAGACTCTTATAGATATACCTAACTTTAGATATTAAATATAACACTAAAATGGTGCGGAATCGCAAATCCAACGATAAATACTTTGTCCTATAGATACAATACCCTAGTTAAACAACATGGGCGAAGAAGAACCCCCCCCTAGCGCTGTTAGCACTCCCTAACTTTGACCTAGTTATAACAAAGCCTTATAGGAAATACTACGGTAGACTTGTTAATGGGCTGGGTATATAGGTATAGAATAGTTAACAACATAAACATAACTAGTGGAGTAGTTGCCTAATAGATTAACTTTAATTATATTCTAAGATTTACTATAAAGAAGAGAAACTATCTATAGAGACCGTATGTCTTTAAATATATAACTCCTCCCTATAGTAAAGGTTTAGTACATTAGTACGTTAGTACATCACGTTCCTATATTCCTATATTCCTATATTCTGAACTTATAACGTAACTAGCCACGTAACTCGGCTACCCTTATCCTATAGCTTAATTAGTTCCAGCGCCTCCCATACTGTCTTAACCGACCCGTTTATATCCATTCTTAGTAGTCGCACTACTGCTAATATAAGGTCCGTAATACTAGTTCCTATTAACAATAATAACACCTATAGATACCTAAATATACCAGATTATATTAATGCGGGCGATCCTTACGCGATATTTAAGCTCTTAAATAAGCTAGTGGAGTTTATAAATGGAAACGCAGAGCTTTATCTAATACCCTCTATTAACCTAAATTGGAGTTCCTTACTACTATTATAATATTATCTAACGACCTAGATCGTCTATACGAACTATATCTTAGTTATCTCTTAACTTATAACTAAATATCTTATTAAATGTCTTATTACCTATTTCTATTACCTATTTTGACTTAGTTATTTAGACCTACTTAATATAAATAAAGAGCTTCTAGAGCCCTCTTTAATAGATAGAGTTTTTATTTCTAATCTTTTGTTTAACAGTTATAAGCCCAGGCCGTCTACTATATTATCTTTAATTTAAAGCCTTTATTCCCATTAATTTCTATTATTATTTTAATTATAGGTATCGGAGGTCGGGGTTAGGCTTGGCATAACCTCGGGTTACGCACAACCCCCTAAAGTCCGCGACATATCGTCTAAATATTACCCCCCCCTTTAGTAGTGGCCCCTACTTTTTAGACGCGTTTTTAAGGCCTAGGTTAGTACTAGGTTAGTATAGAGGGCCTTAGCGCGCCTTTGACTTCACCTTAACAATCTATTTTCCAACCCTCTCCTATCCTTATACCCGTGATAGCTTGCGCAGAGCTTCTAATTTTATATAGAAAGGCCTACTATAATTCTAATTGTATAATATAGAGCCCTCTTCTTCTCCTTCTCCTTTAATATTTACGCGTTTGGTAACTTTATTTACCTACGCTATGCTTACGCGTCTCCCCCCTTACCCTATAGTCCACTTTATGGTTAATAGAAAGCCCCCTAGCCTCCTTCTCCTATAGCCTTTAGAACGAATTTAAGGCCCAGACGGCATAGCTATATAATATTTATAAGGCCTAGCGCTTAAAGAATATAATAAGGGCTTATAAGCTAAAGCAGAAAGAGTGGGAAGATTAGTATATAAAATTAGAAGGTAATATAAATAGCGCCTAGGTAATAGAAGATAAGCTTTACCTATTTTTAGAGCAGTAAGTTATTAACTAAAAATTATAAGCTACTAGCTATTAAAAACGTAAGTTAAAATAAAAAGAGATATAAAAAGATAGTAAGCGGGTAAAGAAGAGGCAGAAGACGGCTAAGGGAAAGGTAGCTATAGTAGTAGCTATAGCGGCAGCCGCAGCTATAGGGGAGGAAGCTATAAAGGAGGAAGGAGAGGTATAGGACGAGGAGGCCTTAGACGCTCTATTTAATAAAATAGTTTAATACTTAGTTATAAATAGCTATATCTCCGCTATTACTAAGCTTTATATATAGTAATTAAAAGGTAAGGCCTTATAGCCGCTGTAGGGGGTAAAGCTCTTAGTAGTACTAAATAGCGTCTACTACAATAAGGACTAGATTTAACGCGTTAACTTTATTAATTAAGGCCTATTTATAATTACTAGCGGCTATAATATTAAAGGGCTTAAAAAGGTAATTACTTAGTATTAAGAAACGGGCTCTAAGATACTAGGTTTAGTTAAGTCTTACCTTTAAACTACGGCTAAGCATTTATTAAGTTTATATTTAGTCTATATAGCTACCGTTTTTTAACCTAATCTATTTTTTAGGCTATACTATTGTTACCTAGGGTAAAAGTAGACGGGACGTTTAGCTTACTAACCTTATTTTTATTAAACTAGAGAATAAAAGGCCTAAACTAAATAAGCTAACGCTATATATAATTATATTAATAATATAGGGGAAGTAGAATTAGTATAGTAAGGTTAAGTATATAGGCTATATACGTAATACTAACCCTATCCTCTACCCTCTCTCTATAATAGCCTTCTACTTCTTTAACTACTAGGGTAAAGATAGCGCTAAAAGCTTCCTACCCTTTTGGTAGCTAAAGGACTACTATAGCCTATACGTCTTCCCTAGTAGCATTAAAGTACTATAACGGCCGTTAAGCTATTATATATAGTTTAAAAAAAAAAGATATTCTAGGGGGTAGAAATTTACTTAAAGGAGAAGACCTATAGCGCCTATAAGTAGAGCATCTGGTATACTAAGCTTAGCGGCGTTAAGAAGACCTAAATTAAATAGGCTGGATGCTAGAATATGGACGTAATAGTAGGAGCCTACCTTAGCTATCTACCCTATACGTTTATATAGTTAATTGCTGGCTTCCTAAAGGAAAAAAAGGGCTACTTCCTCCCCTATATATAAGAGGTGCTAAAGGAGGCCCTCTACTTAAAGATATAGCCTAAAACTAATATCTAGCTAAAATATATAGAGACCTACTACTTAGAGAGGGCTAATAATAAGGTTATATGGCTTAACCTTATAAGCTTAGGATTTCTATACATCCTCTATACGTTTAGGGTAATTCTATTATAGGACTTAGTAATCCTATATAAGCAGTTCCTACTTTACCCCTTATAAAAGAACTCCCTCTTTAGCTATAAGGAATATTAAAGGTTTATTACATAGATAAAAAGCTTACTAGCTAGTATAGTTATATTAAATAAGATAATAATACGGAAATACTGGCCTATCTATAAGGCTATAGCTAAGCTAAAATATAAGGCCGTAATCTTAGAGATAAAGGGGGTTTAATTATACATATAGACGATCTTAGAACGCCTTAGTAAGATAGAAAGGTTATTAGTATTATTTATATCTATATAGGTCTAGTAAGGGAGGACAGGTATCTAAATAGGACCTATAAAGTCTATACGTCCATTTTTAAACAGCCCTATACTTATTGTCGGGAATAAGGCATGCGGTCGTTATGTAACGCCGCGGCACTAGCGTGGCGAGGAGTCTTAAGCTCCTCGCCCTTCCTTATTCTAATTAATAAGCTTTATTAACCATTATCACTATAACCTACTCGAGTAGCCGTTATTGGTGAGTTACCCTATATAACCAACACTGATTAGTGGTTGAATATACAGTCAACTATAGAGTAGCTAGGTTTTTAAACAGAAGAGACAGTCTCGTGTAGGGGTGCCATATACGCTTATATAGAATGGATCCCGGCGATACTGTGCTACCTTAGACTTGCGGAAAACTAGTAACAGAAGTGTTACTAAGTACTAGGAGATACCAAGTTGCGTCTATTACGCAGAACAACCGCGTTTACAAAGATTTGGTTAAGTACTTTAGGTTAGAAGTGTTACTAAACCTATGGTCCTAAGTTAACGTCCGAAACGCGTTAAACGACGTCTAAAACGCGTTAAATAACATCTCAAATTGCCTACCTCTTAACAGCAAACCTACGAGATCCTATAAAACCGAAAATCCTACCTACCTTTGACGTACGACACCCCGTCGATTCTATACCTACTATGGCGCTAACCTACCCAAAGAAGTATAAGCAAGATATTAACCTAAAGATATAGAATAAAGCTATAATTAACCTTGCAAACGCTAAACCACAAGACCTAAACGGATTCTTATTACACTGTATGGCACACTATAAAGATAGTAAATACGACGATACCGCGCTATGGAAATGTATAAGGGAGGACTTTGTTAGATGGATAAAGGAAATATGGGCTCCTGCGAATAAGGATATCGTACAAGACTTCCGTGACTTTTTACGGGAGTATAGAGTATTCGTCCCTGTGGACGGGGGCGTTATTAGAGACAATATTTAGGAGCATATTATTAATTTAAAAGAAGAGCACAAATGGACTCCATAAGAGATTAAGATTAAGCACCAAATACGCGCTATAAAGAAGTGTAACTCTTAAGGGAATCCCAATAATGGACAGCTATAAGCTCCGTCCGTACAAGCTCCGTCTATATAAGCTCCGTCTACATAAGCTCCGTCTATATAAGCTCCGTCCGCGTAAGCTCCGTTCAACTTAAGCGCCGAGACGTCTCCTCTAACCCCTACCGCGCCTAGACAACCTCCGCAAGAATCTCCGTAGTAACTACCACAGATAACCTTAGGCTATTAAACACCTTAAGTTCCTTAAGCTGACGTATCTTAACCCGTGCCTTAAGCTCCGTCCTACTAGCAATCTCCGCAGTAATCTCCGCAATAAGCCTCTACTTCTCCATAAACATTTAACAAGCTTTAGAAGATCTAGCGTAGAGGGGAATTCCAAGACTTCTGTAGTTCCTAAGGTAGCTATAGAGGTGGCTACCAGCGTAATCCAGACAGGAAGTTCTCGTAGAGGGTACCGTGAAGAGAGAGTGATATAGGGGGGGGGGGGGGAGCGGTTGGAACGGCATAGTCACGCAGGCAATCTATAAAAGAAAAAACTGCTAGTATTTACGGCAGTTACGAACCTAATAACTATTATAACTAATCTACCTACGGAACTGGCCCTGCGCTGATACTATACTGCTACCTAAACAACCTATTACTGGCGCCGTACTACTATTACAATAGACCCCGCTACCCTACCTACAGTTAACCAACCCTTACTACTTTATTAGTAGCTAACCAACCGATAGACAAGCTCTACGATTCTTTACTATTTCTATCCATTACGTAATAAGCTAAGGCTATCTATAAGGCAATTTAAGGTTATAACAGTTTAAGATTTACCACTTGGTTAACCACCATTTCTTTAGCAAATTTTGGGATAGCGAGACTTATATTGCAATGGCAATAGTAAGTAAGAAGGAACGATATTTATTACGCTAGTCAAGCAGTATTTGTATATAGATGGCAACCATAAAAGAAGAGTTGCCAGTGTTGGGAATAAGGCATGCGGTTGTCATGTGACGCCGCGGCACTAGCGTGGCGAGGAGTCTTAAGCTCCTCGCCCTTCCTTATTCCAATTAATAAGCTTTATCAACCATTATCACTGTAACCTACTCGAGTAGCCGTTATTGGTGAGTCACCCTATGTGACCAACACTTATACCTATATTTATATTTATACCTAAGTCCGTTCCTAAACGCGTTAACAATTAAATTCTATCTTTAGATAAACCCTCTCCCGTATATCTAGCCCCTAAAGAAATACTAAGGGGTTTTTAACTATCTATTACCACAGAACCTACTTAGCTGTCTACTATAATGTCTACTATAATGTCTACTATAATATCTACTATAATGTCTACTATACCCCTATAGCAGCTACTATAAGCTTTTACTATACCCCTACTATAGCTGCCGCAAGCTAACGCTTAGCCTTTTCTATTTATCCTTAACCTATAAGCGCCGCTAAGGAAATATAAAATGCTTTAGGGCGGTAGTATAGTCTTTTAGCTCTAGATTAAGTAGACTTTCGGGCTAGCAGGTAGGCCATTAATTAAAGCTCTTAATTATTATTAGGGGGTATACTAGCGGGTTAACGGCAAGGCTATATTCTATAGCTATTACTATAAAATAATTAAAGATATAAGATAGCGCGTAAAAGATAGTATAGTAAAAAAAAAAATAACGGGTTATTAACTAGCTAGAGAAGCTATAAGGCTAGCATTCTTTAGATTAGCTTTATAAGAATATTTAAGGCAGAAAAGGCTCCCTTTTAAGTAGTAGATAATACCTATTTTACTATAGTAACTAAGATGCCTTAATATATAACTATATTAGCAACTAAGACATCTTAATATAGGACTGTACTATAGTAACTAAGACACCTTAATATAGGACTATAGTAACTAAGACGCCTTAATATAGGACTATAGTAACCAAGACGCCTTAATATAGAACTGTGCTATAGTAACTAAAAGGCCTTAATATAGGACTATAGTAACTATAGTACAGTCCTATATTAAGACGTCTTAATTACTAGAGTAGAGTCCTATATAAAGGCGTCTTAGTTACTATAGTATAAGTATTTTAAATTTAGAGTAATATTATATAACTACCTAAAAGTACTAATTAAACTTAAATTATATACCTTTTCGCCTAAAATCGCGTGTAAAAGTACTTAAAAGTAATTACTATACGACCTTATATAGGGTTTAGGGGCGTTATTAATAGGGGTAGCCCTAACCTTATATTAACCTAGGTTATAACCACGCTAAATAACCCCCCTTAATATATAATAGGTATCCGTAATAATATCCCTTATAATACCCCCTAAATAATACCCCTTTAAACCCCCCTTAAAGCGACACCTATTACATATTAGGAGGGGTTATTTAGCGCGGTTATAACCCGGGTTAATATAAGGTTAGGGCTACTTTTATTAATAACGCCTCTAAACCCTATATAAGGTCGCGTAGTAACCGCCCCTAAGTACTTTTACACGCAATTTTAGGCGAAAAGGTATATAATTTAAGTTTAATTAATACTTCTAGGCGGTCGCGTAATATTACTCTAAATTTAAAATACTTATACTATAGTAACTAAAACGCCTCTATATAGAACTTTACTTTAATAACTAAGACGTCTTAATATAGGACTATACTATAGTTACTATAGCATAATCCTATATTAAGGCGTCTTAGTTACTATAATCCTATATTAAGGCATCTTGGTTACTATAGTATAGTTCTATATTAAGACGTTTTAGTTACTAGTACAGTTATATATTAAGGCGTTTTAGTTACTATAGTAAAATAGGTATTATCTACTACCTAAGAGGGAGCCTCTTTTGCCTTAGATATTCTTATAAAGCTAATCTAAAGAATGCTAGCCTTATAGCTGCTCTAGCTAGTTAATAGCCTATCTCTTATCTCTTACTATACCGTCTTCTACGCGCCGTTTTATATCCTTAATTATTTTATAGTAATAGCTATAGAATATAGCCTTACCGTTAACCCGCTAGTGCACCCCCTAATAGTAATTAAGAGCTTTAATTAACAGCCCTAAAGTCTACTTAGTCTAAAGCTAGAAGACTAAATTACTACCCTAAAGTATCTTATATTTTCTTAGCGGCGCCTATAAATTAAGAATAAATAAAAGAGGCTAAGCGTTAGCTTATAGCAGCTACGGCAGAGGTATAGTAAAAGCTTATAGCAGCTACTGTGGGGGTATAGTAGATATTATAGTAGACGGCTAAGCAGGCTTTATAGCAGTAAATAGTTAAGGACCCCTTAGTATCTCTTTAGGGGCTAGATATATAGGAGAGGGTTTATCTAAAGATAGAATTTAACTATTAACGTGTTTAGGAATGGACCTAGGTATAAATATAAGTATGGGTATAAGTATAGGGCCGTCTAAATACGGATATATAGACTCTATAGGCCCTATCTAGATACCCGTTCTCCCTTACTAGATCTATATAAATATATCGTCTATACGCGTAATTAAACCCCCTTTATCTCTAAAATCGCGGCCTTATATTTTAGCTTAGCTACAACCTTATAGGTAGGCTAGTATTTCTATATTATTATCTTATCTAGTATAACTATGCTAGCTAGCGAGCTTTTCACCTGTATGGTAAACCTCTAGTACTCCTTATAGCTAAAGAGGGAGTCCTTTTATAGGGGGTAAAGCGGGAACTGCTTGCGTAGGATTACTAAGTCCTATAATAAGATTACCCTAAGCGCGTAGAGGAGGCGTAGAAATCCTAAGCCTATAAGGTTAAGCTATATAACCTTATTATTAGCCCTCTTTAGGTAGTAGGTCTCTATATATTTCAGCCAGATATTAATCTTAGGCTATATCTTTAAGTAAAGGGCCTCTTTTAGCACCTCTTACGCGTAGGAAAGAAAGTAGCCCTTTTCTTCCTTTAGGAAGCTAGTAATTAACTATATAGACGTATAGGGTAGATAGCTAAGGTAGGCTCCTGTTATTGCGTCTAGCCTATTTAATTTAGGTCTTCTTAACGCCGCTAAGCTTAGTATACTAAACGCTCTACTTATAGGCGCTATAAGTCTTCTCCTTTAAGTAAATTCCTACCCCTTCGAATATCTTCTTATTCTATTTAAGCTATATATAATAGCTTAACGGCCGTTATAGTACTTTAATACTACTAAAGAAGACATATAGGCCGTAGTAGTCCTCTAGCTACTAAAAGGATAGGAAGCTCTTAGCGCCATTTTTACCCTAGTAGTTAAAGAAGTAAAAGGCTATTATAAAGAGAGGGTAAAAGATAGGGTAAAAGATCGGGTTAATTACGTATATAGCCTATATACTTAACCTTACCATACTAATTCCACTTTCTTTATATTATTAATATAATTATATATAGCGCTAGCTTATCTAGTTTAGGCCCTTTATTCTCTAGTTTAATAAGGATAAGATTAGTAAGCTAAATATCCTATTTACTTTTACCCTAGGTAATGGTAGTATAGCCTAAAAAACAGATTAGGTTAAAAAACGGTAGTTATATAGACCGGATATAAACCTAATAAATACTTAGCCGCAGTTTAAAGGTAAGACTTAACTAAACCTAGTATCTTAAAGCCCGTCTTTTAGTACTAAGTAATTACCCCTTTAAGCCCCTTAATATTATAGCCGCTAGTAATTATAAATAGGTGTTATAGACGCTTTAAGTACGATGTTACGACTACTTAGAGAGGAGTCGGAAGAAGCTAGTTGGTTAATACAAGCACGGTCCAGGATGGAACCGGTAGAACTATGTGACGAGGAATAGTAGTACGAGTTATATAATATGCTATATAAGGAACATAGAGAACGAACGGAACGTATATACCTTATATACCTTACGTATATTACGTATAAGAAGGATTTCATAGAAGTATGGTTGTGTATTTAAGGACCCTTAGTCCCTACCTAGATAGTTCCTTCCTTATAGTAATTCTTAGAATATAATTAGAGTTAATTTATTAGGCAACTACTCTACTAGTTATTATTACGTTATTAACTTTATATATTACCTACACATCTAGCCTAATAATAGGACTTATTGTAGTACTTACTATAAGGTTTTGTTATATAATTACTACCTAGTTACGGTATCGAAAGTTAAATAACATACTACCAAAAGCAGCTACCATGACGCTATTAACGGCGGCAACTATTTTAAGGTTAGAAGGTAATACTAATATAGCAGATACTAACTTATAATAACCTGTAATGGTTGGATAATTATAGGAAATAGTTAACTAGTTAATAGAAAATAATGCGGCACTTAAACAAAGGGTTAATAGGATAGGAGCAGTAAAGGTTAAGTTACTATTAATTAAAAGGTTCTTAGGAGAGAGATTAAAGCTTAAAGGATTTCTTATATAAATGCACTTTAAGGTTACATAAGAGGGAGTAAAGCTAGCAATATTTATAGATTAAATAGCGTATACAGGATTGTTTTTATTAGGAAGAGCACTTAAATAGTTTAAGCTTTACCTTATAGAGATATAAGCAAATAGAATAATAATAACGAACTAAGAAGTACGGTTTATATTCTTAAGCTAGAATAGATTTGTAGAGCGACTTATATAAATGTTTAGAGACCTAGAGGTAATAACTATAGCGGAAAGAAAGCTTTAAGACATTATATAATAAACCTTAGCTATTAAATATATAATGTAGTTCTAAATGCTAGCAATATAAGTTAAGTGGAATAATAGGGCGCTTATGGTATAGTATAAATAGGGACTTAAGGCTAAAGTCTAGGACGTAATTATTCTAATAAAAGATGCGGACACCCTAAGGGAATTAATAGATTAAGCGATAAAGATTAATAATAGGATCTACTAAAGGGAACAGACTAAGAGAGGTTAGGATAGAGTTCTATAGTTATATAAGGCGCAGAGTACGTATTAACTAAAGCTAAGTTAAAAATTATAGTATAGCGTAGAGCTAATAGACCTAAGTAGTATTAAAGAAACCTATAAGAGATAGAGTAAGATACTATAGAAACTAAGAGGATAAAAATTAAGTAATTAAAGGTCTAGGGAGTAAAGGCTAAATTAGGGATTTTAGCAGCAGAAGATATTTAAGCGGACTCTATAATAAAAAAGATAGTTTAAAGAGGGAGCTTATATAAATTGCGGAAAATAGGGTTATTTTACTAGAGATTATAAAGATAGTTAGAGTTATTATGCAATAAAGGGAACTAGATTAGCAGATGGTATATATATATAGAGGGATAATAATATACTATAAGAAATAAAAGATTATTTAATTAACTATTTTATATTTTACTATAATAACGCGTGCTAAATTTATAAAGACGCTAAGTATAGCGTAAGCTATTAGCTATAGGAACCTAGTTTAGAGAAACTAAGAGCTACCTAAGACTATAAAGAGTAAGACAGGCTCTATAAATGCGATAAAGATTTAATAGCAACTTTTAGTATAGTATTAATAAGGCAGTACTTAGAAAGGGACTTTAGAAAAAATCCATTTAGCGATATTAAGAAAGAAGATCTTAAGATATTAGTATTAGAAGTAGAGACTAAGACCGCTATAAAGCAAGGTTTAGTAACGGGTATTATAATACCGTTAGATACGGCATTTATTACTTTATAAGATAGCAGAAAGAGTATCTTATAAAGATTAAGTAAGCAAATAACTGCTAGTGCTAATTTACCACTTAATAAAGGTAAAAGGCTAAAGGCTTAAGATTCTTAAGACGAGATAAGGTATACCTAAGGACCTATAATAAATAAAAACCGATAGAGCAGGGTAATAGCTTAATTTAAAGATATACAAATAAGCTTGGGACAGAGTTTCCTATAGGCATTAAATTCTTAAGACAAGATAGATAAGATTTAAGACTTTTAAGATAAGATAAGAATACTACGGATACCTAGTTAAACTAAAGCGGGAGCTAAGCTTAAGTTAGAAGTAAGCTTAGGATTAGAGAATTTAAGGGACTAAGAATTTAAAGTATAAATAAGGACACCTATAGGTAAGAGGTAAGGAGCTTCTTTATAGATTAGAGAATCTATAATCTAGGTAGTAGTTAGACTAAAAGATAGATATATAGACCTAGAGGATTTATTAGTTAAACATGGTGTTTAGTTTAAAGATTAGAAGATTAATACTAAAATTAAAAAGTATAAAGACTTTAAGGATCTACTTATAAGACGTGAAAGGAAAGAAACTATAGAGAAATTTAGAGCGAGAATTACCTTATAGCAAGAGTAGAAACTAAATAAGAGATCTAGTTTACTAGGTTATATAAGGGATAGAGCGCTAGTATAAAGAATTACTAATAGGCTAAAAGTAGGTATATTAAGAGCTAAGTGGCTTACCAAACTAGAATAAGAGGAGAATTTAGGAATCCTAACTAGATTTAAGGAACAATATATAAAAGGCTATTATAATGCAGTAATAAGAAGATACTTCCTTATAGATA
>Ga0307515_10008946_pt1 | contig 19451 bp, 8 predicted proteins | sample 17_EM_MG_FD_194513 | JGI IMG/M metagenome (GOLD analysis project Ga0307515, IMG submission 194513) | Populus trichocarpa ectomycorrhiza microbial communities from riparian zone in the Pacific Northwest, United States - 17_EM | ecosystem: Host-associated > Plants > Roots > Unclassified | place...
AAAGATATCACGAAATCTAATTTTTTTAAAAAAACCAATGTTGAATTATAAGATGAAAATGATTAAGAAAAATAACAATTATAAACCAAAAAAAGATTTGAACCCATCTGAGCCAACCTTCAAACCTATGGGTGATGTTATGAGATTGGAATAAACTGATAAAAAAAAATCATAAAATCTAATTTTTTAAAAAAACTAATGTTAAATTATAAGATGAAAAAAAAATTCAAAAAAATAATAATTAATATCTATCCTTATTAGCTTAGAAAACATGTGCCTTGAGCCATAGGTAAAAGATGCCATAGGGAATTTAATGACACAGTGGACGGTAATTCTTCACCGCTGGAGGACGTTGCACGTGATGCTAAAGCACAACGACATCCTTTCACACATTGCCATATGTCTAATCTAAAAATTTCAACCAAAAAAAAAAAAGTTTCAAATTTTAATATTTTTTTAATTATTGTAAATGACCAATTTGTCCCTCCTCTAATCTGGCTATAACAAAAAAAAAATACACATGAAAATACAAAAAAAAAAAGCCCCCAAAGCAATCCTAAATTAATTTCGATACAAGGGTAATTTTGTAAATTTATTGTATTAAAAATATAAGATCTAACAAAAAACTAATGCTTTGCTTTTAAGAGCAGTGAAGATGTTTCACTATTTAAAAAAAATTGAAAAAACCTTAATATCCCAATCAAAATAAAAATGACAAATAAAACTCATGAAAAATATCTTAATTTAGTTTTCTAGGCTGATTTGTTGAAGGACAAAAATAACAATTTATTATTATAATCCACAAATAAAATTTCTCTAGTACTACAATGTTTTCCCACAACCTATAAGTTTTGGTAAGAGGTGTTGCATTGCCATATGTCCATATATGACTTTTAATTTAGTACAAAAGACAATGCATGTTTGAAAGTGTGATAAATATTTTTTTTTTTAAATATTGTTTATTTTAAAATATATTAAAATAAAAATAAAAAACACTAAAAAAATATTAATTTAATTTTTTTTTAAAAAAATAAAAAATTTATAAAAATACATTCAAACCACAATTTCAAATAGCCTAAAAGTCTCAAGCTTTAAATAATTTAATAATAAGCTAATCATTTGCCACGCTAGTGCAATTCATAGGCTTTCAAAGATTCTCTCCTCCATAAGTGTGTAAGCCTGTATGGAACACCACCTGACCAATTCTCCCACACTTAAAATTACAATCACATCCATGCTTACCTGGCCTTTAAGTTTTGCTAATGAATTCAACCTTGTTATATGGATCATGTGTCAGCCTCTTTGCCTATATTCAAGGAAACAATGATCAGGCAGCAAACATCAACATGACAGCTCCAGTTCGGGTAGATATGTTTCCATCAACCGGAAGTTCCCACAACACAACCTTAATTATGCACTTATATTGGCCACCAAAGCACCAATTTAATCCACACCCCCCCCCCCCCCAATCAAGCACGTCCAATGAAGCTGCCTAAACACCGGTATGCAGCTTTGAAGAGGTTTGGAGGTTTTATGAATGATAGCAACATCCATGAACAAGTTTTGACATTGAAGAAAGCCTCTAGGGCACCCCTTGGGGATCATCAATAGCAAAGACACAGTGAGTTTCCTGTGATTTGCAGTGTTGCTGGCTACAATTCGCCCTATGAGTGTGAGAATCGTGCTAATGAAGTCATGCTATGATTTGATTAATATTGACTAACCATTTGTACCAACAGTAATGTAATGGAGGGAAAAGGCAAGAAAAGAAATGAGCCATCTTTATCAAAGGATATTACCCAATTCCTTGGGATTTCCCTTTTCTGGTGCACAATCGTGCTACCCTTTTCTTTAGTTACCCACAGAAAAATTAATTCATACCAGGATTGGTAATTGGCACTATACGCGCGGAAAGTAGGACCTATCATTTCAAACATTGGATTTTACGCAATCCAAAAAAAATAATTATTAGTGTAGTGAAAGCATAAAACACACATAGTTCTGACTTTATCAAACAGGGAAAAAATGATATTAATTGCTCTTTGCTTTCATTACATTTCTACCAAGTATACACCGATTTCGTTTTGACTATAAATAACTAAATACTTATCATAAGACCCTGTGGAGGAGGGAAGATGCAGTCCAAAAGGCCGCACGCAGACAGGTAGGGATTGTAACAAAATGCAACCCCTTGATAATTACCAAAGAATGACAAGAAATAAGATATTCACCAGAAAATATTATTAATTTGATGCATCTCAGCTAATCAAAACACATCAAGCCAAATAAATTATTGTATATAATAAGCATTCTGTACAAAGGAATACCAAGCAATGGTGTTATTTATTTATTTCAAAAGAAATGTGTATACAAGCTGCAATCTAAGTTTATAAACCTTTGTCTTACCTAATATAAGCGCCCCCGACACTCATCTGTGCCACAGTAGCATGGCGACTGTTTTAGTTTCCCATCAGGACCAACAACGCTATCAAGCGCGTAGCCATAGTCATAAGTAAGTTCCTGTTTGCAACATACAAAAACCATCTTTTATTCTTAATTTGTTGTCGACGCCTAGGAGATGACATATCACATAAAAAGCAAGCCCAGGTTATAACATCAAGCGAAAACAAAAACTATTTATTACAGTACCAGGTTAACATGTGGAAAAAAAAGGAGCTTATAACAAATATCCAGAAAAAAAACTCAAAAGACATCCAATCCAAAGTGAATGGAAGAGAAACATAAATGGAACCTTACTTGCATAGGAAGTATATCGTCTGCTGCAAATAGCACAATTCGAGCAAGTCGGATATCGTGGTGGGTGCTCAAAATGCACTGGACGAATAGGTTGGGCTGACAACTATGATTAATAAATCTGGTAACATTACCATAAGAGCCCGCATCTATGCAAAACTCAGATTCACTTTCATCCATCTTGACATCTACTTTCTTCAGAGGATCAATTGCAGGTGCAGACCCATCACCTTGTCGCCTCTGCAAGAAAATACATTTATATTCCATTGTGAAGGAACGAAAGTAATGGAAACACAAAGGCTCTGGCAATGAGCACTATAATAAGAACCAAGCTAAACAAAAAGTAGAATGCATATTTCAAGCGCAGTTTGGTCTTTGAATAAGAATGAGAACAAGTTGGTAAATAGCGCCACAGGCTAACAACAATTGATATTTACTTGTTAACTCTCAGTGTTAGCATGCAGAAAGACCACTAAGACAAGTACTTGCAAAATATTGTCCATGACCAAGTATATAAAGCTATCACAAGAAGTTAGTATTATAATTTTCATGCTTCCCACAATCCCATGTCATACACAGGTTAAGACAAGATATGGAAATGATATTTCCTTGAATGATGGTACTAGTACCTCTCTTCCCCCTATTTCATTCATTGTATGCCAGCAGTCAATATCAAATATAAATTCATTCCCAGAGACGTTATCCAACTCGTCATTCCTCCTAAGAATTCCAAAGTATTCACACACTGGAGCACCAGAAGGAATTACATCCCAAGACCTAACAGCCCATCCTTTGTCTGCTGTACGATAGATCTGTTCAAAGAAAATTTCCCAATAAATATGATGACTTATGCTGAAAAGAAATTGGTTCTTGATTGTGTGTAAATACCTCAAGTTGGTACTTCAATCCACGCTGAGAGACGCGGTTAATGCAACTAGGTCCACAGCTACATCCAGGACCACATTCAAACACCACATCCTTTGCTTCAATCAATCTGAAAATAAATATATTCAAGAACCAATATGGGCAAGATGAAGAATAAACACATCAATCTTTATAAAACAAAAGGACTAGATCAGACAATTGAGACGTGATAAAGGATCATGAAAAGGTTGAAATATAGAAGAGACAACAAGGTATAAGGTGCACCTATAATGGAAAGGCTTAAAGTGGTAAAAAGTTTTTGTGCCTCAACTTATTGAAAGTTTGGCCCAAAAAAATCAGAGAGAAACTAATTCATATGACCGGATCCATCTAGTTTTTTGGCTGGGACTTCGGTGAGTTGAGTATCAGCACAAATAAAAACAATTGGTGTGGAAAAAAATATCTCATTGTTTCCCCTTTCTTTAATAAGCAAAACTTCATTTGTTCCAAAATGAAAATGTACCATTCTAATAGGCAACCAAAAAATGAATTTTATAAGAACCACATTCAAATCTCACCTGCCACCATCTATGTCCACGTATGGAAAGTCAAAGCCATTAAGTCGAGCACAAGAACAAGACCTTGGATTTGTACATTTTCCTTTACAATCACACCCAGAGGCACTTGGAGGAATGATCACATTTCTTGCAACTTGAACAGACTTGATATATTTAAAGCCTATAATTTCAAAATTAAATTATTGACAAAGACAACATAGATAAATTTGTTTAATTTATTTACATGCCAACAAACAAGAGGAGATCAATCAAATAAGAAAAAAAAAGGCAGACTAAGTAGAAAAGAAGGGGCACAAAAATCACCTAAAAAAGAAAATAGAGAATTTCTTTTGGCTAAAGGAAAGAGTTTCTCTGCTTAAGAAAAATATAAGAAATTTGTGTTCTAACAGCGGAATTCAAAATATAATTTCTAAACCTGAAACGAGCAAGTTGTTTGTGTCTGCATTCATGCCAATGATACATTAATGCATAGTATTATTAGTACCACATGCTTACATCAAATGTACCTGAAAAGAAAATTGCAACAAACTAACCATCACATTATCACACTTGTTCACCAGAACTAAATGCTCCAGTTCACCAAACAACATGTGGAAAAAACAACAAATGCAATAACTACCCTGCAATGGTGTAAAGTCACTTTTCGTTGAATGGTTAAATCAGATAACTAGAAACTCTTCTTTTATTAAAACAATCTATCATGTTATGTCAAACTGTGGCTAATATCTCCTAGCAGTGCAGGCACCAGGAGCTACACTTCGGGCCAAAATGACTTTAAAACCCCATGTGAGGCATCAATGAATTACGTATTATGCCCATAACCAGCGTATTCAAGGATGCTCGGAGATTAAAAAGCAAACACATTGATGAAGATGTCATCATATTCTTTTTATTTATTTTTCATTATGATGTATCATTGTTATTTATTTCATGATATGTCCTGGCTGCAATGCCGTCATTAGTTTAACTGCAAACAAGACATGTCTGCCATGCCCGGGAACAACAAAGGAAGACCAGAAAGACCACCATCTTCCTTGTATGATGGTGGTCTTATACTTGATGAAAGTGATGATTATGACCTACACAAATAAAATTTCAACTCTTATATTTGATAGAAATGATGATTATGACATACAAATAAAAATTTCAAGTAGTTTTTATACTTTTAGTACGTTATGATGGAGTCCTTGTTTAAAACAATCTCTTATAAATACTACCAATAACCAGCATATTCTCAAAGTACAAGAGAATAGAGTGAAAAGTTATGTTTTAGTGGCTTGATGATTTGTTTGGACGCTATTAGATATTCCAAACTAAAATAACAGCTTATGTGGAAGTTGGATCTGAAGTCTTTGTGCCACCACGCAATCTGGTATTATATATTATAAATCTCTTAATATAGGTCACTTTACATTTTATATTAAAGTTGGAAATCTTGCTTCTCTCAGATGCATGACAGCCACTTAAGCCTAGAGCCCCTGCGTACTTAGTGCTAGCACTTTTATCGGCAATGCTTGCTAATGGGATTCAGTGACTGCCCTAACAAAGGTCAATTCCTTCAAACAGAAAATTATGTTCCATTGAAACAAATACCATTTTCATGGTATGCTAAAAGAGAGCATGTTTGAAAAGGTAGATGTCAAAAACTTGACGAAAGCCAATGCTATAACTGCAACAACTGCCATCTTATCAACACAGTAAGACCTAATTGAGTAATAATAATAAATAAGACTACTACTAACTTGGTACTTGAGAAAGGTATGAAATCAACATTAAACATTAAAATTAAAAGTAGTGACTACCATGTTCCTAGAACCTTGAGATTTGTAAAATGTTTGATTAGCGATTGAGTTACAATCAGAAAGAAAATCAAAGGGCTCAATCTTGCAAAATTAGTTGAGAGAAAAACCAAGTTGTTGTGTTTCAATATTAAACTACGCTATCTCAAGTTTTGTTGCTGTTCACATTTAATTGCTATAGCCTATAGGTAACTTAAAATAAGCAAATAATAGTAAAAAAAATGTAATTCTATCTTTTATAAATAAAAGCTTCATAGCTTTTCATCTCCCTCTCCCAACTGATGGAAAACTAGATCTAGGATTTGAGTCTGATATCCAAATACAATCTTGTGAGACTGAAACATTTTTCAAGGTAATAAACACAAGCAATGAGATGCTAAAAATTGTCTTTCATGTGCATCATATACTAAAATGAGCATGGAATGCAAAAGGTAAATGATTTTTCCCATTGAGAAAAAAAAATTTCCTTGTGACGCAGCACTCGCCTGAAATATATAAGCAAAGCTATTTTTGATATATATATATATATATATAGTCTGTCTACCAGATCCACTTCCCTCATAAAAGCATAAGTTGGTCAGTAACTTGCCTGGAGGTGCTATAGGAGGATTATCAATTACATTGATAACAGGAATAGGTATGTCTTCTTTCCCAAAAGAGATGTCCTCACAAACCAAGCTTGGAAAATAAAATACTTCTGTCAGTTTACACAATGTAAGCATGCACATGAAAATAGTACATATTCAGTTACATCACAGCTCTACAGGTTTCATACCCATGCAATTTGCCAATAGTTCTTTCTCGTTCAAAACAAACCTAAAACAGAAGCAACAAATAGGTTCAGGTAATACAAATGACTACCAAGGTGAACACACTGGATAATGAAAACTCAACATAGCAATGTCTGAAAAGCACATAGCTTAAAACTACTGATTTATTTGCAGTAAAGTGTGGGACATATATCACCACATCCAACTACAAATTGGACTAAACAAGCAAATATTAGAGGGAAATATACTATAAGATGGTGTTATTCTGAAAAAAAGAACTTACACGGAACAAAAGGAAAGAAAAGGGGGGAACAAAAACAAGGAGGAGCAATGTTCATGAAAGCATAACTAATAGAATTCTCATTGCACATCAGTAAATGATATTTGAAATTAAAACTATTATGACCCATGAAAAAACAGGTAAACTCTTTTTTTAGGTTATAAAATAGGATGAAAAGGTCACCTCATCTATCTCAACTAAACAGGTAAACTCTTTAAGTTTATTAAATAGGAGCAATATTAAAGCATATCAATTAAACAGGTAAACTCTTTTTTTAGGTTATAAAATAGGATGAAAAGGTCACCTCATCTATCTCAACTTTGGGCTGCCCTTGAAGTCGTTTCAAACGGTACTTAGAAACAGTAAATCCAGAAGCCCTTTTAAAAGACCAGCAACGTACAACCTGCAGACAGAATGAAAAATTAGCTTAACACATTTTAGATTGTCATACCAAAGTTGAGGCACGTTCAAAATCTTACACGTGCAGCATAAACCATGCATTAGAATGGCTTCAGGTATCATTGACCAACCATCGTCCAATATTATTAACTCAGCCATGTAGCATTAGTAAAAATAATAATGAACACATCACTTAAATCATGAAAAATGTAAATGATTTCCCTCTATGCTTATCCAATACTCAATATTCGATCCACTTAAAAAGAATGCATTGCCCTGTACTCTTTGTTTTTTCTTTATCATTCAATTACGCCATTAGGTAGTGAACCATTACTTTCTTTCCTTAAAATTTCCTCAGCAGTTAAACAATTCCAAATATTTTTCAAATCTTTCATTTCCCTATGACTCATCAAATGCTAATATTCAGAAAAATGATGGTTCAAAGACCACTTTCAACATACACACACAAAAACAAAGGGCACTAATTGCAAAGAAAAGCTTCAATATTTCAGGCTTCAACCTACCAAAATATCCGTTTGACCATCTAAACAGCTCAAGAAACAGGTCACCAGGATGCAATCAAAAATTCATTTCTAAGAAATCAGAGCTATGAGGAAAAACAATTAAAAATAAATTGCAATAAATTTTTTCTGGAACATGCCACCATCAAATCTGTAAAATGATGCAAAAAACACAGATGCATCAAAATTGACAGTTTTAAGGGGGAAGAAAACGAGATTTTTAATGAGTCTGCCATGTATAAAAAGCAATAAAAACAAAGGCTTTTCCAAACTGGAAGCCAATTATGAGAAGGGAGGCACAGGGAAAAGACATGCACATGATGTGATATATTAGCTTAGGAAAGGCAACATAATTAATATTTGGTAAAACCTTTGGCAATTGCGAGTTAGAAATTCAGCCATTTATAAGATTAACGTCTTTTAGAAAGCCCAGAATATGTGATTAGGATGTAGGCACAAGTAGACCTTCAACAGATACAATGCAAATACAATTTTACATGCTAACCATATAAAACTCTTTAAAGCAAGTAAATTTTGATAATGCCAACCTTGTACAAACCACAATATGTGTAAACTTTGCCACTTTGATTATCACCACGTTTATGCTCACAGATGACCCTGACAGGTACAGATTGCTCCATATTATTCTGCAAGAAGATCAAAATGAAAAATGAGTAATAGATTCCATAAAACACACAAAAAGGATTTGAAAGTTGACAACATATCTGTACCAAGTAACAGTGAGGACAGTTGAGAATACATGAAGTTAGATCGTGATGGATTCCCAGTCATGAAATATTGACATTAACAAGTCTATTGCTATTATAACCATCAAATCATAACTTAGAAGGTTGTTTACTACCAGTAGAAGATTTAATCAGTTATGAGAATAAATAAGCTACATGAACAAAGTTCAAGAAAGCAGCTCATACAAGTGGTTATATCAATATGAACAAAAAGCATCTGTTTAGAGGGGGGAAAGCACACAAAGGGATCCCCATGGTTTGCGTGTTTTTTAAAATAAATGAACAAAACTGAACACTGATCAGTGATTAGTACAAAAATAATTAAACATATTTCATAGAACCAAGTAGGAAGTATCATTTCACCAATAGAAAGAAGAATTCAGAAAGAAAGAAAGAAAGAAATTTCAGTAGCTTCAGCTCAGTCACTTTCCAAGTATGAACATAATTACATCATTAATATAGTTCCCAAACTCTCCACCATGATGGACATGTACGGAGATGAATGGTCACTAGGAAGGGGATGGGACCACAGTCAATACCCTAACCGCCCTGTCTCTCTCTTCATATGAAGAGCCTTAAAGTTTTACTTTGCGCTCATTAAAAAACATAAACTAATAATGTAATATAACAAGAATATAGATCAATATCATTTAACTACCATAAACGCTTATAATACCTCAAGAGCCAAATTACTACAATGCATAACTTGATCTTTAGTTTGACTCTTACTACCATTCATGTTGTTTCTGCCTTGGCCTGTATACACTACTTCATTTAAACAATCAACACCATCTTGATATTGTCCAGACAAAACGATTGCTACTGCTACCAGGCTGCTATACTCGTTGTGCTTACCCTGCACATATTACAAGAGATAATTGAACATTAAAGAGGTGCAAAAGTTTGCATTGAGTATAGTTTTCATAAACCCTAATGAAGTTAAAACATCTGGAAAGCAGCAAGCATTAAACCAGAAAAAGGGAGCAGTTTGAACAAAGATTTAAATAGCAAGTAGAAGTGTCCCTTTCTTTTTTCTGCTTTAATGAAGTTAAAACATCTGGAAAGCAGCAAGCATTAAACCAGAAAAAGGGAGCAGTTTGAACAAAGATTTAAATAGCAAGTAGAAGTGTCCCTTTCTTTTTTCTGCTTTAATGAAGTTAAAACATCTGGAAAGCAGCAAGCATTAAACCAGAAAAAGGAAGGAGCAGTTTGAACAAAGATTTAAATAGCTGGTAGAAGTGTCCCTTTCTTTTTTCTGCTTTAATGGTTTAATGCTGCTTGTTTTCCAAATATGCTAGTAGTTCGCTTGTACTTGGATTTGACTGAATTTTTGTGCAGAAATTTGGGTTTAGAGGCAAAAGAAGCCCATATTTGTTTATTGGTTCCACTAAAAGTAAGCTTAAAGAAATTTTTTCAGCCAGTTGCAAGAAAACCTTACTTCATTGATGATGATGCTCAATTCATTTGACAAAATGTTTCAGCTGTTGCAATTTTCATTTCGTTAACTATTGGGTGCTATTTCCTATTCCTTGGAGTGCTTTTATCACCTTTAGTTCAGCTTATGTTTACTCTACTGCAAACAGGGTCACAATTTCATGAGCAATCCCAACCAGGACCGCATTTCATGGGCAAGATTGCTTATCACTTTAATTCTTCACTTTGTTTGATAAACTAATCTTCCTGGATGATGAATAAGCAGAGGGAACACAAATAGAATCATAAAGAATTTCTAGCAGATAAATACCTTCAACAAACACAAACATCATCCCTCAAGTAAGCAGAAATTAAAGCATAACCAATTTCTTTTCACATTTTTCACATAGTCATGCATGTTTTGAAATGTTCTAAGTTACTTCACATAGCAATTCAACTATATGCCATGAATTTATGAAGCAATTGTAGATTAATTTTTTTCCTGGACCCACTGCTCTTCATTGATGCATGGACACCTCTCAAGTCTCAACTCTTAAGTGTCTAGGAAAATTCATGTAAAGGGATGTTCTAATCATAGATATAAATATAACTTTCAAAATTTTCTTCAAAACATGTAAGAGATGATAAAACTAATTTGACAAGTCAGTTATTAAAGCACCACAACTTGAACAAAAATGGCAGAAAATGCCATTAAAGCCCTATAATCTTAAAAGGAAAACAGTTGATTATTAGGGGATGAGGTTCCAAGAAATAAGGGTGGAGGTTTCATATCATGTATTAAAATGAGAACAGCCAAAATACCACGTTCACTATGTATGACTTCCTAGCACAGGAAAAATGAATCCAGCAGACCAGAGCTATGAAAATTAAATGAGTATCATAGAGGAAACAGGAAAATGTATTTCTTGCAATCCAAATAAAAAGAAATGTAGATGCAAACCAATTTGCCACAAAGCTTGCGTATGTAATCAATTCCATTCAACCAATGTCCACGGAAACCTGTAGCCACCATATCATCTCGAGAGAAGAATTTATGCCCAACAGTAATACCTGCAAGATGCTCATAGCTAAGATATATTCATGCATATCAAGGCAAATCAATGCAAAAAAAAAAAAAAGCATAATGCAACTATGATTACCCACCAGGTAGATAAGCAACTTGTTTTTCAATGTATGATTGTTCATTCTTCTTTGACGCCTACCATGAATGACCAAAAAAGAAAGAAATCATCATTGTTCCATACATAATAACAAAAGAGAATGATTCAAAACTCCAACATTTTATGAGAGAAATAGACGGAACAGATTTTCAAAATGATTTTGACAAATGGTCAGCTCATGCAGCTGGGAACTAGCATTAGCAACACAACATAGCATATGTGCATGATAAAAGACTAATCGTTCATTATGATTAAATACTTGCACGTCTGCTGGTTATGCGTATTCACCACCTTTACATCAAAATAAAGCAAAACAAATCTTGCAAAGCATTTCATTTTTGTTGGCTAATCCACAGCTATAAACTTGAAGGAAGTAGGATTGCTATAAACTTGCCTCGGAAATTTCCTTCAGAATTGGTTGCTTTGAAGTACACTTAGCAGTGGATGAATTTCCCTTCTGCAAAGTTTTCATAGCATTAGCATAACAATCTCAAAGACCAAGATCTTCCTCCAGAGAGAGAGAGAGAGAGAGAGAGTGGGGAGATGAATGGAGAAAGCTGTCTCTAGAGAAGTGGGCACATGATAGTCAATTTGTTCGACATAAATGGTTCTATTCACCAAATAATTTTTCCAAAAGAAAAGGCATAATTTTTTAAAAAATATGAGATATGATAAATTACAAGAGGAAAAAATGGGAAGTTATTAGTAATTTTTACCTCAAATTATAGCAAATACTGTACAGCTTTAGTCATACAAATGGCAAACAAAAAGCATATGGTAGAAGAAGTTTAGTTAAAGGCTTAAGCACAAGAGCACAAATGAACTGCAATGTGCTTCCATTCCATGTTCCCCCGTCATCTTTTTATGGAGAAAATGTTAAGTGGAACCAAGGAACAAGAATCTTAACACCTATTTGCATTAGTCCAAAACATTAATTAAAAACAACAAAAAGGGAAATGCATGTTACCATAACTTTTTGAGTATATTGACTAGCGTCCCAAGTTTAAGATTTGAATATAGTCTTAAAGGAAAAGATCAAAGCCCACCAGAGAGAAAACAGAGGGAGGGAATGAAAATGAGAAGGCTCGCATACTCACATTATCAGTATAATCAGCAACCTGAGGATCTCTGGCCTCTACCTTCTCATATCTCTTCTCTTCTTCCTGCGTTAGCACCAAGTAGCTGTTTAGCATGATCCCAGATTAAATTACTTACAAAGAGAAATCAAGAAATGGAAGCTATCAATTCCCCAAAATAGTGAACTACGGGTTTTCTTGAAAAAATTATATTTCCAAATAAGGTTATGACTATTTATCAAAAATTAATTAGTTATTGAGAAACAAATAATTTTTTTTTGTAAAGCTAGCTAAAAAAAAGATGCATCGTCACACTTTATCACACAAGCAATGTTACAAGTCAAATTTAGCATTAGTATTGGGATCACGTATTCCAAAGTACAGTATATTCAGAAATTTATCAATGCTGAATGAAACTCTGGATGCCACTCCGTCTTAGACCATTAACACATCAAGCTAAAAGGCTGAGAAATAAATTTCCTAATTAAGTTAATGAAATGAAACACAGTAATCGGATTATTCTGTAAATGCAAAAGCTACTATTTCAGCGATTTGTTTGAACTTTTCCCCAGGTAAAAGTTTTGAGAGCATCATTAAATCAATGTACACCAGTTATTGTTGCAACATCACTTCCTATTGACAGCATTCCATTTTGTAGTTTAAATCGCAGCTAAAACACAGACCAGCTATTTTTTTTCAGTCCAGTTAAACTACAGTCACTGTTTCATTCTTTTATTTGCATTCCATAAACATTCAAGTCATTGCATTTAAAGTTGCACTGCCACAACAAAACAGTGCCTTACCACTATTTAGCCAAGAGGAGGAAACAGCAAAGGAATATTTCATGTAATTTTTAGGATTACTAAAACAAATACATAAGCACCCACTTATCAGTTCCATAAAAGATCCTTATAAAAGAAATCACCTGAACACAGCTAAGGTGATGATTATTAAAAGTCCTTGCTGTCTCTTTCACTGCTGTACAGGCCTTCTGTTTGATACTATCAGCTACAAAACTTTGATAGTCCGTCCATTTCAGATTAGCATTGTTTTCTAACTCAATTTCTGTGTCATCAAATTTAAAAGGCAAGGAACCAAGGGCCAGACCACTTCTTTTGAGCCCATCTTCTCCGCCTTTTCTATCGATATCAGGTAGCCATTCTTGCATTGGATGATTAATGTAGCTCCTTCTCTTGCCAGCATTATCTCCAGGGGATTCTAAATGTCTCTTCCGATTATAATCTCCAGTTTCTTTCTTGCACACATCATGTTTAGGAGCATCTAACTCCCTCCTCTGATCTCCATCATATAATGGCCTGCTCTTATCAGGTATACTTTCAAGTCTTGGACACCATCTTCTCTCTCCAGGCCCTGTTGACTCTCCTTCAACTTCTTTCTTGCAGATATCGAGTTCAGGAGCATCTAACTTCGTGCTCTGACCTTCAAAATAGCACGGCCTTTTCTCTTGAGGCTTATTTTTAAGCCTAGGGCTGCATCTTCTCTCTAGAGACCCCCTGGACTCAACTTTTTGAACTCGCTGTGCAATGTTCTTTGTCACAGAAACGTCAATTGCTTCACTTGAAGGATCTTGCTTAATACATTCATAACTGGGAATCTTGCTTTCTTTGCAAGGACTCTTCATCAGTTAATCCCAATATCCGAATTCTACAGTTAGAAAAACAATCAGCATGTTTTCCAAAGCAGGAATCAGGAACTGGCAACCCTACTAGATCTACCTTCTAATTCACATATTCGGTATTTCGAGACTCTACGCATTTAATCTCTTATAGAGACAAAAAAAAAATAAAACAATGGCTATATATATATATATATATATATATATATATATAGTACTTTCAAGAACCCAAAAGAAAAAAGACAGAGAGACTGGATAAAAGAAAAACCCAAGTCCTCAAATATCCTACATTGCATTAAAGTAGTAGTGCCGATTAATTTCCTAAAGAAAATTCCTCCTGCTCAGTGCAGTACATTAACAAGCAAAATCGAAAGAAAAAAATTCTGTATCCAGGATTTGCTGAGATTCAAAAAAGAAAGTTAAGAAACGGATCAATGCAAGTATAAAATTGAGTTGGTCGTCGAAAGTCTGAGACTTTATTTATAATAATAAAAAAAAAAATTGCTATGTAAATTGAATTTCAAGTCAAAAGGAACGTACCAGCAGGAGCAATTCCAGAGAGAACACTGGAGAGAGGTACGGAGAGTGGGAGAGAGAGACAGAAAGCAGAAAACCTCGGGACTAACGTAACGTAGGGTTTTTAAAAACCAGCGGAATTTGGATTTGAGGATCATACACGGCAAAAACACCCGGCGGGAATTCTAGCCAAGAAGCAAATACTTACGCTGTCCACTCCACTCCTTGCTGCTAGAAGGAAGGGGCGTTAAATTGTTGTTTTTGGTTGATTTTTAAAATATTTTTAATTTAAAAATATATTAAATAATATTTTTTATTAAATAATATTTTTTATTTTAGAATTAAAAATATAAAAAAAATTATTAAAATTCTGGTACAAACACAATCCCAAAAATTATACTAATAAACCTTTATTTTTATTTTTTGACCGGTGTTGGGACTTGGGAGGGTTGATGTAGATCAGTTTATTAATTTTGAGGTCAGGAATTAAACCTGAAATTAACCACAAAAAATAAAAAAAGAAAGTTTTTTATATCAAAAAGATTTGTTACCCGGCCAGTGGTACTAATTTATTTATTTTTTATCATAAAGGTAATCATCATGTTTTCTTAAAATACCCAGAAAATTATTTATAAACATTTTTTTTTGTATTAAAATGTGATGTGAACTGCATGGGCCATGTCTCTTTTAACTAGAGAGGGCATGCCCCTTCGAAATTTTCTATTTTTCGATATTAATTCCTAAAATTAGCTATTTTTAATCACAATCCCTTAAAACATTTTTGTTTTTTTCTCTTTAAACTCGTACACTGTCTTAACTTCCCCACTCTCAGATAAATATATTTAAGCTTTATAATTTTTAAAAAATAAAATAATATTATTTTAATATATTTCTAAATAAAAAGTATTTTAAAAAGTAATCGCAATCACAATACCAAATATATTAGTCCATCCTTGATCAACTTATCATGAATAAAGTATAATAAATGATTGATCTCATATAAATAAAATAATTCTTGTATTTATAAAAATTTTATATAATTTAATTTTTTTTGTTTGTATGAAATTATAATGAAATAATTTAATTTTTTTATTAATTTCATTACGTGCTATAAAACTTAAATTTTATCATGAAGATTTGATTTATTTATTTATTTTTGTTGATTCAACTTAAAAATCTTTTTTCTTCAGATATATTCATTGTGAGAAAGTAAGGTACATTTTTCAGATTGGTGGCATGCTTGCAACATAGAGCTGACTTCCCATTGAAGCCCACTTGATAGCTTGGGCCGGTCAAGATAAATTCATGCCACCAGTAGATATGCTTGCCCAATAATAAATCCACCCGAGGAGCAAGATAAACTGGATCGAGGTTTTCTATGAATGTTCTGCGCTATATTTTTTTTTTTTCCTTGAGAAAATCATCAACATAATGGAATGAAATCTGAGTATAGTGCTAATTAAAAAGAGGATAATAGTTATTACTACATCATTTATCAGCACTACGTTTGCGGGCTTGATTAATTTATAAAAAAATAATATTAAAAATAGCATCTTGTTTTTAAATATTAATATCAATATATTCAATCAAAGTAGTCAATTCAAGTTAATATATAAAATCTATAATCTAAATTATAAGAACATAATAATTTAATTAAAAAATCAAAAAACATTTTAAAATCTAAATTCTCAATTGATCAAATGTTAAAAGATTAAATTAAAAAAAATCAATTAAAAAAAAAGAAATGAACCCGGTTAACCCGAGTTAATCTGTCAAACATGAATTATAAGATCGAGATAACCCAATAGAAAACAAATCAAGATAAACTATAAAGTCTAATCCTCAATCAATAAAATATTGAAGGATGGAATTAATAAAAAAATCAGTTAAAAAATTTTAAAATAATAAGATTCGTGTCAACAAGGGTTAACCCGCAAAACCCGTGACTCGGGTCATAAAACTATGATAACATCATAGAAAGAAAATTGAAATAAACTATAAAACTTAATTCCCAACCAACCTAATGTTAAAATATGAGATTGAGACAAAAAATTCAATTACAAAAAAAAACCCAAAAAAATCCGAATTAATTTGGTTAACCCATGAAAGTTGCGATCCCAAGTCATGGGATAGCTCTATAAAAAAACAAAATAAAATAAATTATAAAATTCAATCTCCAATAAATTTATTATTAAAGAATAAAATTAAAAAAAATATTATTTATTTTTAAAAAATATTATTTCAATGAAAAATACTCTTAGATTAGACAGAGAAAATGACTCTTTCCTCAATTAGTTTTTTTATAATTTGTAAATTATTCTACCATATCCTTTGCACCTGATAATTTTTTAAAATGTTTTACTCTTCTCTAATACTGAACATAAATTTTTTCAACAACAAAAAAAAGAGAGAGTAAATCCCAGAGAGAGATTAGCCTGCGAAGGTGCGTTAATTAAGCAAGTTTTTAAGTTAGTTGGCTATGAAATGGATCTAACCGGATGAGTACAGGAATATTGACACAATTGCTATCTTAACTCGTCATTCACCTATGCGAAAGCCAACTCTTGTGCTGGTGGACTGGCTAGTGCCGGAGCTGACTTGACCTGGGAAGAATATACATCTTAGAGCCTCCGAGGTTTTCCAGGGAGATCCTCGCGAAGGATTTTTGGTGTGGAGGTGAGCTCAGATCGTGTTTATATGCTCTGCTGAATTCTTTCTCTTTGGGCACTTGGCCATTGTTCATCATCGCTGGCCTCAAGCCCTGTCCATCCATCAGGTGGAAACAAAAATAAAAACAGGTTAATTCGTTTTTTTCATAATTAAAAAGGTGATTCATATAATTTTCAAAGGGAAGAGTATTTTTCTACAAGGTGTTCGATTCAGCGCTGGAAAAAGAGGGGAAAAAAAACACAAGGCCATCTCGTGCTCAAATTAAAAGGAAAAGAGAAGTGTAATTAGACACCTTGTCCATATCAACACTTCCATTCAGTCAAATATTATACAGCTAAGCATATAGATATAGTAATAATTAATAAAGGCAAAGCATCAATGGCTATCAAAAACCTTAAAAAAAGCTGCTTAATTCAAAAGAGAAACCAATCAAATGCAGGGAAGTCCCGAAAATCAACGGCTGATGGTCCATGAAAAATAATTGAAAGAACCAATAATTTCCCTGGATTTTTTTATATAGGAAAATATTGAAATGTATTGGGATAGGAGTTAGCAGGGATTAGATATATAAAAACACACGTGAAAGTAAATATAGGAGAGAATCTCATAGGGTGGCCATGGCTAATCGAATAGAGACAGCAACGAACCCTGAGCAATCTATCATTACACTCACATGCTTCCCTCTCTAATCATTCTCTCTATTTTAATTCATCAAGCTCGATTCTTTAAGCCCTTTATTCTGGCAGACAGTAATGTTCCTTGTACCTCAGACAATGTTGTTTGTTGTCCTGGCATTACCACCTGTTTCGTAAATTCACGAAGCTGGCCATCCTTGTCAATTTCTTTTCTTTTCTCACAGAGACCAGGCTGTCTGTGTAGTGGTCATATACAGGCATTTTAGACGAGGAAGGAGATGACTTCCATCTGGGAAAAGGTCGTGAAGCAATGAAAGTTGACATCGTCATGTGACTAAACAGCATCGGATAATTAATACTGTCCAAGTCTTCGATCAATTCATTAATTTCAAAGTTTCTACCACGTCAAATCATCACCCACTTTATTTTTTCAATATTAAAGCGTATTTATCACAACTCTTATTTTTAAAAAAATGTTTTAGTTAAAAAAAATATTAAATTGATATTTTTTAAGTTTTTTTTGTGATTTTAATATTTTGATGTAAAAAAATAATTATAATATATTTTCAAATAAAAAAATAATTTACATCATAGTCTCAACCACCCCTGTCACTACAAATTTGATCTACTAAAATAAATAGATTTTCCTGAAATACGCTCTTAGCACAAATGTCAAGTAACCAGTGAAATTTTAAAACAAAAGTTTTCTTACGATATTATTACATACCATGAGTCAAAACAGAGTAGGTAACCATTGGTGTGTATTACGAACACGCGTTATCCATAAAAAATTTTCAGGAAATGTAAAGTAATGGCAAAGATTTTGAAATCTGTATAGCAGGTTTGAGTTCGAATAAGACGTGCATCTTTTATAAGATCCTGCAGGAATAGCCGGGATTTTACTCATTTATCTGAGCCTACAAAGTATATTTTTCAGAAGATGATGTTTTCTCGAATTCAAAAAAAAAAGTTATACAGATAAAATTGTTATCTATTCGGAAGATGATAAAGTATATACGATCATGTGTTTTTATTACTTTGTATTTTCATTAATAAAAATATTTATTGCTATCAAGATATCACAAGAAAAAAGAAAATCAAAGTACAAAATCACTGGAATTGGTCGGAAGGAGTCTTGCGGTGCTGCATCGGGGTTGTATTACATTCATGGTAATAAACCATCTTGTAGACAGTTTAATAATAAAAATTTGTATAAAAAAATTTATTTTTCATGTGATTTTAAGTTTAATCGTTATAATTGTTAATATAATAACCATTAAAAACTTATATAATTGTTAATTTTAGAGTCTATGAAATTAATCGAGATGCATGCAAACTGACCCGGACACCTACATTAATAAAAAAAAAACTAATTACAGTAACAGTACACTAATTTTCTTGGTTAAATATATAAATTTTTTTTTCGTTTGAGTGCTATTTTTTTGAAATTTTTCGACGAATTACTTCTGTCTACCTTCTATCAACTACTCCACTGTACGATAAATTAAATATCCTTTGATATTAACTCATTGTTGCTGCATAGACTTTCACCTAGTCTTAATAGAGTACTCACTTTAATCTTTTTTTTATTTTGTTACCAATTTTTTATTGTG
>Ga0307515_10008948_pt1 | contig 19448 bp, 13 predicted proteins | sample 17_EM_MG_FD_194513 | JGI IMG/M metagenome (GOLD analysis project Ga0307515, IMG submission 194513) | Populus trichocarpa ectomycorrhiza microbial communities from riparian zone in the Pacific Northwest, United States - 17_EM | ecosystem: Host-associated > Plants > Roots > Unclassified | place...
TTATATATATCCAGCTAAGTTTTCAAGTCTGACATGAAGAAACCTTGAGCAGTTTTTTTGATGAAATATTTTATGGGGATAAATACAAAAAATAATTAAAAAAAGAAAAAAGTTTCTCAATATCAACATTAACATGATTTTTGAAAAGCGAAACTGATTGTGTTTAATGGAAAAGATCAAAGTGCTAAAAATAAAGGTGTTAGATGAATTTTTCTTGTTCAGATAACGCAGCCAGGCATCCTTTTATTTTTAATTAAGAGTGTGATTAGCAGTGTGGTAATGATTATTTTTTAAATAATTTTTTGTGTCAAAATATATGCCAATCATTTTTTTTATTTTTTTAAAATCATTTTTGATATCAGCAAATTAAAACGATTCAAAACGTACAAATCATATTAAATTTTAGTAAAAAATAATTTTAAATTTTTTAGAAACACGGTTTACACCGCCTTTCCAAACATGTTCTAAGTCCATTTCGCGATGCAATAATTCGTTTCTTGACTTTAAAATTAGATTTAGTCGAGCGTTAAACATCGTCTGCTTCCTTTATATATATATATATTTTAGTTTAACGTGGGTGTCCGGGTCAGCTTGCGCGCACCTCAACTCCTTTATATTATTATAACTATAGTTGATTGTTCATACCTTTTTTTCATTGCGGTCCAAACATGATTACGATAGCAAAAATTCTTATTTAAATTTTATTTTGCATAGCTGTTTAATTATATATTTTTAAAAAATTTAGATTCAAATTTTTTAATTATTTTAATATATTAATATCAAAAATAAATTTCTTTTAAAAATAAATAAATTATTATTTAATATATTTTAAAATAAAAAACACTTTAAAAACTCATCTCTATCACAATTTTAAATACACACTTTTAAATACACTTAGCTGTCCTTGACGCTGGTCACATGCGCCGGCTGAAATTGTGCTGGCCCTAAAGGAACGCGACGGCGCATATTATATTTACACACACACACACACACACACACACACGTATACACATGGTTGTCAATGTTCTCTCATTCGTTCTCTAGATTCCAGATATTCATTTGTTTTATATTATTCGACATGAGTCGGGTCACAATGTTTAGAAGTGTTTCGCAAGTTATTCTATTATAATAATTAAAGAGTAATTCTTTGAAATTAAAATTCATTAATCTCCTATTTCATTTGAATAATCATACTTTTCTTAAATGATTTTGAATATTTATAATCATAGTGGATGGCTTAATTATGGCTATAAATATTTAATTAAAGAGTAAATATTTACCTGGTTAAGTATTAAGTGCGTTGCTCATACAACCTAACGATGAATCTATAAGATAATAAATATTATATAAAAAGAAATTAATATTTTTTTAAAAGGAATTTCTTGCAATTATATAATATCATAGTGGATAGCTTAATTATGGCTGTGATCGCTTCCAAAAAATAAATACAAATGTAAGACTTATTACATAGAAGCTCAAAGTTCATGATAGCGACAGGTCATCACATGAACCCATTCCTGTCCATGGAACAGTCCTCTAGAAAAAAAGACAGAAAAAATAAATAAATAATGGATCACGATGTGGGATCATTAAATCTTTTATTCTGGTGTTAAAGATATATGGATCAATTGGCATTATTATAATTCTCCTTGATGGGGTGGCCTTAAAGATTAGAATAATGTTATTTCACCTACTATTTTTATAAAAAAAATTAAATTATTTTAGCAGTCAATTAAATAATATGTCATCGCGTCAGCCCTAAATTTGCTATTTATAAATCATTAATTCGAGTCTTACAAATCTCATGGCCATTGAAAGTTTATATGGTCGTTAACTTCAGGGCCCGTAGGATTAGTCGAGATACACGCAAACTGGTCCAGACACCCACATTAATAATAAAAAAAAACATGTCATCGAGTCTACTAATCAGGGTTTTTTTCTTTTTTTCTTTCTTTTCCAGGAATCGGATTGGTGAGATTTTATTTTTTTTTAGAATTATAAGTGTCTAAGAATTAAAAATAGCCCTTGGATCTTCACGTGTGAACTCTTTTTTTTTTTTGTAACCCGGGATGTCCGGGTTAGTTTACGCGCACCACAACTAATTTCCGGACTCACTGAACATCCTGTAAGCCCAGTAAACAGGTAAAACATCACGGGAATGACAGGTATACACGTTAAGGCTTGAATCCAGATAACATAGACAAGTCCGCTGGGCCAGAAGCTTTCGGTGCTTCACGTGTGAACTTTGATCAGTTCACGATGTGAAAAGTCAGGCCATTTCATGTCCTGTTCTTGACATTTCTCAACATCTTCAGCAAATTGCTTAATCCAAGGGTCGTAGATGGCTAGGCTGTGTCGTGCACACTTTGTCTATCTTGAGACTTGCTTACTTGTCAGCGACCACGACGTCAAGTATTTTAGCTGTGGAGTGTGTTTATTTTCAAGGTTCAACTTGTTTTTTAAATTTTTTTATGTGTGAAGAAATATTAAATTAATTGTTTTTTATAGTTTTAATTTTAAAAAATAAATATAAAATACAAAATATTATTTTAATGTATTTTTAATTGAAAAATAGTTTTAAAAATATATCAATACATGCCTTAGTTTTTAGCACTAGGAGACTTAATTAATTGACAAAATTAAAACAACGTTTTATCTTCTGTTATCCCAAATATACGTAATTGTTTCTCTATTATGTGTTTAGACTTGCAATACATAAAAGGAAAACAATTATCAATATGGCAAAAAAAAAAAAAAAAAGGAAAGTGATAAGAACTAAGTCTATTGTGATTTGTCAAAATTAATTAATTATTTTTATAGTATCAAATTTAATTAAATAATCCCTTAATTAGTCTTATCATCTTCAATGGCGTGGTTTGTTTACTTTAAAAAATGTGTTTTTTTCTCGAATAAATTTTTCTCCTCTTCCAACTTTTCTCTCTCTTTATTTATTTTTTAAAAAATATAAAAAATATATATAATTCAAAATTTTTTGGTATCCGAGCGGGTTGGATATATCGGGTCAAGCTAATTTTTTTTTAATATTAAAAATATTCACGAATTGAGCATATTAATTCCTTTATTCCTCTATGATTTAAAAAAAATATTAGGTTGTAACTACTAAAACTAGATAAGATCTTGAAATGCATATATTAAGGATAATATAAAAACTACCATAGTTTCCTTGTAAAAATAAAAATTATAATCAAACATTTTATCAAACAGTAACCTCATTGCCTATTCTAACAAAACCGCCCATCAGAGCCATTGTTAACCATTGGTCATTAAAGCGTATTCTTAAAATACCGATATCAACGGCTGTTGCAATAGGCGCATGATTAGGTAATACACCAATTTGCCCACTATTAATAGATAAAATGATTTCTTTCACTTCTGAATCCCAAACAATTAACATACAGGGTGTAATATGATATAAAGATAGACTAGCAGTAAAAAACTATAAAAATGTTTTTAAGCTTTTGATTTGATTAAAAAAATAAAAGTTCAATAGGGATTATTGAAATTTTTATTTGTTTTCTCATGATTTTCTGGTTACTAAACAAAAAAAACTGAAATTATAGAATACATTTTCACTTCTCATATCAAACTTCAAAAGAAACTTTAAGTTTATTGCTCGCAAAGAAAATCAATTATATGAGTAAGAGACAAAAAATTGATAATTAATTAAAAGTACATGTAGTATAAAGGAGAGAATTGAAGGGAAAGATTAAAGAGAATGAGAGTCGGTTACGAGGGTTATGAGTGTGAAGACGGTAAATAAAACAAATGAAGAGAGAAGAAAACAAATTATTTATACCGAAAACTAGATTATTTATTTTAGGTTAAATATATTAGGATGGGTTAAGTGGGTTTTAAAAATTCCAACCTGCATCCGACTCGCAATATCTATTTATTATTTTTTTTAATTTATTAGTATTTATATTATTTGATCTTAACCAATTAAATCAAATCAGGTTAAATAATATAAATATTATAGATTAGGCGAATTTTTCTTACATCCCTAATATTAGCTGGAATTCCCCCCCACCTCACCTCGCATTTCCTTTTTTGAAAAATCGCATTAAATTAAATTATCGTGAAAAAACTTTTCTTATCTCACCTAGCCGCCGTATAAAACAACAGTCACTGTCACCTCTCCCACCCTGTTTGTGTTTCTCTTGGCGTTTGTTTAACCGAATCAACCAGACCCCCGACGTTTTTTTTTTTTTTTTTTTTATTGTTAAAATGGAAAAATAAAATAAAAACGCCGCCAGCTCTGTACAGCTCAAGCTGACTAGCCAAGCCAGAAAAGCCTCACTCACCACATTAGACCACAACCAAATCCATTAAACCCAAGCCAAATTCTGAATAAATAAACCCAACCCAACCCAACCCCGGCTTAGCTCACACTAGCCGCTCCAAAAGAAAAAAAAGTCTCCCTCCCTCCCTCCCTCCCTCTCTCTCTCTCATGTAGACTGACTGACGATTATGGGTATTGGTCTATTAATATTTCAGTAATCCGGTTGAGCAAGGCAAAGGAGTATCGTCTGGTAGTACGGTGCGTGCAGTGAGAGATCTGGTTCGTTTTGTTATCTGGGTTATAATAATGGAGGAGGAGAACGGAGGACTGGTAGTGCAAAGTTTGATAGAGACAGTGAACGAGATAGCTTCGATCTCAGATTACAGATGCGCGGTCAAGAAGCAGTATTGCAATCTAGCTAGGAGGTTGAAGTTATTGACACCAATGTTGGAAGAGATTAGAGACAGCAAAGACTCCATCATCCCTCAACAAACTCTCAAAGCTCTTGTTTCGCTCAAACAAGCTTTGGATTCCGCTAAAGATTTGCTTAAATTTGGTAGCGAAGGAAGCAAGATTTACATGGTCTGTACCCCCCTCCTCTTGTTTGTTTTTTTCTTAACGATTCCTTCTCATTTTCTATATATATATAGGGTAGAAAAATCTATCGATACTGACCTGGATTTTGTATATTATCGCGCGGAATGACGAAAACGGATCCGTATGGTTGACGACTCCACACAGTTAGTTCGGGTTTTTTTTTTTAAAAAAAGAAGTGTTTTGGATATTTGGGAATTAGATGTCTGTTGTTTTTGTTCCCATTGATGTTTGTTTCTCTTAGATTCCATCGAGATGCATTTATTCGAGTCTGAGTCATTGACTTTGTCTCTTCTTATGTTTCTTGTCCTTATGGATTTTGTACCTGTTGAGGAAGTTGCAGGGATGCATGATGATTCATGGGCTACTGCAACAACAACAAAGAAACATTAACTTGTTGTGTAGCTAGACAGTTTTTCTAGAGACTCTATTGATGTGACCTTGATTTCTTTTTATGGAGCTGGTTCATAGGGGTTTTGGATTTTGATCATGAGTACAACTCAGATGAATCTTCTGATACTGCATAAACTACAGAGTACAGAATTGATTTTTTTTTTTGGCAAATTATTGTGTTGGACCTGGTTATGCCCAGCATTTCGCTAATCAGTCGCCGCTGGAACTTTGATATGGGGGTTCATAGACAATTTGTCTTACAGGAAAAATAAATAAATCGAAAAAGGGAGCTAGAAAGTTGTCAACCATGAAAGAAAGCGCTGCGGCATTTCTAAATAGGAATGTTTTATGGTAGTGTCTGTTTCTTTTCAATTGACAACTGCAATGTATCAAAATATTCAGCAGAAACGTGTCTAAAGATTTTATAAGCTGATGTGGTTCATTAATAGAATGGTTTTAAGCATTGGAATTTTTGGTTTATCCTTACATATATGTCCACTTCCTCAATGCTAGTGTGCATATACACTTCCTCATTCCTAACCTATAATGCACATTCTATATCATTTGTGTTTTTTTGCATGGTTTAATATCTTTTAGCTAAATGTTACCATGCCTAGGTGTTATTAGACAAAAGTTCTCTTGTAATTCTTATTGCAAAAGAGTAGAGGCAAAATTTGGTAACATCTCCAAAATGCTATTTAGTTTGTGTTTTTGTTTTTCATGGTCCCATCAAGATGCCTAGTTTTCTTCTTCTTCTTTTTTTCCTTCTAAAATCACTGTGTTTATTTTGCTTTCAGGTCCTAGAGAGGGAACAAATTATGAATAAATACCATGAGGTGACAGCTAAATTGGAGCAAGCTCTAAGTGGAATTTCCTACGAAAGCCTTGACATATCTGATGAAGTTAAGGAACAGGTAGAGAATTGTTAGTGTTTGTTTTTATTTGGGGACGTTGATAACCCAGAACTCAACAACTTAATATTCTGTCCTTAACGTCAAAGGAGCTTAGTTGAGGTCATTTCTTGGGTATCATAAACATCAAAGGAGCTTAGTTAGATACCACTGTTTTTCTTCTTGACCATTTCAAAATTTTGTATGTTTTAAAAGATCCTAAGATGATCCAATCACACTTCAAAACTACACCTGCTTTTTGTCTTGGATGTGTGGTTTAACAAGAATATGAGTGGTTCCAACAGCTCCTTGCATTAACTTATCCATGTTATTGTATTTGTTTTATTGTACATCTCTTTTTACTTTTTATTTTTTAAAAAACGAACACTGATTTCAGGTTGAGCTTGTCCTTTCTCAATTTAGAAGAGCCAAAGGAAGGGCCGATGATACTGATGTTGAGCTGTATGAAGATCTCTTGTCCCTTTACAACAAGACTGATGATTCAGCAAAAGATCTAGCTGTCCTCAGAAGGTTGTCTGAGAAGTTACAGTTGTTGGGAATAGCTGACCTTACACAAGAGTCTCTAGCTTTGCATGAGATGGTTGCTGCCACTGGTGGAGATCCCGGGGAGAACATTGAGAAGATGTCAATGCTTCTGAAGAAAATTAAAGATTTTGTGCAAACAGAAAACCCAAACTTGGATGCTCCAGCAAGAGAAAAGAATCTTCCCCCAAGTGGCAGTGGACAAGCTTTTGCTGATGGAAGTCACAAGACACCAGTTATACCAGATGATTTCCGCTGTCCAATATCCCTGGAATTGATGAACGATCCTGTCATTGTTTCAACAGGGCAGGTACATGGATCCTGAATCTTAGTTATACCCTATAGTATTTGAAACAATGGGTGAAACTTAGTTTTTGTTTTTCTTCCTTTTTAGTCTGCAATTTGATGATGTGAAGTTTCACACCTTGCATCCATCTTCCATTTTTCAACTACGACTGTAGAATGTTTACAGAAACTGCCATATGCTTGGATAAAACTTGTTAGTGCATCGAAATAGTTAGGTCACTTTTCATCAAGTAATTAGGATCTTCCCTTTGACGAGACCTCTATCTAAGATTTGGACTCTAAAAGTTATACCTGTCTTCCATAATTACTTTTATGTTGCTTTAGAAAGATGGAAACTTGCAAAAAAAATCTGAAAGTTTACTGCTCTAAAGATAGGATGGTAACCACTAACGAACATCTTGGGGATTGATTGCTGATTGGTCATTTACTAGATCTCTTGCTTGGTCCTTGCCCTGTATAAGCTCAAGGGTTTGTTTATACATCTTTCTACAGCTGTCCTATTTAACATATCTCCTTTGTATCTGTTATAGACCTATGAACGTTCCTGCATTGAGAAATGGCTGGAAGTAGGGCATGACACATGTCCAAAGACACTACAGAAACTCACCAGTGCTGCTCTGACACCCAACTATGTTCTACGCAGCCTCATAGCCCAGTGGTGTGAAGCCAATGGCATTGAGCCACCAAAAAGACCCAGCAGTTCTGGGTCAAATAAAACTGTATCTACTTGCTCACCTGCTGAGCGTGCAAAGACTGAAATTCTCCTTCACAAGCTTGCATCTGGCAGCCTTGAAGACCAGCGGTCTGCTGCTGGTGAGATCCGTCTTCTTGCCAAGCGAAATGCTGATAATCGTGTGGCTATTGCTGAAGCTGGTGCAATCCCTCTCCTTGTAGGCCTCCTCTCAACTCCTGACTCTCGCACCCAAGAGCACGCAATTACAGCGCTTCTTAACCTCTCCATATGTGAAGAAAACAAAGGAAGCATTGTTTCAGCTGGGGCAGTTCCTGGTATAGTGCATGTGCTCAAGAAGGGCAGTATGGAAGCTCGAGAAAATGCTGCAGCCACCCTTTTCAGCCTTTCAGTTGTGGATGAAAATAAGGTTACAATTGGTTCTTTGGGGGCCATCCCTCCACTGGTGACTCTTCTAAGTGAAGGAACACAAAGGGGGAAGAAGGATGCCGCGACTGCACTTTTCAACTTGTGCATTTATCAGGGGAACAAGGGAAAGGCAGTGAGGGCAGGAGTTGTGCCCACATTGATGCGTCTATTGACGGAAACAGGTGGTGGAATGGTTGATGAGGCAATGGCTATACTAGCAATACTGGCTAGCCACTCTGAAGGGAAGGCAATCATTGGAGCTGCGGAGGCTGTCCCGGTTTTGGTGGAAGTTATCAGGAATGGGTCACCCAGGAACAGAGAGAATGCAGCAGCAGTGTTGGTGCATCTTTGTTCTGGAGACCAAAAACATCTGGTAGAGGCACAAGAGCATGGAGTGATGGGGCCGCTGGTGGATTTGGCACAAAATGGCACAGACCGGGGAAAGAGGAAGGCTCAACAGTTGCTTGAGCGTATAAGCAGATTCTTTGAGCAACAAAAGCACACTCAGGCACAAATCGAGGCTCACATCCAGCAGCCTCAGCCACCCACCGTGGCTAATTCTGGTGATAGCTGACATTTTTGTTTACTGTTTCATTGATTTGGTTTTTGTTCCGTTTCATGATTCCAAGAGGCAGCTTTGCTTTGGAAGAGGAAGGTGGAAGATCACCTGCTTAAGTTATTTATTTGTTTGTGTGGGATGAGGACTGCTCTTTCAGGAGATTACTAAAGATCCAAGGGGAAATGGAGAATGAAGAGAAAACTCCAAAACAAATCCAACTGTGTATGTGAAATTGTACCATGTAACATACAATCATCCTCAGTTTTTATTGAAGAGATGTTTTCTGAACTCACATGAAGTCATATACAAGATTAAGATACACGGTTCCACATACAGAAACGATTGATATGGAAATGAAAGAATGAAATGATACCGTCTATTTAGCGGTTTCTTGTGTAGCAGTCTTAAGTGCTTTTATATATTGCTACTTTGCTATTAGGGTGAGAAAAAAAAACCTGATAAATTAATTAAAACAAGAAAACTAAAAAAAATTAATTGAAAAAATTGATCAATGAAAAAACCTATTAGAATATTTAAAAAAATATTTGGTTTGGTTTGGTTTTGGTTTCATAATACTTTCTAATTTCTAACCCCAGCAAACAAGCCGCTCCCTGCACAGGTCACACTCCCAGGCACCCACACCCAGATCAGATCAAACAAACAATATCAATCTTCATCTCCTGTAGGAGAGTTTAAACAATATCAATGTTCACTCCTGCTGGCAGATCTTCAATCTTCAATCTAGCAAACCAGCCACCCCTCCCAAGCTCCCACACGCCACACCCAACCTATTGATTCAAACAAAAAGGAATCCCAGTAGGCTAAGAAAGGCTCATCGTCAAAGACAAAAGTAGCATTGTTGTCTGGCATCATTGGAGATTCTATGTAATAGTTCATCATGCTCTGTGCATCTTGTTGTGTCCATACATCACTTACAGCACTTCTCTCTTCTTTCTCTTGGTTCGGTTTGGTTTGGGTTAAATTTTTTTAAAAAAATTTCAGTTTGTTTGTTTTTACATGTAAAAACCGAACAAAAAATAATTACTTCTATTTGCTACAACGAACTATATTTCTAATTTTGTTCAGCAGCTCCTCAAGCAGAAGAAAATGCACTAATCCCAAGAATATGGCCAACAAGTCGTAGTGATATAGGTCTTAGGACCTTGGAAGAAACTACCCTGTTACTTCTGGAGCTTCATCGGGGATATGCATGTATTTTTCGAGCCTTTCTACAGAAACATTTGATACTGGCATTGGACACACAGAATGAGAATGGCATTTATTGCAAGACCTTATTTATCATAATGCCTTTCCAATAGACAAACCATGCTATCAAAATGTCTCATTAGACAACAATCCCATCAGTTTTGTTCAAATGCCGCCATGTTTTCTAGCATCTAATTGATGATTGTTATCAGATGATAAGTGCAAATATTCATGATGCGGAGAATTATGATATATTCTTTTCATACATGGTTAACTTGTCGCAATCTATCAGAGGTTTTATTTGTGTTCAAGAAAAGATTGATGAGCGGGATGGCTTCCATTATAAGCTGATGTTACTGCAAGTTCATGAAAAACAGAGGAGGTCCAAAATAACGTTCTCTGAAATTGATATAGACGCAAAGACAATGTAAGATTGGATATTTGAATGTCAGAAGGGAAGATGATTTCTCTCAGGTAAGGCGCGAGATTTTGTCCACCAAAGCTCACCACTCTGACCATCATCTGTAGTGTCATCGGCACCTGAAAGCCGAACATGTTCATGTTTTTCTTCGTGCCGGACCCTCCCCCTTCACAGTGATAGTTGGCTAAAAGTTCCGTCTGCATAGCCAAGACTGAGTTCGTGGATAACAGTGGAGATATGGAGTTTTGATAATAGCACTTGAGTTTTTGTTAATGTATCTGGTAATGCGTGTAAGAGTATATTTTTTTCCAGATATTTTTAAATAATTTTCACATCCATACATTAAAACTATTAGAAGAATATTTAAAAAATAATCAAACTTCAGCCTAAACACATTTCACAAAAACGCATATAATAGCAAGTCTTAGGTATCATATGCTATTATTACACACACAACGACCCGATCACCATTTATTGGATTTTTTCTGGAATTTAGTACAATTTTTTTTTGTTGAAAAATAGCAAGTCTTAGGTATCATATGCTAACTCTTTTAGATTATTAAATGATTTGACACAAGTTATAATAAGAAGAGAGAGTGAAAAAAGAGATCTATAGCCATACTAAAATTTCGATAACAACATGATATTATTGAAAAGTTTTCAACAAAAATAATCTAATTACATCAAAAAAAATAATTAACAATGACCATAGTAAGTCGTTGTCACCTTTGAATGATTCATGTGGCTTAATTTGGTCATTATTGGTAAAAAAATTTTATGTCGTTGGATTTATATTGTTAAGATTTTTTTACAATACAAATAATATTGTTATAGGAGTCTTGATGTGTTTTCAATGTCTTTTATTGTTATTATAATTTATGTGAGTCTATTTAACCATTTAAAAGCTATATTATTTTTTATAATATTTTATAATATTGTGTTGTTTTTTCAATTTATTTAATATTGTGCTAAGTTAAAAAAAAAAAAAGACTCCCATTTATCGTCATCTCTTTCTCAAGATTTTAGAGTCATTGCGCCTCCTTTTAAATTTGACGGAATTCGTCAATCATTTAGAGGTGTCCTAAAGAGTTCAGAAGCGTAGGAAATGTAGCAGTCAGTAGCAGCCTGAAGGAGCTTTAACAAAAGTTGCCATTGGTCGGAAGATATTTGGAATAAAGTAGAGGCAAGACCTGACCAATCAGCTAACTCCATGTGGTTTCATGAGGAAATACCACTTCTTGAGAATCAATTCCGTGGCTACAACCTGAAATCTGATCAAAAATCAAATCAGATAAACCCTTAAAAAAAGACAGGATGCGGTGGACATGTTTCATTGGCCATTCCTGTAAAATTATTAATATTAATATTAATATTAATATTGATTATATTAAATTATTGAACAATCAGATAAACGTTGTTTTTCTGTTCATTTCACTGCGTGCTAGATTAAGCATAATTTTGGACGAGAAATCTTTTCATTTTAGTCCTTGAATGTTTTTTTTTCAATTCCCTCCTCTTTATTTTCATAGGATTTTAACATGGACGATTTTTTTCAATTCACTTGCAACATTTTACTTGCGATGTAACAAAGATATAACGACATTATGTTGCTTCTCAATTTTGTAAATATAATTTGATTTTATTAATTTTAGAAAATTGAAACCAAAGGAACCAATATCAACACAGCCAAACATGTGCAATCCTTTTTCCACTCGGGGTACAAAAATTATACTTTGGTCCATATAGTTTTAAGTTCTTATTTTTTATCTTTTTTTTTTCCTGTGAATTTCATGTTTCACTACTAAACTTTATTTATTTTTTGTTTTAGTCTCAAGCCGCTTTTTTTATATAAGAGGGAGGATGATGAGTAGTCTACCCTTTAATTAAAAAAAAAAACAATTCAAACAATGCACCAAAGGTATTTTATATCCAAATATTCATTTTCAATTTGTTTTTGACTTAAAAACACATAAAACATACCCTAAAAACCTTAATAAACCTATTTATGACATCTAATAACCCAAAAACCGGTTAAAAAATCAAAATTCAAAAAACTTCCTGACCCTAGATTTACTTCCTCATGGAAGGTGAATGCTTATGAACACTTAAGTGGAACGTTTCTTATTGAATCAAGACCGAATTTTTTCATGGTCGGAATTGATGCCAACATCAATTTTCTCTCTCTTTAACCAGAATCCGACAACTCTCTCTCTCCTCTCTAAAACCAAGCAATTGGAAAACAAAGAAAATGAAGTTTCTATTTATCAAAAGTGAATTTTTCAAAAACCAAAGTGACTTTAATTTCATCAATTGGAAATAGAAGGACCAAAGTTAACTTTTTGCATCAAATTTGAAATTGCCACCCAGTTTTCTTGTATTTTTCACTTTGGCCTTCTAAGTTTGAATCTTGTCATTCTTCAATAAATTAGAAGCAATTGTCATCAATTTAACCAAAAAATGATAATAGCAAAGAAAAAAAGTTCGATGAACAAAATGAAAAAAATCATTATTAAAATCCACAATGATTTGTGAGTATGTACATGGTGAATTTTGCATAGTAAAACCTCAATCTCTTTTAGTTTTTTCTATAATAAATAAGTGTTTTTTGTAAATAAAAATTACTTGTTTTCATATAAATAATCAAAGATTCAATTTCTATTATTTCATCTAGTTTTTTTTAATTAAATCATTAGATTCTGAAGTGCTAGAGTTTTAGGAAACAAAGACCCTAACTTAATTCAATTAGTTTGTCAAAAAACTAATTCAACTCAAAAGCTCAAACTGTTAAGTTAGGTTCCAAAATATAATTTATATTATTCTCTGATACACCACTTCAAGTGAAAATTATGTGGGCTTGAAACTTGTACAGATCCACATTACCTTGTGCTTAATTTTTATCAAATAAATAGGGATGATGAGATTTGAACTCGTGACCACTTGGTTATCAAGACTCTGATACCATGTCAAAGAACTAATTCACCCAAAAGCTTAAGTTGTTAGGTGAGACCCCAAGATATGATTTATATTATTCTCTAACATAGTTGACAATGATGATGTTAACTCAAATCCATTATATAGTTGATTTTTCAAGAGATATTATTTCAAGTCTGGATTTATTGTCTTGAGATATATTTTACCATGAATTAAAGGCATCTCTTAAGAGAAAGGTGGTACATGAAACTTATAACTTGTTTATATCTCCAACTCCTAATCGATGTGTTATATTAATGTCATCGTAGCTTCTTTAGTTTAGGGGCTTGAAAATCGACAACATATAGTTGATATTTCAATAGACAATATCAATGATGATGTTGACCTAAATTCTCTAAACGCTTGGCCTCTCAAGAGGATTTGATGTTGAAGTTCATGAATCTTAACCGATGTAAAATATCGCGTCATCCAATAAGTGTTTGCATCTTAATTTTTCATTTGTTTTGGAGGACTCCATCAGTGAAGCGTGCACTCCATCGATCTCTTCTCTTATGCTTGTGCTGGCAGCCATTAAAAAAAAGGTTCATTTTTGCATAGTACTGTTACAAATATCAAGGATTCCATGCGCTTTAAACCATCAATATTATCAATTATCAACCAAATATAATTAACACCTAGCGTGAGAGAATTTCAAAAGAAAGAAAAGGTTGCGAGAGCTTAGCTAGCACATTTCAAACTGTGATTAACGTTAGGTTATAAGTATCATAAGTAAAAAAAGAAGAAAAGAAAAAAAAACCAAGAATAAAACTCAAATTTATAAGCCCAAAGGTGCCTCGAATCCCAGGAAAAGAGAAAGATTGCCAAAGAAACATCTAGAGAGAGAAAATTAAGTCAAAGGAACACGACATTATCAAGAAAAAAAAAGAGTCAAAGGAATAGTTACATGAATTTATTGGTGATTTAGCATGCGGCTGGCCTGTCCGCCTGGAGTTTGCCGTCAAAGAATTTCCACATAGTAAACAAAAACACATAAGGTCTAATATCATGTAATTTCTTTATATATTTTATTTTCATTAGCTCAATATTTCTTAAGCAATATAATAGATCAAATTTATCTAATAATTTCAGATAAGTTATAACAAATTTTATAAGAATAAAGTTACGTAAGATTATAATTGTTATTACTGTATTTATCGTGTAAGAGTTGTTAAATTTGGTTTTGATTTGTATGGCAATTATTGGAATCGGACAGGACCAGCCGGTTCAACTCAGAACCGGTGAATCGAATCCTAGACTGGTCCAAGTTAGTGATTAGTATTGTTTATGCATTCGACCTGGTTACACCAGTAAGAACCAGACTAACCTAGATCGGCCCTATCGGAATTGGTTCAACCTGCCCCTAAACAAGAAGAAAAAAGAGGTGGTCCTTCCCGAGAGTTGATATCAATGTCGCCTGCAACCACTGAACTGCAGGATAACTTTAGACAAAGTGTTCTAACAAATATATATATAGATACTAGTTGTGACCTGTCGGGCCAACTGATAACTTGCAAGTCGGACTCCTAAACTAAACCAGTAACCAGAGAGTTTCGAGATTCTGTTGTAATAACACTAGTTTGTAATGTGTTATCATTGAGTTCAGAACCTTGATAGTTGAAGAGAGAAAAGTAAGGGGAAGACGTGGAGGCAAAACTAACATCTAGAGAGATAGCATTTCACGTCAATCTATGTGGTCATAAACAACACCTCAACATTAAGCGTGGATCTCCGAGCCCCCCCTCCATTTGCTCTCCTTTCTTATATTCTTAACATTCAACGCCTTACCATCACATCAACAACAGCAACCACTCCTCTTTTTCTCTTATTTGCTTTATCGACTTTTGTATCAGCTGGAGCATTTGTATCCTCCTAGTTTTGGCATCAAAATTTAACTGTTTTCACTTTCTTACGTTCCATGTCCAACTGACCATATAATGAAGAGAGAGAAAGAGAGAGAGAGAGAGCTAGGGTTGTGCGCGCTTTGTGGCTTGTGTCTATATATGCAGCTGGTTTGGTTGCTTTGCTTTATTCGTTCTTGCAAGGCGGCAATAGTCTTGGTCCTTGCAAAAGCTAGAAAACAATCCTTGATTCCGCTCTTTTTATATGAGACCACATCGACAGAAACCCAGTTGGATTATAATACTTTACACTATATAGTATGCAATCATCAGTGTGGAGGATTTGTGCAGTTACAATGATAACTTTCTTTTTATATAGTAATCGGTTTGGTTCGGAGAGAGAGAGGGGAGGGGAGAGGGGTCCGCAGACCCATCTAAACAAAAGTTTCAAAAGTGTTTCTACTTCTTTTGACCGAGTAGGTTTGAACTTTCATTATTGTTCTGACGAAATTCTAGGACACTTCTCTTCTCACAGATGGATTTTGTTGAAAATGGAATTGCATGGTTTTGAGTGGGATTCTTGGCGTTTTCTTAGATTGTGTGTTGTTGTTTTTCACTTCATCCCAACAAAAAAGAAGTCACAGATAAGCAGGACGTACGTCCTTTCCACACAATTATGAAATTATTAAACTGTTATATATGCGATGATATATAATTCTCTCTCTCTCTTTCTTTCTATGCACACCATATCTTAGATGGCATGGAGTATTAATGTAGTAAAAAACAGTTTTTTAGGGAAGTGAAGACCAAAAAGAAGTACGAACTTCTTAGATACAATTAATGTAACGAATAGTTTTTTAGGGAAGTGAAGACTGAAAAGAAGGACGAACTCCGCAGGTATGTCACCTAAAAATATGAGACAACAAGGATCTTTCTTGGAAATCAAGTTTTAATACATATATAAATAGCTAGGAATATAGAAAGCATGCGAAATGGCGAGTTTCTGTCACGAAGCAGTAAAGATTTCTAAAGAGCATTGAATGGTTCATTTGATTAAGGACAATATAACGAATTAAACCTCTTGGAAATAATATTTTAAGCTTTCATAAACGAGAAACATGTCATCTATAAACTCATTTATAAGAATATGGAAAGCATGCGAAATGGGGAGTGTCTGTCATGAAGCTATATATGGTGTGTTTATACACATCATTATTTTTTTCCAAACTCTTTCTTAAAATCTTGTATAAAAAAAGTTATAATTTATAGTTTAAATTTATTTTTCAAATCGTAACCACAAAACATATCATAATATCAAATACACATGAAGTAGTATAGATTTCTAGAGAGATTAATAGTTCATTTGATTAAGGACAATATGGAGAATTAAACCTTTTGGAAATAATATTTGAAGCTTTCACAGACGAGAAACATGTCATATATAAACTCGTTAATTTACAAGATCTTATACAATCATTTAAATTTTGGTTTGGTGTAATTTTTTTGGCATATCCAGTACCAAAACCTTGATGGCCAAACATTAAGGAGTTCAAATCTGATCATTCATATTTTTCTAATTAAATTAAAGGGCCAGCTCATATTGTAATACTATGAAGACTCCTTCCTTAGAATTTCTATAGACTCTTGTGTTCCTTGGTAGCTCATTTAAACATCTACTTTCGGTTGGACTTGGGGAGTTTTTTGTACTCATGGATAATTTCTTGATCATCTGAAGATGCCTTCTTCTTGATATAAGTTTGATTATGCTGTGTTGAATATGCAGCTACTTTCATATTTTCAAGTGTGGTCTTCAAATTTGCCACCCTCTTTGTGTCTAATGTAACTGACTTCCTTTTAATGTTCAATAAAATCCCCCCGAACACATTCATCAAAGAAGAAGAGGAGGAGGAGGAGGAGGAATTTTAGCACAAGGTACGTAATGGTTTATCTACCATTCTTGACTTGAGATGGTTCTCTAATATAGAAAGACTTGCACTGAGAAACTACTCACAATTATACAGACATATTATATACTGAGATGGATCCGGAAACTCTACCGTAACTTCAATGCCCTTACTGTACTTGTTGAACTAGGTAGCTGTTGTTCCACCATTGCCTAACTAGTTTCGGAGATGTCACACTCACAACGTAGTGACAGATGATCATATATACAATATATAGCTAGCTTGCTTAATGAGTTCGATCAAGATAAAGAAGATCAGTTAAACCAAAGAAGACGAAAACAAATTCAAGTTCGAATATTCATGTAACTATGTAAGGTAGAACTGTTAAAGGGAACATGCAGCATTAATAACCATTAATCGACAGCTCATCATCAGTTGTCGACCAAGTTTTCTTTTGTTTTCTTAATTAATTTGAAGATTAACCCTAATATTAGGCAATGTTACATAAATCATTCAATTTTCACTTCAATGAACCAGCGAATAGCGATGATGCTAATCAATGCATGAAGAACAATATATGCAAAATAAGTCAACTGTGATAAAAACTTGTAAACAATCCATACATACAATACAGACCAAAACCATTATCCAAACACACGAAAAAAAATAAAACTTCAAACAAATTGTTCCAATATTTCCCGGTTCTCAATCGGGTTGGAACTTGCAAGTCATGGTAGTACTTCAGTACTAGAAGATGCATGCAACTTTGAGTCAATTACTAACTAATGCTTTAGTAATAAGCTTCATGGTGCCGATAATCAAGAGATCAATATGATCTATCATAAGAAATGGCTGGTGGAAGAAGAGTTGAGACCGGATAAATCTGTCCAGGTATTTCCACCCCAGTAGTACTGATTATTTTCTGGGATACCCAAATATGGCTTCGATAAATTTAACCCTTGGTTTCCTTCTGACTTCACTGGAGCTAACTGAGAAACCCTAGAGCTCGAAGCCATGGATCGAAGCTGGCTGCTTTCCCCAGGAATGCCAGTCGGTGCTTCAGCGCCTTGATCACTTTGAAAAGGATATAAACCTGCGGGTGGAGACTCAAAGAAAGGAAATTGTTGCACTCCTCCAGCTGAAAAAATGGAACTGCTACTCATTCCTGAACCGCTTCCCATTTGAAATTCCATGCCAGCCTGTCCACTAGCACCACTTGTTGATCCCATTTGTCCCTGAATTCCACCAAAGTTTAATCCAATGTTTCCCACACCAAATTGAGTCAGATTATGTAAAGAGGTCACGAAGGGAAATTGAGTTTGTTGCTGAGGAAAATGACCAATAATCTGCGATGGAAGTGCACTTGAGGAAGTACTGGAAGTTGAACCCATTTGCCTTTCACTGGAAACTGGGGACTTGGAGCTACTTTGGCTTTTGGTTTTCTTGTTTCTACGGCATCCACCTCCCACAGGAACACTTCTAAGGGCACCACCTCTAGTCCAGTATCGCCGACAGGTTTTGCAAAAGTGGCGGGGCTGAGAGAGGCTATAGTTATTGAAGTAACAAAATTTGGTGTTTGTAGAATCACACCTTGGGCACTTTAGAGCTGCCTCTGGCTGAGGTATCTTGGCCAACCGAGCTCGATCAGACATCGAACCAGGTCTAATTGAGCCAGCAGTGCCACTACCACCAACATGAGGTGGCGGAGGAAGAGGCGGAAGCTGTGGACTTTCATCGCATGCTCCTAGTTGCTGGCTTGGTTGCTGCTGCTGCAAGATTAAAAATTTTAGGGGTTGCTAACAATATTAAAGAAAAAAAAAAACTACATCTGGTATATTCAATAAAAGATCACAAAGGGATAGGAATAATTTTCTTTTTGATATGGTTCCTTTTCTTTTGGGGTATGGGTGGGGGGCTTAAAGAAGCTAGCTATGTGGATGGAAATTGAAGAAAACATTACCTGCTGCCAGCTGGGAGGATCTAAATAGACTGGAACTGAAGAGAACACCATGGTTTTTGATCTTCTTCTTTAATAAAGTTTGATGGGTCTTTAAGAAAGAAAATGAGGTGAAGAATCACACACTAAGAGAATACCAGAACAAAGAAAGGAAAAGAGAAGACAAATAAAGGCAAGGTTTGAAGGAAAGATAGAGGAGGCTTTTGCTTATTATTTATTTTTTCTACTTTATTCTCTCATTCCATCTCTTTTTGTTTTTTGTTTTTTTTTTTATATACTTTTAGGGTTTGAGCTAATGGAGGAAGTTTCTTCGACAATAAGCTTTCTTTAAATTTGTGATGCTGTGCACTGTCTCAGTGATTGTAGTGCTCAAAAAGAGGGTCGTGACTCGTGCATGGCAGAGAGAGAGAGAGAGAGAGAGAGAGAGAGAGATGAACACAACAAAGCAAATTATCAGTGTGTGGTGGG
>Ga0307515_10008949_pt1 | contig 19448 bp, 14 predicted proteins | sample 17_EM_MG_FD_194513 | JGI IMG/M metagenome (GOLD analysis project Ga0307515, IMG submission 194513) | Populus trichocarpa ectomycorrhiza microbial communities from riparian zone in the Pacific Northwest, United States - 17_EM | ecosystem: Host-associated > Plants > Roots > Unclassified | place...
CAGGCGCAGGCATTCGCTGGTGTGCCAGCTGGCGGTGTCGACCTCTTCGAGGCGCAGCGCGACCATCGCTAGGTTGCCGTGCGCCATCGCGGTGCCGTGCGCGTCGTCCAGTCGCTGCCAGGTGCTCAGGCACTCGGCGAAGACGTCGCGGGCCTCGGCGAGCCGGCCGCCGGTCAGCATCGCGATGCCGAGCGCGTTGCCGGCCTGCGCCCCGGTGCGCTGGTCGCCGGCGGCCAGGGCCCGCTCCCGGCTCTCCCGCGCGAGGATCGAGGCGCCCTCGTGGTCGTCCTGCGCGGCGGCGAGCACCGCGGCGGCGTGCAGGACACACGCGCGTTGGCCGTCGGTCAGTCGCGCGGCGAGCACGCGGTCGAGCCATTCGCGCCCGTCGCTGAACTGGCCGCGGTTGCGCCAGTACCGCCACAGGCCGACGGTCACGTCCACCGCCACATCCGGCACCGGCGCTTGCAGCGCCCGCTCGAACGCGGCCCGCAGGTTCTGGTATTCCGCCTGCACCCGGCGGACCCAGGTGGCCTGGTCCGGGCCGGTCAGCCCGGCGCCCGCCCGGGTCGCGAGGCCGCCGAAGTGGACGGTGTGCGCGGCGCGGACCGAGGCGGCGTCCGGGCGCTCGGCGAGCCGCTCGAGGGCGTACGCGCGAACGGTTTCCAGCAGCACGTAGCGGCTCTGCTCGTCCACGTCCGGCTCGACCCGCACCAGACTCTTGTCGGCCAGCCGGTCCAGCCGCTTGCCCAGCTCGCCGGCGCCGAAGGACGGGTCGGGGCCGGCGACGGCTTGCACCGCGTCGAGCCGGGCCCCGCCGCCGAACAAGCCGAGGCGCACGAACAGGTCCTGGTCGTTCGCCTCGAGCAGGGTGTAGCTCCAGTCGATGGCCCCGCGCAGGGTCTGCTGCCGGGCCGGCACCCCGCGCGGCCCGTTGCCGGGCAGGTCCAGCCGGTCGGTGAGCTGGGCCAGCATCTCGGCCGGGGAGAGCTCGTCGCTGTGCGCGGCGGCCAGCTCGATCGCCAGCGGCAGGCCGTCCAGCCGGTGGCACAGGGCGGCCGCGGCGGCGAGGTTGTCCCCGGTGAGGACGAAGTCGAACGCGGCGGCGCGGGCCCGGACGTTGAACAGGGCGAGCGCCGGCGACGAGGCGAGCGCCGCCGGGACGCCCTTCGGCAGGGCGTCCAGATCGGGCAGGGCCAGCGCGGGTACGCGATAAGCCTGCTCACCGTAGAGGCTGAGCTTCTCGCGGCTCGAGGCGAGCACCTTCACCCCCGGCGCCGCGGCGAGCAGATCGCCGAGCGCGGTCGCCCCGTCCAGGGCCTGTTCGAAGTTGTCGAAGACGAGCAGCACCGACTGGTCGGCCAGGTGTTCGGCCACCGTCTCGGCGAGCGCCTGCCCGGGCACCTCCGCGAGGTCCAGGGCCTGCGCGATCGCCGCGGTGACCTCCGCTTCGGTACGCGCGTCGGCCAGCGGCACGAAGAGCACGCCGTCGGCGAACGTGTCCGCGACCGCCGCCGCCACCGCGAGCGACAGCCGGGTCTTGCCGATCCCGCCGGGCCCGACCAGCGTGACCAGCCGGCGCTCGGCGATGAGCTGGGCGACCTGGCCGGTCTCGTGCTGCCGGCCGACCAGCTCGGTGAGCGGCTTGGGCAGCGGGCGGCGCGGGGCCGAGCGGGTCAGCATTCCGGGCGCCAGGCTCCAGCCGCCGTGTTCGCCGCGGACCAGGCCGGTGCGCTCGGTGAGCCGCTGGATCTCGCGTTCGACCCGGGCCGGCAGGCCGCCGGTGCGGCCGGCGAGCCAGTCGACGAGCACCGGGTCGGGTTCGCCCTGCAGGGTCGTGCGCAACCAGATCCGGACGGCCGCCGACGACCACGCGTGCAACTCGACGGTGTCCAGCACCGGCAGCCCCGGGTCGGCGGTGCCGTCCCGGCTGGGCGTACGCACGACCACGCCGAGCGGCCGGCGCAGCTCGCCGACCAGGGCGGGCACCCGGCGGTCGAGGTCGGCGTCGAGCACGAGCAGCAGCGGCTTGTCGCCGGGCCCGCCGACCTGTGCCGGATCGACGGCCGCCGGGTCGGTGGCGGTGACCACCTCGAAGCCGCGCAGGCGGCCCGCGCGGGCCACCTCCTCGAAGAAGCGGCTGAAGCCGGCGCCGCGCTCGCCGGTGACGGCGAGTGTGCCGTTCTCCCCGATCGCGACCCGGGTCAGGAAGTTGCGGGTGGTGCCCATCGGCACGTCGCGTTCCAGCAGCCGCGACGACGCCGGTCGCGCCTCGGTCTCCACGTCGTCCGCGACGGCGCAGGCGCGGCCCCGGTGCTTGGCCAGGTAGTTGCGGCGGTCGGCGGCGGCCAGCAGCTCGGTGGCGTCGGTGGCGTCGTCGGGGAACACCGCGACGCCGAGCGACACCGACACCGTCAGGGGCGGGTCGCCGGGGAACTCCTCGGCCTTGATGCCCTGGGTGAGCCGCAGCGCGACGCGGACGGCGTCGGCCTTCTCCGTGTCCGGCAGCAGGAGCACGAACTCGTCGCCGCCGTAGCGGAACAGCACGTCGTAGCCGCGGGTGAAGGTGCCGACCCGCTCGGTCAGCTCGCAGAGGATCTGGTCGCCGCGCTGGTGGCCGTACGCATCGTTGATGCTCTTGAAGTAATCGAGGTCGAACAGGAACAGCGCGCAGCCGGTATCCGAGCGCGAGGCCCGGCTCAGCTCCTCGGCGAGTCGCGGGCCGAGCAGTCCCCGGGAGTACGCGCCGGTGAGCGGGTCTTTGATCGACTGGCTCAGGTCGTCCTCGTTCTGCATGCCTCGAGCTCCTCAACCGTCCGCCGGAACTCCCCCAATCGGCCGGGCGCCGCCGAACTTGAAGGGTTGTGGCGCCCATCGCGGCGCATTGTCACCACCCGGCCCGGCAAGCCCGGGCCAAACGGCTGATTTACCCCCTTCAGCTCTTCACAGAACGTAGTCGGTCCGTCACGTTTATGACCAGCGGCGAGCGCCGCGGATGGTTCTCGTCGACCCGCAGAGGGGCAGAACAGCATGAAACCACTTAGGGGACGCCTGGCCGCGATCACGGCCGGCGGTGTCACCGGAGCGATCGTGCTCGCCGGGGTGCTGGGATCCGGCACAGCGGCGTACGCGGCGCCCGCGCCCTCGCAGAAGCCGGGCGCCGGCAGCGAAGGCTTCCGCGGCAAGTGGCGGTTCGACGCCAGCGCCACCACGATGGCGAACGTCAACGCGATCATCGGCGCCGACCGGCTGCACCGCTCGGGGCTCACCGGCTCGGGCGTCGGCGTCGCGCTCGTCGACACCGGCGTGGTGCCGGTCGACGGCCTGCGCGGAACCCGGGTCGTGAACGGGCCGGACCTCTCGCTGGAGAGCCAGACGCCCGGCCTGCGGTACGCCGACACCTACGGGCACGGCACCCACCTGGCCGGCATCATCGCGGGCACGCCGGACGGCAACGGCTTCGGCGGCGTCGCCCCGGGCGCCACCCTGACCTCGGTGAAGGTCGGCGCGGCGGCCGGCATCGTCGACGTGTCGCAGGTGATCGCGGCGATCGACTGGGTGGTCGAGCACCGGGCCGACGACCCGAAGCATCCGGTCCGGGTGCTGAACCTCTCGTACGGCACCGACAGCGTGCAGGACTACCAGGTCGACCCGTTGACGCACGCGGTGGAGAACGCCTGGCACGCCGGCATCGTCGTGGTGGTGGCCGGCGGCAACAGCGGCAGCACCGCGCCCCGGCTGGCCGACCCGGCCGTCGACCCGTACGTGATCGCGGTGGGCGCCGCCGACTCGGCTGGCACCGTCAAGTCCGCCGACGACACGGTCACCGACTTCAGCAGCCGCGGCGACGCGTCGCGCCGGGTCGACCTGGTGGCGCCCGGCCGTTCCGTGGTCTCGCTGCGCGACCCCGGCTCGTACGCCGACAGCGAGAGCCCGACCGCCCGCGTCGGCGACGACTTCTTCAAGGGCAGCGGCACCTCACAGGCCGCCGCGGTCGTGTCCGGCGCGGTGGCGCTGCTGCTGCAGGACCGCCCGGAGCTGAGCCCGGACGAGGTCAAGGCGCTGCTGACCCGCACCGCCGACAACCTGCCGAAGGCCGACGCGACCGGGCGCGGCGCCGGCGAGCTGGACATCGCGAAGGCGGTCAAGGCGAACACCCCGCGCAACGTGACACAGACCTGGCCCCGCTCGACCGGGCTGGGCTCGCTGGAAGCGGCCCGCGGCAGCGCGCACCTGAGCCTCGACGGCGCGACGCTGACCGGCGAGAACGACCTGTTCGGCGCGTTCGACACCGCCGCCTGGGCGAAGGCCAGCGCGGCCGGCACCGCCTGGCAGGGCGGCACCTGGATGGGCCGGACGCTCACCGGATCGGGCTGGGGCGACGCCACGTCGTCGGGCGCCTGGTCGGGGCTGTCCTGGAGCGGGCTCTCCTGGTCGGGCCTGTCCTGGTCCGGGCTGTCCTGGTCGGGCTTGTCGTGGAGCGGGCTCTCCTGGTCCGGCCTGTCCTGGTCCGGGCTCTCCTGGTCGGGTCTGTCCTGGTCCGGACTCTCCTGGAGCGGCCTGTCCTGGAGCGGGCTCTCCTGGTCCGGGCTGTCCTGGTCCGGGTTGTCGTGGAGCGGGGCGGCCTGGTCCAGCGACGCCTGGAGCTAGCTAGGACGGCAGGTCGCCGGGAAACGAGCGGTGCTCCGGCGCCGCTCGTTTCCGCGCGGCCAGGGCGTCGAGCAGGCGCCGTTCGAGATCCGTGCCGGGAGCCAGGGGATCCGGCACGCCGGCGAAGCCCGCCCGGTCGCCGGCCGCCAGCTCGGCGATGCGCTCGCCGCCCGCGGCGCGGGGCTCGGCCGTGAAGAACAGCAGTGCCTGGGCGCGGACCAGCGGATCGGGGTCGGTGAGACAGGCCGCGACCCCGCGGGCCAGGCGGTCCGCGTACGGCGTGCCGGTCAGCGCCGGATACGCCCGGAAGATCCAGTCGACCGGCGCGTTGTCGCTGGGAAAGGAGCCGAGCCCGCCGGAACCGGACAGGGCGTCGTGGGCGACCTGGTCGGTGTCGGTCTCGTCGGTGAAGGTCACCACGTCGACCCGGATCGGCGCCGTCAACGCAACTCCCGAACGAAAACGAGCGGAACCTGACGAGCGTCACGATACCGGCGGTCAATCGGTGTCGGCGTCCCGGTATCCCTGGCTGACCTCGACGACGACGCCGTCCGGATCGGTCAGCCAGACGCTCTGCCAGCCCTTGATGAAGTCGTCGAAGTGCAACGGCCCGAGCGACACCGGGATCTGGTCGCCGGCCCGCTCCAGGAAGGCGCCCAGGTCGTCGGTCTGAAAGGCGAGGTGCCGGGCGATGCCGTGCTGGGGCGGGCCGTCCGCGCTGACCGTCAGCGGCGACGCCTCGGCAGTCTGGAACAGCTCGAGATAGACGTCGCCCTGGCGGAGAAAGACGATCTCGCCGTCGTCGAGCGGGACGACCCGGGCCCGGCGGAAGCCGAACCAGCGCCGGTAGAAGTCCTCTGTGACCTGCTGGTCGGCGCAGTTGAGCGCGACATGCGACCAGTGCAGCACCGCGGCGGTCAAGGTCGCCGCCGGTCGGTCAGGATGTCGATGATCTGCCGGGCGAACAGGTGCGCGTGCATGCCGGTGCGCCCGGTGACCAGGTCGTCGCCGTCGACCACCACGTCGGAGTCGACGTACTCGGCGCCCATGTTGTGGATGTCGCCGACCAGGTTGTTGTGGCAGACCACCTTGCGGCCGCGGATCGTCTCCGGGATCGGCGCGAGCAGCCAGAAGCCGTGACAGATGATGCCCTTGAGGATGCGGGGCTCGGCGAACGCGCGCCGCATCAAGTCCACGGCCGGGGCTAGCCGGTTCACGTCCTCGGTGTAGCGCAGCCGGTCGGACACCATCCCGGACGGCACGAGGATCGCCGCGTACGAGCGCAGCGTCTCGTCGTCGATGCCCTCGAGGCTCTCGTGCGCGGTGAACGGCGCCCGCCACTCGTGCCCGGTGAAGGTGATCTGGTCCTGCCCCCACAGCCGGGAGAGGAAATGCACCTGCGCGCCCTCCTCGGCGAACCGGCGCTGGTAGTAGTGGATCTCCGGCTCGAAGAAGTCGCTCTCCACCAGCACGGCGATCTTCGCGTCCGACAACGGGCCCGGACGCAACGCGACGTCAGCCATGACGATTCTCCTTGATCAGGTCGGCGGCCCGTTCCGCGATGGCGACGATGGCCGTGTGGCAGTTGCCGGAGGGCACGGCCGGCATCACGCTGGCGTCCACTACCCGCAGGCCGTCGACACCGCGCACCCGCAACCCCGGATCGACCACCGCCAGGTTGTCGACGCCGATGCGGCACGAGCCCGCCTGGTGGTGGTAGCAGTCCGCCCGGTCGCGGACGAACTGTTCGATCTCGGCGTCGGTGCGCACGTCCGGCCCCGGCAACAGCTCACGTTCGAGCAGGCCCTTGAACGCCGGCGCCGCGAAAATGTCGCGGGCCATCTTGACGGCCAGCACCATGCGCTCCACATCGGACCGGTCGCCGAGATAGTTCGGGTCGATCAGCGGTTTCGCGAACGGGTCCGCCGACGCGAGCCGGATGCTGCCGCGTGAGTTCGGCCGCACCACGCCGGGCAGGATCGACACGGCGTTCGGATGGTTCTGGCCGATGATGATGTCGAACGGCACGTGCACGAACGCCAGTTGCAGGTCCGGGGCGAGCAGGCCCGGCTCGGAGCGGGTGAACAGGGCCGACTCGGACAGGTTCTGCCGGCCGGGCGGCACCGGATCGGCGGTTTCGGCGATCAGGCCCGTCAGCACGTGGTTGTGGAAGTTCTCCCCCACCCCGGGCAGGTCCGACACGACCGGGATGCCGTGCTGCGCCAGCCGGTCCGCAGCGCCCAGTCCGGACAGTTGCAGCAGCTTGGGTGACTCGATCGCGCCGAGACAGACCAGCACCTCCCGGCTCGCCCGGACCTGCCGATCACCCGGCTCGGCCGGCGCGATCCCGGGCAGCACCCGCCCCTCCCCCGCCGCCTCGGCCGGTGCCTGCTGGCGATAGTCCACCCCGACGCAGCGGCCGCCCTCGAAAACCAGCTTCGTTGCGTACGCGTCGGTGCGCACGGTGAGGTTGGGGCGCCCGAGCGCCGGTTCGAGGTAGGACACCAGTGCCCCGCGGCGCCGGCCGTCCCGCACGTCGATGTGGTGCCAGCCGGTGCCGATCATCTGCGGCCCGTTGAAGTCCGCGACCTCACGGTGCCCGAGCTCCTTGCACGCGTCGATGAAGACCTGCGACATCGGGTTCGCGTCCGGCCCACCGGCGTTGGTCACGGTCTGCTGGGCTTCCAGCTTTTCGAAATACGGCAGCAGGTCCGCGTACGACCAGCCGGCCGCGCCCTGATAGGCCCAGTTGTCGAAGTCCGACGGGTGCCCGCGCACGTGCATCATGATGTAGAGGTTGCTGCTGCCGCCGGGCAGTTTGCCGCGCGGCTCGTAGACTTGGCGGCCGCCGAGCCCGGGCTGCGGCACGGTCTGGTATCCCCAGTCCACCCCGCTACCCAGGAGCGTGTACCACAACGGCGCATTGTCCACATTGGTCGGGACGAAGGCGCCGCCGGCCTCAAGCACCAGCACGTTGACGTCCGGGTCCTCGCTGAGCCGGTTGGCCAGCACCGATCCCGCGGTGCCGCCGCCGACGACGACGTAGTCGTAGGTCATGCCGGATCACCCAGGGCCGCCCGGAAGGGCACCGTGTCGTGAAAGTTGGCCATGTAGGTGATGGAGCCGTCGGCGACCTGGAAGTAGTTCGCCACGTCCGCCTCGATCCGGCCCCCCGCGCTCGCCACCGCGGAGATGTGCGAGACCACCGCGGCCCGCTCCCCGTCGACCAGGATCTGCCGGGGCTGGTTGGCGAAGCTCGCGTACATCTCCGGGAAGCCCTTCATCATCGAGCGCAACGTCTCCCGGCCCTCGATGTGCCCGGCCAACTGCTCGTCCATCACCTGGTCCACGGCGAACAAGTCGCTCCACGCGTCCCAGTCACCGGCGTTGGCCAACCGGTAGTAGCTGTCCACAACTTCCCTGGTGCCCATCGGTATCCTCCGCGTCTGCCGAAGCCGGTCAGAGCGACGCCGAGCCCGGCATGGGCTGCAAAGCGTCGACCACATAGGTCTTGATCTGGGGTGCGCCCTGCGGACCGGGCACGATCTCCCAGGTCTGGTAGGCGTCGAAGCCGAGCCACTCGCTCTTGGCGGCCGGCGGATTCCAGATCCTGGCCTGCCAGTTGACGACGACCTTCGCCGCCGCGCGGTCCGCCGCGAACGAGGTGAACTCGACCGACGTGACGCTGTGCGCCTCGTCGAAGAACCGGTTCGTCACCGCCTTGTACCAGTCGGCGAAGCCGCTGTGCCCGCGCGACGTGCCCTCGGGAAACCGCATCTCCAGGCCGTCGTCGACCAGATAGCCGAGCGCGTCGGTCAACTCGACGTGCCGGTCCAGCGCCCGGTACCAGTCGTCCACCATGGACCGGGCCGCCTGCTGGGTGAATGCCATCTCAAACTCCGCTTCGATTTGGCAACCCGCTCACAGCCGCACGGTGTCGTCGGTGAGCAGGTCGATGAGCAACGGCCGGCGGGTGGCCAGCAGCCGGTCGACCGCTTCCACCACCTGATCGGGCTTGTCCACCCGCAGCCCGTCCGCCCCGAACGAGCGCGCCAGCCCGGCGAAGTCCACCTCGGGATAGGACAGATCGAACGAGCGCGGATACGGGTGCGCCCCGATCGACCGCTCCGACCAGTACTCCGCGATGTTCTTGTTCAGCAGCTCGTACCGGTGGTTGTTGCAGACCACGAAGGCGGCCGGCGCATCGTGCCGGACGGCGGTCCACAACGCCTGATAGGTGTAGAGGCTGCCGCCGTCGCCGCTGAAGCTGACCACGGTCTTGTCCGGGTGCGCGATCTTCATGCCCACCGCGCCCGGGATGCCGACGCCCAGCGAGCCGCCCCGGGTCTGGAAGTAGTGCCCCGGCAGCCGCGGCTGCAGATGCCGCACCACGTAGTCGGATGCGGTCAACGCCTCGTCGAAGACCATCAGGTCTTCCGGCGCCCGCCGGGCCAGTTCGGCCAGGAAGACGTCGAGCAGGGTTTCTTCGGCCGGGACGACGGCGGCCCGTTCGGCACGGCGGCGTTCGATCCGCGCGGCCGCCGCGGCATCCTGCTCGCCCGTGCGCAACTGGTCGAGGACGGTGCCGATCGCATCCAGCGTCAGCTTCGGATCCGCGACCAGGCCCAGCGTCACGGGATGGTTCTTGGCGATCTCGTACGCGTCCAGATCCACGTGCACGATCGCCGCGTCCGGCCGGAACGGGCTGACCAGATCCGGGAAGACCTCCGGGAAGACGTACGTCCCGACGATCAGCACGGCGTCCGCGTCCGCCACCGCGGCCCGGCTGGCCGGGCCGAACATGTGCCCCGACGACCCCCGGGCCAGCGGATGGGCGGCCGGCAGATGCGCCTCCGAGGAGTCCACGAACCACACGTCGGCGCCGAGCTTCTCCGCCACCCGCAGCAGCTCCGGCTCGGCCCCGGCCACCGAGATCCCGTCGCCGACCAGCATGATCGGCCGCTCGGCCGGCGCCAGCAGGGCCGCCGCCCGGGCCACCAGATGGTCCGCCGGCACGGTCCGGGTGTCCGGGATGACGGTCGGCAGCACGGGCTCGTCGTTGAGCGCGTCGAGCACGTCCATCGGCAGGGAAACGAACACCGGCCCGCGCGGCGGGGTCATCGCGATCTTGATGGCGCGGCGCAACACCCGCAGCAGCGACCGGTGATCGACCACCCGGGTCGCCCATTTGGTCACCGGCCGGGCCATCGCCACCAGGTCGGCGGCCATCTGGGCGTCCATCGCGTCGTACGCGATGCCCGACTCGCCGGCCACCACCACCAGCGGCGCGTGGCCCCGCTTGGACTGGTAGAGCATGCCGATCCCGTTGCCGAGGCCGACCCCGCTGTGCAGTTGCAGCACCGCCGGGCCGCCCGTCGCGCGGGCGTACCCGTCGGCGATCCCCGCCGCCACCGTCTCCTGCAGGGTCAGGATGTAGTGGAACTCCGGGAACTGCTCCAGCGCGTCGAGAAACCCCTGCTCGACCGTGCCGGGATTGCCGAACATGTGCGTGATGCCGTCGGCGAGGAACTGCTCGATGATCGCCTCTTTACCGGGCCTGGCCACAATCAATACCCCTTACCAGCCGTACCGGCGGAGTCCGTCTTCCAGCATCGCGACCATCTTTTCCCCGGTCCGGAAGGAGTCCGGCGTGGACCGGCCGGTGACGAACGGGTAGTCCACCACCACCGAGATCTCCCGGCCGAAGTTGCCGTGGTATTCGCCGTCCGGCCCGGTCGCGTCGCGCAGGATGTATTCCAGCGGATACGGCGGTGGGCCCATGTTGAAGTCGGTGTTGAGGAAGCCGGTGCCGTCCTTGTAGTCGTATTCCTTGCAGTGCCCGGTGACGTGCTTGCCGGCCAGGATGCTGCGGCGGTGTTCCCAGTCCCGGGCGAAGGCGAGGCAGGCCACCCCGTAGCACTCCGCGCCGATCACTTTGCCGCTGCGCAGGAACGCCAGGATCAGGTCGTGCACCCGGCCGTTGTTCGCCAGGTCCACGATCGGCCCGCTGCCGCCGACGATGAGGATCGCGTCGTACTCGGCGATCTGCGCCTCCAGCCGGTCACCTACGGCCAGGTTGTAGGCCTCCAGCTTGCGCAGGTAGCCGTCCTCGCTGGTGTACGGGCGGGTCGGATACCAGTCGGCCAGGCTGCGCGGGTTGGCCAGCCGGTCCGACTCCTCCACCTCCCGGGCGAGCTTCGCCACCTCGTCCGACACCACGCTGCGGCCCAGCGGCGGATCGATGAAGTCCGGCTCCAGGCTCGGCGGCAGCGCGTGCGGCCGGGCCCCGGTCGGCGTCACGAACGACACGTCATAGCCGCGTTCGTCGAACTGCCGCAGCGGGCCGACGAGCTCCTCGCCCCAGTATCCGTACTCGGAGAGCACGATCATGATCTTCTTCTTGGTCATCGCGGCGGTCATCGCGACTCACCTACCGTGACCAGTTCCTCGTTCAGCTCACTGGCCGCCAGTTCGTCGGCGACCTGCCCGTGCGCGCCGGTGACCGCGAGCCGGAAGTCGCGGTGCTGCTTGGCCATCGCGAGATAGCGGACCGCCTCCGGATCGAGATAGACGAGGTCTTCGGCCTCGAGTACGACGGTCCGGGCGCCGCCGTCGAGCGCCCCCTCGAGCTGCTCGCGCAGCACGCCGAGCCGCTGGGCGCTGAGCGAGCCGGCCAGCGTGATCCGGGCGATGCCGCCGGAGACGTCGAGCGTGTCGGCGCTGAACGTGCAAGTGGCGGCGACCAGCCGGACCCGGACGTCCTGCGGCTCGATGCTGTGCGGCAGCGCGACCGTCAGCGCCTCCGCGTCGAAGTCGGCGTGCTCGTGGCCGTTCACCCAGACCTGCATGATCTTGATGGCCTTCGGCGGCAGCAGATCCGGCGCGACCCGCAGCACCCCGCCGAACGCGCCCGGCTCCGGGGCGAAGAACAGATCCATCGGCTGCTGCTGAGTCTCCAAGTTGGAGTAGACGGCGGCGAGGTAGCCCAGCTCGGCGCTGTGGTACATGGCCATCGAGTGCGAGCCCTTGCTGCGCTCGCCGCCGAGGATGAACGGGTTGCCGTTCGCCAGCACGTTGAAGAAGACCCCGCCGGCCGCCGCGTCGAGCATCCATCCGTTGTAGAACGCGGAGCTCTCCCGGGCGTACTTGGCGTAGCGCGGGTCGTCGAACACCGCGTTGAGGATCTGATAGGCCAGGATGCCCTGCTCCTGCTGCCACCACGCCTTGCGGTCGTGCCAGACCACGCGGTGGAAGCGCTCGTCCGGCCCGGTGTGCCGCTCCATCATGTCGTACCAGCCGCCGCGCTGGACGTCCATGCCGACGGTCGGCATCAGGTCGGCGATCTTCTTGGCGAACGCCACGTACCCGGCCTTGGGTCGCAGGCTGTTCACCCGGGTCAGGTTCCAGGCGATCTTCAGATTGTGCCCGACGATGGCCCGGTCCTGCTGCTGGCCGTAGTTGCGGTCCGGGCTCCAGTCGCCGAAGAACTTCTCCTGCACGAACGGGCTGCTGTCGTAGTCCTGGAAGTGGTCGGTGATCTGGTCGCAGAGCGACTCCAGCTCGTCGGCGTACTTCGTCTCGCCGGTCGCCAGGAACAGATTGATCAGGTACGCCGGGATGTGGTCGCCGACGGAGTTCCAGTTCTTCCGGTCGCGGTTGGTGCGCGTGCCGTCGTCGAGGGCCGGGCTCAGCGGGTCGAGCGTGACCGGGTCGATGTGCGAGTAGTACCCGCGCCGCGGCGTACCGTCCGGATAGCTGGTCTTGTCCTCGAAGTGCCGGTGGAACAGGTTGATCGTCATGTCGATGATCTCGCGCAGCTTCGGGTCGCCGGTGATCCGGAAGACCTGGGTGAGCCCGGCAAGCGCGTAGACCTGCTCGTAGCACGGGATCGCGTCGTAGTCGTCGCCGAACTCGGAGGCGAACACCTTGCGCTCACTGCCGTCCGGGGAGAGCACGAGCGCGTGATACCAGTACACGATCTGCTCGGTGCGGTCCACAAAGCACAGATGGTCGATCAGGTAGGTGGCGCCGGCCACGGCCGCGTCCCGGTAGCGCTGGTTGCCGGTCATCAGATACGCGGTCGCCAGCCCGTACACCAGCCGGGAGATGGTGTCGGTCTCCTGCCGCATGGAGGAGGTCTTGCCACCCTCCATGCTCAGGTCGGTGCGATAGCTGCGGTAGTCGAAGGTGGTCGACCCGATGCCGAACTCGCTGTCGAGGTAGAAGTCGGCGAGCTTGCGGACCTGATGGCCCCACCAACTCGGCGACTCGAACTTGAACTCGTCGGCTCCCTTGCCGAACAGCAGCACGTGCTTGGCCTCGAAGGCGGTGCCCCTGGGCGAGTCATTGGGATAGAACACGCCGTAGACGTGCAGCAGGCGGCCGTGCTCCAGCATCGCGGGCAGCTGGGAGGTGGCGTCGACGTAGGCGTCGCCGAGGTTGCGCATCATCTCCGCGGTGGTGGTCGGGGTGAGCTGCACGACGAACGGGCGCCCGTCGGAGGTGTTCATCTCGAGCCGCCCGGTCTGCGGGTCGGAGTTGATGACGTAGCCGGCGATCAGATCCGAGAAGGTGAAATCCAGGTTGTTGGGCACGATTCCTTCTTTCGGGGAAGTCGCTCAGTAGGTGGGGCGGGATACCAGGACGACTACGCTGCGCCCCGGTGCGGAATAGGTCGCGGTGTCCACGGCCGGCTCGGCGCCGGGCGCGGTGATGTCGGCGCCGGCGGGCAGCGAGGTGTCGACTGCCCGCGCCCACCGGCGTCCCGGCAGGGCCGGGAGTTCGAAGTCCAGCGGCGCCCAGTACATGTTGGCGATGACGTGCAGATCCGGGTCGCCCTCGAATCCGCCGAGGGTGCAGGCGAGAGTGCGCGCGCCCGGGTCGTTCCAGTCCGGTTCGGACAGTCGGGTTCCGTACCAGGCCAGATCCGGCGTCCCGCCGTCGATCGGCGCTCCGGTGTAGAAGGCCGGTTGCCACAGGGTGCGATGGGTGCGACGGAACGCGATCATGCGCTGCCAGAACGACAGCAGGTCCGCGTTGGTGTCGGCCAGCGACCAGTCCAGCCAGCCGATCTCGTTGTCCTGGCAGTACGCGTTGTTGTTGCCCTGCTGGGTGCGGGCGATCTCGTCGCCGGCCAGCAGCATCGGCACCCCTCGCGAGAGCAGCAGGAGGCTGGCGAAGTTCTTCATCTGCCGGGTCCGCAGTGCCCGCACGTCCGGGTCGTCGGTCGGCCCCTCGGCGCCGCAGTTCCAGCTCATGTTGTCGTCGTTGCCGTCGCGGTTGCCCTCGCCGTTGGCCTCGTTGTGCTTGCCGTCGTAGGAGACCAGGTCGGCCAGGGTGAAACCGTCGTGACAGGTGATGAAGTTGACGCTGTTGGTCGGCCGGTGCCCGCGCGCCTGGTACAGGTCGGCGCTGCCGGTGAGCCGGGCCGCGACGTCGCCGATGATGCCGGGCTCCCCGCGGACGAAGCGGCGCATCGTGTCGCGGTAGCGGCCGTTCCATTCCGCCCACCGGTAGCCGGGATAGCGGCCCACCTCGTAGGCGCCGGCCGCGTCCCAGGCCTCGGCGATGATCTTCGTGTCGGCGAGCGTGTCGGACAGCTCGATCTGCCACACCACCGGGGGCTCGTCGAGGACCTCGCCGTGCGCGCCGCGGGTGAGCACCGCGGCCTCGTCGAAGCGGAAGCCGTCGACGTGCATCTCGCGCACCCAGAACTCCAGGCACTCCACGATCATCTTGGTGACGATCGGGTGGTTCGCCATCAGGGTGTTCCCGCAGCCCGAGTAGTCGTAGTAGTACCGCGGATCGTTCGGGTCGAGGTAGTAGTAGTTGGGATTGTCGAGCCCGGCGAAGGAGAACAGCGGGCCGAGCTGGTTGCCCTCGTCGGTGTGGTTGAAGACCACATCGAGGATCACCTCGATGCCGGCGGCGTGCAGGGCCTTGACCATGTCGCGGAAGTCCCGCAGGTGCCCGCCGCTCTCCGGGCTCACGCAGTAGCCGGCGTGCGGCGCGAAATACGCAGCGGTGCTGTAACCCCAGTAGTTGGTGAGCCGCCGGCCATCGACCGTACGCGCCTCGCTGTCGTCGAAGTCGAAGACGGGCAACAGCTCGACCGCCGTCACGCCGAGCGAGCGCAGATACGGGATCTTCTCCAGTACGCCGGCGAAGGTGCCGGGCTGGCGCACCCCCGAACTGGGCGAGCGGGTGAACCCGCCCACGTGCGTCTCGTAGACGACGAGCTCCTCCATCGGCCGGCGCAACGGCTCGTCGCCGGCCCAGTCATAGTCGTCGGTGGCCACGACCACGGAGCGCAGCGAGCTCGCCATGTTGTCGCCGGGCCGGCACGCGGCGCCCCGGTCCCACACGGTCCGGTCGATCCCCCGCGCGTACGGGTCGATGAGCACCTTGTCCGGGTCGAAGCGCAGGCCCGGCGGCTCCCCCGGCCCGAAGACCCGCAGCCCGTAGAAGGCCGGCGCGCGCAGCCCTTGAACGTGCACGTGCCAGACCGCGAAGGTCCGGTTGGCCTCCGGGTCGAGCGTGATGATCTGGTACGGCGCCGGGGAATCGTGCCGCTCGAACAGCAGCAGCTGCATCCCGGTGGCGTGTTCGGAGAAGACGGCGAAGTTGACCCCCGCCGCATCCGGGTGTGCGCCGAGCGGGTGCGACGCGCCCCGCTCGGTGTGGTGCGGTGGACGGTCGGCGTCGGCCGGTCCCAGGTCCAGATCCGCTGCCTGCAGGCTCATCGTGACCTCCTCCGGCGGCCATGCGAGATGGCCGCCGGCACGCAAGGGTGGAGCGGGCGGTGGTACGGCGATTGCTGTCTGACGTGCGGGCCGCTCGGCGGCCGAAGCTTTAGCCAACCGAACGTAGCAACGCGTTCACGTTTCGACCGCCGTTTCCCGGAACCCGCGCCCAAGCCGGCCCCGCCTCCTACCGTGGGGTGACTGGCGGCGATCGGGAGCGGCTGTGGAACTGTGGCTCGTGCGGGAGGTGCCGGCCTGGCTGGTCGGCGCCGTGCTGATCGCCGGCCTGACGGCCGTGACCCTGGGCCTGGACGTGCTGATCCACCGCACGATGCCGCACCGCCGGCTCGGCCGGCACAACGCGGTCACCGGCGTCATCGTCTCGGTCGTGGGGGTGGCGTACGCGATCGTGATCGGCCTGTGTGTGGTCTCGCTCTGGGACGGCTACACCGCCGCGGAGGAGACCGTGCGCGACGAGGCGGTGAACCTCACCGGCCTCGTTCCGGCCAGCGCGGTCTTCGACGCCCAGACCCGCCAGGAGCTCTCAAGCTACGTCGAGCAGTACGAGACGGACCTGGTCACCGACTGGAACGCGCGGCACGAGGAGGGCACCGGGCGGCACCGCACCGCGGACCTCGGCCGGCTCACCGCCGCGGTCGGCGCGCTGCGACCCACGACGGAGGCGCAGAAGGCCTTCGTGTATCAGGCGATCGACAAGATCGGCCGGGCCGAGCAGTACCACCACGACTCCGACGCCGAGGCGGACGACCAGCGCATGTCGGACGTGATGTGGCTCGGGGTGCTCATCTCGACCACCTCGATCCTGGGCATGTGCCTGTTCTTCGGCCTCGACGACACGGCGCTGCGGCGGATCCTGCTCACCCTCTCCACCGCCGTGATCGCGACGAACTTGTTCCTCATCATCGAGATGAACTATCCGTACTACGGATCGTTCGCGGTGACCCCCGGCGCCTACGAACACACCATCAGCGACCTGCGCCGGGAACGGTAGCGGCCCGGCTCAGACCCGCTGCCGTGCCGGGTTCGAGTGTCCATTGTCGACCCGTACCTCGGTGCTGACCAGGCTCTCGACCATCGCGCCGAGCCGGGCCAGCCGGTCGGTGTAGCGGTGGGTCATCCGCCAGAAGTAGTAGATGAGGCGCAGCTCGAAGGCGAGCAGCAGGAGCCCGGCGACGATCGACGTGCCGAACACCGTGCCGGTCAACGGCCCGACGATGAACACGGTCATCTCGAACTCGATGCCGCTGAACAGGTGCGTACGGATCCGCCACTTCCGCAGCAGCGCCTTCGCGTTGGCCCGGATCCCGCGCTCGGCGGCCAGCTCCGGCACGCTCGCCGCCGGCATGGTCAGCGTCTCCGTCTCGCCCACCGCCGTGCGCGCCTCGACGAGCTTGCGGCGCAGGTCGCGCCGGACCTTGGCCATCTGCGCGGAGTTCAGGTAGCGCAGCAGGTCGAACCCGACGATCGCCATCGCCAGCCACCAGTACCGCAGGTCGCCGGTGCGGGCGTACTGGCCGCCCAGCAGGGTGAAGGCGCAGGCGAGCACCCGCAGCCGGTCGAACATGAAGTCGAACCAGGCACCGAACGGCGATCCGGTCCCGTTCAACCGGGCGATCTTGCCGTCCATGCAGTCGACGACGAAGCTCAGATGAAACAGTAACGCCCCGGCGACCAGCCAGCCCGGGCTCTGTCCGGCGAAGCACGCCGCCGCGCCCAGCCCGAGCACGGTCGCCACCGCGGTCAACCGGTTCGGCGTGATCCACCGGTACGGGGCCACCAGCCACACCAGCCGCACGGCGAGCGGGTCGACCAGGATGACCGTCCACCACGCGTCCAGGCTCTTATACGTACGGTCCCGAATCTCCGCCAGCGTGGCTCGTCGCACCGGTACACCCCTCCTGCACAGGCCCATGCCGACCATGAGCTTCGGTCGGGGACCGTAGGGAGCGAGGCTAGGCGTTCGCAGTCAACGAACTGTGCGCGAGCCATGAACGCGCTGAACGCCGGCCCGGGCGCTCAGTTGTGGCGTTTCGGCCCGGCGCGGCAACCGTTCAGCGCATGATGTCAAGCAGTAGTGAGCCACGCCGCACGGCGGAAGTGGCGGGACGGCGAGATGTCCGTCGAAGCGCGCCGGACGCTCTGGGCCGCCGCGCCGCAGCACATCTCGGCCACAGCACGTCTCATGACTCGCGGGGTGGATTGCACATGAAGAACTTGACCGTCGGACGCCGGCTTGGCGCGGGTTTCCTCATCGTAGTGCTGGCCATGGTGGCGCTGGTCGTCGCCGGCGTCGTCCAGGTCAATTCGATCAATCACCGCCTGACGGTCATCAACGACCAGAATGCGGTCAAACAGCGCTATGCGATCAACTTCCGGGGCAGTGTGCACGACCGTGCCATCGCTGTCCGCGATGTGGTGCTCGCCGCCAACACCAAGGAGGTGGACGACGAGGTCACCCTGATCGGCACGCTGACCGACAAGTACGCCGCGTCGGACACCAAGATGAACGACATCTTCTCTGACGCGTCAAAGGTCAACACCAAGGAGAAGACCGCCCTGGCCGACATCAACACGGTGCAGGCCCGGACTCTCCCGCTGATCACCCAGGTGGTCGACCTGCGCAAGGCCGGCGACAACGCCAAGGCGCTCAGCGTGCTCGTCAACGACGCCAAGCCGGCCTTCGTCGAGTGGCTGCGGGTGATCAACGTCTTCATCGACCTGGAAGAGTCGATGAACCAGGTGGAGACCAAGGCGGCCCGCAACACCGCCAGCGACTTCCTCATGCTGATGGGCCTGCTCTGCCTGGTCGCCATCGCCATCGCCGTGCTGGTCGCCTGGCGGATCACCCGCGGCATCACCCGGCCGCTGGAGGAGGCCGGCACCGTGCTGGCCGCCGTGGCCGCCGGCGACCTCACCCGGCGCCTCGACGTGCAGTCCACCGACGAGGTCGGCCAGATGAGCCGATCGATGAACACCGCCCTGAGCGCCATCGGCGATGTGATGAACCGCTTCGCCGGCAGCGCGAGCAGCCTCGCCTCGGCCAGCGAGCGGATCGGCGGGTTGTCGACCCAGCTCGCGAGCGGGGCCCGGGAATCCTCGTCGCAGGCCGAGGTGGTGGCCGCGGCCGCCGACGACGTGTCCCGCAACGTGCAGACCGTCGCCGCCGGCTCGGAGGAGATGGGCGCTTCCATCCGCGAGATCTCCCGCAACGCCAACGAGGCCGCGACGGTGGCCGCCCGGGCGGTCACCGCGGTGGTGACCACCACCGAGACCGTGACGCGGCTGGGCGAGTCCAGCCGCGAGATCGGCGACGTGGTCAAGGTGATCACCAGCATCGCCGAGCAGACCAACCTGCTGGCGCTCAACGCCACCATCGAGGCGGCCCGGGCCGGCGAGATGGGCAAGGGCTTCGCGGTCGTCGCCGGCGAGGTCAAGGAGCTGTCCCAGGAGACCGCCCGGGCCACCGAGGACATCTCCCGCCGGGTCCAGGCCATCCAGGCCGACACCACCAGCGCGGTCACCGCGATCGAGGACGTCTCCGCGGTGATCGGCAAGATCAACGAATATCAGACCACGATCGCCTCGGCGGTCGAGGAGCAGACGGCCACCACCAGCGAGATGAACCGCAGCGTCGCCGAGGCCGCGGCCGGCTCCGGACAGATCGCCGCGAACATCGGCAGCGTCGCCACGGTCGCCCGCAGCACGACCGAGCTGGTCAACGAGTCCCAGCAGGCCGCCCGCGAACTCTCCGAGGTCTCCGGGCAGCTGCAGTCCCTGGTCGCCGGCTTCCGCTTCTAGCCAGAGCCTGCGATATAGTCACCTTCGTCGATGCATCTTGACGAAGGCCGGGTATCCCTGTGCACCTGTTCACGGTGATCGCGCTCTGCACGACCCTGTTGTCCGCCCCGCAGGGGCTCGGGTTCTCCGCGCCGTCCGAAGGACCAGGCGCCGGCAGTGGCACAGCCCCGCAGGGGCCCGGGTTCTCCGCGCCGTCCGAAGGACCAGGCGCCGGCAGTGGCACAGCCCCGCAAGCGGCCC
>Ga0307515_10008950_pt1 | contig 19447 bp, 5 predicted proteins | sample 17_EM_MG_FD_194513 | JGI IMG/M metagenome (GOLD analysis project Ga0307515, IMG submission 194513) | Populus trichocarpa ectomycorrhiza microbial communities from riparian zone in the Pacific Northwest, United States - 17_EM | ecosystem: Host-associated > Plants > Roots > Unclassified | place...
GGAATAACTCTGCTGGGCAAGCACAAGAAAACCCTCAAACACAGCAGCCTGATTCAAATAACGGAGTGGCTTTTCGAGGAAGAGGCTATCGTCTCGGTGGCCAGTAGCTAGTATGCTTCTTGTTTTTTCTGGCCCTTCAAATTACTTGATAATTATCGAAGCCAGGTTTCTCTTTGCAGTTGCTTTTGGTATTGCATATGCCAGTCAGGCTGTTTGTAACGAAGACAAATGAGATTCTATGTATTGACAAATCGCGAATCCTTGAATTGCTCTCCCATCACTGATACAGAACCATATATACATGAGACTGTAAGACTCCTCGTTCTTTCTATGGATTGCTTCTTTAACCTCTTTCTCCGTCGAAGTGCCCATGGTACCGGTTCATGCTTGGTTACCCGAGGCTAATGCAGAGGCAGCTGATGTTTTTTAAAAAAATATTAATTAAATATTTTTTAAAATAAAAAATATTTTAAAACATATTTAACAACAATCTTGCCAATATATTCAAATTCCTAAAAAAGAACAATGAAATGTTACTTTCTACAAGTTAATTCATTCACATCCACATATTCAATATCTAAATGACTTTTGGAGCTCACTCCAAAATATTTTGTTCACCAAACATTCATCCATTTTTTGTGCTTAAATGAATAGTTGTGTTGATTCAAACCTTTTATTTAATATAAAACAATTCATTGATCCTCCTCCTCCTATTATTATTATTATTATTATTATATTGGTTAAATTTGTGAATTAAATGAACATGCATGGTAGTTCAAGAATTTTCTCTTCCATCCTTTACGTTCTTTTTAATCAAATTCATAATCTAAATAATAAATACTTTGTTACGTGAGAAGAATGAAAGTGAAATTCATTTTCAAGCCATATTAGAAGTTTCAACAAAATTCATTTGATTTGTACTTGGAAACAGATTATGAAGAATACAGAAGTTTTGGATAATCCAATTCATTTGATTTGTTAATGCAATTTGTCATGTTATAGTGCACGATGTTTTTTATATATAAAAAAATAAATTAGAATTTCTATTTAAGTTATTCAAGGATAATTTAAAAGTTTTTTTATAAAATATAAAAAAATTATATATAAAAAATTAATTAGTCCTTATATATCATATTAACAATCAAAAGATTGTCGAAAGAAAAAATCTCTATTTGACAAGGCTTCCTCCCGTACCTATGAATTCCATTGGACCCATAAATGATAGATTGGAAAAATCATTTGGGTCTTCCAATATCAATATGTTGATTGTTTCGCTCCTGTATCTTTTAAAAGGAAAAAAGATCTCTGAGATTTGTTTCCTAGTCCCGCTGTATGAAAGTAATTCTCTAACCACTGAGTTAAGTAGGTAATTTAGAATCAAAAAAAGAAAAAAATTGAACCAGTCACATCGATGGATTATAAATGTAATATTATTTATAAGCAATACCGATCAAAGAGAAAAGTTGGATCATGAAATATTCATCTTGACAAGAAATTATTGACATGATAAAATATATATCACAAACAAAAGGGTTGTAGCTCAGTGCCGATGTTTTTTCAGAGGAGTACATTATGGAATCAAAAAACTTATTAAGAAGATGATGTCTTACTCCATGACTTTTAGGGGACAAGAGAACAATAGTTGATCAAGGGTGTAGTACTATTTGTAGTAGTGGTCCTTTTATATTGTGTTAACAATCGAAAGATGGTTGAAAGAAAAAAAAATCTCTATTTAACAGGGGTTCTTCCTATACCTATAAATTCTATAGGACCCAGAAATGATACATTGTAAGAATCCTTTGGGTCTTCCAATGTCAATAGATTGATTGTTTCGCTCCTATATCTTCCATAAGGAAAAAAAAAACTTGCTTTAGGTCGTTTACCAATGTCAGTAACTGATGATTATACAATTTGAACAATTTTGAATTCATCTCAATGTTTAATCAAAATAGACAAACCCTCTTTGATTAAATATTGATTGAAGAGTTATTTTTAATCATTAAACAAGGATCTAGGTTTGATCTAAAAGTCTGAAATATTTTTTTTTCATTTTGTTTGGTTAATAACTACAAAAGCTACAAATCTCAACTAGTGATTGGATTTAATTGATTGGTGAGAATTGTAGCATAAGGTTAATTTGAATTGAAAATCTATTAATATAGTCATAATTCTATCCATAATTATTTCCAAAAAGAAAAAGAAAAAAAAGGGATTCTAGTTGTAAGATATCTAATGAAACCCATTGGTAGTTTAAATGTTTTTTTTATAAAAAAAAATTTAAACAATTTATAAAAAAAATAAATTAGAATTTTTGTTTAGGTTACTTCAAGAGTAGTTTAAATATTATTTTAAAAAAATTAATGAGAATTTCTGTTTAACATACTTTAAGGGTAGTTTAAATGTTTTTTTATAAAAAATAAAAAAAAATTATAAAACATATTAATTAAGATTTTTGTTTAGAATACTTTAAGGGTAGTTTAAATGTTTTTTTTATAAAAAATAAAAAAAATTTATAAAACATATTAATTAAGATTTTTGTTTAGAATACTTTAAGGGTAGTTTAAATGTTTTTTTAATACAAAATAGAAATAATTAAAAAAAATTAATTAAAATTTCTGTTTAAGATACTTCAATGAGAGTTTAAATGTTTTTTTTTTGTAAAAAAAATACAAAATATTTATAAAAAAAATTAATCAGTATTAATGTTTAGGATACTTCAAGGGTAATTTAAATGTTTTTTTAATAAAAAATAAAAAATAAAATAAAAATCAATTAGGATTTCTATTTAGAATATTTCAATAATAGTTTAAATGTTTTTTTATAAAAAAAATAACATGGTCGCCAGACCCAAGATTTAAGGTCTGGAATTGCCATCAGATTCAAGGCTACTGGGTCTGGAATTACGCCAAACCCAAGACTATTGGGTCTCAAGACACTTAAAATATTATATATATATATTTTTTTTTTTACATTTGAAAAAAAATTGTTATTAACTCGCTACGGAGCGCGGGTCAATATCCTAGTATATATATGGAACAATTATGCATATATTATTTATTTTTACTTTTTTTATCAAAAAATACACACCAAATAAATTGATTTTTTTAAGAGAAAAAGTCCATGGATTAACTATTCGGTTTTGACCAAGTGAGGCTCGAGTCAATCGAGATCATAAAAACAACCATTTTTTTTTTTTAACTTGATCGATTAAATCTAAAATCAGTTGTTCAAAATCTATTATTTAGACTGGTACAGGTTTTAAAACAATGTAAAATTGCCGCAGGCAGGATAAAGATCAAGGGCTATTTGGTAAAGCTACCATCAAAGTCAAAGTCAAGGGCACCAGAAGGAAACTGTTAGGAAATTGCATTTCCCGCTTGACTCTAGAGAGATCACCAGGCTAATTGGTAAAATTGTAACTGTTGAAGGATTGAAAATCAATTTCAAAACTAAGAAGAGGAGACTACGGGGTGTTTGGCTAGGTTGTTGAACAAAAGTTTTTTAAAATTTTGATTTTTTTAAAAAAATATGTTTTTTATTTTTAAATTATTTTAATGTAATAATATCAAAAATAAATTTAAAAAATAAAAAATTATTTGAATATTTTTTTTAAAAAAATATTTTAAAAAATAATCTTTATTACCTTCCAACTAATAAAGGGTTATTTGATCTTCAAGTGGATATTCCCATGTCACGTCAAATGACAGCATGTAAGAATCAAATACTTAGACTAATAATCGATTAGTTTGACTAGCATTAATTATTCTTAATTTAGTAAGTTTTTTTATTAAAAAAAACCCTTTTTTCTTGATTAAAAATTTATCCAATTGCTTACTTGTTTTTTTCTTTATTCTATTTAAAAAAAATAAACAAAATAAATTGGAAAAGAATATAAAACTAATTAAAAGAATTAATTACAACCGGGCCATGACTGAGAATAAAGACAAAAACGAATTTTGTTTTTTCAATAATCAAGGAGTTTTCTGGTCAATGTTATTATATTGAAATAATTAAAAAATCCCTTGACTCGACTTGATCATCCTCAATTTAATTACTATTTTTTATTCAAATTCCCTCAACTACTTACTTCTCTTTTCTTTATTCTATTAATTTCCAAGAAATAAAAAAAAATAAAATGTATTGAAAGAGATCATGAAATTAATAAAAAGACTAAATTTAAAACTATAAGGATAAAACATATAATTTCTAAACTAGGAGGATTAAATAATTAGCTTGTTTTATTGCACACCCAAATCAAAACTGAAATTTCCTCCGCTTTACAGTTATAATAACTATAATTTTTATCATCGATTATTTAATAAAAATATCAAATTGAAATGTGAAATTGAAATTTTTTTTTTATGAATTGTTAAACGGTCCATGACAACGATGGATGGTCCATGATCATTGTTAAACAAAGTTTTTGTGGTAGGTTGTGGTGCATTATTTGAATCATCACATCAACAATTATTTAAAATTGAAAAAATTATTTCAATATATTATTATATATTTTAGGTTTAGTCTTCAATCTATTCTTCTGTTTTTCTTTCTCATGCTAATATTTTATTCATCCATTCTCCATTCTATCATTTTAATAGATATTTCCATACAAATTGATATGCTTAAAAAATCCAAACCCCCCACCGAATTTATTAAAAAAATAAATTATCATATGATGTTCAAATTTACTTTTTTCATGACTATTTTTTTAATAAATTAAATTAAATTTGACTTTCTGTTCCATTTGTATAAAAATACCCACCACAAGGATATGTTGGAAAAAGAACGATGATATATGGACAAATTAAAAGCAATTAGATTTACAAGAATATATTGAAGGCTATACCTAAAATATATAAGGACATATCAAAGTTTTTTTTTTAATAATGTCAAAACTTATTGAGAAATTACTTTTTCTTCATTGAAACTAGTTTTTTTAATCAGATAATCATCTTCATCCAAGTTATTGGTTAATACTATTTTAATTTTTAGGAGCTTTTTTCAAATTAAAAAAAAATTAAAATTATAAATTAGAAAAAAAAATCTATTTGCAAGTGAGCTATTAGCTCCACCGACAATAGTTAAATGATAAGGAATCAATTAGAGAGATAGAATATCTCTTATTTGAGTTCTATCACTTGCACTTCAATTCGCATGTAAGTGTGTGATTGTTAGGAATCTCAAGTTGATGCGCTCTTCTTCATGGTTTGGTCTTTGAAAGTGATGATAAAAAAAAAAATCCATGTTACAATAGACATTCCTTTTATAATTTAGAATTCATTTGTTTTTACGTTTTAAAAATGTTTTTGAAAAAAATTAAATTATTTATTTATTTTTTTTCTTATTTTAAATTATTTTTTTTTAGTGTTTTCATATCATTTTAATGTGTTAATGTCAAAAATATTTTTAAAAAATAAAAAAAATATTATTTTAATTTATTTTTAAATAAAAAATATTTTATAAAGCGATTACTACCCTTCTTTGAAAGATTTCCTTGAAATTAAATAAATAAATAAAAAAAAAGCAGAAGAAGAAGACTTTTGACGAGGTCAGTTCTCGTGCTTTTCCTCTAACAAGTAAAAGATACCGTATCTAATATCTATCCTGCATTAAAAGACTTTCATCCACCAAATTCATGAACCTCGTGCGTGCCAGCCATCATCTTCCTCGAGTTGACTCGCTGGAGAACAAAATTCTGAGAGGCCAAATTCTCCTCATTTGCAGAATTAGCTCCTTATACTTTATATAAATCTTTTAATTTATCTTTCAATTTAAATTATCATTTTTTAACATATATTTGTTTTATATACTCTTATTCAAATGGATGAAGACATTTTTTACATGGGAAAGTTTCAATGAAAAACAAAATTTAAAATCATATAAAAATAATATTTTTTAAAAAAATTATTTATTTTCAAATAAATCAAGAATATATTAGATATTACGGTAAACCACACGATTAACAACATTAACACACCAAACATTAAAAACTAAAAAAAGCCTCCAAGTAGGGCTTGCTTATTTCAAGGTGAAGCTATTTATTAAAAGTATAAATTAGAAAACTAATAAAAATAGAAGAAATAGTTACTCAAGAACAATTAAAAATTGCAGTTAAAATATAAAAACAAAAAGAAATAGATTAATTTCAGTACGGAAAACGCGTTGATGTAGATTGAACTTTGCTTTCTTGTGATTCACGAATCATATTTTGTCTGGTTCATTATTATATAATGGCCAGGAGGACAGATTTTTAGAGTGAGTTCGTGGTTGTGTTTTTAAGTTTTTTTTTTATTAAAAAAATATTTTTTAAATGTTAATTTTGATATTAACATTTCAAAACAAATTAAAAATATAAAAAAATATTTTAAACAAAAAAAATTAATTTTTAAAAACACGATTAAAACAGTTCCAAATACTCATGCAATTCTAGTGAAGTTCTTTAAATGGAGCCCCACTAAGGTTGCAAGAAATCTCATCATGTACTCTATCTTTCATCATCCAATCAATGCATCAAGAATAGCAAGCCAAGTTCATGGCAATTAAATTATAGAGTCCAAAACAATTGAATTGTAGTAAAATTCCAGGGAGTTTCCTAGCAACCTCTTACTTCTCGTGTTGAAAGTAGTTGCAATAGACACATGACTATTCAAAGCGTGAGAAGATTTACAGTGGTTGCAAGCACAAGTGTTCATCCTTCTAGAAAAATCTTTTCAAAAATTCCTTGATTGTATTCAAGATGGGTCCTCTCCTCTTCAGACAAAACAGTAATGGTGGTTAATGATGATTAATCATCAGTTACCCAAAGGAAAAAGATTCACTGCACATCTCGACAATCGATTTGATGTCTCCTAAATAAGACAGTCAAAGTTAAACAATCTTTCGTCTACTATAAAAAAACAGAAGCATTAAACAAATTGATCTTTTACAACTTGTGATTATTTGTATTGTCAAAGTCTACTTCAAAAAAACTGTTGATAGAACCAAGAACGAAGGTCTTTCTCAGGGATAAGTAAATGCCTCACGGCCAAGTTGCCTCTGATTTTACACAAAAAAAAAAAAAAAACAAGGTGTACTTGTTATGGGGTAGCCTAGGTTGTTTGAGGTCACCTACTCTCTCCTAAGCTAATAAAGGTTTGGTCTTTTTTAAAATTCTTCTACTTCAGGTACATGCTGCCTCCAAGACCGAAGTTTGAATTGTTTTGTTAGAGAGATTGAAATGGTGGGTTTCTCTTTATTTCTCAAAAGAGTCAAGAAAGATCAAAGCTTGGTGCTTTAAACTGTTGGTATGCACGCATGCATGTAAGTTTCTCGCCGTTTCTTGTTTTGACAGTTCCTCTAGTAATTTGCTTGTGTATATGTTTCTGGGTTTTTGAGAGTTTTTCTTTTTGTTTGGAGTCTAAAAGAAGAAACTCTTCATGTGTAAGTGTTTGATGTCTGAGAGATTTTTGCAGGTCCTTGTTTCTCTGGTTGTTGTTATGACTCCTGAAATGAAATTTCTCTTATTTGATGTGTGAGGATTGTTCATGGAATTTAGGTTTGGAGATTTTACAATGGCACTGTTAATTTCAAGGGAACTGAATTAAGACAAGATGTGGAGGGGACAAGTAACTTATTGACATATAGGACCAAGGAGGAAGCACCAGCAATTCTGATGCATGTTATCCCCCTTGTGTCTTATCTGAATTAACTTTCTTGGTTTTCACTTTCTAGATTCTTATAATCTGATTCTGAATAGATACTGTTTATGGTTTCTTTGGAATAAAAGGAAGTAGAATTGCAGTGTTAGATCTCTTACATTGAATCCCTTTTTTGCGTTTGTTGTTATTAAAAGCATGACGCTTTAATTTCTGATTCCAACAAAAGAGAAGTGATTGCCTTTTTCCTTGCGTCTTTCAAATACTATTGACTTATGAAGATCTCTTACTGTTCTTGGATTTTGACCTGCTTGTGGGGCTAACACGAGTTGTTGCGGTCATTCTTTTGCTGGCACAGATGGTTATGATGGAGCAAAGTGAGATAATTGAAGAGGAACATGTTCTTGGTTTGCCTCCTTCACCTCCTCTAACTGTTGGGATAGCTATAGATGGAAAAGGAAGCAGCAAGTACTTGGTGCAATGGGCATTGGAGAAGTTCATGCCTCAGGGAAAGGTTGCATTCAAGTTATTACATGTTTGCCCAAAGATCACAGCAGTCCCTACGCCAAGTAAGCAGCTCCTCTCTAAAATTACTTGCAGAAATGCCTGCTTGCTAATTGTTGTTTGATTCTAGTTTCTTCACCAAAATGCTTGTAGATCTGGTTTATGAAAGATTATTATGTTGGTATTGAAATATAGGGGAAGACAATGCCGGTGTTGCATTTGATGGTTATTTTCAAAAGGAGAACACAATTTAACAAATTTGAAAAAATAATGCTTTCAATCATCAAGAAGCTTGATATTATTAATGAAAACCAAACTCTCTTCTCTTGCCATCTGATTTTGTTTACATGCCAGTGGGGAATTTTATTCCTATATCACAAGTACGAGATGATGTAGCAGCAGCTTATAAGAAGGAAAAGGAGTGGCAGACACTCCAAATGCTTCTCCCTTTCAAGAGTATTTGTACCAGGAAAAAGGTCAGTCTTGTTCCATGCAAGACTGTTTGTAGTCAAATAAAGTTCATGAAGTGATCCTGGGAATGCTGACCTTAAAATGCACTTCAATTTCAACACAGGTGCAAGTAGATATTGTGTTAACTGAATTGGATGATGTGGCGAAGGCAATTGCGGAGGAGGTTGCCAAGTGCAATATCAATAAACTTGTTATAGGAGCAGCTTCTCGTCGCATGTTTACAAGGTATGCCCATGGTTTCAGAAGTGACATTAAGTTATCGGATGTTTGTTATCTAAACATGAATGCTTGACAAACTAATAAATCGATCCATATTCTAGGATATCAAGAATACCTATTAGCTTGAATAATAATTTGGATCACTGGTGACTTGATTAGAGAAAATGATCCGGGCCTCGGATGCTCTTATATAGCTTTTTATTTTTTTCACATGCACTTGTTACTTATTAGCATGATAATCTTTTCAGGAAACATAAGGGAAATAATCTGTCCTCAAGAATCTCGGTTTGCGCTCCAAATACTTGCACAGTCTATGCTGTTTCAAAAGGAAAATTGCTATCTATTCGTCCATCTGATTTAGAGACAAGTGGAAGCTTTAGAGATGGTGTCAGTATCACCAGTCGTGCTACTAACTCCTCATCAAGTTCTACTTCGAGCTCTCAAACAGGTAATCTACAGTTGTAGTGAAGATTTGAGGTCCATCCACTTATGACCACAAGCATGAATGTGTAATTTGTGGAGAATAACTGACATATGAGTTCGTCTCATGGACTTAGCACTACCCTTGCCTTGTGGTTTCTACTGTCCAAGCCTAGGACTGTCCGCGCTGCAAAATTTGTCCAGAAAATTGTGTAGAAACAAGTTTTTAATCCATCTCTTCCTCTGTTTCTTGAATATGCAGGTTCCAACTCAGTTTCTCCATTCTCTCATTTCCAATCTCCATCCCTGCCAGTTCAGCGATTTCAAGCTCTTTCATCAATAAACCAGGGCTTTCTTTATACCAGAACAAGTTCCTGTGAGACAAATCCGTCAAGAAGCCTGTCTCTGGATTTTGAAGAAAAGGTTATAGGGAGTTCTTGTCCGAGTATTTCAGAAATAGAACACCCAGTCACTCAGAGTTCTAGCTTCAAAAGCTTGTCAACTGATCACCCGTCATGGAGATCTGATCAAGCTTCAACCTCAGATGTGCTTACAGATTGTTCCTCATCTGACAGCCAGGTAGTTTTGCATTTTTTTTTGTTTCGGTCCTCTGGTGCTTGCAAGACATTTATTTGAGGTGTTCTTTGGCATCATTTATTTGCAAAATCCTCACCTGCTAGTAGTGAAATCTTCTATTTAAAATAGCTTTGACATTCTATCATAATTATACAGAACTGTGTGTAAATATAAAGGTTCAACTTCTTCATGCAAGCTTATTGAAATCTGTACAGCACCATAAATTTCTTGAAAATCTGCACTACTAGAATAGTCTCTGCCAAATATATGTTGTTATTAAAGAACTGATGTTTCAGGAGAATGTGCTATATTCATTAGAAAAGCTCACATGTTGATCATAAAAAAGTACTCCTCTTTTGAAGCAACAGTTCAGTTGTGTGCCAGTGCTTCAGCAATGACAATATGGTTGTAGACTTGTAGCCTTTGGTGTGGTACTCGGAGGTGAATGTGAGATCTAAATGCCCCACCCCACCTTATGTTTTCCATTGCAATCTTTCATGCAGGCAAATATCAACTTTGAGCTAGAAAAGCTGAGGATTGAACTAAGACATGCTCGAGGAATATACGCAGTAGCTCGAAGTGAGACATTTGATGCTTCTCGAAAGGTTAGTATGAGTAAATGTATTGGTTTCTTTCTGTGATGATTCTGCTAGCCAATTGCTGATGTAATTTCAGCAACATCTACCAAATTTAGTTAGCGTAAATGGGTGACCACTAATTTTTTTTGGCTGTTCATATTATTTCTCTTCTACTATAGTCTTCCTGACAAAATGACTGCTACAGTATTGACAATATCTTCAGAAGCTATCAGAATTCTAAAGAAAAACTCATTGAGCTCTTGTCAAAGAATTGACCTTGGCCATAGTCTAATCAATAATGACTTCCTATAAGAATTCCACTGAGATCTGTTCTGTTTCTACAGTTGCAAATCAATTCTATCCTTTTTTAATTTATTTATTTAGATTAATGAGCTTGAGCTACTATTTTTCTCAGTTGAATGATCTTCATAAACGTCGGTTGGAAGAAGCAACAAGACTCCAGGAAATCAAACATGAAGAGGAAAAAGCCTGGGAACTGGCAAGGCAAGAGAGGGGAAGATGTGAAGCTGCAATCCAGAAAGCTGAATGTCTAAGGGAGTGTGCCAAAAGAGAAGCTTCACAAAGGAATGAAGCAGAAATTAAAGCCATGCACGACGCCAAAGAAAAGGAAAAGCTTGAGAAAGCTATTGCTGGTTCTGTACAGCAATACCAGGAGATCACATGGGAAGAGATTGTTTCTGGTACCTTATCGTTCTCAGAAGAGCTTAAGATTGGAATGGGAGCATACGGAACTGTTTATAAATGTAATTTGCACCATACAACCACAGCAGTGAAAGTTCTTCATTCAAAAGAGGACAAAAATTCTAAGCAATTCCAGCAGGAGGTATGCAAGTTGTTGAGATTAATTAAAACTGTAAACTTCACAAATACTCGAACAAATCTACATTTTAAAATGTTTCATTAATAAGCATTTTAGTGCTAACCATCTTTTTTTTTTTTTCCCTGAAAGTTTAGTCAATGTATTTTGGAGGCATGTCCACCTCGTCACCTGCAAAACAAGGCAATTTGTTTTGCCAAATGGCATGCACAAACATCTTTTAGTTTCAGCTTCCCTGTTATACGCTTGGGAATTCACTCTTTATGATTGTACTTGACCGATAATTCAAGTAAATACTTACTGTGCTTCCTATTGATTTCAGCTTGAGATCCTGAGTAAAATTCACCATCCACACTTGCTCATTCTTCTTGGCGCTTGTCCTGATCATGGTTGCCTTGTTTATGAGTATATGAAGAATGGGAGCCTGGAGGATAGACTGCAGAGGGTGAACAATACACCCCCTATCCCATGGTTTGAGAGGTATCGAATTGCTTGGGAAATAGCCTCGGCACTTGTTTTTCTTCACAGCTCCAAGCCAAAGCCAATTATTCACCGTGATCTGAAACCAGCCAACATCTTACTTGATCATAACTTTGTGAGCAAGATTGGTGATGTTGGCCTTTCAACAATGCTTTGTTCAGATGTTTCTTCTTTATCCACCATGTACAAAAACACAGGACCTGTTGGGACATTATGCTACATAGATCCCGAGTATCAAAGAACTGGGGTGATTTCTCCAAAATCCGATGCTTATGCTTTTGGGATGATAATTTTGCAGTTGCTGACTGCAAAACCAGCTATAGCATTAGCACATGTGATGGAAACAGCAATGGAGGAGGGTCATTTGGTGGAGATTTTAGATTCAGAGGCCGGGAACTGGCCATTGGAAGAGACAAAAGAATTGGCTATATTGGGACTAAGCTGTACAGAGATGCGACGCAAAGACCGGCCTGATCTGAAAGATGTAGTACTTCCTGCATTGGAGAGATTGAAGAAGGTTGCTCGTAGGGCCCAAGAGTCAGTTTCCAGTCTACAATTGACACCTCCTAAGCACTTAATCTGCCCAATACTTAAGGTATATGTTCCCACATGCTTATTATTCAAGTAAAAACAGAAGAGATTGACACGGGAAACAGTGTGCAGAATGGCTAGTCTTATGTTGTTTCTTTTACAGGATTTAATGGATGATCCCTGCGTTGCGGCGGACGGTTACACTTACGACCGCAAAGCAATACAGAAGTGGCTTGAAGAGAATGACAAGTCACCAATGACGAATTTGCCATTGCCAAATAAGGATCTCTTACCCAGCTACACGCTTCTATCTGCTATAATGGAGTGGAAGTCCAAAACCCCATCCGACACCCTCCACATTCGTTCTTCAGGTTAGCACAGAATGATTGCTTTTAGAATCCCTTTGAAAAAACCATTTGTTTCGCATGTAAATGTCATCGGTAGAGCTTCTGATTTAGAGCAACGTAGGTATATACATAAGTTACCACAGTTGCACGTAAAATTCAGACTGCAACGACAATGCGTGCAGCTATTTGAGTTGTTTTGATAGTAGTTTGCTGCAAGCTGTTAATAAGGATATTGAAAGTGTAATATTATTTGATTATTTCACTTTGGCCATAGCAACAATTAATGGATCATATGCCAATCTTGTTTTATTATATCCAAGCTTAAATATTTACAAGCATGCAAAATAAAGCAGTTCAAAATATAGTTATTTTAGGGATTTGTGAGCTAAAAAAGAAAAATAAAATGATCAATCTTAATATTTGATTTTAAAAAAAAAAATTAGAAAAAAAATTAAACACCATAAATGAAAATATTTTACTGAATTAAATAGGAAATAATAATAACCAAGAAAAAAAATTTCATTAAAAATCTTCTTGCATCACATAAATGATCAATCTTGTGGTATGATGGGTTGATTGGAGAAATTCAGAATTCGGATTGAATTTCTAGCTGAACACTCAACTAGGTTTTTAGTGATTTAGTGGACCTAATCGAGTCTGCATCAACACCAAGAAAAACAAATCAACGGGTTAACTTGATAACACAGCGACCCATGCTTTTTCTGAGTCCATTATGGATTTCTGAGTCTATTATGGATTGGGTTTGACAGCTATGATAATCGGGTACGGCCTTCCCACTCTAAATTGAAAACTGGGTTATGTGTTCAATTGTCGACTGACTCCATAGAACCCTCTCCGGAAACAATGTAAATCAATATGATATTTGTGAAAAATGGTCAATCGATAAGGATTCTTGAATGTAATTGGTGAAGGATGCGGTTCGACATTGATACCAAGCTCTTGTAAATGCCGCAGCAATCATCGTTCTCAAAATCTGGCTCACTTCTGTACAGCCGTTGATGGAACTTATTTTGCATCTCACGCCAATTTTGGACAGAATTTGGAGGAAGATTGAGGCACCACCGCTTTAATGACGATCCAGGGATGGTTGGGAATGCCGGTGTGGCTGCGATGATAACCAAAAGCATCATTTTGATTCCAGGCAATTCCTTCTTCTTGTGTTCATCTTCCAACCATTTAGCTTCGGCTGCCTCTCTACACCAAGAATGGCCTCTCTCTTAAAACATCTTTGCAACCAAACACATCACAATCAGCTTGCCTTCCTCTTATTGCCATGAGCTTTCTTGTTGAAGGTACGAAGTAAAAACTTTATATGCTTTATAATTGGTAGGCCTTCACTATAAGGACTTACAGGCTTGATGGACCGTCCATTTAATTGAGGTGTTGTACGTGTCAGCATCTAATTTTTTAGGGTAATGTAAAATAAATTGGATCCATGTAGAATTTTTCCTGTACTCTATACGAGTCTTTTAAAGTTTTTTTATTGATAAAATATGTATTATTTTTAGTAAAATATAACTTAAAATATCACAAAAATAAAATTATACATTAACCCTTCATTTCCATAAAAAGAAACATGATTAATAGATTATAAGTACACCATAAATCCTTCAAACTTAAGGTTCACCATCTCTTCATTCTTAATAATTTCAAAGTCTATCTTTTTAAAATATCATCGTACTTTCTTTCTCTATAAAATTATTGACTTTACCATTAGAAGGGTTTCACGTCCTTCGAATGAGACCTTTTACGAATACTAGCTGTCAGTTATCATGGTTTATCAGGCATCACATGCTACTACCAACCACCTAAGCTTTTCATATCAAGTCGTTAGATATCGTAGCTAGAAAAAACATATCACATTTCTCGAAGTAAGAGATTAATCAATTATCCAATACATTAATCTTATTCTTCAATATCTTGAATTTTGGAACGATCACTAACAATTAAGGAGTAAGAATATGTTTGGTTTGCGGTTGAAATTCAATTTTATTATAAAAAATATTAAATTGATGTTTTTTTCATGTTTATTAAAAAATGCAAAAAAAAAATGAATGAAAATAATGAAAAGGATTAAGTTATGAATGGATCCACAATCAAAGGATTAAATACATAGTTTATGAAACTATAAAGAATAATTAATTATTTATAATAAACTATAGATATTAAATATTGGTTTGGAAATGTGGATGAACCGCAGCCGGGAGAAGTTCTCCGACAATATTAAATTCTTCATTAAATAGGTCCCGTGCTTTTCGTATTCTACCCAATCACACACAGCCACGTAAGCAACGCCACATCACATAAAACCAAAACCCATTGGCTTCCCCTACCTTTCCCTCCACATCCAGCAACCAAGAAAACAATATAAAAAACCTTCGAAAACTGCAAAAACCCGAATATTCAAAAGCCAACAAAGCTGTCTTCCTCCCTCACGCCACCGACCAACCAAAATTCTGAGAGATTACTGTTCCTGTTGGGTTTCCTTTTGCTCCACAGCTTTTTCCCCCTTACCTTCTATCCAAAAAGAAGCAATCTTTTTCCTTATCTCCAAACAAAACCTTAAGAAAAGAAAAGGAAAAGACATCAACTTTATGTTTCAGAAGCTAAACCCAAAACAGACCATCAATTCAACTCCTCAAACGAATCAGACTTTTCACTGTTTATAAATCCAATTATATTTCATAAAACAGCCCTTCAAATTGTTTTTTCTTGATTTGATCAAATCCAGCAATGATTTTACCAAGACTTTTCCTTTTTGTTTTCTTTTTTTCTCTTGTTTTATGCAATGAGCAATTCAATCCTCACATTCTTCCAAGACCCTTGATTTTAGAAACAACCCAGTTGAGGGAAGTTGACAATGAAGTCAAATTGCAATGTACAAGCTGGAGATTTGGTGTTGAAGCTAATAATTTGAATCCATGGAAAACAGTTCCCCTGGAGTGTGGAGAGTATGTGAAAGATTACATGCTTGGAAGAGCTTATAGTTTGGATTTAGAAAGGGTGTCTAATGAATCTGGGGTTTATGCAAAGAGTTTGAAATTGAGTGGTGATGGGAAAGATATTTGGGTTTTTGATGTTGATGAGACTTTGCTTTCTCATCTGCCTTATTATGCTGATCATGGTTACGGGTAAGTTTCCTTTTATTTTTCTTTTCTTTTTTGGGTTTTGGATTTTTGGTTTAGTGTTGTCGAGTACTTGTTTGGATGTTGAGAAAGTTGTATAAACATGAATGACTTGAATTTTTGGATAATTTTATGGAATTCTGTTTGAATTTGGATTGTGTAGGACTTGAGAAAGCAATACATCTAAAAAATGAATGAGGTCTAATCGATACAATTAGTGTTTGGATACTGAATATGGTAGAGCACTTGATTTTTAAGAAATTTTCTTTCGATTTATTGGTGGCACCTTAGGATCCAGACTAGGTGTAACTAGTAAGGGTCAGGTTGATTGGATTAGTAGCTTTTTTATTCATCTTGTTTTGATTCTCTGTTATGGGGTTTTTTTCTTGAAACAAATAGTTAACTAATGTAGAGTTTTCTAAGAAAATAGTTCTTGTGGTGTGCTTTTCCAGCTTGGAGATATTTGATCCAGCGGAGTTTAATAAATGGGTTGACAAGGCTATCGCACCTGCTCTGGAGCCGAGTTTGAAGCTCTATAAGGAGGTCATGGATCTGGGCTTCAAGGTTTTCTTGCTGACTGGACGCAGCGAGACGCAAAGGAGCGTGACAGAGGAGAACTTGATCAATGCAGGGTTTCAGAATTGGGATAAGCTTATTTTGAGGTGAGTATGGAGGCCTTTTGTGACTGCCAGTACGGAAACTTTGATTGGTATGTATGTGCTATAAGTGAAAATGGATATGAATGTTGCCTCACTATGCCGTTTTCTGCCAGTACGGAAACTTTGATTGGTATGTATGTGCTATAAGTGAAAATGGATATGAATGTTGCCTCACTATGCCGTTTTCTGCCAGTTTGTTCATATGTTATAGTTTTTCGACTAGCACACCGATGCATATGTATTTGTGGATTGATTGTTTATGGAAGGATTGAATCTTTACAAGGGAGGCCATGTTAGCAATCCATTATATATTGGAGGAGAAATCTCGCAACATATCCAGGGATAATAATGAAAAATGAATCTCTTTTGCGAGAACACTCAAGTTATACTCTTACAAAAGAGTATGGATTGCAATGTGCTTTAAAAGATCTGGATTGCATGCTTGTCTGAAAACAAGAAACCACTTTTGAAGCAAACCAACAAGCCTAAAATTGTGAATTATATGATCCAGGCTGCCTTTTTGTCATTTCTAGGGCTAATGTAGTTCACTAACTGGTAAAGGCGCCAAATTCTGTGGGTTAATCTTAGGCTAATGAACTGGCAACTTTATATATGAACAGTGAGCTACATAGCAGAGACTCCCATTACAATTATTATCCATGTGACCTTCATCAGTGTTTTGTTTTCTGCTAGGAACTTGAAATAATGATTGTGCATGTGCATGATTTTTTCATGTTTAATCATCAACGACAAACAGAGAAGGATGAAGTACCTTCGATGACTCATCATAGAGATTTCCGTACTGATAGCTTGACATTTTCATGTTAATTCTCCTCCTTTTCCTGTTCTTCGTTTAAATCACGAGACACGTTGAAATTTCCATCACGACGAACAAGCATGCACTACTTTTTAGCGTTGGCTCTGTAATAACTCGAGTTAATTACTGTGCTTTTGCCTATAGCCTAATGAAGTCTTCTTCTTTGTGTTCATCAGGGGATCTGAGGATCATGGGAAATTGGCAACAATATTCAAGTCGGATAAGAGAAGCGAGATGGTGAAAGAGGGATTTAGGATTCTCGGAAACTCCGGAGATCAATGGAGTGATTTATTGGGATCCTTCATGTCAAATCGCTCCTTCAAGCTTCCGAATCCTATGTATTATATTCTTTGACATGGCCAAAATTCTTCTAAAATCATTGTGCCCTGTATAAGTAACTGTATAATATGCAAGAATCTGATGCTGTGAATTGTAATGACTTTTAAATTCTCTTTTACCGTGTAATTTATGATGCTACTACGCGAATGCCACTACTGTTACGGATAAGCCTCTTAGCCATAACATATAAGAACCAACCCGGGAGTCGGCCCGGGTCAAATCTGGGTGGGTTGATATATAGATCGGTGGGTTAACCTTGAAATGATGTCTTGGGTTTTTTTTTTTTTTGTAAAAAAAAAGACTAGTTTGAAGCAAAATTCATTGGAATTATGTGGTTTTGATTAAAAAAAAAAAAGTTCAAATAAATCGGTTTTATAACTATGCATTTTATTTTATTGTTATTCTGCATAATCAATGCTAATAAAGAAGAAAATTTGGACAATAGGATTTTCTTAATAAATCTTATTTTATTTCTCCTTTCAATTCTAGTGTTAACGATCTTAAGAATACATACGTTACCGCTAATAGATGTTTAAGCCTGTCGATAAATAAGATCAGCAATGCTTAATTATAGGAGAACATGCTCGTGATTATATCATCATTGTTTCTAATCTAGCTCCTCTCTTTTTTTTCTTTTTTTTTTGCTTCTAGCTATTTATATTTTGATTTTTTACTAATAATATAGCGCAATATTTATTTATTTTTTAATTTTATCTCATGGATTCTTTCCATCGAAGATCTGTAGTAGCAAGATGTAATCAAATGGTGAAGAGGGAGGTCGGCTTCCATGCTAATATGAAGCACTACTTCCTTTCTATATATATTTTCTGTAATTAATCATATTTTATATAGATTTTTTCAAGTTCTTAAGAGTTATAAGTTAATATTTGCAACACTTTTCTGTGCTCGAGGGAATACAAGGAGGAATCTTCTCAATGTTTGGCTTGAAAAAATATATATATTTTTATATTTTTTGAAGCTAAATATAGAGCCGAAGAAGCCATTAAAGAGTCTTAATTTTCAACTGTATTATTGAAGAGGAGCACTGTTTGGTACCCCATCTGCACTTCGAGACCCAGCTCTTAGGTCTGCGATTAGGAACCATCGGATATGCTTGCTTTTCACGGTCATTATCAACCAAAAGCCAGACTTACAATTAGATTGTGTCATTTATGGCCGAAAATAGAGGCTTCCTGACTCTTATCAATGGGATGATGATGGTGGTGGTATAGACTAGTCTCTTCTTGTTCGATAAATGTAATAATAATTATTTTTTATTTATAAATATATTAAAATAATAATTATTTTATTTTTAAAAAATTATTTTTAATATCAATATATTTTATAAAATTATGAACACATTTCAAGATGCTATCATGTAGGTCAATGCGTAGACCCACCCCTTGGTAAGATAGCTAAGATTAAGAGCCGTTTGGCTAAACGTTTGTGGCTGTGTTTGTTGTGTAACAATTGCATTGAAGTGTTTGGTTATAAAATCAGCCGTTATTTTTATATGTGGGTCCTACAATTATCTGCGTTGAAAACGCTGTTTTGTTGAAGCTAAAATTTCATTCTTCTCGTTGCGTTCCTGCCTCTCTCATACTTCTTGCGCACTCATATAATTTTAAATAGCATGCTACACTGTTCATGCTAATTAATTCATTCTATGAACACTGCGCAAGATGAACAGTGTAGCATGCTGTTCCGGCCGGACCGGGTCCAGTCCAAAGCTCAAAATGCATTGAACTGGGTCTGACTCAGTAAAATAAAAAATAAAAATTATTTTTTATTTTTTAATTGTGTTTTATTCGAAAAACTAGTGTTTAACATTATTCAATGACACTACATAAATAAGACAGAGATCGCTTGATGACGTAGCATTTGCAGA
>Ga0307515_10008951_pt1 | contig 19446 bp, 19 predicted proteins | sample 17_EM_MG_FD_194513 | JGI IMG/M metagenome (GOLD analysis project Ga0307515, IMG submission 194513) | Populus trichocarpa ectomycorrhiza microbial communities from riparian zone in the Pacific Northwest, United States - 17_EM | ecosystem: Host-associated > Plants > Roots > Unclassified | place...
CAGTTCATCCGTCCTTCTCAGTCTTCCACTGGCCCGCCCGTCCTTTTAATCAGGAAGGAGGATCGTTCTCTCCGTCTCGTGGATGACCGCGGTCTCAACAATTCACCAAAAATGATTGGCGTCCGCTCCCACTTATCCCTGATTTAGTAGACCGTCTTCGCTCCGCCCGCGTCTTCTCCAAGCTCGATCCTCGCGGCGCCTACAATCCCGTGCGCATAGCAGACGGCGATGAATAGAAGATTGCGTTCCGAACTCGTTATGGATCGTACGAGTCTCAGATCATGCACTGCGGTCTTACAAACGCCCCTGCGCCCCTGCACCTTCCAATGTTTATGAACGGAGTTTTCAGGGACATTTTAGACGTGTGCGTGGTTGTCTACCTAGAGGACATCCTGATCTACTTTGACAACCCAGGCGAGCACCTCAAACATGTACGCGAGGTCTTGCAACCCATTCATGCAAGTACCCTATACGCCAAAGTCGAGAAGTGTGCTTTCAGCGTGGACACGACGGACTACCCCGGTTTCGTTATTAGTCCTGACGGCCTTCGAATGGATACCCCGAAGATCCAAGTCATCCTCGACTGTCCAGAAAAGGTAAGGATGTCCAATCGATCTTGGTTTCGCAAACATTTACAGACGGTTTATCGCCTCGTACCCCGATATCGCCTCGTACTCCGATATCACCATCCCACTGATTCGGCTCACGCGCAAGGACACCTCGTGCGTCTGGTCTCCGCAGTGTGAACCTTTCAACTCCTCAGAACGGCCTTTATTTCGGCACACATCCTCCACGATTTCGGCCGGTCCCTTCCTCCAGTGGTCGAGACAGGCGCCCCTGATTACGCCATCGCCGGTATTTTCTCAGTACACGCTGAGGATGGTCAGGTCCATCAACTCGCGTCCTTCAGTCGCACCTTATCTGGAGCCGAGCTCAACTACGACAATACACTCACGATAAGGAGCTGATCGCCACCTTCGACGCTGTCAAGACCTGGCAACATTATCTCGAGTCTCGTCACCATAGGATCGACGTGATCATGGACCACAAGAATATGGAGTGCTTCTCTTCGACAGAGATACTTACGCGTCGTCAAGCTCGCTGGTCAGGATTCCTCTCCGCGTTGAACATGGTTATTCGCTTTAGGCCGGGGACACTCGGTGAGAACTGGATTCTCATACTTGGCGAGCGGATTTCTACCTTAAAAGGGGGGATAGGGACTATACGCTAGCGAACCCGCAAAACTTGCGCCCTGTTTTCACGCAGAACGGCTCGCCACTTCGCTCCGCGCTACTCAGCTGCACAACGTCGTGATAGATGCTGCTGTACTTGTCGACTGTCCCGTCCCGATCCTCGATATCTCAGCTGGGTTATCCGTCGATCCCCTCTCTAGTGAGGAACTCGACCACTGTCTCAAGGGAAGTTCCTCCCCGCGCCATTCCTTATCTCCCTTTGGTTTACTGCTGATGGACCACCCTGTATACGCCCCGGAGTATCGACCCGAGCAAGGAAACCTCCGTTCTCGCGGCCTCCAGGCGAAGCATGACTACCCAACGGCACGTCACTTCGGTTACAACAAAACACTGGAGTGACTACGTCGCGACTGCGTTTGGCCCAGCATGCGTACGGACTGCAAGAAGTTCGCCTTACAGTGCGTCCTGTGCGCTCACAACAAACCCTTTCACTATCGCCCTTACGGCTTGCTGCAGCCCTTACTGGTCCTGGTGCCCCCATGGTACTCTATCAGTATGGAATTTGTCGAGCATTTACCCACGTCTAACGGTTTCACCGATCCTGGTAGTTATTGGCTGTGTGTCCAAGTAATGTACTTTCATTCCAACTACGGACACTATTACTGCCCCGGACGTTGCAGGTGCACTCCATTCCCATGTGTTCTCAAAGCACGGCATCCCTCACCATGTGTCCTCCGACCGCGGATCGGAATTCGCCCTCTCACTCGGCTCCCTCCTTCGAATACGCCTACACTTCACGTCAGGTCACCACCCCTCAGCCAACGGTCAGGTAGAACGGGTCAACAGCAGCTTGGGACAGTACCTTCGTATGTATTGCAACTACAAGCAGGACAACTGGTCCGCGTCCCTCCCGCTAGCTGGGTTCGCCCCCCATACCACAACGGGTGTATTCTATTTCTTCGCGACTCGCACCTATGACCCATTGGCCTTGTCGTTGACTCAGGCTCTCGGGACGGAACCGAGGCAAGGCGACCGGCCAAATCCCTATGGGTGCGCTGCGGATGTGAGTCGGTTATAAGCACAGGTATCGTTTATTAACAAATGCAGATATCAGAGATCGAGAACGGACCACGTCGGCAGTAAAATCACTACGGATCTTGTCGAGCGCCAATAGCTTATGACGCCGGAATTGGGTAAAGATTATGGCCCTTGGAATGCCTTGGAGCTCGCCGTGAGACCCAAGGCGCTCGGAAAGAACTACAGGATGCGCCTTTCGTCTTGTATTTCCGATCTGCAGCCTATGGCTGCAAGGTCAACTTCCCAGCCGGAAATAAACTCGAACTTCCTCACTGCGACGTGGTCAACCAACTACACCGGATTGCACCCTTCACGAGAAAAGTATTACCCGTGCTTGTTGGCGGTCACAACCCCACTCACTCCGCTGTTCTTGCTTTCCTGATCGCGTAAACACATAGCCGCGCACGGACAACGACCAGGGTAAACGCAATGAGGCTTATGCGTAGGTTTGGCGTCGTCGGAGCTGGCGTCGTTTGAAGGCAGTGCATTCGATTGGCTCGAGCCGGTTCTGAGAACGTTAGTTGAGGTACTCAGGCTCGTCCTGCTCACTCAGTGGCATCCTCTGCTGCTCATCGTGAGAGAGAGAGATGGAGTATGGGTAGGCCCAAAGACGCGAAGAAAAGAGAGAAGGAAAGTCCAAATTCGACACGCGCATGCGCACGCATGGCCCACTTGAAAGGTGCACATCCTACATCACCACCTCATCGTTGAGATTTTAGTGTCGACGGAGCACCACCAGCGGATATCTTGCCCGTACACAGCATATAATGGTGCCGTAGGAATAACTCGAACATTAATTTTACAAGTATGAGCAAGGGGCGCAAGTCTTTCACTAACCTTGACGAGTCAGCTAGGGAGTCAGCCAATGATAACTACGTTGTCTAGAATCCGGTCAATTCGATATTCACTTGTCACCACTATTGTAGCAATTGCTCGTGGGTATCGCATATTTGAGGCAAATGACCTGGCGTTCCGGTCGCCGGCCTGACATCTGTGGGATTGGTAAGTCGCCGGTGCCAGAATAGATGACGGCTCCAGGAAGATTACATGTCAGATAACGAGCCATCCGATAGATTAAAAATCTAAATTCTGACCTCTGGAGTTGATTCTTAGGGGAGTTGCCGTCGTATCGTGAGATAAAAAATATATAAAAAAAGATTCAAGTTTAAATTCAAAATTCTGACGTCTAAGGGTTGATTCTCCTTTCCTACAGATGCATATCCCGTAACATTTTGACTAAGCGGTTTTGGTTTTCAGTCCTCTTCGCTTGTTTTTGGGCATGTACAATGGTTCTCGCGTGGCCACCTAGGATTACAGTGACAGATTGGTCCAACGGAGTCAAGAGGAACTGGACTCGGTGTTGAGTACCGCACAGAAACTAGATGTCGAGAGTTGTGGACTGAAAAATTAAGCTTTGAGAGGCGACCGAGCCCTCGAACAGGATGAGCCGAAGAGGGTTCTTGAGATTTCGAGTGGAAGTTGATTGTCGATAGCGAGGCGAGAGTCAATGACACAGAGCGTAGAAATTTTCTTTTAGGTTTTCCATGACCCACGAGATAGAATTGAGATGTCCGGGGTTGGTGCACCAGGACTGACCTATCGGTCCTTGCTTGCGTGGATGACTTACCTAGACGATCTTTGTATCATGCTCCTGAGCGAGTCAGAGTGGAGGGGGATCAAGAGCTTACCGACTGGATAGGTAACGCCGTCGATGTTTTTTAGGGTAGTACCTGTGGCCCTATTGGCGCTACGCTGATCCATTAGTCTGATTGACTCACGATGTCTGCGCTTTCATCAACGGAAGATCGTTCCGAAAATTGTACACCCCCTCCACGAATGTCCATTGTCTTGGTAATATTTCTGTTGAAGGATGGGTAGCATCGACAACACATAGGACTATGCAAACGTGGTCTACGAAAGGCACTCGCATCGCCGGTCCGACATAGAGAGCGCGAGTTTGAACACCACAAAGGACTTGGTAGGGTCATGGACTGCCCAGATATTAAGCTGGACTTGGTTGTGTCTCCGTACTGGTCGGTCCTTTCTGCACTGGAAACATTGAGAGGGACAGCTTAAGGTGCATATTGTCGAGGTTGTATAGGGTTAGGGTAGACTAGACTAATGAACAAGAAGTGGGGTACTCCATAGCGCTCGTGTCGAAAGCAGAGTGTCGACGAAACCCGCTTGGCCTGAATAAACATAATTGGTGGTATTCAGATCGCGAAGGTGGTCCATTGAGCACAAAAAAAGCTCCGCGAAAGCGTTGAGGAGGTGAGGAGATGAAAATACAATCGAGCGCGTGTGAAATAACCCACTCACCCTCGTGGTTTGTTTAGTGAAAACCTGCAGGAAGCGAAACGAGATCAGCGATCTTAACAGCACATATGAGAAGTGTTACCAAGGACGTTGACAAATACCTGGGTAGATTATGGGATGAATCCTTGGCGCTACGATGTTCACGCCGACCTGATAGTGCATTGCTGGTCCAATATATCATTGTCCAACGCTAGACGTGTGGCCTCGAGAAGCACATCTTGCGTTCTGATCTTTCAACGGAGTAACAGAGCTGATGAGGCCGACGTTGCATAGTAGCACCCAAGCGTAAGGATGCCTACAACGACAGGTAGTCGTACTACGAGGGCAGACAAACGCGGCAGATCGTTCAAGATATGATATGTACTGAAGAGGGACTATTTGAGCCGCACCATAGAATATATCACGGCGGGACGGTAGGGAGCAATCAAAACGACGTTTTGTTTGGCGCACTTCATTTCCGAATTTGGAGCAAGCGTCTTTCTCCGCTGCACTGCACTGCACAATATTAGATGTTGGTACTCAATAGTGCAGTACCAGAAACCCTTGTTCATATTCCAAATACTCACGCTCCAAAAGTAAGCTGACATATATATGCAGACAGTACTCATGCTCATTATTATGCGGTTAGCCTCCAATGCGTGGTTCATACCTTGTCCACACCCCGTGCTACTGAAAATATCGTCGTGTCTAGCCGCTTTCCCATCACCTCGACTCGACGCCGGCCCGTCGCGAGATCGAATATATATTCCAGCAAATCGACAAATCGACAGAAGACTGGTGCTATTTCTATCAACATCACTTTTTCCCTCAAATCCCACCCTCTTCACCTTTCCTATCCCTCTTGGTGTTGTTGGGAGGGAAGTGTGGACATAGTTAAATTTCCACAAATACGGGGTATATAGCAATGCAACAGGCCCTCAAGCTCTGGGTCCTCCAGCCTCACGGATCGATTCTAGTGGAGTGAGCCAGGTATCATTTTGTATCATTTGGGGCGTACTTCGCTTCACCACATTCTCCAGCTCTACACATCAACTACTGTCACCAGTCCCGGGGACGTTTTGGATATGCCTGTCTCATAGCATTGAGAGGGAGGATCGAAACGCCCACGTCTTTATCACCTTCCAAAGAGGCATTCAATCCAGCCTCTATTCCAAGTGCAGTTTCCAAGTGCAATTCAGATTCCATGGGCCTTGTATGCAACACATGGAGGACCTGAGAAACCCCAATTGAGATCTTCCCGGGGTCCTCACCATGCATCACTTCCAAGGAAGTCAACCAGACACCATGTCGGCCATGGGGCCTCCCTATATAACCCAACCGATCTCAGTCTTCCCCTCCCAACCGCGTTTTCACACCTAGAATCCGCCCCTACCTCCCAATCCAATCCAATCCAACCACCTTTGTAGGGTCTAGTATCGCCCTCAGTCATCCGGGCCCAGGCACCTAGTGTCTGGGTCCACTTTTCAAGCTCCGGCTACCCCCCGAAACCACGGTCGAAGTTTTATCCTCTCAGGTATGTCTCAGTTTCCAAGGTTCTAGAGAGAGATACTAAGTCTCATTGATACACTGTGTCTCCTCGCCTTGTTCTTTAGCCTCCCCAAGAGCGGTTTCTACTCCGTGAATACCTGCAAGGGCCAACACTCGGCCCTCACACCTCGAGCAATTCCAGAATTTCAATGTCCCTTCTCCGAGCGCGTCGTTCGTAGCCGTAGCCGAACAGACTTAACAGATTGTGTGTCAGATCTTGCCTATACTCACCCGTATTGAGGATAGCGACTCACACTCAACCTGATATAGCATCGCTCTATTCTTTCTTCAACCCGGAAAATATCCTAACAATGGACCTGGAATCGATATTTCAGCCTGAGCCTAGCGACTCTCAGTATTCTAATCTCAACCCGCAACCCTACTACTCTTCGTCCGTGCAAGTTCATGAGACCCTTCCCTCTGTCACTCTCGCGAGCACTGCCGTTGACCCTCCTAAGTGCGGTAGATTCCATCAAGTGGAACTGATCGTGACTAATTCCTAATATAGTGTTGAATTCCTCGTTACTATATCAAGCCCTGCTTCAAGCCATGGAACGCCAGTCGAACATCGTCGCGAAAATAAGATCGTGCTTGAAATCGAAATCCGCCCCCGCTCTATAGGGGTGAAACTCCCTTGGGACTGCATCCAGATTCCTCGCACTAAGTCAGTTCGACGCCCTACTGCTCTTGGGAACAAGGGAGCCCTCAACTTCAAGCTGGAGGTCCAGAGTGCGACAACCGGCAGGATTCGCGACGCCTTGTGCTCGCGTTGCACTGAGAAAGAATCCCGGAATTCCAAAATAGCACCAACATTAGTAGATTTCACTTCAAAAACCAACATAATCGACTTAAAAGGCGGCAAGGCACAGGTGGCCTTCCGGTTCCTATGTCTCTCTACACATCATGGGCTTACAGACTCTGAATACTGGTAACTATTCGTCTACTTTGTCCAAGGAGAGGAGACTCATAGCATGGGCAGCATAACTGCGATCATTTCAAGCGGTGATCAAATTGTTGCTCGGCAACCACTCGAAACTCGCCTTCGTATTACTTCCCGCGGAGCAAAAGCCAGGAATGTCAATGCAACTAGCACAGGTTCTAGTTCGGGTTCGGCAAGATCTTCAGAAGACTTAATAATTCAAGGTGTGTTGCATTTACCATTCCACACCTTTCGACTGTTGATTCGCGCAATGCATAGGTCCTATGGAAGCGGTCCCGGAGTGTGGTACTACTTGCAACCCCGTTCCTTCGACGAGTGTACCAGAGCCTACAGTCTCAGCTTTCGATCGACTCCCGAACCCTTCCAAAGCCCTCCCCAATTCTCACCGAATCAGCAATCCGACAGTTGTCCAGCCAGCGGTGTCGCATTTAGCTTCGAGTACTACAACTGCTGATGCGGGGGACTGTGTCATCTCTCTACTCAGTCCTTCTTGCGGAACAACCGGTGGAGGCGAGCAAATTGTGCTCGTCGTCGTCAACCTTCCTCCGTCGGCCACATTCTTTGCTAGATTCGGCGACAATGTCGTTTCGACGGTGAGACGCGAATGCTCAAAACGATCTAGGGCCGGCCTGATCGTTCTTTAGTCTTACCACGCTCCTGGAGTTCTCATCTGTAACCTACCTCCAGCTGCCGAACCCGGTATAGTCGAGGTATCCCTCTCTCGAACGCCCTCTTTCGGTGCACCCCCCTACGCGACATCGCTGGTCAAGTTTACATACGAATCCGATGCCAACAGAGCGTTCGTTGTTACCTATTAAAGCCATGCAAATTCGCTTACCATGGATTAGTGCCTCACACATCCTTAAGATCCACGACCAGGCGCTTCGTTCGGAAGCTATGCCTTTCATTCAGCGAGTATTCCATGCATATGGAGATCGTGGCCCAGCTAGTTCCACGCCGCAAGGAAGTTCCAGTAACGGAGGTGTAGGATAGATACGATCGCCTTCGCATGACAACCCCGTGTATGCCCACATTTAGCCCCTACGTTTGTTTAGAGATATGACTGTTATGACCGACCCTGCGCCCTGGCCACTTTATTCTAAGTTTCTCCATCCAAAGCAAATCGAAAAGTTGGCCGAGAGTGATAGGAGGGGCGAAACATCCGAGGAACGCATGGAGAAGGGAACCGAAGAAAGGGAGGAGGAGTGAAGTGGTTAATTGTTGTTTCGCTCCCGTGAGTCGGCTCTTGAAGAGATATGAGGTGAGAGCGGAAAGGGACGAACCATCGACCAGCTTGGAGCAGTCCCTGAAGAAGCAACTCATTGAGTGCGATCATCGCAAATAGTGGTACTAGGAGTGCTGGAAATGCCATCCTGTAAGTACCATCAGAACATCACCAGGACAAGCGACCTCCCAATAATAATCTTCCTGTATTCGTCGAGTTATTTGGTGCTGGTGATGGTGTGAGGCGCTCGATATCCGTGTCTCGCGGACGTAACCAGCAGAGATAGACCGCTTGTACAAACAGCCTGACGGTTCCCCATCGCTATGGACTGTGTGTGCTCACCGCAAGTGCCGGTCATGCTCTACATTACTTCGCTTACCCATACGAAGACCTTAAGCGGTCATGCCCGCCTTTTCGCGCCAGGTCACCGTAAATAGTGAGTGCGATATAAATATGACACAACAATAATGGAGAGAGACGTGTTATGATGCATCCTGTCAAGGGTGTGGACTTGGCGATAGAGTTAGGGTGGCTTGCACGGACCGGGTTAACAAGAAGGGGTATTCTATGGCGCTCGTGTCGAAAGCAGAGTGTCAACGAAATTCACTTGACCTCACCCAACATGATTGGTGGTATCCATGTTGCGAAGACGGTCCACTGAGCACAAAACAAGCTTCGCGAAAGCGTCGAGTCGGTGAGGAGAAGGACCGCGTACGACTCGGTGCTTGAAATAGCGCACTCATGCTTGCGTTGTTAGTGACACCCTTTGGAAAGCGTAACGAAGTCAGCGATCGAGGACAGCGCATATGAGGGATGTTACACACCGAAAGCTCATTTTCCAGCGGAAGATATGTGGCGTCAAGAAGCATATCTTGCGTCCCGATCCTTCAATGGAGTAAAAGAACCGACGAGACCGACATCGCATAGTTGCATAACAGGCGCAAGGTAGGTAAAATGGGTGCAACAACATGGCAGACGTGCGCAGTAGCTCGTTCGATCGATATGTGATATGCACTGACGACGGACTATTTGAGCTGCACCATAGTGAGTCGTGTGATGCATTCGACACGGTACGGTAACGACACGGCCAGGGGACAACCAGCTTCGCGGATCGGTTCTAGTGGAGAGGCAGGTATCATTCGGATAGTTTGGGGCATAGTTCACCGCATTCTCCAGGTACATGCATCGATTGCTGTCACCAGTTCCAAGGACGTTTTGAATTTGACTGTCTCATATCATAGCAAAATTAATTGAAGTGCTCATCTGCCCAGAACGACACGATCCCAAAGAGGCATTCAATCGAGCCTGTGTTCCAATTCCAAGCCAATTCAGATTCCATGGGCCTTGTATGCAACACATGGAGGACCTAGGAAACCTCAATTGAGATCTTCCCGGGGTCCTCACCTTGTATCACTTTCAAGGAAGTGAACCAGGCGTCACGCTGGGCATGAGGCCTCGTTGTATAACCCAACCGATCGATTCGCCACCTACAACGCTCTTTCCCTCCCAGCCCATCCCCCGCCTTCTACGTTCTAGTATCGCCCTAAGACATCCAGACCCAGGCACCAAGTGTCTGGGTCCAACTCCCAAACCGCGGTTGAAGTTTTATCCTGTCCAGGTTCTGAGTCTCATTGATAGCTTGTTCTCACGCCTTCCCAAGAACGGTTTCCACACCGTGAATTCCCGCAAAGGGCCAACACTCGGCCCTCACCCCTCGAACAATTCCCAAACAGCAAGCGTTTTTACCTCCGTCAACCGAGAGGTATCCGGAAAGGTATCCGGATAGTGACGATCTTAGTGGTACGACCCGACATTGCCTATACCCACCCACATTGAGGATAGCGATTCACACCCAACTTGATGTAGCATCACTCTATTCTTTCTTCGAATCGGAAAACTTCCTAACAACAGAGCTGGAATCAATATTTCCGTCTAAGCCTGGCGGTTCTCAGCCCTCTAATCTCAACCCACAACCCTACCACTCTTCGCCCGCGCAAGTTCATGAGACCCTTCCCTCCGTCGCTCTCGCCAGCATTGGCGTCGACCCTCCTGAGTGCGGTAGACTCCATCAAGTGGAACTGATCGTGACTAATTCCTAATATAGTGTTGAATTCCTCGTTACTATGTTGAGCCCTGCTTCAACCAATGGAACACCGGTCGAGCATCGTCGTGAAAAAAGGATCGTGCTTGAAATCGAAATTCGTCCTCGCTCTATAGGGATGGAACTCCCTTGGACCTGCATCCAAATTTCTCCCACTAAGTCAGTCCAACGCTCTACCGTCCTTGGGAACAAGGAAGCCCTCAACTTCAAGTTGGAGGTCCACGGCGCGACAAGTGGGAGGATTCGCGACGCCTTGTGCAAGCGTTGCATTGAGAAAGAGTCCCGTAATTCATTAATATTACCAACATTAGTAGATTTTACTTCAAAAACTAACGTCGTCGAGTTGAAAGGCGGCAGGACGGAGGTGGCCTTCCGGTTCCTGTGTCTCTCTACACATCATGGGCTTGCAAACTCTGAATACAGGTCACTATTCGTTTACCTTGTCCAAGGAGATGACGCTTATGTTATGGCTTGAGCAGCGTAACTGCGATCATTTCGAGCGGTGATCAAATCGTTGCTCGGCAAACACTCGAAACGCACCTTCGTATTACCTCCCGTGGAGCAAAAATGAAGAATGTAAATGCAACTAGGATACCTTCCAATTTGGATTTTGCAAGATCCCCAGAAGACGTGATAGTTCAAGGTGTGCTGTGCTTACCATTCCACACCTTTCGACTGCTAATTCGCACAATGCGTAGGTCCTGTGGAATTGATCCTGGAGCGTGGTACCACTGGCAACTCCGTGCCTTCGACGAGTGTACCAGAGTCTACAAACTCAGCTTTCGATCCACCCCCTGACTCTCTCAGAGCCCTCCACAATGCTCTCCGAATCAACAACCTGACAGTTGTCCAGCCAGCGGTATCGCATTTAGCTTCGAGCACTACTGCGGTTGATGGGGGGGACTGTGTCATCTCTCTACTCAGTCCTTCTTGTGGAACAACCAGCGGAGGCGAGCAAATTGTGCTCGTCGTTGTCAACCTTCCTCCGTCGGTCATATTCTTTGCTAGATTCGGCGACAATGTCGTTTCGACGGTGAGATGTGAATGCTCAAAACGCTCGAGGCCGGCCTGATCGTTCTTTAGTCCTACCACGCACCTGGTATTCTCATCTGTAACCTACCTCCAGCCACTCAACCCGGAATAGTCGAGGTGTCCCTATCTCGAACCCCCTCTCTTGGTGCACCCACCTACGCGACATCGCTGGTCAAGTTTACATACGAATCCGATGTCAACAGGGCGTTCGTCGTCACTTATTAAAGCCACGCAAGTGCACTGACCATGTATTAGTGCCACCCACATTCTTAAAATTCGCGACGAGGCGCTTCGTTCGGAAGCTATGCCTTTCATTCAGCGAGTATTCCAGTCACATGCGGACAGTGGCCCAGCTAGCTCTACGTCGCAAGCAAGTTCCAGTAATACAGGTGTAGGATAGGTACGATCGTCTTCGCATGACAACCCCATGAATGCCCACATTTTCAGTTCCTTGATTGTTCCAATCTATGAAGGTTTTGATTGTCCCTGCGCCTTGGCCACTTCATTCAAGCTAAGTTCCTCCATCTAAAATAACCGGAAGGTTGGTCGGAATTGGTGGGAAAGGCGAAACAGTCCTAGATTTCGAGCAACATACGAAAGCCTCAGACGGTTGTGCCCGCCCCTTTGTATCAGTCACTGTAGATGATGAGTGCAATATCTATCCGACGCAATTCCCAAGCCCAGCACGAGGCAAGCCCCGTGGAGAGAATCCTTCTATCGATGTGCTCTTTTGCTGCTTCATATGTACCTCTTGTGCGTGACATCGGCTCAGTGTGTCCTCTCTGCTAGCTATATATGCGCCAGAGTACCTAATTTTGTACAACCTAAATGTATGTCCTGGTCTCGAGCATGTTACTTGTCGTCTTGATGCTAGCTCATCTTGCACATCGTTCCGATTTTTGTCAACTCTTACATGACTTGTCTCGTTCAAATGCAGCTTATACAGCATTATATCCTTCATCGCACGATATTCTATTTTCGGATTCGCTGTAGTGGCCCGAAAGCAGTTGGGAGTGCAGTGATTGAGATTAGATCGTGTCCCAGCTGTCCCCCATGACGTCACCAGATTATCATGCGGAGAATCAAATAAATATACATTGGATATATTAAAGCACTGCATGCCAATCAAATGAACCACATTCATACAAGAATTACCTGGCGTTCCTATGCAGAGTGACATGGTACGTACCAATACATTTGGTGCAGTGTTCCCTCCTGGCCGGCAGTGGTTCCACCGTCCTCCAAGTTGTTTCTTGGGTCTAACTTGGTGAGTAGGTCATAATCGTCCTCAGGTTCCACCTTCTGGGTGCAGTGACGCTTCACAGCTGTGGGTCAGTGGAGTGAAGTGCGCATGCTGCCCTTCTCCTTGATAAGGCGCACTCTTCCGAGGTGGTTTGTGATGCAAATAATTAAATCCTTTGGAGTCCCTGAGAACATTAAGTACCACGATGATTTCCTAATCGACCTTGGATGGTCGCTGAGAACTCTGGGGTGTATGGACGTACTCCACATGCACGAGCCAGTTCTGATTAGCAATGCGGCAACACCTTTTTGTGACTAGATCGAAACGACAAAAGACTTGGGCACGGTGATTGTGCACAAAGTAGCGAGATCCAGGAGGCAGTATTAATGCGGTCGAGGGCGCAAGATGAGAAGAGTGAGAAGACAGCTGTGCACGAGCACCCTACGTTGGCGGGGTATTCTCTCAGCCCGATTGGTCTGGATTTGATATTCTCCTCTCAAAGATTGTGAAATCTCGTTCATATGTACATAACATTTCTGTTCCTACCTGAAGTGAAGGACCTTGGGGCGGTCTTTCGACCGTGGTCTCATTTTTCGACACTTTGAAGTGTCCATGGAAGCGTGGGGGGTGGCCACAAGTATCAGGGAGAGATGCCAAATATTTTATAATGCATGTACGTGGAGGATATGGAGTCATTACCTTGCCGAGCTTGTGCATTGTGGGCGGAGTATTCAAGCTTCAATCATATAACTATAATAATTTGAAAGAAATGGATATACTCTATGATTGTCTATATTCTACTGCATGTCCTGAGAATTCGCGGTCCAAATTCAACACAATAACAAGGAGCCTTTATTGGTCATGTGCATGAAAATCATGTGTGCATTGACCACATTTTCGTATAAGCATGGTTACAATAACCTGAAAGTATTTTACTATGGATTAGCCAGCGGTATCAGAAAAGTCTGATGTATTGCTGGAGTGGTGCCGATACGCGCACCGACCACATTCCTGTGTGTGTGTGGTTAAACTGACGTATACATATTTTACTCTGAATTTTAAGTGCTATAATCTGCGGGGCGGGCGGTGGCATTAGCGTCGGGAATATTTGACATATTGCCCGAGGAGCATTTGCCGGCCGGTGGTGGCGGGTTGGTGGAGGGCGGGCGGCAGCTGCGTTGGGAATGCGGGAATGGCCCCAACGCGGCATTTACAGTGTAGTACTTATTAGTGCAATTTCCATGGAAATTCAATTCAATCGAATCCTACGTGTTCATGTCCCGTGGACTCCAATTCAGTCTAAACCGAAACCATGATAAGTCGGGGGTCATGCGGCATACAGTATATGATCGATTGCTTGCTCCCTTCGTCCTTGTCCCCCGTCCCGCCGTCGCCCCGACCTACCGCTATGTCTGATTTTGGGTTAACATTTTCCGACATGTTAGGGATGGGACAAGACCCTAACTGTACGTCAATAGCTCCTGCTAAGGTACGGGACAGCCAAGAGGCGCAGGCACAGCCACCAACTTCGATGGGTGGCCAAATCCTCCCCGAGCCCATGCCATGTAGTTAGAAAAAATGCTGAGAAGTATGTAGACCTTTAAAATAAATAGTTCCCTGCACTTCAAATTGCGCGCGCGCCCCTATCTGAGCCAAATAATGGAAATTTTTGGGTGCTGGCCCAAAGCATTTTTTTTAGGCGAGAACGGCCCTCTGGGAAGTTTTCCATTTTTTCCGGGCACAGCGGTTGAAACATCGTCACGTGATCTTGCTTTGTACTGTCTTGCTTTGTACAAATCTTGCTTTGTATTCACATCTGCTCCGTGAATGACGAAAACCCACACATAATAAATTGAACTAAAATTATGGGACGCCACAAGAAGTCAACAAAGTCACGAAGAGCTAATCTTTCAAAGACTCCGACCCACAAGTATCATGGAGTGGTGCACGATCGGGCACCTACAGAAGCGAAAAACAGCAAAGAATTCTTGGAAGCTATTGAAGAAAATACAACCTGGATCGATGATCAAGATGGATGGGATGGGAGCGATACAGAAGAGGTCCGGTCCACCTGCAGTTCCTCATCGGCGATCGTTTGCCTAGATCGAGGGGATGAGGATGATGCTCATCTACGGGAATCAACTCATTTCAACATGGTTCTCTTCAGAGGACTTGAAAATTGGCAGAAATCAGTCACCAAAAATTTAGCCTTGAACAAACGGCCCCGCCACTACTCACGTCGCTCACGCACTACTATCTGGAGAGGCAAATTAGCAGCAAAGAAGAATGGACAAACCATAGAAGACCTATGGAAGCCCATCGTAAGCCCTAAAAATTGAGGATGATTCAGGCAGAGCTGACAGCTAGTTCATAGGCCAAAAAGCGGGCCCTGGTCAATGGAGAAACTGAATGCACTGTCTTAGACAGTGATTCTGACATTGAGGAGATCGCTCCTCCTTCCATTTCAAACAAACCCGGACCACACACTAAGGATGCCACAGTTGCCAGTCCTGAATCTCTTCGATTAATTGAAGATACTATAGAACACTATCATACACTCTCATCAGCCCCAGCAATTCCCACAAGTTCTCTGACTGAGCCACACCTCCCAGACCTCCCAGCCCAGAATCGAGCCACCCTGTCTGTTACTCCATACCAGCAAATCGTTACCATTCACCCCTCTAATGTCCCACACCTCTTGTTGCATGAACCCCCCTCCGAAGCCTCATCCATCTCATCCCCTATACCCATGACACCTTTGCTGGCTGTACCTGGTATTGCTGGTATCGGAGATGAAGAGATAGTGATGCAGTCCAGTTGGGACTTCAAAAAGGATCGGGCCCGAGCTGCTGAGGTGGCCAAGGCATTGAATGTGATCGTGAAGGCACGGCATCGGAAGCAGCAAACGACGAACCTATGGGTGCAGAATCGAGTAAATGGAATGCTTGCCTTATGCCAACTATTCGCTTCCTCAAATTCAAGGCTCTCCTGGACTCGAGCCTCGGAACTTGCTGCAGAAGCGGTGGGCCATGGGTGCCCAACATATGCACGCAAGCTCAGACATTGGACTGTCGAATTCGAAAGACTTGGGATGGATTACAGCTCCCTGCCCCTCACACGACATGGGCGATTCAACACTCAACGCCTCTTGGATGAGGATCTGTCAACAAAAATCCACGAATTTCTATTGCAACTACGCAGGGACCAACCGTACTTCAATGCCGATGATATAGTTAATTTTATTTCGACTCCAGCAATGCAATCGGCAATGGGCACGAAGGCAACCACGATTTGCAAGAAGACAGCACAGCGTTGGCTAAAGCAAATGGGTTGGCGATATGGGAAGATGTCAAATGGGATGTACCTCGACGGCCATGAGCGTGAAGATGTTGTTGAATATCGTACATGGTTCCTGGCAGAATACAAGAAACTGGAGGGACGGATGAGGAGATATGATAGAGATGGGAATATAGATAAGCTGCCAGAGTTGCAAGAGGGCGAGCGAGCAATACGAGAGGTCACTCACGATGAATCAACTTTCTATGCGAATGATCGACGAAAACAGGGCTACTGGCATTCCGATGAAGTGAAGAAACCAGTGCGAAAGGATGATGGGGTCTCTATAATGGTCGCTGATTTCCTAACACCTGAAATCGGGAGGCTGAAGGATGAAATCAGGTGTGTGCAGCCAAATTACTCAAGCGTGGCTGATAGCCCTCTCTGTTCAGTGAAGCCCGAGTGTTCTTCAAGGCAGGAAAGAGTCGTGATGGGTATTGGACGAGCGAGGATGTCCTCTCTCAAGCACAGATGGCAATCAAGATCTTTGAGCGCAATTGGCCTGAAGAACAAGGCCTATTCCTCTATGACAATGCGACGATACACAAAAAACGAGCACCAAGTGCACTTTCCGCGACAAAAATGCCCAAAGGAATACAGAAATGGGAGCCCAGTCCAGGCATACGGATGCGCGACGGGAGGCTTCCTGATGGCACACCCCAGTCCCTGTATTACCCTGACGACCATCCAATCTCCCCTGGCCTCTTCAAAGGGATGCAACAGATCCTACACAAGCGTGGCCTATTCCCCACCAATCGAAACTTGAAGGCTCAATGCGGGACTTCACTCTCAAAGTGTCCACCAGGACATACCATGTGCTGCTGCCGCCGAATCCTCTATAATCAAGCCGATTTCACAGAACAAAAGTCACTTCTTCAGGAACTCTACGAAAATGCTGGGCACCTTTGCCTGTACTATCCAAAATTTCACTGTGAGCTCAACTTCATTGAGCAATACTGGGGTAATGCAAAGCATCGATATCGGGAGACAGCTCTCACGACTAATGAAAAAGAAATGATGGAGAATGTGCGTGAGTGCCTGGACTCTGTGCCAGTGGAATCCATTCGGAGTTACTCGATCCGATCTCACAGATTTATGGATGGCTACTGTGCTGGATTGGACGGGCCACAGGCTGCTTGGGCCTGCAAGAAGTACCATGGCCACCGTACATTGCCACCAGAGGCTCTTTGGGAGGCCAGAGCACACGCTTGAATAGGGTATTAATTAATAAAATTTTTGACATACGAAACTAGCTACGGATACGAAAAAAAAAAAAATCGGACACGGGACTTTGAACCATTGAGGCTGGGTTTTTTGACAGGTTGACAGGGTGGCTGTACCTGCGCCTCTTGGCTGTCCCGTACCTTACGTTTAGCACCTGTGCTTATACCCGCTGCTTTCAGCACTTGACGAAAACCAACAACCAGTGGAGGCTGGAGCGTTCATTGGTGCCAACCACGATGCAGCCTTCCAAGCACAATCCGACAACGCTCAATACTCATCCTACCCGTCGTTGAATTTCGGCTCAAATCAATACCACTATGGATCAAGTGGTGTCATTCCCCATGGGGCGGTACTTGGTGGGCCGGTACTTGGTGGGCCGGTGCTTGGTGGGCCCAGTAATGCCAGCGGTGCTCAGTCAGTCTTATATAACAAGAATGAGGTTTTAAATTAATACAACTCTAGGGCCCATGTTGTCATTCCCCATGGGCCGGTACTTGGTGGGCCGGTGCTTGGTGGGCCTAGTAATGCCAGCGGTGCTCAGTCAGTCTTATATAACAAGACTGAGGTTTAAATTAATACAACTCTAGGGCCCATGTTGTCATTCCCCATGGGCCGGTGCTTGGTGGGCCCAGTAATGCCAGCGGTGCTCGGTCAGTCTTATATAACAAGACTGAGGTTTTAAACTAATACAACTCTAGGGCCCGTGTTGTCATTAGAACGGGTTTTCCAGTGGCCATTGATGAGAGGCCCATCGAGCATCGTCGAGAAGTCAAACTCAAGTTCGAGATTTTTGTCTCTGCGCAATCTTCTGGCGTATATTCACCGGAATACTGTATTAGAGTACCCAAGACCAACTCTGTCAAGAAGTCTGGGTCTCGCCGTAAGCGAACTGTCCTCGATTTGGAGCTGGAAGTCCAGGGTGCCACCACAGGCAACCCGTTGATGTTTGCGTGTCACAAATGCTCCATCAGGGAATCTCCTTCGTCAGTTCAACCTCTCTCGATGATCGACTTTGTTTCCAAGGAGCACTTGATCAATGTGAACAAAGGGAAGGCTGACATCGCCTTTCGCTTTCTTTGCCTCCCTGGACACCACGGGACTATGGACGAGGAATACATGTGTGCCACTACTACCAATCCTAAGTCCATTACTTACGCACCTATAGATTAAGCGCCAGGATATTGGAGCGCGACCAAGTTTTAGAGCAATATACTTTCTCTAATTGGTTTAGGGTCGTCTCTAAATTGCAAAGAAGGAGGAGTGTACCACTAGCTACTACACCGCAAGACATCGAGACGCCCCCGGTCATGAATTCGGCAGGCCAAGGTACGCTTCTAATGCGGTTTTATGCTACACCTAGGAGCTTACTTTGAACATCAGGGGGTATCTCTAACGCGCGCACGTTTGGTGGTAGCTCCTCCGGGACTTCCGCGGGAGAACATCAGCGCTCAGTACGAGTGCAGTCTACGCCCTCACCGGCACAAAACCCCGCTCTTGATGTATCTGCGTCGGTCCCCCCAACGAACGAGGAGTCCGCGCTGGCGGGCCAACAAGGCGCATTGCCAACATCTGCTACTCCCGCTAACGAGCATGTAGCTGAAGAACCTCCGGTACTGTTCCACGTTAATCCGGGGCAAGGTCCAACGAGTGGAGGTATTGAAATCGTTCTCATCGTCGGCAATCTATCACCAACGATGAAACTGTTTGCACGTTTTGGCAGCAATATCGCCGCTACGGTATGCAGATTGATACTCCTAGAGCTGGTGAACAGAGTCATTGTGCTGATGTCTCGCTCTTAGGCCTTTTTCAAACCAGGGGTACTCCGCTGTAATCTCCCTCCCGCAGCCCATCCCGGAGTGGTCAACGTCACACTCTGTCAAGCACCATCCACAGATGCTGAGCCCTATGGGAGGTCTTTGGCTTCCTTCGAGTACGAGGCTGACATTAAAAAAGCGTTTGTCGTTCATTTGTTAAAAAAATACCTGTCACTGATTTAGGTTTCAAGCGTTTCCCTCCTCATCAAGGCACTCAACGGCAAGGTCCTATCAGAATTCACGCCGTTGATTCCGAGGTTGCTCCAAGGGGATGCTGGATCGCCTGGATTAGAAATCGAGCCGGGCCCGTTAGATTCAAATGTGTCACTCCACTCATCGCTTCCCGAGTCGGCCTTCCTTGACATACTCTCTGCTCTCGAGCCTCTTCCTGAATTTCCCCGGTTGCTCGCAACAACGA
>Ga0307515_10008952_pt1 | contig 19446 bp, 20 predicted proteins | sample 17_EM_MG_FD_194513 | JGI IMG/M metagenome (GOLD analysis project Ga0307515, IMG submission 194513) | Populus trichocarpa ectomycorrhiza microbial communities from riparian zone in the Pacific Northwest, United States - 17_EM | ecosystem: Host-associated > Plants > Roots > Unclassified | place...
GGTTGTAACCGTGGGAAACGGAAAACGGAACAGACTTCCGCTTCGCGCCCTCTGACGTCCAACTTCCCGACCAATCCTTTGCACATGGCTGACCTCGACGATGAGAGGGTCGAAGCCCCCCCTCTTCGGCCCCCACTGGCCAATACTTCATCGCCTTCAGACAAGGAGCCGGATGACTTGGAGAAGATCCGGAAATGGCAGGAAGAGCGGATTGCCAGGAAACTTCGGGGAGAATACGAGTCTTCCGTTATACACTTGACCGAGCTTGTACGCGTTTTCTCGTATCACGGACGGTTGTTGCGGAATTTTAACTTGTTCTCGTGTTTTCAGATCCAGAATAGCTCATCCACTCCTTTACGCATTGCGTCAGTGCGCATTGAAGGCGCAGACCATACCAGGGGGTCCTTCCTCGGTTCGATTGTCAGACACCACATGGGGGACCCCTATTCCTACGATGAATCTACTTTACAAGCCGTACTACTCACAGCTCGCAACATCGGACATACCCTACAGGAGACCGACCTGTTTCATTATGCGAACGTAACTGTTGAACCTACTCGGGACGTGACCGCACCTGTGCATGATGTAGACCTTGTCTTTCAGACCAAAGAGAAGGGCCGTTTACAGCTTAAGACCTCGACGGAGTTTGGGAACCAAGAAGGCAGCGCGGTATGTGGGATTTCCTACGATTGTATTGGATTGTCATATTTAAGTTCCTCCCAGAGCGTAGTGGGCCGCCTGCGCAATGTCTTTGGAGGTGCCGAGGTGTTAGAAGGCCAACTGTCTTTTGGCACACAAACCAAAAGGTCTTTCCATGCTGCGTTGACAGCTCCCCTCAATCCCACACTTTCAACACACGGTGCACTATCGATTTTCGGAATGGAACGTGACAACTCTGCTTTTGCTAGTTCGTCGGAGGTTTTGAGAGGGTTGAGAGCGACTATCAGGGTGAGCTAGGTTAGAGCCATCCTCCACACTCATTCATACCTATTCACACCTCGTTCGTTGCACAGACGGAAAACAATGGGTTACACGAGCTTGGTTACGAGGCGGTTTTACGCCACATTGGAAATCTTACATCTACTGCTTCTATGAGGTAGATCCCTCCGTTCTTATGATTGTGATCGATGTTGACGAAAATACCAAGCATCCGGCAAGCAGCTGGTACTTCCATCAAATCTTCAATATTCCACAATTGGACGAGAGATACTCGTGACGACCCGATCATGGCGACCAAGGGAGAATACCTGAAACTGTCCCACGAGTTTGCTGGAATCGGTGGTGACGCTTCTTTTTATAAGGCTCAATCGGACACCGTGATCTCGCGGAGGATTGCCTCTAACGCCGTACGTTACTCGTTTCACCTCTCTTTTTGTGGAGAGGTCCTCATCTCCATCCTCCCAGTGTTTGTCTTTTTCGACTCGGGCCGGAGTCCTGTGGAGTTTGCTCCGTCCCACCTACTTCTCTGATCGGTTCCAGCTGGGCGGATCCACGAGCGTACGCATGTTCCGAAATAATAGCATGGGACCTCGGGATGGGGGTGAGACTCGCTCTGCATTCCCCAACGTCTCATTTCGGAACTCATTCGACAATGTAGTAAATTCCCTGGGTGGAGAATTGTACTGGGCCGCTGGTCTGAGCTTGATCTCAGACTTCCCAAAGAAGCCGCACTGGCCGGTCAAGACCCATTTGTTCCTTAATGCTGGGCGGCTAGACAACATAGACAAAGGTGAGCCCATTTATGCCACACTTACCCCGTCATTGTCACCCGTCATACCAATCGTCTGCCACGTCAGCTAAATCGCTTGCATCAAACGTACGAGAGTCCGTCTCCCGGCCATCAATATCCGCCGGACTGGGAATAGTCTATCGATTTGATCCATTGAGGGTGGAGGTGAATTTTGGCGTGCCTTTGGTTGCTAGTAAGAGTGATGGGCACCGGAGGGGGTTCGAGGTGGGGATCGGGGTCAACTTCCTTTAGAACAAAAGGAGATGGGCGCTTGTAGATCCTAGCGAAAGGTTTGATCAGACTGCGCCTCTCGTCTTCGCTCTCTTCGCGCCTTTGTTCGCTCGTGTTCCTATGGGAGGTCCTATTGTTCGCGCGGTGACTGGCATAGCCGCCATGCCGGCGTTTTGAATTGGTTATGTTCGGCACGTCTATTAGGCCATGACTGGATCAGGTCATTTCTTTGTGCGAGCATGGTCAACGGCTCTACATCAGCCATGGCCACCCGTGCAGAATTTCGCTCCAAGCGGATTCCAGGTATATAAGGAGCCTCTGGTGCTCAGCAATGTCGACAACCCGCCACCCCCTCATAACCTCCCTCCTCTCTCACGACCTCATCACGATGTGTTACCACCAACCAATGTTCTTCGAGTGCCCCACATGCCACAACGTATTCAGCCGCGGAGGGGAGGATAGAGAATGCAGAGATTATATCAAAACACGAGATAGGGAGATGGCAAGGATGCAGAAGTGGCGAGAGGGTAGTCGGGAACGAGCTCCTCCGACTCCGTTCATTTTCGGATGGTGCACACAGAACGGAAACACCACGGAGAGCCCGATCACCGTTGTATCCGAGAAGGCATGCGAAACCTGTATAGATGCAGGGTGGAGCGGAGGAAGTAATTACCCGTCGCCCTCAGATAGCGAGGCGAGCATGGGCTTCAGGCACGATAGGTACCTATCGCCTGGAATGCAAGCCCCGCTCACCCCGTTGACCTCGATCGAGGACGACCTTGATAGAGATAAGATGGAACTCGACTTTCCGATGCTGGACGCACCTAGTAAGTAACCTCCTCTCGGAATGCACATCAGGTATCTGACCTTTTCTTGTATAGCCGATTCTAAGGGGCGACCAATCCGGCAATCCGAAAGGATTAGAGCGAAAGGAGAGAGGAAGGCAGGAGCAGCGGCTCAAACCCGAACAAGTGAAGAGACAAGAGGCAGGCCCCCGACGTCGACCCGAAGGAGGTAGTGATATCCGGTCATGACCATACCCCCCCAGCCCGCATTTTCCCTCGCACATACTTCACCACACGCTATTCGAATTGTATACGTGCTTAATACGTTGTATCCACTTGTAGAACGAGCGATTTTCCCGCGAGATGATCGTGGTTTACTAGTACTTGGTAATGACAGGAGTTTTTTTTTGGACCGTGAAACCCTCAGCCGGCCGCCGGTGTGGAAGCGATCGGCGCGCGAGCTCGAGTTTTTGACCATGACCTTGGGTGTCTAGAGTTCTTCGTCGACCGTGCCTCGCGTCCTGTGTATCCCAGGACGACGTACCACGCAGCCCTACCGTTTATTTTGGCGTTGTTGGTCCATTCTGTCGAATGAAACAACTGGGTTATCACCATGATGCTGCTTCATGCCGCAGCAGCTGGGGGCGGACTCGGCGAATGGGCTCCGCGCAAGCGTATTCCTCGACTCTCCATGCGCTACTCTGGGCGGAGATGACTGCGGGTGGCTAAACCACGGACTCTCGGTCTCTGGATAGGGGTCATGGCCGACGCCGGGACCTGCTTCCAGGAGGACATCACAGGCCGAGGACATACACACGGAGCAGCCCACCACGGAAGACCTTTTGTGTGCATCGGTTTCTCGCCGTGTTGGTGGCCATACTGACATGTAGTCTTTGCAGCAGCGGCGCGAGGCCGATCCCTATCAGGATGGGCGAGTGGAAACAATCTTACCCTGCGCTCGCCATTATGTTCGCAGGCGCTCCGCGCCGGCAAACTCTCGAGATCTGGCCCTTCGCGATGCTGGAGGCATTGTTACTTTTAGCGCGCTCCTCTTAGTATCTTCTACGTCTATGCTACGGGGCCGCAAACCGGCCTCCGTCAATCTGGAACAGGTATGACTTGGGAGTTGAGTACTGTTGTCTCACGCTGCATACCATGCGTCGAGTCTGGGTGCTTCCCTGCACTCAATGGTGTCCGCTCTTATCATGGGGCCATCCTATTGAAGTCTCTTCCTGGGAACACTAGCCTTCGTCAGCATCGAAAGCGAGACGGGTCCCCATCGATCCGCGCTGCTTGCGCTCATTATGACCACGGCAGCCTCCTGTTGTGGCAACTAACGATACGCGAGAAAGAAGGCGAACTTAGGGGAGGAAAGGACGGTGACTCCGGAATGGGTTCACCTCCGCGAGAGTCCCCTCCAACGCAACTGGTACGTCCTTCCTCCCGTAATTCACCCTATTGTGACTAAGAACCCATTTATGCCTATACTGGGCTCAATTAGCGATTGCGTTCCTATTGTCCTACGCTTCGGCCTGCCCTGCACTGCGAGTAATCTAGGTGGTCTGTATTCACATCAAACGACATGGGGTAGTCATCTATCAGCTGGAAAACGCGCCGAGGCGAAGCCAGACTGAGCCTGTTCATTGTTGATCACCCCTTGGTATTCATTGTCAAAGTTGTTGATGGACGTCGGTCCGATCCTAGGGAGTAGCCTACGGCTACCTAACTTCGTTCCGTAGGAGTTCCTTACGACATCAATGGTCCTGGCCTTTCGCTCTGGAGGCAACCTCAACCATATATGGGTCTGACGGTAAGTACTGCTCTAGTGAGACACGCATCCATCATTTCCCAGCTGATAACCCCTTTCTCTTGCCGAGTTTATCTTCAATTGGTCCTTACCCCCGCGCGTCGGTCACGTGAGCGGGAGATTCCCGAGATTCTTATATACCCTCGATTTAAGATTCGATGCGAAAATTGCCCTTGTCCACCGATCACCAGCTGATCTACATTCAATTTGATTAGGTTTCTATTGACATACCGGTGCGCCTACCCGATGGGCAAGTCGTAGGAGCGAAGAGTATGCGTCTTGGGATCTACGTCCAAAACGGATGGAGAACAAGGGAGACCACCCTCGGGGCTTGGACCTTCCCAACATCACAACCAACTATACGTCAAGTAATCCAGAGTTTCGTGCATAACCTCAGGATCCCGACTGGTTGGCAGTGGATTACCCTCTTCACGTTATCCCGCCACAATCATGTGTAGACAACAATGCATGGGTTGGAGCAAACGTGTCCCGTTCACAAAGGATCGCAGGTCTGCCTTGCACACGTTTGACCCTGTATCAACAGATGGGAATTGAATGTTGACTCCCCGTGACGGGCCCACTGGCGCCGCCTGGTATCTCAACTTCACAGTTTAGGAACCTCGTGTTCCCGTGTTTCTGTTTGGGAAGCCCCCTCCATTCACACCTTGGGCCGATGATACAATTCTCGACCTGGGACAACTTAGCTCCGGCGTTCCCACGGTTCGCTCTATAGTTATGCCTTTGTACCGTCGGCCCTCCGATAAGGGCCGGTCAACTATGTGCTGCTATTCTGTGGGTTCTTGCATGGGTGTACCCTGAGGCCGTATTGTGGACACGAGCGAAATAGTATGTAACCTCAACGATGCTCCCCGTGATTCCCTCCTGGCAATGCTCTTCCCAGTGCACCTTACATGCTCTAATACTCCCTTCTTTAATACCTTCTGACTCAACTATTCAAGATGCCGAGCGAGTAGGTTTCCTTTGGCTTTTCGTAGGTTACTGGATTTTGACCTACTTATTCCTGGCTTCAGCACATCATCACCGCTTCCATCATTCTTCCATGGCTACGCCTCCGCAAGGTCAACGTCCACGCTGTCGCACTCTCCAGGCACGCTGCCAGATTGTACTTGAACTATATGCCATTTACCTGACTATCACGGTATTGACATGATTGGATTATAGTCCACCCTGACGCCGGTATTGCCATCCGTGCCACTCACTCCCCTCTCAAGAAATGGCACGCCTTCGCAACAACCCCCGAGCCAGCCAGGAACGAATTCCCTCTCATCGTCTCTCGCGTTGGTGACTGGACTGCCAAGAATCATTGACTGCCCCCAGCCGAGCTGTGGGCCCGTGGTCTCCCAGCGGTGTTTTGGGGGTTGCTTCCATGTTCTACAGGATAATCCCCGTCGCCACCGGTTCCGGTATTGATTCCTACGCTGACGCCGTCTTCGAGGGGCACATCCCCGTTCGCCTGCTCTGGACCTCACCCAATGTTGGGGAGGATTTCAGTGATGTGTTCCTCGACCAGATTCTTCGTTGTGTCCCTGATGTTGTCCTCTACGACACCCGCAAGCACGGTAATCCCGGCCTGGTCAAGTTTTTTCTCAAGATGGTCAAGGAGTTCAATGCAGAGGTGGTCGGTGTCATTCTCCTACGGTTTTATAGGTATCAACCTGATATCGGTGCCGCAGTGACGGTCGAACAGCTCTCTCCCGAACCATTTATTTTCCACGAAATGTTCTTCCTCTTCCCCCGCACGAATCGATGATTCGAAACTTCCCCATAGATAGAATAGAAATACCACGCTAATAATAAGTTCCTCAATCCTTTCTATTGTCCTCACGTCCGAATTACTCTTGATTTGGCCTCTGTATTCTTAAACCGAGGAAGTTTATGCAACACAGCCACCCGGAGGAAGGGATTTGTGATCCCCGCTTCCTGTGGTGAGTGGGGTTAGTCCATGAAGCTTGAAGGATCAAGACACGAGTCGCGTCATGAAGGGTGGTGATGGAAATATTACTGGCACACGGGTATACCGCATTGGGGATCCAGAAAACGAAAGCCGGTCGTTTCGGGTGACAGCTGCGTCGGTAGGTAGAAACACGACTGCAAGTCAGCATGACTGTTCGAAGCCACAGATTCTGGAGTCCCCGCCCGAAGCTGATTCAGTACGTGTATTTTCCGGGATCCGGCTAAGGGTGACCGGTGACCGTTCAAGGTCAACCTCGCTGAGCCCACTCTGGCTTACGGATCCGGGCCCGACGGTGGAGGAAAATGGAAAGACGCCGGTGATCGTAAGTTCCTTCTCCCACCTCCCAGCCACCATATAATCCGGCAGCAGCAACCTCTGCTCAGCGACCACTTCCACCGCTTTCATCCTTCATCTCCAAATACAAAGCCATGGGCAAACGCGCACGCTCCGGTTCCAACGCAAACAACACTCAGATCGTCCGTAATAATGCGGGGAACGCGAATCTAAACCAACCCCACGCCGTCGACAACGAATTTCCTATCCCTGCTGCCGCGGGAATGTCTCCAGGTTCACGATATAACCACAACTTGAAAGTTTTACGCCGTCGAGACCCTTCAATTGTATCAATCTTTGACCAGTTCAGCCATGTATGTTTGTACCATCACAATGGAGAAAAATGGGAGAAGAAGGGCTACGAGGGGAGCATGTTCTTGTATGAGAGGTGGGTCTGTTGTCCCTCAGAATTTTCGGCTCTCTTGTGACGTGTCCTGGTACACAGAAACGCATACCCACCGTACGGGTTCTACATCCTCAATCGTATGGGGATGGACGATTACATCCAACGGATGTACCCAGAGGACGACATGAACATACTTGGTGATTATCTTATGTATAAATGCTATCCAGACTACACCGCACTTCGCCTCGGATTCCCCCTTGATCGAGCCACGGATCCGGAACTGGCGACCAACAAACACAAAGGCAAGGCGATCACCGTCGGTCTTTGGATGTTCGCTACGGATTCTAGGGAACCGATGAAAGACGTTCTGATGAGGTTTGATTCCTTTAATACTTGAGAATCGTCACGGTGCTCAAGGTGTCACAGGTTGCACGACTACATCAAACAGGGTGAATCGTACCCCGAACAGTTCAGGTACGGGCCTGATCACCCTCCACCACCAAACCCGCACCTTAGGACCTCCAATGATTCCTCTCCGGAACAGACACCGGAAGGTAACCCGTATCCCCCACACATTTTTTGCCTTATCTCATACTGCTGTAGTCACAAGGGCCAAGGTCTCGATCGCGCATACATCGAAGCAGGATAGCCGCCCACAGTCAACCAGTGGTATGTCCGAAATCGACAAGCTATTTTCAAAGCTCGCCCCGGAACCACGGCAACTGCCAGCCCCGATCTCTGCGGGGGGCGAACAGCAAGGGATCACACTCGATGGTCTGTTTGCCGCAGCATTGTCTGACCAGAGTCCCACAAACAACACATCTACACCCGCCAACAAACCACAATCCCAACCGGGATCAAACCCAAACACTACCAGCAGAAGTCTGGCGCTTCTGGATTCCATATTCGCATCTGCAACCCCACACTACCCCAATGGTTCCAATGACACTGGTCCTGTACAAACATCCGCCCCCGCTCTACAAATAATCTCTCCCCAACCGACACCCTCCGCTGTACCCCAGGTGCTCAACCAGAACGTAATATCGACTCTCTTGGGTTTGTCGCCAAGCCCAGGTGGAAGTGTCTCGTCGTCTTCTACCAATATCACCACCTACCGCTACGAAGGTGACAACGAATCGAACAGCGAAGGCGGATCTGAAGAGATCGAGTACCCTACCTCTAACCTCAATTCGATCCTCGCCGAGGCAACGCGGAATGCGATAACTTCTTCCAAGGGCAAACAATCTTCGGTTCCTTCGTTCTCATTTCCGTCCTGCTCGGATGATGTTCAGACAACACCAAGAATTCAAGGGGATGTCACCCCCAGGCCGGCCCTCAAAGGAATGCCCACCTCCTCCCCTTCACAGCAACCCAAGGTTGACAAGACAAAATCTGCGACTGGTGCTTCGCGCAAGCTTGTGCCTTTCGAGCCTGACTCAGATCTATGGCCATATCCCCGTCAACCACTAGATGACAGAGCGTTGGACGACGACGACGTCGTTGAGTTAGATTTCAAAGACATAAGCGCGTTGAGTGATATCAATGCCTTCCTCTCCAAACCGAAGACCAACGCGAACGCGACGAACGGAGCCGGTGCCAACGGGAAGAAAAAGAAGAAAGAGAAGAACAAGGAGGAGAGAGAACAGATCGAGAAGAGCTGGGATGACCCTGTCAAGATGGGTTTCGCTGTTGGTCCAAACATCCCCAAAGAGCCTCCTGCTAAACCCATCCAACCTCAGCCAACTGCAGTCCCCGGCGTCAAAGGGAAAAACAAGGCCGCTATCCAACCTCAAGTAAACGGGAAGGCCAACGGCCAACCCACTGCATCCTCTTCCAAGGACAATGACGGTTTGGACCGTGATGCGGTCACCGAGTCTTTGATCTCCACCGTTGCGAAGTCCCCCCTCCCCAACCAGAAAGACATCAAACAGATGGATCGGAACACCTTCATTAGGGAGGTTCTAACCCTGATTCACGTGAGTAACTTCGACCCTGCAATACGAAGCAGCTAACAACCCCCCCTCAGACTGATAAGTCGTTTGTCGATAATTTGTACACCGACTATTTGGCTCGTTCTTAAGTCCGAGACCCTCCCGGCATTCCCGGCTTCCACTCTTTTTTCGTCATTTGTGTATACATCACGATCTTCATGTCGCAGCTTCTCGTATTGCTTTGTTCCTTTTGTGTTCTCCAACTCTATCCTATGTACCAGTCGCGCACGATGTGTTGCTTGCGTTCTAAATAGGAGGCCAAAACCCCCGAATGCCAGAATTACCAGGAACAGCGGGGTAACGATTATATGGATTAGTTATGAATTTATAATTATTGGGATGCCTCAGCATGTACTTCCGGGGTTACCGTCATCTCAGAGACCGGAGTGGGTGGATACAGGAGTTTGCTCCCGAGTCTTGGAGGTGTACTACGTGTAATGAACTCGGTCGTTGAAGGGAGCTTGTCGCCTGCCTGGCGTAACGCTGGAGAGGCACAGCTCAGATGCAGGTCACATAAGCGTTCTAATAGGTGCTAACCTTCACGGGCCAATTCCTCTCGGACGGGTGTGCCACCAATTTCGAAAATCACCCGGCCAGTGGGAACACTGTAGGCGCAAATTCTCATTCAATATACGAGCCCACGAAAGTCAGGAACATACCGCGTCGCCCAGTACTCAAACGTTCCCTTGCCCTTGCCCATACGCGTTTCATTCCCCTGACAGCCGGTGCTTTCAGTACATTGGAGGGCCTCCCAAACGGAATGAAAGTTACCTTGATGCAAACAGGAATATCTGGGAAGACCCTCAAGTAGATTTTCGATCCCTTGACTTGCTTGATTTTCCGCTTAATGACCTCTTCGGCGGTCTGCAGCTGCTTGGCTGTAAGCCTAACACCATTGCCCTTTATGCGAAGACCCCATTCGCCATAAGCGAGGGTTGTGCCTTTGGTGGAACCTCCGATGGGGATCGGAATGACACCCTTATGTCTTTTGATGTATTTGACCTTCCTCGGAGCAAGTTGGTGTCGGAACCTGGCACCCGGGACAGAGAGCGACTTGCCAGTCGATGACCAGGGCCAGAGAGAAGATGTGGAACGACAGGCAGCGTACGCGGCGCTGGCTTTGGCTCGCGTCGACGAGAAGAAGGAGAGCATCGGTGTCCGGAAACGGTCACGCGTCACGAATATCCAAAGCTCATCCCGCTCCGCCATCGACCGCGACTCCCTAGGTTCCAGTGGTCACAATGAGCGACCGCAAACGAGCGTTTGAGGGGAATGGCAACTCTAATGCATCGAAGAAGTTGAAAAGGTTCGTGTTTCTCTACTGGAATCTTGCTCGCCTCAGCCTCATGTTTGTCGGTCATCTAGTGAATCAACCGTGAGTGCTTCCCCGCAACCCCCAGTTCACCCTCATCCAAAAGGTGATTCTACCTCAAACCCGATTTCTGACTTCACGCTTCTATAACCTTGTTTTTTGACCCTAGACAACTTCGAATGCGCCTAGACTACCAGGAGGGGTGGGTCTTGTTCACCACGACTGGGCTCGCGCACCTGACTAGTTTGCTCCTTTTCCAGGTGTCCGCAGACGCTCTCATCGCCCAGAAGCGGGCTGAGATTGCCGCGAAGTTGGCTGCGATGAGATCTGCAGTTCCGACCCCGACTTTGTCGACACCCGCAACGAAATCGTCAAATTCACCCACGCCTGCACCGCCTGCAGATGATGATCTCGCTAGACGCGTGGCTGAAGCCCAACGTCGTGTTGCCGAATCTCAGAGTCGCCTTGCTATCAAGGAGAATCCGTACATGGTTAGTCTGATGAGGTATTGACTGTCGGTGTTGCTTACATGACTTCACTTGCAGTCATTACCTCAGACCGGGAAAAAGAGCAAGCCTGCCGAGCCCACTCAGCAGGGTGTAGGTTTGAAGATGGCGGCACATCCACTACTTTTGGATACTTCGACCCCCGCCCCACAGTCTAAGAAGGACAGATACAAACCTATGCAACCCAAGTTTGCCTCAATCAAGGTTAGTAGATGACGCATCTGCCCGTGGCTAGAAATCCTAATCGATATCGCAAGGCTAACACCCGAAATGCCCCCACCCCGCCACCGGTGTCCACAATCGTACCTGCGTCTACGGATACTGCCAATCCATATGCGTCTGGGTCTGCAGCGGCCGCGAATGATAAAGGCTTCGAAGGGGCCCCCAGAGAGCGGGCTGGAAGGTCGTTCCGGTTCAATCAGAAGGGGAAATACGTACAGATCGGAAACCAGTTGAGGCAACAACAACAGTTGGAGCAACTGAAACAGCGGATTGCAGAGAGTGCCCGTAAGGCAGGTCTTGACGCAGAGTTTGAGACGTTGGAGAAAAATATCAAGGTATAGTCCGATCACCTCCCCATCCATCACAGTGGTCTCACTCAGTTCCGTGTGCCACCCAGCGCGAGGTCCCGCCTGAAGCCGAATGGTGGGATAGGCCACTGCTTCCTAACGGTACTTACAAAGATCTTGAGAAAGGCATCGAGCATTTGAACCTTCGTGGTGGCTCGGTCATCGACCACCTTGTCCAGCACCCAATCCCGATTCTTCCTCCTGGAGATAAGAACAAAGTCGCACCCAAACCGCTGATGCTGACCAAAAAGGTGAGTTCCGCCTCACCCGTGACAGAGACTCCGGACTGAGGGACTGTTTAGGAAGCCAAGAAACGGAGGAAACAAATGCGTCAAGCTGAGTTGCAGGACAAACGTGATCGGATCAGGATGGGCCTTATTCCTCCAGACGCGCCGAAAGGTATTGCACAGTTATCCTAGTTTGCCCGCTGAGAGAAGGCTAATCCTCTGATAGTTCGGCTGGCCAACCTCATGAAGGTCTTGACCTCCGACGCGGTCCAAGATCCTACGCGGGTCGAGGCGCGTGTCCGCAGGGAGGTCGCCATGCGAAAACATACCCACGAGAAGATGAATACAGAACGCAAGCTTACGGACGAACAGAGGAGAGAGAAGGTTGACAACAAAAAGCTGGAGGCCGAGAAACACGGAGTTTATGGTGCCATCTTCAAGTAAGTGCATTACGTGTGTTCCTTTGAAGTGGTTATCGAGGTTTACATTTCCGTTAGGGTTAAGGTGTTGTCCGACCCCGCCCATCGTTTCAAGGTGCGGAAGAACGCCGAACAGCTGAACTTGACGGGTGTTTGCGTATTCCACCCCTTGTTCAACATGGTTTACGTTGAAGGTGCATCGAAGTTCATCAGGAATTACAAACGCCTTATGTTGCATCGAATCGCTTGGACCGAGCCCGCCAGGGCCCGGGGTGCTGAGGAGGTGGAAATCGACGACGATGACGACGGCGCAGGACCATCAGAGAGAGTGGACAGCTCTACGGTTGTCACTGGGGAAGACGGAGCTCAGCAGGTCGTGTCGTTGGAGAACAACCGATGTGATTTAGTGTGGGAAGGTCAGCTGAGGGAGAGGGCGTTTAACAACTTCAAGCCGAAGACGTGCCCGACCGATGCAGCTGCCAGAGAAATTCTCGGAACAAAGATCGCTGGTTATTGGGACCAGGTGAAGAACTTCAAGCCCGAGGATGAGGAACTGTTTTAACGTGTTGCCCGAGGTCTTGTACATCCTTAAATGCGGTAATATAAGTCTTTGGACAGTTGGTGGACATGACTTGTAGCGACTTTAATTTGCGATCTCAGTTGAGACCATGAACGCATGCCACAGCGAGACGTCCAGCACATCTATGTAGCGCCACCCGACCGCCCAGCAGACCCCATTCAGTTTCCCGTCAGAAAAGCACACAGTTAAGCTGCGCCCCCCCTAACCCACCCCAGAAGCCTTTATGAAGCTCGGGTAGCACTACCCGAGGTGGAGGTTTTGCTGATGAATTCTCACCGCACGTGTGATCGACAGCTGGATCGACCATCAATCCTACCACGGAAATTATTCCCTGACCGCGTCCCACACCCCCATCACTCAGGGATGCTTCGGCGCCGTTCCCTGTATATAACTGCGCGCCGAGCTGACCCCGACGAAGCCTCATTAGCTCCGTCCACCCTGACCCGCATGATGATAAGTACCTTGAGGTAATTGGCGCAGGAGCACCTCCACATCACCCACGATCTAATCCGCCACCTCACGAGATAATGTCCCTCACGACGACTCCAGGAAGAACGAAGCGCGGACCGCGTAATCACCCAGCGCCGTTGGACATGACTTTATTGGGTGTCCCGGGTTCATCTTACCCCCGCGACCTTGTGTCGGCAGCTCATCCATCGGTCAAGGAGTCAGTCGCGGTGCTTGGTCTAAATCATGCTCTTCCGTCCGGTGGTATTCCAAGCTTACCAGTCGTTCCAAGTGGCCCCTCTCTACCTCGCCCACTTCCCAAAATCCCGAACCCAGCGTTCCCGAGATCATCTCCGGAATTGGTTCTGGATATTTCCCCCAATTCATCCCACTACACCACGACAGATGCCTCTACTACTTCACTATGGGAAACCCCTCTGACCACGCCTCCAAACTTGACAAGGCTCTACACGCTCAGTCTTCCCTCTTCACCACTCCGCCAAGGATCAGCCGATGCTGCGATTCGACCATCCCCTCCACCCCTTCCATTTGACTCAGTTTCCCCGACAACGCCACTACTATTGACTCCAGCACCTGTGCGCCCCACGAGGAGATGGGGTATGACGGTCTTCCCACGAGACGGGGTGGTTGGGCGCGTGTCCTCGGCGCCTTCGTCCCCAATTTCTCTCGATAATGCACAAGTCTCTCCCACGAGCATAATCGCTATCAAATCTCCTGTTGAACGGAGGGATTCTGCGGTTTCTCTGGTCAGCCCGTTCACGGTTTCATTACCGCAGGAGAAGAATGTTCCGCCTGTACCTGTGATCCCGACAGAGATCCCTTTAGTCCCTTCGGTCAGACCTTCGATCCCCCCGGCGTCCCCAACACTTGAAGAATCCGCCCTCGATATCGAAATAGAACTGCCCCATACCGTGTCGAAGATATCCAAGATTACGTTGGGCAAGAAGAGCAGCCTGGGCACTATCGAGGAGTCGAGTTCACCACCCAATGACGAATGGAAACAACGTCGGTCTCCCCAAGTGGAGGCGGATCCCAGGTCCCTACTTCGGGTGTCGGGCTCCCATCACAAGCGTATCTCTTTGATGAACCGACGGGTGAGCTCGGTGCGGAGGCCAAACCGTCGACTAATGCTGAAGCGGGATTCTGGCGCCCCATTTGCTCATCATGTGGCGACGGCGACGGCAGCGTCGCCAACATCTGCCGATGCGGAGATAAAGGAGGGCCGGAGGAACGCGGAGCGGCGGTCTGCGTCCAGGAAATTATTGCAGGCGTCGACTAAGAGACCCAAGGCAACGGTAGTGATGATGAGGAAAGGGAAGGAAAAACTCGAGGAGAAGGACATCGTCGCCGTTATCCCCCAGCTGAGAGAGTTGAAGACGCCGAAGTGGTTGAGGTTGTAACGGTGTCGCATCCCGCACGGCCTTGTGATCTCTCTTGTTTTCTGTTTTCAAGTCTCTTTCAATCTCTGAGCCCCATATCAAACATATTCGGCGCCGACGAGCCTCACATCTCATTAACTTATCCGTTCTTGCATGTTAAGTATGGGTGTCGGTCTTTTAATTTACATAGAATACGATAGCTAAATAAACAGTTCACGGAGCAAATTGTACACCTACTCACAAGCAATAACAATCAATCCGTGCTGGACACGTAACCTACCTCTTGGGACGGTCGACGACCTGTTCCTTCCACGCAGTCTTCACGCCTTCCTTCCAAATGCCCAACTCGGCCTCGAGCTGGATAAGCGTCTCCCTCACCCTCTTTCCAACGTCCCCACCTTCCTTCGCAGCTCCAAACGCAACCAACAGCTCTTTGTGTGCCCCGACGAGGTAGTTTATCGCGAGTTGCAATCGAGCAGCACCGGTCGGAGGGAACACCCCGCCGTTGGCCGGCAGAGACTGGGCGGGAATGTTGGATGCGGTCTCGTCGGTTGCACACAACATTCCGAGTTCTGATAGGTGTATCGCCCGGATTGGGTGTCCAAATGGCAGGACTTCCACCAGCCCCTGGAGGACCCTAACAGCTGTTCGGATCGCGTCGTCGAGCAGCTTCTGGTGCTCCTCCTTCGCAGTTTCGGTAGGCGTTGTCCTCGCGAGTGCATCAGCAGACAACGCCAATGAAGTTGTGAAGAGATAATGTTGAGATCGAAGGAGACCGAGCAACGGGTGAGATCCGTTCGTCACTCCCGCAGACGTCAGGAGAGAAATTATGTTTGTCGCGATTTTGGCTGCATGGGCCAGATCTAGATCCCCCAGAGTAAGTTTATTCAGGCGTGTTGTGGGGCGTCCCAAAATCCGGAACCCGTACCTGAGTCCTGCAAAGCAGTCACCTTGTCTAGCGCTTCTTGACCGATCCTCAAGGCGTCTTGAACCGCTTCAACTTCGGTAGGAGCTCGCTTCTTGCAGGTCGTACATTCCACATAAGGCTTGTCTGCATTATAGGATGTCACAACGCGAAAACCCCTTGAACTAGCCGCGAAAAGTGCTTACCTAGCGTAGGGACGAAAGACAGTCCACCGCACTGAGCCGGGCAGTAGATAGCCGCTCGAGGGTCAATATGGCGTTGATTTTCACTTTTTTGACACAGCGGACAGGCACAATCGAAACCATAGGTGTCTTGTAATTGTGCCCGTCGCTGGTCGCGCGGAAGGGTCGTATCTACATAGGACACGACGATCTATGAAGGGCGAGTTGAGTACACTGTCTGGGAGAGGTAGTTAATCTTCACCTCGTCCCCAGGGTTTATTTCACGAATGCACACGAGCTCCATCGAAGGTGAGCCCTTTTCTCCTCGTGGCGACCCGGGGAACACGAGGGCAGCATTCGGCTCGCACGAGTGGTTGAACAATGACAATACTGGTGAGACTGCGAGCCCAATCTGGGTCAGGTTTGGGGTCGTGAGGGTATGTGTGTTTGTTGAGAACTGGAGGACGTAAATTGTGGAACTCAGGGCCAGATTGGGACATTCGAATGGCTAACCTTTGAAATGAGATCGACAAGGTCACCGGCGCTGCGGATTCCATACTTCTCGAGATCTGTGGGAGCATCAACACCGAGGTATTGCACAAGGGCGTGGGCTAGTTGTGTGTGCGAAGTTTGTGCAGACTGCGACAAGGCCTCCTTCACTGGTTCGAAAAAAAAGGGTCAGAAGCAGGCACAATTGCGCCAAACTCGAACACCAACGGGAGTGGAACGAATCAAGTTCCTTTGCCTAAACACAAAGCTAGATCCGTCAATTTCACACCCTTAACAGCCGGATCGTCAGGGAGATTCGTCCGTACTGTGTCACTATCCAGCCCACATTTGACTTTCGCGAATGAGATCCGGGCGAGGCATCTGACGGCGTCAGGGGGTATCGAAGGGTTTTCCTGATCAGACGACAGGGTCCTTACGCGTCCCAAACATTCGCATTCAGATCGGTGGAGAGTCCAATCCAATTTTTGGCACACCTAAAGAACGAGCAGAGACTCTAGTCAGTAAATTGTACGTACGCGAAAGCATCGCGCCAGTCGAAATTCGGCCTCGAATGCCCGAAGTTAGGGTGCGTGAGGCGGGAAGACGTAAGGAAGATTTGGGGGAGAGATTTTGGTTCTTCGGGGGGGTACTCACGAGATCACAGTACCAAACGGTCCGGCAGGCGGAGCAACGTTTAGTGACGAGTTCCGCACAGCAATAAGAGCAATATCTTGAAATATATGGGGTCGACAACACCAGCACACGAGGCCGGCGATAGAGCAGTGTATTACCTTAGGCTAAGAATTAGCGCCAGAAATCGAGACAACGAGGAACGGGGCAAAACCTGGCTTGCTGCTGACCGTGCTGAAGATTGCTCGACCTTTTCCAGGGACGGCCCTCATTTCCACCGAGGGGGGTAGATCATAACGAAGTCCCTGGTTTTCTGGAGGTGGGGGTGGTAAATCACCTGGAACGTTATTGCTCACTGCACCAGAGGGTATCGGGGCCGTTACAAAAGACTTTGCTTGCTTTTTGTCGCGGAAGCTCCGCAAACTTTGAAATGACATCGTGGTGGTCAGGCCGATCGAGGTGGTTGCTAGCAGAGTTAGGCGCCAGATCTCACCACACCCTCGGCAGCGCATTGCATCGAGAAAACTCCCCGAGCTCCCTGTGGGTCGCTCCACGCTCATCGAGCCTCTCTTGGGGGTTCAACGTTTCAGCGCTCAGCAATCGGTTGGGTTACGTCTACCGCATATAGATCGCTCAGGAAACTGAATACCCTCGCACGACGTAAACGAGCTTCTAGTAGTCCTGCTGTGGTCGGTTACAAGAGATAACAAGCACGCCATCGCGCTTGTCCGAACACTGCATAGCTGCCGAGATATCCTGGTTTGGATGGTCGGCATGGGTGCACGCCTGGGTGCTCTGGTTTTCTCCCATGAAAGTTACTTGACCCTCGATGGATCTGTTCCGGCTAGTAGCTCACGCTGTAACCAGACCTTCCTTAGCCTACATTGCACACCGCTTCTCTGATTACCTTGGTGGTTCCTGTCATCGAACTGGCTATGCGGTAATGGTCGGAACAGGCCCATGTCGATTTGCGGCTGGTTATCTCGGTATCTACGTCACAGGTGTGGAGGTCCGTTATCTCTGGCAGCCATGTGTTTGCGACTTTACGTCCTAGAACACGTCTACTGAACAATTCATTTCCAGATTTTCCTCTCACCACAAGCACACCGGCGATCGATTCGCTGCCAGTCGGAGTGACTCAGCCCCACCCGTGATATCGACCTTTGACAACACACAGCTGAAATAGTGGATAAGTGGTTCGAGCATCATGAATCATGCATCATACATCATTGACTGAGGCCGGGGTGATTTGAAACCACTGTACGGTTGCCGAGGTGATCGACAGTCGTTGCAATCTCGTACGGCGAACCTTTCTCCTTTTACTCATCCGGGGATCTTCCAGTCGGGGCCCCGCGAATAAGTTATGAGCGAGATTAGTCGGATCATGTCGTAGGTGGCGTAGTCAGTAGGTGACCGCGGCGGGTAGCAACAACGATTACACATCTTTGACTTACACATCCCATGACGCTCGCCACCGCGCTTACTAATCCGCAGATCATCCTCGATTGCGCCTTGAGCACGAAACGGCTCGGCATCCAACAAGTATAAAAACTCAAATCCTCGCCGGAAGATGTCCCCACCACCTCTTTCTTCTAAACACCCTTCCTCTGCCACTTTCAACAGTAAGAATGTCCCCTGCACCCTCTTACTTCGACAAGCCGACCACTCTTACGAACGGTCGCTCCATCACCCACGGGGTTCCCCATAAACCCCGTCATGATGGTTTCGGCACACGCGCTATCCATGTTGGGTCTGAGCCAAACAAGGAGACCGGTGCCGTAATCCCCCCCATCTCTCTCGCGACCACCTACAAGCAGGATGGCGTTGGTAACCACAAGGTTAGTATTCAAATCGCAGGCGCCGAGTCATCACATTACTGACCCCTCTCATCTTATTCAGGGATTCGAGTACTCTCGCTCTGGAAACCCCAACAGGGATGCTCTGGAGTCCACTCTCGCTGCCGTCGAGGGAGGAGCGTACGGTCTCGCGTTCGCTTCGGGATCGGCAACCACCGCCACAGTGGTTAGCGCCATTGGGGCTGGTGCTCACATCCTCAGCGTTAATGATGTCTATGGTGGAACCTACCGATACATTAGGCACGTTGCCGGCGAGAACCAGGGTGTCACCAGTTCGTATGTGAACCTCCAGGACGAGGATGACAACGCCATCCTCTCCGCCTTCCGCCCCAATACCAAACTTGTGTGGATCGAGTCTCCCACCAATCCTACCCTTCGACTGGTAGATATCCCAAGAATCGTCCGCCTTGCCAAATCACATCCTTCCAAACCACTAGTCCTCGTCGACAATACCTTCCTCTCTCCATTCTACTCCTCCCCTCTCCTCCAAGGTGCCGACATTGTATACCACAGCGTCACCAAGTACATCAACGGTCACTCTGATGTCGTCATGGGTGCCCTCATTCTCCCCGCTCACCACACTGCCCTCGTAGAGAAACTACGATACCTTCAGAACGCCATTGGCGCCGTCCCTTCCCCTTACGACTCGTGGTTGGCCCAACGTGGTCTCAAGACCCTTCATTTACGGATGAAGGCCCACGGAATCAACGCACTCGCTGTTGCGAAGG
>Ga0307515_10008953_pt1 | contig 19446 bp, 16 predicted proteins | sample 17_EM_MG_FD_194513 | JGI IMG/M metagenome (GOLD analysis project Ga0307515, IMG submission 194513) | Populus trichocarpa ectomycorrhiza microbial communities from riparian zone in the Pacific Northwest, United States - 17_EM | ecosystem: Host-associated > Plants > Roots > Unclassified | place...
TATTTAAAAAAAAATTAAAATTTTTTTTATTTTTTTTATTTCAAATTAAAATTTTTTTGGTATTTTCAAATCATTTTGATGCACAAATATCAAAAATATTTTTTTAAAAAAAATCATTTTAATATATTTTCAAGTAAAAAATATTTTGAAAAGTAACCGTAATTATACGATTGCGACTCAAACACATCCCTCGAGAGTTGAGAGTTTTTTTTATGGTAAACAGGGAATAGGTGAATTACAATTTGCTATTTTTTTTTTTAGTTTAACGTGGGTATCCGGGCCAGCTTGCGCGCACCTCGACTAATCCCACGGGCCCTGAAGTTAATGACCATATAAATCTCCAGTGGCCATCATATAAGCAGCTAAAGAGTTCGAACCTAAAACCAAAGTAAATATTTTAGTTTTAAGCTTTTATTACTGGACTAGGTAGTACCTAGATGGTTATAATTTGCCATCTTTGATGGCCCAAGAACTTGTTGTTCACTGTAGAGAGCGAAGCACATGCACCATGCTCGATTGAAAAAAAAAAGGAAATAAAGAAAGAAAGAAACACGTAAGCAATGCAAAGGCAAATTGTTTTACGAAACATACAGATGGCAATTCTTGACCACGAAGGCTGCAAATCAAATATGGAATCTATTCAAAAAGTAGACGTATCATTTCGAGTTTTATTTTACATGGAAATTATTATTTTTGAAGAGGTTAATCGTCACTGATTAGGAAGGAATAATCCGTAAATCTTATATTCAAGATTTGATGTAATCTAACTGGATCATATAGCATGAGTTTCACGACTGGCTTGCTTGATTTAAGAGAGAGAGAAGGGAAGAAAATGAAAGCAAAGAGTGAAATACGGATGGGTTTTTTGTTCTTCGGTAAATTTGTCAGCTCGCCTCTCTAGGTTTCTTTTTTCCTTTTTATTGCAGATCCAAACACGTCTGACAGAGACTCATGAGAATTAGGAGTTGCATAGATGATCTTGCATGCGCAGTTCTTCATTTTTAAATGCTGTCTACAAAATATAACATCTTCCGAGCAAATCCTTGACATGGTCAACTCAATCTGTGGATTAGCCCGCTGAAAACTACTTCAATCTGACATGCTTGACTGTTCTCTTAAAAAGGTGATGTCTGTTTCGTATAAACAGATAAAATATTGATGCAATGTAAAAATAAGATTCAAGCGATGAACCAGGCAAATTTGAACCACGGAATACTACTCAACGTTTTCAATCTAGTCATGATACTATGTGCAAAGCTCTACCATATATTTAATTTGGGGTTGGTGGTCTTTGAAAACGTAACACCTTGATAAATAATATTCCTGAATCCCTTACTTTCCAGAACTTGTATTGATTTCACACTCTAATCATTGCAACTTTGCAACAAATTTAAGGTTCGAGACTTGACCGATTTAGGTTAAATTAGGTAGGTCAACTTATTCGAGGGGTGGAAGATTCTGTCTTTGTTTTTGTGATAAATGCTGTGTTTTGACCACAGCAAAAGCCCGGCATTAGTAAAAAAACAAAAGTTCAATGTAGTCATTCTTTTCTCTACTGTTACAACTTTTCAGGTGACCGTAGTTAATTATATAATAATAGATAGTTTGGTTATGATTATTTTTTAAAGTATTTTTATTTGAAAATTTATTGAAATAATATATTTTTTATTTTTTAAAATTAATTTTTTATATCAAATAATATGAAAATATTAAAAAAATAATTTGAAATAAAAAAATAAAATAAAATAAACACTACCTTGTTTTTGCCCAGTGGGGCAGTTAAAACATTCAAATACCTTCCGTGTTCAGACAACCAATTGAATTGTTGGTTTGTATAATTTGCTATCTCAAAATGTAAAATATAAAATAGAAAATACCTTCCGGTTTCAGGCTTATAAAATCAAAACTAAACTGGTCGGTTTTTTTAAAATTTTAATCGGTTTTTTTCACGGATCAGTTTTTTCAATTAATTTTTTTTATTTTCTTGATTTTTCAATTTTTTTACTCAATCTCAAGCTTTCGCTCACATAATTACGTTTCCATGGAAGCCTTTGACCAAGTATTAGTGTCCATGATGTTACGATCTGCCCTTCCCAATCTCATAATATCAACAAGGATTTGATTCAGAAATGCTTGATACTTTTCTTTTCTTTTCTTGAAAAGTTAAACACATGATTCCAATACATAATAACTTCCACCTCTAAATAAAATCAAAGTCAAAACGCAAAATCTCTTCCCCGTATACGATGCATGTAGGATTCAATTTGTATCAGGAAAATCTGGAGGATAGCGCTGTAATCATTCCATAGATTCTGGAATCAAATCCAATTAAATGAGCAAGAGGCACTGATTAACCTGGCATGTGATCCTTACTTCCATTTTATAATGCGTTACTGGCTCCTGTTAAGGGAATCTGAAGAACAGCTCGTATTGATAAACACATGTCAGCAACTCCGAGTGACAGATAAATTAGGTAAAGGCACATAGTCAAACCAGGGTGTTGTACATGTAAAGAAAGCCATGATTGAAGAATAATTCCTTAGGTAAAGTAAACGCTTGAAGCATCCTTTACAATCAAAGCTTGATTGTTATTGCGTATAATAATTTACAGGAAAATAATTCTTTAGGGAAAGTAAACGCTTGAAGCATCCTTTACAATCAAAAGCTTAATTGTTATTGCGTATAATCATTTACAGGTTTTTACAATTATGTAGTTCTGTCTTTCTTGCAATTGAACACCAATTACCAAGTTTTCCTTGTGCAGTGGATGCATGGCATTCACATGCAAGATACTCTGGCACATCATCACTACTGCTCGCGAATGACTTGTTTTCTTGTTTCTTTTTTCTTTTATTATTCTTGAACTGATAGTTAATTGGCTTCCTTCTTTTCAATCGATTTCTACCTTCTAGGCCCCGGCGTTTTGTGTTTTCGTATTTTTGTCAACCTGATATAAAGGATTGTTTTTGCTTCCTTTTCTTTTAGGTTAATTTGTCTCTGGGCTCTTCCTCCCGCACTTTCCCTGCGTTCGTTAGAAGCAAAGCACCCATGTTTGATAATTAAGTCATTCTTTTTAGAATGATTACCAGGTATACTCACTGGAACTGGACTGAACATAACATTTTCAGGATGACTCAACATTATGCGCCTTCCATTTTATATAGCCGCCAAGCTAGTGAAAGCTGTCCTGTATTCATCATAAGGTGGCAAAAATAAACCGAGAAGAATCGTAAAGTGAAGAATACCCTTTTAACTAGCTTATTTGAATGATTAATCTGATCCTGAAATATGACGGAATCAAGCACGTCACTGCTGAAGTTAGCATTGCTGCCTAAACTCCAGGTCGTCAAGATTCTTGAACTTGAGCAATTATTTAAAATATCAATCAGTATAATTAAAATATCCAACACATTATCTGTTGGATTTCAATATATATATATATATATATATATATATATATATATGGGAAAGAAAAGGTGGAAAGATGGTCACCCTTGAGAATGAAAAAGTGAGTGCTCTCTATAACCGTATATAGAAGTTGTAGGTTGGTTTTGCTAATCCATATATAAACTTGAGGAACATGCAAACCTGTGAAAGCGGTCAAGTTCCTAACATCATGTCGGAGTGCTACTTGATCCATAATTATTATATCAAAGCTAAGTCATCGGCCAGGCAAAGTCGCCGCCGCCCATGTGCCAATGCAGGGTCTTCCTTCTATGCTGCGTTACTGCACTGCCAGACAATTTCTAGTGGTACACGAGATCACTCTATCAAACCTGGCAAAGGGAGTATGGCACAAGTTCATATTGATATCCCATTAAAGAATTGTTGGGAAATTTACCTTCTTAGGACTGCTGGAGAGTACAAGGCAAATTTTAGGCAAGAAATTCTTCTACCAAATTAGCCCCCGTAAGAACTACGTAAACCAGGTCCACAAGATCCAAAACAAAGGAGCAGGAGGGGATAGCCATGCTTCTTGACGGTCTGAAAGGGTTGATCCACGGCCAGTAGGGTAGAAAAATGGAAGCATCTCGGCACCGAAAAAAAAAGGACCAGTACAAAATAGCATTATCTGCTTAATTAGTTTGGCCAGTGCAATTAATGTGCAGACGTCAAAAAAGACCGGTCTTTCTTCTCTTTTGATATTTTTCATTCCAGGAAAATGTCCAGCAATTTAATTTCTCCGAAGCTCATCATAACTATCCTCCTATTATTAATTAAAAGCACAAATCCACGTGACATGGAACATTCAAGCAATAAACACTCCTTATAAACCAGCCACACTGCCACTGAGACTAACGAGTAAACTAACAACCTTTGTTAACGAGGAGCAGATATACAGAAGTCTAAAAGATACATAAACAATCAAGCAGACTGCAAGGTGCAAACATATAAACACAGTTACAACAAGAATCGGAGTATAAACAAATCTACAGACATAAATGTTGTACCTATTTGACCAATAAAAGCAGCAGATAAATCCTTTTTCTGAAGCTGTGTTACTTCAGCTTTCATCAATGCCTCTGCAGGAGAAATTAATGCTATACAAAATCCATCGCTCCTACAATAAGTTGCTGCCTTTGAATGAAGTAGCTGTGGATGGTACAAAGGAGGGCTGCTTCCAGTTGCAGATGATCTTTTATCCTGCTACGTCCAACCAGAAGCAGGGATTCCCTGCTTCTGAAACCATTCAAGCATGTGGAATCTTTCAGAGAGTACAGGTCTCACATCGTTCTGCTGAGAGAGGTGCTTGAGGAGTGGAAGAAGCACATCCAGAAGCTGAACAGCCCATAAATATGGATAGAGAGGTGGTTGAGTAAATGAACAAACAAGATTGGGGAATAATTATGAATTTAAGTAATTTAGATATTCCTACCTGTGTATCATGTGGTTGTCCTGCAGAAAATGGAACGCATGGAATTCCATTCAGTGGTTGCAACAAGAAACTGAATGGATTGTTGTCAACAATAACAACCCGGCATGGATCATTTGATATGCAGGAGAGATCTTTCACATGCTCCTGATACTCCCTGTTCAGTGGTCACATACAGCATGAAAGGTTTTCAAAACTAAAAAATGAATCTTAAGCGTAAGGATACAAGAGAAGTTAATTCCTTCATTTAGAAATAAATCAACTATACAAAGTATCTGCATTTGCTTAACTTAATCACAGAAGCATACTGCGTCATTATCAGGAATTGACATCTTTATCATCAAAATTTCACATCCACTCAAAACTAGAAAGATGAGTTTGAAGCACTAAAAGTGAGTGGCATAAAGCACTCATGAAGAATTGGAACACATTATTAAAACCAAGCAAATCCATTGCAGTTAATAAATAAATACAGTCATTATGGTGGGGGTGGGGGTGGGGGTGGGGGTGGTTTAAATATGAAATCATTAGCAACATTACACAGGCAATTATCGGGAGCATAAACAATCTAGTTTCTGTAAAAAGAAAAACGAACTAAACTCAAAATTCAACATAGTGATAGCCCCAGTCTAATCAAGATTGTCTAGAATGTGTCTTCTGAAGCGAGCATGAACTTAATTTCTATAGAATATGTAAAACCTTGTTTTGAACGTTGAGAAAAATTCCAGCATTAAATATGTAAGTCTTTAGCTTGCGTGAGGTAAATGATATTTAATCTTGTAAGAAATTTTCAAGAATTAGCTTTACCATGTATAACTCTTATTCACAGACAGATACATCAAATGATTGCATAGAATTTACTTAACATGAAATCATAGTAACTTAAGTCGACCTGCTAAATGTAAAATCTGCACGATCATACCTAATTCATTTCATAATATCAGTTTTTTCTGTAAAGTATAGAGACCATTCACACCATATATTGTTACTCTAGCATAATAAGCATCCAGAAAAAAACATATAGAGAAACTCTAATATCCAAGACTGTCAGAAAAAAGATTTCTTCCAAAATATTATAAGAGTTTTAACTGTTTCCAATAAAATCACTTAAGCAATGTGTGATGGTCATAACTTATGTCCAATTCAAAAGATGTGCGCATACTTCATGGTAGAATATTGTTAACTGGTGTATGCTTGTGTATTCGGCAAACTAAAAGGACAAGAACACAAGTTCCACTTGTCCTTTTGAGAAGCCTTTTTATCTAGAGAAGTAAATATCCTAAATTTCAAATAACTAGTGTGCTATCAGCAGTTACAAACTCAAGGAAGGAAAGACATAATGTAAGAAAGACCAGAAAAATATGAATACAACAACTCGTGCTTACGTGCTAGTTGTTGAAGGCCGATAAAGACGTAGACTAAATCGATTTTCTGTATCTATTCTGTCAACAAGTGGTCTGGCATAACCTGCAAATATTCAAAGGTGGTATTTCGAACTCGCTAAGAAAATAATAATAAAGGTGGAAGAGCTAATAGCCGATACAGTAAGTATAGCAGCCAGATGTATGGTGAAGTAAATATCAGACCTTCAAGGCCAGCTGTAAATAGCACAAGCTCTGCAATTTCACTGAGTTGTTTTAGGAATTCACCCAACCCTGGACGCTCAAATACCGTAACATAATTGATCTTAAGTTTCCCTTCGCATTCCTTCAAATCCCAACATACTCAAGTCAAAATAGTCTAACTTAAATAATTTTACTTAAAATGACTTGCATATAAGAACCTTGTCTGAAGATACACATTCCAGCTCAAACCACTTCAATCCAGCTTCCATTGCTTGATTGCACAGAAGCGCTGGCAAACTAGATGTCTCATAAGCACATACTAGAGTTTCATCCAAGTCAAGAACCACCTGCAGTACATATTCTGGAGTCAATGTCATGTTGAATTACTGTTTTTAAAGAAGCAGCAGGAGAGAAGATAGAGAAAAACCCTGCTAAACACCTTTCGCACAATGATTTTACAGATTATAAAGTTAAATACCCAAGACCAACAACACATATCAATGCATAACCTCAGAATTTTAAACCCTCTCGGCACATTACCATACAAAAAATCAATAGTGGGATTTCACAGCAGTAATTAACTAACTCACGTACCGAGTGACAAAATCAAAGCTTGGAACCCAAAAAAGTAATCCTTTTATAACTTCAAATGTTCAAGATTTAATGGAAGATGTAAGAAAACCATAAATAAATATCAGAAACATAACCTACATAAAATATCCAAAATACAAGAAAGCTTAGAGTATTACGAGCACGAAAACATATCATTTACAATGGGAAAACATAAGACACAAAAATAATCTAAAGCATCTTTAAAGCGCACTTTATCCAGGGGAATTTATTAAATTCCTGATGTATCAGGTTGATGTATTGGGTCCCGAGGAGGGGACTTGGTCTCGGTTAGCATGCAAGCTGACCTGAAGATACCCCTTATCATTGAATAAAAACAAGAAAGCACACTTTATTATCAGATAGAAATTTTTTTTAAAATTTTTTTATAGATTTAGCTCGTAAATATGATTTCTCAAATTGTTAAATCCACACCAACGTGCAACACTCCTCTAAATAGTACTAGTAATAGTTCATGAAAGCTAAAACTAGAATTTCCCAATCTATTACTATTGACTACTAATTCTAGTAACTAACATCTTAATTTGGCCTTAACTCTCCATATCTATCTACGTCATAAAATACATAACCTGGCAAACACAAAAATCATAAACCTCTTGAAAAAATAACTCATCCTTTTATTATTATTATTATTATTATTATATGCATAAATCAGAACACATACAGAACCTTCTTTGAGAGCAACTATCATAACCAAAGAAAATCGATATCATACGGTGAGTTTCTGGATAGGCTCGTTGGCGGAAATGGCGTCGGTGCCGGCGGGGATCTCGACTGTTGCGGGAGGAGGATCGGTGGTCTCAGGCAACTCGCCAAGAGGCAAGGGCTTGAAAGTATGAGAAGGAGTAGAGAGAGATCGAGGTCCAACGGCTCTAAGGATCTGTAAAAAGATCTGGAAGAAGAAAGCAAGCCAGTTCCACAGTGCCCTCCATAACTGAATTGACCGTGGTGAGTAAACCACCTCGGGATGAGTCAGCTCAGCCATATAGTATGATCAAGAACTGGTTCGATGGCGGTGATGGTTTATAACTAACTTATCAAGAGAGAGAGAGCGAGGCAGTGAGATTGTTTCCTTCCAAAAAAACTTGATTTGCTGAGTGTTATGTTTGTTTTATTATAAAATTCCGTGCTTTTAGGACGGGCGACGGTGAAGAGGAGAGATGACATGGCTGTTGTGGTCATCGAGGTGAGTGTGTGATTATTCTTCGATTTGATCAAAGTATAGAAAGAGGAAGGATGTAAATCACATCACAACTAAATTGGTGATTTTTTATTTTATTTTTTTTTTATTTTATAAATTGGTGATTTTTCAAACATGCATTTGGTGCCCCCTCTTACTTCCGTGTTGATTTGAAATCCTTGTAAGATTCTGAGCTTTTATTCCTAATAAAGAAAAGTAAATTCGGTGCGTGACATGGACATGACTTTTTTTGTTTTCCACTATTTAATTTCTTTTTTAAAATCAATCAAGATAAAAAATAAAAAAAAAACACCAAGAAAATAGATGCAGTAAGAATGCCAAATGTAAAATTATCGAGGATAAAAGGTACAAAAAAAAAAAGTCAGAATGAAAAAAGAAGGGAAGAATACACAAAAGACAAAAAGGGATATTTTTTTAACAATTAATAATTAAAATAATATCAATTTGCTCCTTGATTCGTGAGTCCGGTCAGAAAAAAGACCATGCCCGCATTATCATTTTAGATTTATGTGGAATGGATATGCGGATGATGCAAAAATGTGGGTCCCGGTAACAGGGGCCCAGAACAACCCAGCCATCACACGTCTCTCACGTGGAATGGATAAGCGGGTGATTGCAAAACGTTGACGTGGAATATGATATAATATCGTTAGAAATGTTATTTGGATCCCGGTAACAGGGGCCCAGAACAACCCAGCCATCACACGTCTCTCACGTGGAAAGAGTTAGCACATAACAAATATATATTATCGTGAAATGCAACGTGATTGGTCAGATGGGGTTGCACGCGTAGGCAGTTAGCGTGTGTGTGTACCAAAATAGAGAGAATTTGAGAAAAGGAAAGATAGAGAGCAAGAGGAGTTTTTTATTATTATTATTTCTACCACCAGCAGCTGCTGCTGCCGCTGATCATTCTTAAAATTAGGGCCAGATTGGGTGAACTCACGCCTACCCAAAACCAGATACAATCCACTTTCCTTTTTGAGCTGTGGATTGAGCAACCTCAGCTGGGATCTGATCAACTGCGGTGGCTAAATTGCTGGCGATGGCAGCCTATCCTATGTCTTCGAAGGATAGACACTGGACAGTGGTACAGCTGAAATTTTATAATTTAAGATTTCAATACCCTTTTAATATATATTTGATACTGCAGCAGTACATGTGAATAAAAATTGGTATGATTCACGAAGATGTTGATCTTCCTTCGGGTAGTGGATATGAAAATTTGTTTTTACCCTTTTCATGCAAGCTTCATTTCTGAGAAATTGCTGAACTTTTACACGTGTTTTCTTGTTCTGTTGTTTCATAATTTCTAATTCAGTCGCAATGCGTGTTGATTAAGTTATTCAACTTCTTGGCCAGATTGGATGATCAATCAAGATTTGGTTAGGTAGGAGTGCTTACGACATCTTGCAATCCCTCCAAACACTACAAGGTATCCATGACCTCAACTCCAAATAGTTTTGATGCCTGCATGGGAAAGACAAGCGATCAGGTCTAGGGTTTTCCTTTTCTGTAGGAAAAATACACTAATCACTTGCCATTAATTTCTATGTTGACACCCAGATAACAACAACAGCTTCTTGGATTCTTGTTCGTAATTTCATGCTGTTTGTCACTGGTTATAAATCCACAAACAGCCCACCTTCCTGTACTCGATGCAGCCCGCATCGACTTTTGCCTGTGTTCGGGACTGGAATATAGTGGATTTATGTGGCGTATTGAAGGCGCTACGCATTCATTGACAACAAGTATCCAAATCATTGTGTTGGTGATTTTATTACTGTCCTTCTGTTCCCAATCAAATGATACTTACAAAGCCCCACCAAGTGAAGGAAGAAAAGAAAATGCAAGAAAACTTCCTGTACAAAATAAATATGAGTTCAACAAAAAAAAGAATGCGTGTATATATCTGATGTGGTTGCATATACTGAACCAAAACTGGTACTGGAAGCATGCACTCCAGAGACAAGAAAGAGACACAAATACGTAGCCACGAGTATTGACTCCCGATCCACAACTTCAGTCAGAATCGGACTCAGTATGAATGTGAAAGCCATGGGTGCTCTAGGGCCTCCCTTGCAGTTGGACGCCTCAGGGGGTTGAGCTCAAGCAAGTCTCTCACGAAATCAATGAACCCAACGTCGGAAACTTGTAGATGATGTTCCAGTGAGGATTCCTCAGGAATAAGGTATTCTACTTGATTTGTCTCCTGGACATTGCAAGCCAGGTATGAGTAAATTGGGGCTGGTGAAATCAGTCATCTACTAGTCATGATTGGTAAAAATATATTACATCATCCTTGAATACAACAAAACTTACCTAACAAAAAAAAGTCAATGGTTTGATAGCCGGGTTTTGATGGGTCAGGCTCAGGTATGCAGATCAACCCAAGTTTTTGACCGGGTCGGTCAAGTTTTTTTTTATTATTATTTTTTTTTCAACCCGAACCAGTTCAAATCCCGGATCAGCCAAGTCCTAGGTCGACCGCTAAACGAGTCCGACTTTTGAAACTATAGTGTGCCCACCTTGTTAAATACTCAAAGCATAGATATGGAGTAACACACCTCTTGGTCCTTTCTCAAGATAATGCATAAAAAAACACCTAAGTTGAACTCTATTATAACTAAGGGTGTTCATGGATTTAGTTGGATTAAGTTTGAGCTTAAAATTATACCCAACTCAACTTCTAATATTTTATAAATTGTAAACCCAACCCAACCCATTCATCTCTTCTTTTTTTTACCTAGGGGTTAGATATATCAGGTTAAGCTAATTAATTTTTTTATGGTATTGCAGACATTCACAGATTGGACTTATATTGCTAATTTCAATGGATTTAGCTTAATTAGAACCAAGATTTGGGCTCAATAAACTAACTCAAGAATTGTTATAAGTTGTAACAAACAATTTAAGCTTAATATATCAATGAATAAATTGACTAAAATATAAGACCCAATTTAGCTATGATAACCAACAGGGTTGTATTGGATATATGGATTGACCGGGTTTCAAAAATCTCAACCTGTAATATCCATTTCTTATATTTTTTGATCCATTATCATCTATAATATCTATATTATCTGATTTTGACAAATTGAGTTTGGTGATGAACCAGTTTTTTCTTAACACCCCTAATTGTGACTGTTGTGTGGAACTTTCAGAAAGCACCTTTTCCCTCCTTAACTATCATGTGCCTAGAGCAATGTATTTAAAATGAATAACCACAAGTTGATGAATGCAGAGTTTATGAGAATGCAATCTTTCCCTCCCTCCTGAATATTTCTATGCATCTTATGTTCCAAAAACATATTCTGAATGCATAAAGGTAAAAAGTTCAACAGTCTGCTAGTCCTCATCTATTCTCAAACTGAAAGAAATTTGACAAACCTCATTTAAATGATAGAGATCATATTCTTCTGTAAAGTACTTGTGCGTTTCCTGTCCTGTCTCCAGCATCTCTGGATCAAGAGGACCCAGCATGCCAATCATGCGCGTGAGGATCATTACAACTGCATCATTTGGAAAGAGCACCTGACAACCCAGAGCAAATGATATAGGTTACCAGAAAAAATAATCATTGAATGCTCAAGCCATCCACGGGAAGGAATAACTAACAGCAATATCCACTTTAATTTTACTGAATTAAGCAAAGCAAAGCAGACATACTTCCCCAGAGCACAGTTCAGCCAAGATGCAGCCGAGAGACCATAAGTCAATCTTTTGGTCATAGGGGAGACCTAGAATGACTTCAGGGGCTCTATAGGAACGAGATTGTACATATAGGCATAAGTTGTCCGACTTAAAGCAACTGCTTCCAAGATCAATAACCTTTATCTCGCATTTCCTATAACTCTTTATAAGAATGTTTTCGGGCTTTAAATCACAGTGAATAATTCCCAAGTCATGCAAGTATTCTAGTGCCTCCAAACACTGACGGGTTATGACCTGTGAGACAAACAACCGATAGCTGACCGTTAATACATATTTCAAACTGTCTGTTGTAGGTCAGTTTATTCGAAGACATTATACTAATTTCTATAACAACTGTGGACCTGGTAAAAGCAAGAGGTCGCACCAATGAATCAGAAGGAATGCCAAAATGGCTCAAGGCTTAACCTAACTAACCTGCAATCTGCTGAGAGTGAAGTAAGCTTCACCACCTGATTCTTGATTAAATTTCTGAAATTCATACAAGTTCGCCTTAAGGAGTTCACAAACGATGAAGAGATGCTCCTGTAAATGTTTATTAATTAGAAAAGGTTAGCAGAGGTTCAAGAATTTGACCAGTAATAGGATGGCATAAAATTCTTGTAACATGCACAAAATAGCATCTATAAAAGGAGAGCAGTTAACGAAACCATGTCAATTTGTTGCAGAAAAATTTAACAATCCATCTTTTTCAGACATACTTGGTGATAGAAGTAGTCATAAAGGCGCAGAATGTGACGTTCATCAGCCGGATCAAGCTTGTTCACTATTTTCAGAAGCTTAATTTCATCTAGACTCTGATCGAAAAAATCTTTGTCATTTTTAATAATCTTCAGGCAAACATCTATTCCTGTATGAAGATCATGTGCCTGAATGACCTTACTGAAAGCAGCTGAACCTAGGTATTCAGTGACATAATATCTGCCTGCAATGACAGTATTTAGCACAATAGGCAGATCCTTGTTTTCCTCGAATCCAGTCCTGCAGATGGCATAAAAAAATGATTACAGTGTTCTAACCATTTAACCTGCATTGCACAAGCATCAGATCTCCATGAAAACAAAGTACTATCAGCAGGATCAATTCCATGACCACAAGACCTACAATAATAGGAGGGAAAATTCTCTATGGAGGCAAGTCTGTGCCTTCTGGTTAAGAATGGGTGGATAAGTTGCTAGCATTGAGAAACTGGTAGGTATTTTTCTCAAGCCATATCAAATCCTACTGATTTAAGACCAGCTGGCTAGGCATTGACACAAAAAGTTGAGCTAATTTGATTATTTCATGCGAGCTCAAACCCAATTTTAAACTATCTTGCTTGATATCCAAGCAAAATTGGAGGCGCAATGTAAGAAAACAGTATAGTTAATGACTGTCTCCAAGAACCTGTTTTTCCTGTGTATAACTCGCAGATTGAAAACTTCATATTCATCCTCCTGGTTATAGTACATCAAAAGTTCGTTAGCATTAACATCTTCTCCACCAATAGCAGCTGCAAGCTCATGGGCTTCTCCATTTACTCCTCCACCATCTCCAACTTCAAAGTCATCAATTCCATTTTCTACAATGCCAGAGGTACTTTTAAACCCTTCAATCCAGTCACTTTTGGAACCTTTTATACCATAGTAGTTAGCATTCTTGTTTTCCATATGCACAGGAACTGTATCATAATCAGTAGGGCTTTCCCCAACTTTTAACTGAAAGTCACCTAAATCAGGTCCCTTGGAGCTCGTATAGATACAGTCAACAGAATTCTTGCCATAAATCCCTCCTGTTTCTGTGAAGAATTTGCAATTGTGGGCTGAACTACCGTCCCTATCAATGTCTCCTTCAAGCTGGTTTTTTTTATCAAAATCATGATGATAATTCATAGATAGAGCCTCGTTTTTATTATTCACAGATGTGACATTGTAAAGACACTGCTTATCCAAGTAATCGATGTTTCCTTGTGTTTCACCTTCAGATTTATCATACAAGCCCAAGGAATTCTCAAATTGCTTCCCAGTCTCAGATGTCATGACAAACTTATCCTCGCTTGGACAGCCAAAGTAGTCTGGGCCATTGAAGCAGGGACTCATGAAGTGCCCTTCCTCTTTCTCATCATACCAATAAGAGTCATTTTGCATATCGAAATCTGGGTAATCACGTGCTGTGCCAAACTGAGAGAGCCTGTCAGATGAAGTTTCTGAATTAGCCTGCGATGTGGAATGAAGTCCATATGGATTTGAGAATTCTGCAGAAATGAAAAGGCATCAGAATGTTCAATTGCCCCATCAGCTAAAATGAAAACAACAGCAGCCCACCTACAAGCACAGAGCACAAAAGAATAACCATGGCAAGATACCAGAAACAATGCAGAAATAATTGGAGTATTTTAAAGAGTTTTGTAATTTTGCTAATACAACAAAAGGTATTAGTAATAGTGCAGTGGCTTACTAAGTATCTCGCTTCCATTCTGCATGCAGGCTTCTATAAAATGCATACACCAAAGGATGGTTATGCTATGCAGTGCATTCTCAAACTTGATTCCCAGTGATTAAATGAAGACAGAATCGGTGTCTTGAGTAACATACTGATTTTCATATTCTGCAGATGAAGTGATGATGGACTATTGATGGGGGTGAAAACAGAGAATATATTATTAGAAATGATGAAGATGAGCCAGTGCGTTAATAAGAACAGTAGAATCTGCAATTTTGCTGAAACTGAGTGTCATTTTAGACATATAATATTTCCAAATTTGACAGAAAAACATTTAAGGAAAGTGAAATATAAGAAAAAGGCGGTTTTGGTGCTCGGAATATATGCTAGCAGAAATGTTACAGGCTATTTTCGAGCTTCAACTGCAATGATGCTCTAGTAAAAGAATCAAATGCATATCAATTTGAAAAAAGCAGCATCTTATACTACCATATATCATCTACCAATCTACCAAAAATAAAATTCCAATCTAACAACATCGCGTGTCCCCTCTGACACAGCTGATTAAATTGGACCAATTCAGAGAAAATAGATTGACCCCTAACCAAAGACGACACAAACAAAACAATAAATTCTTAATCCTAATTTTTTCACGATATATTACAAGATAAAAACGAAGAGTATGTGCCTCATCATAAGCAATATAATTGACCAACAGACTCAGGTCGAGCTTTTGAAATTTATATTAATAGCATAACATAAAACACGACTCGAGATTCTGATCTATTGCGCATTTCTTCATCTTCTACAGGATTTTGCTTTCATTTAAGGATTTCTTACATAATTCCTTGATCAAACAAGAGATTATAATTGAAGAAAAACCGACCAACCAAAAATCAAAATTCAATCAAAATCTACCGGAAAAAAAATCCATCTAGCATCAACCAGTACCTGAAGAGTACACTTCACTAGCACTGGTAGAAGACCCCAAGCTAACAAACTCATCGTCCGACGGAGACCCAGAACTCGATCTCAGCCTCTCAACGGCGCCACCACCTTCTTCCACATCCAGCGGCCGGACACTCGCCGGAACCCTCACGGGTGGCAATACAAACAAGAACTTCTCAAAGTCGAAGGAGCCCAATTCATTACTTCTCTCGATCATGTCCTCTTTAAGAGCCAACTCTGCGTCCCTTAAACCATTTTTGCGTAGAAAATCCAGCACTGCTTCCACGTCCGGGACTGCTCGTCCTGTTTCTGCTTCTGGTCCCGCCATTAGAGAAAGTCAAAATATCTGAAGCTAAGAAGAAACTCGAGAGCAATGAAAGAGAGGAGCTCGCATGTGAATTAAGTAAATTTGGAGGGTCAAGAGTGGAAAAAAATAAAAACATGTTTTATGCTTTGCATGCCTCTTCTCTTTCTCTCTCTTCTCCGCTTCTTTGTCGCTCCCTGTCTGTTTTGCTGTAAAACTGAAGCTGGGGAGAGGTTGTCATGTCTTTCTATTACCAACTTTGAAAAGAGGGGTTTTGGGGTTTTTGGAGGTCACGTGTACACGCGGAGAAATCTGGAGCATACACGTGGAGGGTTTTGTGATTTTGATTGTTTCTGGGTCTTTGTTGTTTTGGTAGAATGTCAAGATGGTCGTTCAAGGGGACCATTTCATACCTTTTTTTTTTATCTATCTTCGGGAATGTGTGGGTTAATTTTCTTTTTTTCTTTTTTCTTTTTACTTTTTGGTAGGGTGGGGCAATAATTTCATTTTCAGTGTGGGGTGTGCTTTGGACATTAATAGAATTTAAATTCTTGGTTTAATGTGATTTCTTCAAGGGTAAATTAAGATAGTAAGTTTTTTTTACCATGATTTCCATTGATCGTCTATGTCGGAGTATATTGTAAAATGATTTCTTTAATCCATGTTTTTTTATTATTAAGTTGACTTTCTACAATTCTATCTCATAAGCATCACTGTATCTTGAGAGCTTTTGAGAGGACTACTTGTCACGGTAGTATTATTTTGTTTGTGGATGTTTATTTAATTGCAATTGCATTTCATGTAATTAATTGGATAATTTCATTTGTTCTAGTACCAATAAAAAATGCATGGTGATATTTCTCAATCTTTTTGGTTTTTTATCAATGCGCTCATGAGTGGTTTTTATTTGCCTCTATGTAGCATGTGTTGCGTAATATCAAAGTCCATGATATTTTTAAAGTGATATATATATATTTTATTTTTAACATTAAAAACTTAAATTATTTAAAAATATATAAAAAAAATATTAATATGATATTTTTTTTATCTAAAACACATCCAAAAATATCAGCCACCACCTTTCAGGGTATTAGCTAGGGGTGGGTAAAAAAATCAAAAAACAGATTAAATCGAGAAAATAAAAAAAATAACCGAAAAAATCAAATCGTGAAAAAAAACTGATTAAAATATTTAAAAAACCGACCAATTCGGTTTGGTATCGATTTAATAAGCCTGAAACCGCAAAAACCAAACAAAACCGAGCTGAAAAAACCGAGCCAAACCAGAAAAAAACCGATCCAAACCGAAACCAAACCCATTGGAAATTACCAAAAACAAAACCTCAAAAAACAATATAGTTTTTGGTTTTTAATATAAAATAACTGAACCAAAACTGAAACCGAACCAAACCGAAAATAAGCTGATTGGGTTTTGGTTTTTGTCCTAAAATAACCAAATCAAAACCGGTCAGTTTGAACCGGTTTTGGTTCGATTTTAAAAAAAATTGATTTAGTTATTTTTTTTTAGATAAAAACTAAAACAAACCAAAAATAATTACCCTAATATCAGCCTAATATTTTTTGGACTGGTAAAAAATAAAAACTTTGTTTCACTGGAGGATAAAAAATTCTCGAGAAAGCTGTTTTACCTTGAGCACATGAAGATTCCCAGTATCGGCAACATTGCCCGAATTTACAATCCTTTACATGTGAGAAAATTAAAATGCATTCTTAGCTTTTGTGGCTCTGGCAGAAAAAAGTGTGAAGTTGGATACCAAACGCTTGATTGATTGCATCTTGTCACAGCAAAATCATGATAGCTAGGGCCCTAATTTTTAATCCCAGTGGTGGGTTACTTTTCAAAATCCACAATAATGCTCTTTCTCATCTCTGACTTTATTCTCCAGAGGGTTTTAAGAAAATAAGCATCGCTAGACTAGAGATGTTTGCCATGTTCTTGTGTTCATATTCCATAATTCCCATGAAATAAACCATGCTTGGATTTTTTTATATATTAAACGTGTAAATGGATTAATGGACAGCTTCCTCTATATTCCAGAACCCTAAAAATATTTACAATATTCTCTGCCATCAATTTAAACTATTTTTCTCCTCAAATTCGTCGTAGGATTACACAGGCAGTAAGGTTTGAGGCAGTGCGTTTTCATTTTCACAGGTAAGAAGTATTTCCGTCTGATGAGGTCTGACTCGGTAATTATTGGTCAAGTCTGATGTAGGGCCCGTTGATCATTTTACTGGTATAGCCTCCTGCTTCTCGTGGGGATCATCATGATAAGTAAAATACAACCCACGCCTCGCATCATAATGTTGTTCCTTCATGAATTGTGTGACGCAAAATGGCTTTTCTTTCACTTTCTAGCTTCTTTCCCCTGTGGCCATGGAAAGATTGACTCGGCTGCTCTTTTCCTCCTCTCCTTTCCCTTTATTATCATTATTGTCTTCTTTTTCTTTTCCTTTCCCTTTCCCTTTTTTTTTTTTGTGGGGTTGGAAATTTGAACCAGTTGCCCGTTGGGAAAAATTAGCTCTAATTTTCACTGCCAGAATTTATATTTATTTGTAAATTCAGTCGATAGGAATATTCAAAGACGAGACCGGACTTAGCAGGGGTGACCGTATAATTTTGATTTTGAAGGGGGCATTTAGTAAAAATGTTTTTTAAAAAATTGACAAGCACGTGGGTAATTTTTTGAAACTTTTCAAACTTCGGGGAGGTGGCCAGGCAACCATAGCCATCCAAAACCGTCCCTGTGAATACGTAGAGGAATCATGTATATCCGTTGGTAGATGCTCATTTTTTGTACCAATTTTCAAAGTTGGGCATGGAAAAAGGGGGTATTCACTGTTTCCAGATTGACCAAAGACTATAATAGGTTATTCGGGGTTTTGGTGTATCCCGCTTTTCATGATTTTTTAAATTTCTTTTAATTAAAATATTTTTTTTATTATCAGAAAATTATTTTTTAAAAAATTATATAATATTTTAATATATTTTCAAATAAAAAATACTTTAAAAAATAACAATATATTAAAACATCCCCGAACAAATCCACAGTATAATGGCTATTGATTAGTCATGCCATATGCCGTGGAGATGGATTGAATAGGATAAATACCTCCGGTCAGCAAGTGTTTTTATATTTGTCGAGAATAAACCCGGTTTTAGCCATAATTTTAGGAAGCGTGGACTTGCTGCTTCTCCATTCATGTGAACACACAAGCCTGCCATACGCTACAAATCTCTTCTATTTTTTCAATAAAAGATCCATGACTGCGCCAGGGAAAAAAAATGGAGATTCGTGAAAAAAGATTGTTATTAAATTCGGACAAGTTATGGGTTTCAAATTATTTGCAAGTAGTTCGGTAATATACATAATAATAATGATTCGGTTGTACCAAGACAAAAAAAGGAGGAGATTCACGAAAAAGAAGAGTTATTAAATTTTAATCAAATCATGGGTTTAAAATTGGTCAGCAAGTAGTTAAATAACACGCATGATGATAATGACTATCCAGCCGATTTAGATCAATATTATAAATTAGATATACAGATATTATATTAAAATCAATCAAACCTAGTTTAGTTTAGTCGAATATTGATTAAATGCTTAAGAGAATTGAGGTTTACTAGTATATTTAAGTAGATAGTTGTTTTTTAAAGTATTTTTTACTTTAAAATAATTTAAAATAAAATTTTTTATTTTTAATATCAACGTATTAAAACAAATTAAAATTTTAAAAATTTTAAAAATTTAAAAACAAAATTTAAATACAAA
>Ga0307515_10008954_pt1 | contig 19445 bp, 17 predicted proteins | sample 17_EM_MG_FD_194513 | JGI IMG/M metagenome (GOLD analysis project Ga0307515, IMG submission 194513) | Populus trichocarpa ectomycorrhiza microbial communities from riparian zone in the Pacific Northwest, United States - 17_EM | ecosystem: Host-associated > Plants > Roots > Unclassified | place...
ATATCGAGAGCCTTTTAAGGGAACTATTAGGACCCCGACCGTTGCGTCGGGACGTGGATATTGTCTCCAAACCGCGCACCTGGATTCCGGCGCCTCAGTTGTTTCGCTCGAAACCCGGCCAACCTTCGAAACTATGGAGTGCGGGAAGGACGGCAGCCCCGTATACCTCAACCCCACCATATGCTGGTGTGACCTCGACATCCAATTCCCCAGTTTTATTGGTCCACGCGATGTGGAAGTTCTCAGATACTCACATTTCGCCATGGAAAGTCACTCAGTCCTGAAACCGTGTTTGACCCCGTCACGAACCGCTCTAAGGAATCTCTAATCGAATATACGGTGTAGTTTTAAGATCCCAGATGAGGGGTTTGGAGGCAAAATCAACGACCCGACGCAATGGTCGGGGGTCCTGGCAGTTCCCTTAAAGGGCTCTGAAAATATGTTTAGGAGTGGATATAGCCTTACGGACAGTCATTCAGTGACTAGTGATTTATCCTAAGCCTGAGGCCTGAACGGTAGAGGGAGTCAGCGCCCCCGATGGCCCTGTCCATCACGTGTCCGACGATGCACAGAACAGTGGGGACCAACGCCAGACTTGGTATCGACACAGGCTCCCGCCTAGCTACCGGCGAGCGGACAAAAATACCCTTTTGGCCCTGCTCGACGAGGCTGGGTTCGCTCGCAATTGTCATGTAAGCCGCAAATGCGGATAAATCCGCTGAACGAATACAGGAGAGCGACCCGCAGGCAAGGTTCCTGCAGATGCAATCGCTGCTTCTCCGGTGCGAGGAGTACAGTTGGTAAATTTATAACGGGATCCAGTAGGGAGAACACCAAGACTCCATCTTTTGAGGACGGGGCCCCCGTGGGCTGTAGACTACCAATGGTTCAACATAAGTATTATCAAACCTTCTTTTCGCCTTCTCTGCTGCCACTGCCTCTTTCAACACTCCCACCGCGTACTCCCCCACAGCATCCCACGCATCTACACACAACACCAGCTGATAGTCCCGGATTTTGCGCATCTTTTGAAACACTCCGAATTGCCAATCAAACCATGAGGCTTCCATTGCTATGTCAGCTGGAGACAACTGGAACACGAGAACAGAATATCTCCACGGGGCTGCTACACCCAGGAATTCATAGTCCCGGAAAAAGGCAGTGATCTCAGTGAATGCAGGGGATGTGATGGTCGACAACGCATATGCGAAGGGACCTGTTGCGGTATCTAATAAACCAGCCCGGTACAACGCACGCGAAACGATACCGGAACCGGTGACCTCGAGTGTCCTGAGAATCTTGTTCCGCGATAGATCAAAGTCCTGAATGGATGACGCACCTGTGAAGTCGTCGGTCAGCACCTTGAATCCATTCAGAGAGAGTTCCTTACCACGAGGATCGGTCGGATACAACCGCAACGTTTCCAATGTTTCCGCACAAGCATCCAACAGGAGCCGCATCCCGACGACGTTAAGAAGGTGCATATAACGAAATCGGATTCCTCCGAACAGGTCAATCATGTCCTCCAAAACGCCGACTCTCGTTAAACACGTCACCGTCAGCCGCCCTCGCAGAGGCGGAATGAAGGGTGGGACGAGTGTCGGGTCATCCGCTGGTTCGTCCTGGGGATCGGCCTCGTCGTAGATGAGTTTGAGGTCCTCCAGGTGCTTAAACAGCCCGATAAAGTATATGATCTGGCGGCGAGATCCTTGAGGTTCCCTCAGGGCAAGAGAGCGAACCGTTGGTAAGAAGCATCGAAAATATCGTTGAATCTTTGGCATGAAGCTGGAGATATCCAGGTAGTCTATCCCGAGTTCCTGGACATTGGTAAAGGCGGTGAAGTGGCGCAGGGTGCACCAGCTGAGCCGTTTTGAGGAAAATATAGGGGGGTTAAGGAAGCGTGCGCCGAAGATATGGAACTTTTTGACCAAGGGAAGCAACCCAGCGTTGTGAACGTTTCGGAGTGGCTTGGGCCACTTGGGTCCCCTATATCTGTCCCAGTAAACTCTGTCCCAGAAATAGGCACGGGTGATGAGGGTGTGGTGGAGATGAGGAACGGTGACGATGTACCAGGAGTAACAGGTCATGGAGCATGCAAGGAGGCTGCGCTTGTCGTAGATGAGATGGCCGATGATCATTTCGAGGATCTCCACAGGGAGCCTGGGTGAAGGGCGCGTCGTAGGAGTCTCTAGGGAATGACTCCTAGAAAACATTCTCTGGATCCCAGCTAGAGTTCGATACCAAACTCGCTTTGCAAGTAGCTCAGTTACTGTGGTGGTGATCACGGTTAAATGGAGCAATGAGAGGTAGGTTGGATGGCTACCTGATAATGACGATGTGGGGGTCTTCGTTGGCGGCATTATATAGTTGTTTCAGGAGGTCGAACGAGGGGGATCGGCATTCCCCGGCATTCTCCAGCTCGCTCTCCACTCTTTCCACTCGCGGGTAAATTCAGGACGGGCGACTGTAACGTCATTAGGTCTTGAGATCTCCTTGGAACGAGCATTAAGGCGATGATGACCGCGGAAGGAGTTGCATCTCGCTCGGTCGGTCTCATCCATAGGATGGGAAGCGATGGGGACGACGTTAGGTTTTCTTCGAGCTCCCCAGTTTCCTCGTGATACTTTTTTGTCGATATTTGACCACGCCAGCCCGATGGACGTAATACCTTTGCCACCACGCATAGCAGTTTCGATTCTCTGTCCTCTATTATTTTCCGAATTCCGCGTGCGCGATCCTAGGCTTCGTTCCTTGTCGCCCCTGCATCTTGTGAAGACGAAGCCAGAGCGCAGTTAGATGACTTGATGTCACGGGACCAGACCGCGCGCTGTTCGCGTTCACGGTTCCGACACTTTCCATGGATGAAATCCAGCGCTTACTATGTTAATTCTCGCATCCGTACATCACCCTCCCCGCAGATTCACCAAGCCCTTCAACATTGGCCTAGCTAGGCATCCATCATGAGTCCACACAATATCCTAAAACAACTCCACGGCCTCGACAGAACTTCGTCGCAGTTCCACAACCACCTCAGCAGCTTCCTTCGCAGTGAAGGGTATCGAAGTGCAATTCCGAGCCTGCAAGGCGAAGATCTGGCGTGGCTTGTCGAGTACCTGGATAGCGTGAGCCTCCAAACCATTTCTCCCTAGTCCCCGCCCAACACTGTCCCAGGTCCTGATGTTTATTTCAAATCACGCGAGCCCCGCGTTCCAGGAATACTTGCACGAACTGAAGAATATCTGCGGCATCAAGGGGGTCCTACCGAAATCCCATACGCTTTCAAGTTCCCTCCCGGTCATCAGCCTCCCGCCGGCTTCCGGACGCGTCCATGAGGGGACTTCTAAAATACGGATTCAACATATAAGAATGCACCCTAAAGGAGACCCCCAGACATTCAAAACCGTGCGTTTTGATGTCGCTTTCCCCATGTTCGAGTGCTAAGGAAATCTCCAGGCCTTCCACCAAATGGCCGCCGTGTGGAAAAACTTGGAACACCCAAACGTCGTCCCCCTCCTGGGTGTTACCACCGATCCCATCCAACTCATTTCGGGTTGGATGCCGGATACGGATCTAACGGCATACATCACTGACCACCCAGACGCAGACAGATTGAGTCTCGTGAGTGTCCCTTCCACCGTGCCGCGTGACGTGCTCACCCCTTCCTTAGTTATCCGATGTCGCGAAAGGCCTCGATTACCTCCACTCCTGCAACGTCATTCACGGGGATCTCAGGGGGGTATGCGATCGTTCTTGATCGGCTTACCACTGGCATATTGACACCCAACCAGCCGAACGTCTTCGTGGACGCCACCGGCCATGCGATGATCACAGATTGTGGTCTCGCCGTGGTTACTCAGAATCTGGATTCGATATGGGGCGCTCCAGACGAGCACAGGAACAGTACACGGTGGATTGCACCGGAGATCTTGGCCAGTCGGGAGACATTCAGCAAGGAAGCGGATGTCTTCTCATTCGCGATGGTCATGATTGAGGTTCGTTGCGGATTTAGGATTGATATCCGGAGAACTCCGTTCATTTGAACACAGGTCTTCACCGGTGCCGTTCCGTTTGATGGCAAACCACCTCGCGCGGCAGTGTTGGCGACCGTTAGCGGTGGGCGTCCGCCACGGCCGATCCATCCGACTTTCACGGACGCGTTATGGACGATGACGCAACAATGCTGGGATCAAGAACCTCATCGGCGTCCACAAGCGTTGCAAATTTTGTGCAGCTTGTAAGTTTCAACCTCTGGAACCGCTCGTCTTCGGCCTGACCAGTTTACGGGTTACAGAATCTCAGCGTGGAAACGCTCGACTGATCAACCCATTGCTATAGATAAGCGCATCTCCTTGATCACAGCCATCTTTTCCAACCATCGTGTGGCCGAGGCGGTCAAGTGTCTATCCAGGGAGGATGCTCAGGCCTTTGTCGATGTGGTAGACGAGGTGCTTCCCCACTCTTTCAACCAAGGAAAACGGCTTACTGACCTGACCTCACGCCGAGTAGACATTGGAGAGCCTAGGGCCGCAGCTCAAGAGGAAGTGTCTGAACACACTGTGCAAAATATGCGGTCGCTGTGCTCTGCTTCCGAGTCCATTCCAAATCCCGCTTTGTTTCGACCGATCGGAGCAAGCACTGTACAGCGGCGGGTATGCCGATGTGTGGATGGGCAAACATCAAGGGCGCAAGGTCGCGGTCAAGGTTCTGAAAGTATACTCGACAAGCGATTTCAATAAGATTACAAGTGTGGGTCACCACCCAAGGCTTGCCAAAAATGAGTATCGAAGAGCTGATGATAACCGCGATCGCGCAGACATTCTGCAAGGAAGTTGTAACATGGGGGAGCCTCCGCCATCCGAATGTGCTCCCACTATTGGGAGTGACAATGGGGGAAAGGCTTTTTGCAATGGTTTCGGAATGGATGGTTAATGGGAATATCATTGAGTTCATCGAGGCACATAGGGATGCGAATCGGTTCAAGCTTGTAGGTCTCACTCCCGCACTTACCCCGCTCGTTGCTGATGAAATCACCCTTGACAGCTCGAAGGCATTGCCCGGGGGTTGCTGTATATGCACGGCGAGGGGATGATACATGGAGACCTGAAGGGGGTATGAACTCGAGTGCTGATTGCTACTCCACCGCCTAAAGCGCTTTTTATCAAGCTCAACGTTCTGATCGATCGAGATGGCTGCCCTCGCCTAGCAGACTTTGGACTCCTCACCATTGTCTCAGACTCTACATACCACACAAGCTCGAGTACACCCAAAGGTGGTGCCGGTACAACAAGATGGATGAGCCCAGAACTCCTCGATCAAGAACGGTTCGGCCGTGGGGACGGTCGACCAACGAAGGACTCGGATTGCTATGCACTAGGGATGGTGATACTTGAGGTTCTGAGCGGCAAACCTCCTTTCTCGGGTTATAGTGGCTTGATCATCATGAGGAAGGTGATCGAAGGTGAACGTCCAGAGAGACCGCAGGGGAAAGAGGAGGTGTGGTTTGCTAACGATCTCTGGGAAATTCTGGAGCAGTGTTGGTTACCCCAACCGGAGAGGCGCCCCACAATTGATGCTGTACTTCAATGCCTGAAACAGGGTTCAACGGCTTGGCAGCCGCTACCCTCTGATTCAGATGATTACACTCAGCCAGACAGCGATGATCGGTCAGATTTCGCATCGAGCCGTGATCCAGGCATCGACCCAAGTACGTTTCTTCACCTTATCTCAAACTTTACTCTCAAACGGCCTTTGCAGCGGACCGGATAGATCCGCAGGATGATGACCGGACCCCAGTCCCATACTGGAATCAGCCTCGTAGTGTGTATGCGGGCCGAGGTTCGCACCAACCGGCTCCAGTGAGCCAACGGAGGCTGGCCGAGCTACCTGTGAGTATGATGGAGTCTGACATGGCAGATATGTTCGTTTTATATGATAACCCGTGACACATTCCAGATGCTCCCGGATTCCACTAGTGTGAAACAAGCTGAACCGGCACGTCCCAAGGGTCTTCCAGGTCCTCTCACGGCATCGATCACGAGTTGAATATCACCCTGCGCTTACAACGAACCGCGTTCTCGATTGCTGATTTGCTGTATTCCTGTAGCCGGGCCCAGTGGGAGCGCGTCCCCCTTGTTTCTTGAAGATCTCGACCGATCCGTGTTGCCTCGAGAATTTAAAAAGGAAGGTAGAAATTGGTTTGCCACATTCAATCCTGAAGTCAGACGAGTGCTGGATGTCAGCTTGGTTCACACTCTAGCCCACAAAAGGTTAGTGGTGTCATTCGTTCGGTCACCTCTATAACAGGAGTCACCGAGCTGACGATGCGTTTTCCACATCTAGTAATATTTCTTGTCTTCGATTTTCTGCAGACGGCAAGTACTTGGCGACGGGATCCGGGCACAAAGTCCGGATATATGATACGAAAACTGGGAGAAAAACTTGGTTCGATCTTTTCTTAGTGTATGTTGGCCAATGGGGCCCTTGGCTCTGACACCGTCGTTGTTGTACAGCACCCTGGTCCATAAAGCTACGGACAATACCATTTTGAGCATATGTTTCAGCCCAGACGGCGAACTGCTCGCAACAGGGGCCATGGACGGGGTGGTCCAAGTGAGTTCTGGAACTTTCATACCGGCGGTCGTTATCGTCGTCGTCGTCGTCGTCATTTTCAAGCCAAATGCTCAACATAGGACAACTTCTGGCGTTCTAGATTTGGGATGTTGCCAAGAGGCAAATCCGCAACAGTTTCCAGGATCACACTGGCAGGACGGTCTGCTCGCTCTCTCTCTCATGGGACGGGAGATTGCTTGTCTCTGGGTCGTCCAATTGTACGACGAAGATTTGGGATATGATGGATGGGTCGTCGAAGACCCTTGCAATTACCGACAGCGTTGGTGTCTTGGTTTCAAGCGTGGCTGTCAGCTCCGATGGACGAATGGTAGCCGCCGGTAGCCGTGATGCGGTACGTGATTTATAATCGTTTTTTGGGATGTATCCTGAGTACAGTTCCTATAGGCGTTACGTATCTGGGACGTTCGCACCGGTGAATTGCTAGAGACGCTGCGGGGACACGGAGATATCGTGGAGGATCTGACGTTCACCCCCGACGGGTGTGGATTGGTGAGTGGGAGTTTTGACAAGACACTGAAGTACTGGGACATTTCCCATTTGGCAAATGGGCCCAGAGGTCAACCGAATTTGTCGGGGGCGTCAAAGCGTGGAATTTTGAATGAGAAGAAGGATGTCGGTACTCGCGAGAGCAACAACACGTGTACGATGAACTTTATCGGTCACAAGGTGCGCGTTGAATTGGTTGACTGTGGATGTGTCTAATCGTCGGGCGCAGGAGTTTGTATATTCCGTTGCTGTCTCGCACGATGGCCAATGGGTGGTGGGTGGGTCGGGCAATGGCGGGGTTCAGTTCTGGGACACAAAGTCTGGGATCGTCCAATTGATGTTAAAAGGTCACAAGCATCCAGGTCCGTTATCCCCGAGGCTGACCCGAGCACCCTGGACTGATAGTTTTTCCGTTCCAGTCCGATCAATTGATCTCAGCCCCCCCGGAGGCCTTTTGGCGACTGGTTCAGGTGAAGGCCGGGTCCGTATCTGTAAGTCTCGAATTTCCACCAGCGTTGATTGATGATTTGTTGACCCGTTGTCTGCTTTAGGGAAATACACTGCCGTTTCCTAGGAGCTGTAGATTTTACGCATAATTTATACGGCCTGCTCTCTTCCTCTTTGTTTTTTCTCTGTACGTATATCTTTCTTTTTCCTGCCTCTCGTTCTGTACACTTGATCATTATGTGTCGTCCGCACCCCACGCATGACTTTCCGTTCCCTAGCGTTTCCGTTTGTTTTGGTGTTGAACGTATTTTTGCCTGAAACTGTCACTCCGTCCCAATGCAGGCGGTCTGATCCTGAGGCAGTTTGGCGGCGGCGCCGGGCCGGTGTATTCCGGTACTCCGTGGGCGGGTTCTGAATAAACGAGACGGGCGTATCGTTGGTAAGAAAACGACAGCGGGGTTATTCTATAACTCCTTTACCTTCTGTTTATTGCTGAGCTCTAAACCGTTCGCATGTCTCGAGAACCCCTCGTGTCTCTCCTGGTCAGAAGACGCCCAGATATAGCGGCCAGCCCTGTCCACAAAGAGCGACGGTGAAGAACACCTCGTGATCATGAAAGTGCTTGGATCGAGGTGACGTCACAATGTCGACGAGCCGAACGTGGTTTATACACAAACACATGACTGCAAGCAAGGTTACTGCCGACGTAGCCGGCGCCGAGACTTTCCTTGGAATGAACATCAAGGCAAGGATGACCAAGCGTGGGAGAAACGGCGCGTCGCCGATCCCCGAGCGTCTGACTTGCTAAGAACGCCAAAAGATGGCTGTGTCCTCCCTCGGTCGGTACGACTCTTTGTCTTTTGCGTTCATGAAAGCTCACGAGAATAAGAAACAACTTCGTGTAGCCGTCCCCTCGCCTGTCAGTTTTCCGGCCTTGGATTCCGACGCACTTGCACACTCCGGCAGGAGATGGACGCTTTCCGCCTCACTGTCTTTGTATGTGGGCCTGATAGCGACCAACCCTAATTTCGCGGCTTTTATCACGAAGCGGGGGGCGGATCCTCGTTACGGTAACCTTAAGCTTAGGGCCTGGCTACTCTCAATCATTCAACGATATCCCCAGTACCTGCTGTTGTTGAATGACGACTCAGAGCATGCTCCTCTCATTACCGCTCATACATTGGTTCCCAAAAGTACGCTCCCTTTGTCACCGTGGATATATAAAGGACATATTGAATTGGTCGACATTGATGTTGCGATCCCCCCTGCGTTGGAAACGAATCAAGATTACCGGTTGATGGCCATCCTCACCGCTGCAAACACGAACTCGACTTTGACCTCTTCCGCTCCCACGAACCACCCCCGTCGACCGTTGCAAGAACTGCCACATCTGCCTGAGGACGATGACGAGAATCCTTCTCTGTTCGTTTCTGTAGTACATAGTCGTCCCTACTCTGTACTTATACTATGTGCTACGCTCCAATGATATTCTTGTGAAGTAAGTAACGTCCATGTCAAGTATCTACTCGAGTCCTTGGGTCCGGGAGGCCGGCGCTTACAGATGCGGATCCCAGAAGTTGAAAACTGAACGTTGCTCAAGGTCAGTTAAAAAACAGATCCTCAGGGCGACACCGGCCACCGCCCCCCTCCTCCCCACTCACGACTACCACGACCACCCATCGAATCTCCCGCCCTCCGACCCCGCTATGTCCACACCCACCCTCCGAGCGGCTAATGTCCCAGTGACATCACCCGCTTGCGGTCGCAATCACCCCAGTCCTGGCAGCCGCCATCGCCTACCTCCCATCCGAGCGAGGTTGGAGCGATGTCAACCACTGTCTTTTCTGTCACACCACATCCTACCCCACACTATGTCGACTCCGTCCACTCCTTCCACACAGACCGCCCCCACTGAAAGGAGCATCTTGGCTGTTGCCTGCCTGTCACTTCTGATTACAATCGTTACGGCTACAGCGGGCTTCGTTGCTTATCGATCCACCTCGCTCATCACACGACACATCGAGCTGATGTTCACACGCGACACGATCCTTCCATTACTCATGCCCGAAATAACCCCGCCGCACCAGCAAACCTCTGAGCCCCCCAACACGTCCTCGACAGCTCAGCCAAAGCTCCCGTTAGGTCAGTTGGGCAAAGGCAAAGAACGGGATGAGGAACCATCGGACGACTCAGAGGCCGAGCAGATGGATCGAATAGCTAGGCTTATCACTAAGTATAGGCTTCTGTTCCTTTACAACCGGCTGATACTTACCGACCGCGGAGGTGCATTTTTAGCCCTTCGATCGCCAAGCCAGGCTGCGCGCTTCCCCTCCTACAGCCGAAGGCCCACAAGACCATAGGAACCTCCTCGACGAACACGGACGACCTGGACTGTGACGCGACACGGCACTTTTATATAATAAGAAAGACGTTGTATTTAGATAGAAGTTAGCTGTATGGGCCGCGCTCTTGTAGTCCCATTACAGTTGAACGTGTATTCGTTTCTTTCTAGACTCGGAGTTGGCCGATCGGTACATAAAAATATTAACCTCGTGGCACGGCCGCTGTGCTCACTCACAACGAATCCGGACACGGCTCAAACGCAGACTTTCGCGGGTATTGCGAGCGCCCCATCGAGTCGCGCATTTACGGGATCTGTATTTGAGGACGATGATCGGCCGATCGATGGAGCTCGTCGAGGGGGTCGTCGCCCACAGCAGAGAAGGGAATCGAACTCTGTTTGTTCCTTGTAGTACCTAGTCGTCCCTACCCTGTATTTATACTATGTACTACGCTCTAATGATATTCCGGTGAAGTAAGTAACGTCCGTGTGAAGTATCTACTCGAGTCCTTGGGTCCGGGAGGCCGCCGCTTACAATTGGACGGACCTCCTCGACGGGAAACCCGTAGCGCTTACGGATCGAGTCTTCGACACTGAAGAGCGCTTGCCATCCTACACCGTGGCTGGGGGAATCGAGTCACAAGAAAAGGTCGTACTCGTGAAGCTTGAAGCGTGGCCGATAGATGAACACAGTAATATTCCGCAAGCAAGGTTCCCGTGGACACAGTCACCGCTCATCTAGTGTAAGGACAGTTGGTAATCTTATAACGGGATCCGGGCCTTACAGATAGGAGCATAAGACTCCATCCCTCGATAACAAGACCCTCGTGGGCTATGAATTACCGATGGTTCGGGAAAAGTATCGTCAAACCCCCTTTTCACCTTCTCTGCCTCCACAGCCCGTCTCAACGCTCTCACCATGTGCTCCCCCACACCGTCCCAGCTGTATGCACACAACACCAACCGAAAGTCCCGAACCTTGCGCATCTCTCGGAACACTTTAAATCGTTCATCAAACAATACCCCCACTTCCTCTGCTATTTGACCCGGAGACAATCTGCGGAAGTCACTATAGACTAGGAACGGGTATTCCATACCGAAGAATACATAGTCTCGATAAAAGGCGATGACCTCGGTGAACGCAGGGGATGCGATGGTCGACAACGCATATGCGAAAGGACCTGTGGCGGTGTCCGATGAACCGATCTGGCGCAATGAATAAATGAAACCGCGTCCCATGACCTCGAGTGCCCTAAGGAACTTGTTCCGCGATAGATCAAAGTCCCGAATGAACGACACAGCTGTGAAATCGTCAGCCAGCACCTGGAATACATCCAGAGAAAGTTCCTTACCACGAGGATCAGTCGGATGTAACTGCAACGTTTCCAATGTTTCCGCACAAGCACCCAGCAGGAGCCGCGTCCCGACCACGTTAAAGAGGCTCATATGACGAAATCGGATTCCTCCGAACAGGTAGATCATGTCCTCCAAAATTCCCACCCTCGTGAAATTCGTCACCGTCAGTCGTCCTCGCAGAGGAGGAATGAAGGGTGGGACGAGTGTCGGGTCGTCTTCTGGTTCGCCCTGGGAATCGACCTCGTCGTAGATGAGTTTGAGGTCCTCCAGGTGCTTGAACAGCCCAATAAAGTATATGATCTGCCGGCGAGACCCTTGAGGTTCCCTCAGGGCGAGAGAATGGACCGTTGGTAAGAAGTGTCCAAAATACTGTTGAATCCTTGGGATGAAGCTGGGGATGTCCAGGTAATCTATCCCGAGTTCCTGGACATTGGTCAAGGTGGTGAAGTGGTGTAAGGTGCGCCAACTGAACCGCATTGGGGAGAATAAACCGAGTTTGGGGGGGTCTGCTCCGCCGATATGGAACTTTTTGACCAAGGGAAGCAACCCAAGATTGCACATGTCCCGGAGCGGTCTGGGCCACTTGAAATCGCTGTTCCAGTACCGGTAATAGGTTTGGATGCTAAGGTTGCGATGGAGATGAGGAACGGCGATGGTGTACCAGGAGCAGCAGGTCAGGGAGCATGCGCGGAGGCTGCGCGTATCGTAAATGAGATGGAGGATGATCATTTCGAGGATCTCCACAGGGAGCCTGGCGAAATGGGATGGGGGTGTCATAGAAATCTCCGGAGAAGCACTTCCAGAAGACATTCTCCGGATTCCAGCTAGAGTTCGATACCAAACTCGCTTGAAAAGTAGCTCGGTTACTGTAACAGTAATCACGATTAAATGGAGCAATGAGAAGTAGGTCGCATGGACTACCTGACAACGACGATGTGGGGGTCTTCGTCGGCGACATGGTGTGTTTGTTTCAGAAGGTCGAGCGAGGGGGATCGGCATTCCCCGTGTTCACTACCACTCTTGATATAAGATCGATCGAAACCTACGCCGGTGCTGTAGGACAATGCAGCACACCATAGGCTTGAAACAACGTGCTGCCAAAGTCAAAATAGAATAAAATTTGTTTGTGTCAAGTTCAATGGACTCAGACAACGTGTTCGAACCTTCTGTGATTCCCATAAACGCGTCACCTTATCACCGCCGCATGGCCTGCCCTGCGGCCGCGTTGCTTTCTGTCGTGTCGAGATAGCGAAGGAACACGACCTCTTCTTCACTCCGGGTCCACGAGTGTCCGGTTTCTTTCCCGAATCAGGGATGGACTAAACCACTATGGAGACATCAGCCGCTACCAGGAAATATATAATACAACATTACCCAACCGGGCATAGGACCGAGACCACCGAGTCGAGGACCGACACCAGGAACGCCTCTACGATCGGACTCAATGGCGATGAGACCGAACGGCTGACCACGGGACGAAATCAAAGCGAAGTCGGCTCCACCAAACAGGTACCGCGGCGGGAGGTGAAGTAGGACTCATCGGTATTTCCTCGTAATTCTGAGGCTGGTCGGACGGCAGGCAGTCGGGGGCGGAGTCGGAGCGGGGACCGCGAACAGAATCTGTGGTTGATTCGATCCAGTGTCCAAGCTTTGTGTGATAGCACAGTCCTCATCCTTATTGACCCTCGTCAGATAGGCCCCTCTGCAATAAGTACGGATCCAGGTCGCGCCACCCGGACTGGATGATCGGGGTAATTCAGTTCGCCTTTAGCCGCTGCGTCACTCTAAGGTTCCTACTAAAACGGGGTACAACACCCACTCTTTCGTGCCGGGCAGCGTTACGATTCAGGCCTCTGGGAAACAGCCAGCAGCATACATCGTCTTAACAAGACCTACCACAGTGGGCCAAAGGTACACTTCCATTTCGGACTGCGGGAGGACGCAAGGTGATCCGACAGGGTGCTATCACGCGGTCAGGGCGAAGCACGGGCCTCGGTGGTTTTGCTGGGCCGTAATATTCTGATGGAAAAATTCAGGAGGTGAAACGACCAGGATGAAAGGGGGCGCACGCAGTATGGAGGGAGGGAGCTGGTTCCTGGGATATCCCATCTTTCTATACCCATAGCATTCACCTAACCTTTACGCGCTTTGGCCGTAACCAAACTGAGACCCGAGTCTACAGCTCTGCGTCGCATTTGTGGTCCACAAAACCAAAAATGTCGTCCCTTTCGGTAGGAGAGCAAGTTCGCGAGAGGCGCAAGCGAATTCTGCAGTCGCATGCTCTGCAGATATCTTCAGCCGCTTGACACTTTCGTTTGGTCGCTTGGATAATCCCAATTTCCCGTTCGATCTCGCGATGCCCAAGGCACCAGCCTTCCGAAGAACTCCAACTCCGGCCGTTCTAACAACACCATACGCAGCACCAGGATGGCCACGGTTGGCAGCACGTACAAAGGGGGAAGGCACGATCGAAGTCTTGCTTGCCCTTCGCAGTACCGGCTCTGTTGGGGTGGTAATCGGCGGGGAAGTACAGCCCCATTGAACAGGTATGGAGGGAGAGCAGTGAACTCGGGCATGGAGCAAACGTAATCAGGGTATCAGCTGCATCAACCGTCCCAATTTTTCCGCGGCAAGTCGTCCATAAAGATCAACGGTAGGGTCAATGCAGGTAAGTGGGATGTGAGGCTTCTCCTCCTGTCTGTTTGGTTGGTCAGCATCACGAAAGGTTTGCCGAGAAACGGAAAACATACAGAGAAGGCATGATATCGGCGGCCAGATCAGCTCCCCTCTGTTTCGACCAGCGAGCGACAAACACGAAAGAATTCAAGTTAGGATCCTGGGCAGTGGGCTCGTCGATCCAATTTGGGCCGCTTGGCTTCGGCTGGACAAGGGATCAACATACTTGGGGGTCCGGAGAACGGGGCGCGATATGCGATAAGTTAAATGTGTTCCCGGATTGAACCTATTTCGCGCAGTGTTCCTCGTTGATGTTATACCGAAACAAACTTTGTCCCTTTCGTGAGAAGCGGTCGCTTTCCCTGGAACTCAGCATTGTGGGGGTAGATGGGAAAGACCTTGGGCAACAGGTAAATGAGAGGTAATCGCGATTGATTGGTTCAAAGTCGAATAGAAACCGGGGGAGGACGAGTTATCGACGCGAGTAGGGTATGGGTCTACCTGGCTTGCGCGCGGAAGACAGGGAATCCGAGGTGATATTGTCCAACGTGTGGGTCTCAACCTCGATGAGGTGTGGGTCGCCGAAAACGATGACATCGAACAGATCTGGAGGATCACCAGATGGAGTTCCGGTGACGATAGGGATGAAAAATGATAGTCCGTGCATGATTGCGCCTACGCATGACGAGCCACGAGGATGGAGAGTCCAAAGGGGAGCCGGACCACCGAGAGGTCCGGGCAGGGGGGTGATGTTGACGTAGTCGGGGCGGCAGAGACGATTGAGGATACAATGTCGGCGTCGCCGAAAAATAGTCATCACATTCAGCTGATAGAATGTAAGCAGGCCAGCCATCCGTGATCCCGAACTCTCGTTTTTCTTTAGCGTTTATGCCAGAATCATCCCAGGGGCTGAATGGGCCACGAGTAAGGACATGGTGAGGTCGATTGTAGCTGTAGTCTATCGAAGGGCCAGCCCGGTATGCAGTACGTCTCATCGAGCCGTTAGGAAGGAGCCTGGTGTCAAGGTGTTTTGGTGTAAGTATAAGCGGGTCGCCGCCAGCGGATTCTCTTCGACGAGATGGTCCTTCGTTCCGCAGCAAATGGTGGGTGGCGCTGTGTAGGACGTGTTAGCATACGATACGTTTCGTGAGGTGACACTTCGTCTGACGGGTTAACGTATACATACAAACCGGGTCTCTCATCGTCAAAGGCAACTTCCCTGCGCTAACTGCGCTACTCTCCTGAGAGCCAGGCGCAAACTTTGGTTTACGGCTAATGATTCTTCGTATACGAGCATGTTGTGTGATGGTTTTTTGGACTCTGACGAGACGCTCGGGTGAATTTTGGGTAAGGCGTTCGTGGAGTGATGAACCGGCCGGGAGGAGCCGCTTGAAGCCGATCACAAGCGAGAGATTACGGTAAGCTTAGCGCCGGCACAGAAGCAACCAACCATTCCTCTTCAGACAACCACCACCAAGCTCTCCCCTCCCCTTCCTCCGAGAGGGCTAGGATACTTTAAAGAAAGAAATAATAACGATGCTGACCCAGTCGCTTTTGCTCACAGCTCTCCTTCCACTCCTTGTTCTCGCTCAAGACGGTAGCATCGACGGTCCGACTTCAAGTTCCGACGCTGCCGGATATTCATGCGATGCTAGCAAGTGTCAACTCCCGAACTGCAACTGTGCCAGCCCCAGGCCGCCTGGTGGCCTTGACCCCGTGAGTGTCTTATATTCATACTGTTGGCGAATTGTGCCATTGCGATGGTGGCCATCCATATTTTGTGTCCCGTTACTAAGATGGCCTTGATTCTATAGGCGGATGTCCCTCAATTCATCGTGTTCACGGCCGACGACGCCATTCAATCATATACCCTGGATTCCGTCAATCAATTCCTCGCCCAGCGTAGAAACCCCAATGGATGCCGACCTTCCATGACTTACTACACTTCTCTCGCTTATACTAACTACACCCTCGTCACGGATTGGTATGTCGCTGGTAACGAGATTGCTGATCACACGTATGTCCTCCTTCGTTCCTTCTCTCTCCGGGTTTGCGAGGTGTCGAGGCCGACCGCGATGGGGGGCCGCAATCACGTTATGGAGCCATCGCGGCTACCCGAGATCCCGGTCATGTGTTCGTTCGGCTCCCCTAACTCATGACTTGCCGATGTTCTAGAATGACCCACGTCGGAACCCCCCCGGCTGGGGAGATTAACGGAAACATCATTGCCCTCAACGCTCTCGCCGGTATCCCATTTACAGCGATCAAGGGTTTCCGTGCCCCATTCCTCAACTTCACCGCCGACACTTTGAAGCTTCTGTATCAAGCTCAGTTCACCTACGACTCTTCGGCATCTGCCTCTATTCCCGTCACAGAGCAATACACTGACGCTTTCTGGCCGTATACCTTGGACAATGGCCTCGCTAACAATTGTTTGTCGATCCCCAGTGTTTGCAAGGGTGAACCCAAACTTCCTGGGTTCTGGGAAATCCCGATGTATGCCTTCTTCGATCAGAGAGGCAATGGTGGCCCCCATTTGATGGATCCTTGGCTGTAAGCTCTTTAGCGGTTGCCAAAATGTAGACTGATGTCTGATTCCGCGGCTTCCAGCGATGGCGCCAACGGCGCCACTGCCGTCAATGATACCGCTACACTCGAGTACATGAAGGCCACTTTTACCGCTCATTACAATGGAAACCGCCAGCCCATCGGTCTCTATACCCACCCTATTCACTTGGCCAGGTCGTACCCAGGCGTTCAGGTCCCACAATCCACTATCGACATGATCAACGCTTTTCTCGATTGGGCTCAGCAACAACAGAATGGTTTGTGGACCCCTCACTTCGTCACGTCGGAGCACCTGATGACCCATTGTGTTCAGTTTGGATCGTCTCGAGCGAGCAGCTATTGGCTTGGACGCAGAACCCCACCCGTGTGGCCGACCTCAACAATTTTTCTCCCCTGAAGTGCACCACTCCTCAGGTTGATGCCAAGATCTGTAACGGAATGCCACAGAACGAAGCCGGTTTATTGAATCACTGTGCCTTCCCGGAATTCCCCTTCTATACATGTGTAAGTGACCAGCCCGAATGCAATGGCTTCTTTCTGACGGTCGCTTCCAGTATGGGTGCCCTACGGAGCTCCCCACCACCTCCAACCCCAACCCTGAACAGTCTGTTCCTGCTGGCCAGCAACCACGTGTCCGCTGTGGGCCTTTCTTATGCTTCCCAGGTTGTCCCGTGGCTCATTTCTTGTATAGTGCCTGCCAACTGCTCCACGCCGTTCTGGGATCCGATTGAAGGGAAGTGCCTGTGCACGTCCGATAGCTGTGCCTTCAATGACGATTCGCGACCCATTGGTGTGAGTACTCTCAGTCGCATTGCGGAATTAGGCCTCTTATTCTCTCTTACACAGCCAAACGGTGCTAACCTCACCGGGGGTGGAACCGGTGGAAACTTCTCAGGGGGCTCCCAACCAAGTAACTCCTACATTCCTTTCAACGGAGGAAACGGTGCCATGCCAAAGTTCCTTCCTTCTGGTTGGTGGCAAGGCGTCCTTTTAGGCTCTATTGGGATTGCCTTCGGAGCTGCCGAGGTCTTCGCTCGCCGCATATGAGTGGCCGGGAAGCATACTCGGATGTACATCTTTTGGAACTCATCTTCTTGCCTGTTATTGCATGTCTCTCTTCCAATTATCCCTCGCCATTTAGGCGTCATGATTCTTCCATATCAATCACCCCCATATCTTTGGACTGCTAGTATCGTACTTTTTTTTCTTTCCCCCAGTTTTCGTACCGGACTTGGTGGGACTATTTTCTAGTTTCCTTTACATACTTGTGGACGTCCGAAGCTACCCCCCGACACTCTAGTCATTCTCTCGCATGCACACTGGTTTTTCACTGTTAGTGCCCTGACACGTCTGTGTCGTCATCCGAGTCGTCAGACTCACCCGACTCTTCATCTGAGTCGTGTTCCACGTGCGTGCATGTCCGGTACTTACTACTTAAGCAGGCCGATACATGATGCATGAACACAGAAGGACGTGCCGCAAGCAAGATTCCTGTAGACCCAGTCGCCACTCATCTAGTGTAAGGACAGTTGGCGAATCACTCTTATAACAGGATCCAGGGCTTATAGAAAGGAACATAAGACTCCATCCCTCGATAACGAGACCCTCGTGGGCTGTGAATTTCCAAAGGTTCGGGAAAAGTATCGTCAATCCCCTCTTCACCTTCGCTGTCACAGCCCGTTTCAACACTACCACCGTGTACCCCCCACCATCCCAGGTGTCTGCACACACCACTAGCTGGAAGCCCCGGATCTTGCGCATCGCTCGGAACGCTTTGAATCGCTGATCGAACTATGACGCTTCCTTTGCTATTTCACCCGAGGCGGAAAGCAAATGGGTCGAGAGTCGTCCCTGTCGCTAACGTTGTTCGAAGCTGCTACCTTGTTCCCGCGTCCGGGAAGGAAGTTGGCCGCTCGTAGACATGCGGTAAGGTGCTGAAGAAGAATTCGGGTTCCTTCGCACGACAGAAAGCGACGCGGTCACAGGGCAGGTCATGCGGTGGTGAAGAAGTGTAATACGTTTGTGGGAACCACAGAAGGTTCTAATCCGTTGTCTGTAGACTGATAGGACAAACCTACGGTGAGCTACATGGTTCTACAGAACCGACGCGGGTTCTATACCAAGAACGTGTTTCCTGATGTGAGTGGAAAGAGTGGAGAACGAGCTTGAGAATGGCGGGGAATGCCGATCCCCCTCGTTCGACCTCCTGAAAAAGACATACAATGCCGCCAACGAAGACCCCCACATCGTCGTTGTCAGGTAGCCATGCGACCCACTTCTTATTGCACCGTCTAACAATGATCACTGCTACAGCAACTGAGTTACTTTCCAAGCGAGTTTGGTATCGAACTCTAGCTGGAATCCGGAGAATGTTTTCTGGAAGTGCTTCTTCGGAGAGTTCCACGATAACCCCGTCCCATTCCGCCAGGCTCCCTGTGGAGATCCTCGAAATGATCGTCGTCCATCTCATATACGACACACGAAGCCTCCTTGCATGCTCCCTGACCTGCTACTCCTGGTACATCGTCGCCGTTCCTCATCTCCATCGCACCCTTATTACCCAAACGTATTACTTACGCCGGGAGAGCAAATTCAAGTGGCCCAGACCGCTCCGGGACATGTGCAATCTTGGGTTGCTTCCCTTGGTCAGAAAGCTCCATGTCAGCGGAGCAGGTTCCTCTAACCGTCGTGTATTTTCCCCGGGGCGGTTCAGCTGGTGGACCCTACGCCACTTCGCCGCCTTGACTAATGTTCAGGAACTCGGGATAGATTACCTGGACATCCCCAGCTTCATCCCAAGGATCCAACAGCATTTTGGACACTTCCTACCAACGGTCCACTCTCTCGTCCTGAGGGAACCTCAAGGGTCTCGCCGGCAGATTATATACTTTATTGGGCTCTTTAAGCACCTGGAGGACCTCAAACTCCTCTACGACGAGGT
>Ga0307515_10008955_pt1 | contig 19445 bp, 19 predicted proteins | sample 17_EM_MG_FD_194513 | JGI IMG/M metagenome (GOLD analysis project Ga0307515, IMG submission 194513) | Populus trichocarpa ectomycorrhiza microbial communities from riparian zone in the Pacific Northwest, United States - 17_EM | ecosystem: Host-associated > Plants > Roots > Unclassified | place...
GCCTCCATAGGCTAGTCGACGAAATCGCACATACGCACATCAGTGAGTCCGGCGAGAAACCTACCTCATCTTCGATATTGGGCCCATTCTGGAGTCCCAACGCTCCCTTCCGCGAGAATGGCTCCACCATAATCCAGAGCCCGCATCAAGGCCAGGTAGCACTCATGTACGGAGTCATTAGAGACCTAGACACTAAGAAACCCATTCCCGGAGCCGTTCTTGACATTTGGCAAGCTTCCTCTAACGGGAAATATGACTTCCAAGACCCGGAGAATCAGGTTGACAACAACCTGCGTGGCAAATTCAGGACTAACGAAAAGGGCGAATACCACTTCTACTGTTTGCGGCCAACCGCATACTCACTTCCTACCGATGGTAAGATAATGATGCCAATTGAACGTTACTCCAGAAATACTAACATGTTGGCTCTTCAAAGGCCCGGCTGGCACTCTCTTCAAAATTCTTGACCGGCACCCAATGCGACCCGCTCACATTCACTTGATGGTATACATATCTCCAGTGAGTTATGAAATCAACGCTTGCTGACAAGGCTCGCTCCTCTAGATTACCGCCGAAGGTTATAAGCCAGTGACTACTCAAATTTATCCCAAGGACGACTCATACTTGTCAACCGACACAGTCTTCGCTGTGAAGGACGACCTCGTCGTGGATTTTAAGCCGCGGGAGGGCGATCCAAAGGCCAAGCTGGATCTCGAGTACAACGTCGTTCTTGCACCGAGGGAGCCGCAACGAAAGAATGCACCACAAGCGCAAGGAGTGTCCCGCCTATAAGCGACAGATTGAGGGTGAAAAGGGCATAGAGGCTTTTAGAAACTTGTATTTTTGCTTAGAATTAGGAAGGGAAATATTTTCATGTCAATTCGGAAGGAGATGAGCGGCTGGGTCAGCTGCGGCATTCGTGAAACATCGTTTCAGCGCGCATGGAGAATCAAGCGTCTCCCAAATTTTTGACAATGTATAAAGCTCTGTTCCTTGTACATGAGTAAAAATCATAAATTGACAAATAATCTTGACGCTAAAACGACTACCTAATGGATATTCCTTAGAAAACTCTAAGAAACGTCAAGAACTCAAATGACGGGATTCACATCGCTCATGATATTGCCGCGAGAAACGAGGCAAATGCCGATCATCCGTTGACCACTAACTCTTGAAATAGCATATATAGAGTCTAGCGACCACCGCTCCGCCGTCCTCCCAAAATTTCACCTATCTATCAACTGCTACACCTCCCACCGATTCGACAACGGTATACCAAGCCTCCGTCTCCACCATGCGCCTCCCATACGCCCCCTCCACCCCCTCTGACGCTTCTTCTCCCACTGCGGCCATATACTCTCGCATTGCGGCCCGCCGCGCCCCACGACCGCTCATCCCGCTCGATCTGGCTCTGCTACATTCCCCACTCGTTGCGGATGGTTGGAACTCTTTCATAGGCGCCGTGAGAACTCAGACTTTAATTGATGCCCCCATAAAGGAGTTGGCAATCAGCCGCGTGGCAGTTCTCAATGGCGCCGTCCTTGAATGGAACGCGCACGCACAATTGGCATTGAAGGGAGGCGTTAGCCTGGAAGGGCTGGAGAGCGTAAGGAGGGCGGAAGTAATATCTAAAGGTCGGAACGACGAAGTGCCAAAGGACGGAGAAGGAGGTCTAAGTGCAAAAGAGTGGGCCGTTCTGGCGTACACAGATCAAATGACAAAAGAAGTGGCGGTTGATGAGGCGGTCTTTGAGAGACTAAAGGAATTTTTTACGGAAAGGGATATTGTGGAGATCACGGCAACAGTAGCGGCATATAATTGTGTGAGCAGGTTTCTCATAGCGCTGGATGTGGGCGAAAGTAATGGAAAGGATATGAAGAGTGTTGAGGAGTTGAGCAAGTGAAATGGTGCTTCAATACTCAGATTGACACGATGTTTGTTCAAGATATTCGTGTATAGTACGCTCCAAGAAGAGAATCAATGCATGGAAAACGACATTTTTTGGGTCAGTCTTGCCCGGGCTCATGCTCAATGGCTGAAAGCGTGCATCAATACAGCCTCATCCTTCAAAGATAGAAGGTCCGCCGTGTTAGAGCATAATATAGCTGTCGATCCAATGCAGATCAGATGAAGATGAGGAAGACTCTGTCTATTAAGCGTGGCTCTGGGGCCCCTATATATACATAAAGAAGGTGTAGGCAACAGGAAGGGGGGTTACGCAATAGGGGTGGCAACTGGAACGGGGTGGCAGCTGGAACAGGGGTGGCAACTAGGACAGGGTGATACGCATCTAGAACAGGGTGGTAGGACAACCCGATTTTGGTCGACAATAGCCTAGCATGCACCTCGATAAATGTGGATTTATTAGGCCATACACCCGTCCTTTCAGTTGATCCCTCCAAAACAAACACTAATCAGGTCAATCCGGTGACGAGACGTACTCATTTTCGGATGATGCGGAAATGCTTTAAATAAATGCAGTTGCAGTATTGTCCGAAAACTCATATTCCGAGATACAAAGCCGGTATAACTCCTATTAGTAATTAAGACGCCTTCCGTGTGCCCTTTTTTTTTTTAAATTAGCCCTAGATTCGTCTATAAATACTAACTAATCGACGGTAAACTGCGAGATCGTGACCTAAAACAAGGTATAATCCTCCTGGCTCCGCTCACGGGCAACTCGGCGAGCCTTATATATAATCAGCAACTTCCTCACGCGCAGCTATTAAAGCATCCCTACCAACCTCCTACTCCAGCTAGTAATCCTCAGTCCTGCACTAAGCGTCTACTTGCTTGTAACGACCTTAACCCAATCGTAGATAGACTATATTATCTTAATAATCTTCTCAATACTTAGTATACGCCTTAACTTATATTCACGATCGAGCCTTATCTTCCTCCGAATATGTTAAATTGCCTGAGGGGAGTGGGGGAGTAATCGGCTTAATGGCCGCATATATGCTTACTAGCGCCAGCTATAAGAACGATTTTAATAAAGGCGTACTACCAGTCGCTTATATTTAGAGCTATATTAAGGAAGGCAGTGGGGTAAAACACCACGATCCGGAGCAGATATCGCGACTTTTGGTAAGGGAGAAGTTTCGAAGTGGGCCGTTGGCTCAAGCCCGGGCCACGTACTACACCCCTTCCTACTAGCTCTACATACTACACCGTCTCGGCGCATCCGGTTGAAAGCGCGTGTCGATCTTGGTGATCAAACGGCAGAATTTATACCTTTTGAAGTAATAAGCACGGCCATTTTAACGTATTTTTACCTACTTTTGGGTACAAATGTATGCATTTTGGTTAGCGTGATCAACACGCGCTTTCAACCGGATGCGCCGAGACGGTGTAATTTAGCCGCAGACGTAGCGAAACCAGGTGTGTCGCGCGCGCACCTGGACACCGAAGGTCGGATACCCTGCATGGCTTCAGCAATATCACCAAGACTCCTATCACAGGGCGTAATACAAATATGCAGACACCGGCCAGTATCTACTCCCCTCAATATACGACGTGCAGCATCCTCGAAACATCCTAAGGGCTTCGTGCCTCCGGCAAAAGAGGACCTTGATGAACTACGGGAACGGGTTCAGGAATTTACTAGTATGCTCTTTCTCGATGAATGTGATGAACTGGAGCTGAATAGTACTTGCAGGGCGTGAGATCCCCGAAGAAGTCGCTCAGAAGACCGATTCAGACAATGCATTTCCTATGCCAATGTGGAAGAAGCTTGGGGATGCAGGTTTCCTCGGTATAACAGCGGATGAGGACTATGGGGGTTTAGCAATGGGTTACCAGGCGCACTGTGTCGTAATGGAGGAGATAAGTCGGGCGTCAGGTCCATCACCCTTAAGTCGGTCCTTCAATATCGAGTCTAACTATGTTAAAAAGGCAGCATTGCCCTCTCCTACGCCGCACACTCCCAGCTATGCGTCAACCAGTTCATGCTTAACGGATCTCCGGACCAGAAAGCCAAATACCTACCAGGTCTAATTTCAGGAGAGAAGGTTGGTGCGCTAGCCATGTCGGAGCACTCAGCGGGTTCGGACGTTGTCAGCATGAAAACAACAGCTAAAGAGGTAGATGGAGGATACCTGCTGAATGGGACGAAGATGTGGATCACAAATGTATGATCCAGTCCTAGAAGAATAAAACATTCACTGAAGATTTTGCTAACCTCACTAGGGGCCAGATGCACACTATATTATCGTCTACGCCAAAACGGTTCCCGACGGCGGCAGCAGAGGCATCACGGCCTTCATCGTCGACTCCTCTACAAAAGGCTTTTCATGTGCACGCAAACTCGACAAGCTTGGCATGCGTGGCTCCAATACCGGCGAGCTAATCTTTGAAGACGTCTTCGTGCCGCGCGAGAATATCCTAGGTCAAGTCAATAGAGGTGTGCATGTATTAATGGAAGGGCTGGATCTTGAGCGGCTGGTTTTGAGTGCTGGACCGATAGGGTAAGCTTTCTCGTGCTCAGTCCTCCGCTACTTACCCTGTCTGTCCTTTCTCGTATTATTGACGTCACATGCCTAATTATCTAGTTTAATGCAAGCCGCTCTGGACCTCACCATCCCTTACGCGCATACCCGACGCCAGTTTAACACCCCAATTGGCCACAACCAGTTTATCCAAGGTAAACTTGCCGACATGTACACTAAATTGCGCGCCTCTTCTTCATACACGTACTCCGTTGCTGCTGCTGTCGACAACTCTTCTACCATTTTAACCCAAGATTGCGCCGGTGCGATTTTGTATGCCGGTGAACGTGCAACGGAATGCGCGCTTGACGCTATACAGCTGATGGGCGGGATGGGCTATATGAATGAGGTCCCGGCCGGGAGAATACTTAGAGATGCTAAGCTTTACGAGATTGGTGCGGGGACAAGTGAGATTAGACGGATGGTCATTGGTCGCGCTTTTAATAAGATGTATGCGGAAGGGAGGTAGCGTTGCGGACTGAGAGAAGGGATATTCGAAAATCCATGGAGGAGTTGTCACCTGATAAACTAAAGAGCGAGCAAAAAATCACTTGATTGAGCTGAAGATATCATTTAAAGTGGTTAATACTGCTTATACGTCCAAACTATTGTCAATATATTGTAGCTTAGTGCAATCGATATGCCCATATCGTTGGCATTGTAGAAAAGAATTTAAGGACGAAATCACGCTGTGAAATGCTTTGTCCCTCTACGCGTCCATTCAGTCAGGTTTTGTTGCTTTTTCCGCCTGTTGCTTTTTCCCTTTCTTTCCTTATATACTTATTTCCTGGACCGCAACACCTTGCGTAGCTTGGGGATCTATAGATGATCTTGCATCTACGCGGCAGGAGGCAACAAACTCCCATCATAAATTCCCTCATCAGGCGTAACCGTGTACGTTGGTCTCTCCTCTGGTTTCAGGGATTCAGGGTCAATATAGCGACATGTGAGCGCAAAACGCAATTTGCCGGATGGATCAACAGCATGCTATCAGTCGTTAGCTAAGCATTCCCTGCAATATATTACCCTATCCGAATACGAAGTATGAATCAGCTTACTTCATAGAACTCTTGTATACCCACACCACGCATAATAACAATGTCGCCATGTCCCAGAGTCATCGTAATCGCGTCTGGTGCCTTTCCTGTCTTTTTCACCAAGCCCAGCTGTTGCGGAAGATCTTTGATCTTTTTCTTGTATGCATCGCGGTTGGTCATTTTGAGTGATTGGATACTATCGTAAGCGGCTTTGCGTGCATCATAATGTCTGCTGCCAGGCAGCGGGGTAGCTTCTGTGTAGTTCCCGGTCTTCGAAATGCCATGATAGTGCTTAGCTTTCAAGCGGAGTTTCATGGTAGCTGGAGCGCCTAGAGAGAGGGTAGCAATTGTAGGGCCAAGACCGAATTCGCCATCGTCGTGGTAATCAATAGCCTGTTTTTCAAAATATCCAAGGGCTAGAACCTCGTTGAACTCCTTGTGATCTTCTCTTGCAACATGTCGAGCTGCCCAGTTGAGGCGTGAGCGAGTATTCTTAATCGCGTCCGCCGCGCCATCAAAGCTTCTGCTAGCAGTTGCCGCAATGAACTTATACGGCATACCATAATTCACTAGGAAGTGCTGTGTCAACATCTGCCCTTTTAGCATTGCTGTTTGCAAAGGTCTTCTCCGCAGTCCGATATCCGTCCCTTGCAACTCCACAAACATGTCGTCTGGGCCGCTGGCTTCCTCATTCACCGTCTTATTTGCGATAAGATGAGCAACGAAACCATCTATACCTGGAATCTCAAAATAGTTGATCCGGTAGTTGTGAGCAAAGTCTAACCTCATTTTTATCAAAGGTAAACACTTGTCTCTGGAGAATGCATAATTCGAGGATAACGGATAATAAGGGTCATGGAGTAAGTCCGGTGTGATAAGAGTGTGAGTAAGGCTGTGCTTGAATCCGCAATTGGCATTGCCACATTCCCAACCTATCCAGGATTCTCTTGAATTGCAACGCCCACATCGAGGACAAACAAATCCTTTCCAAGCAGCATAAGAAACATCTTGGCCGATGGTGGGCAGTGAACTAATTTTCATTAACTCCGGACGAAGTTCGTAGGGCTCACTGGAATGCGGCCATTGGGTATGTTGCTTCATGAACCTCGGATCGTATAGCAGACATGCTTCCTGTGGCTCAGAGCCATTCTCAAGCTTCCAGAAAAGCAAGCATTCGGGTTGCAAACACATCCATCCCTGAATATATACCTGTAAGCTCTCTTTACTGCAGCCGCAGCACTGCCTGCTGATTGCCGGAGAAAGGTCTCCAAGGCCCACTGGTTCGTACATCTGTTGAGGAGCCCACCAGCAACCATCATATGGCCTCAACTTCTCAAACCGGTATCGGATAATTTTCTTGCCCTGTGACTTCTCGAACCAGACATGTGTCGGTTTGAACCAATCCAGAACACAATACGGGTGCGGGGGCCGAGATGGCGATGTTGGGTTGTTTTCTCCTACAATCATTACGACCGGATTGAAATGGAAAATGCTATTTCGGACGCTGGAAACCTGGCTCCCTTCTGTCTGGTCTTTTTCCATTACCATATCGCCAGTGGCTTTGTCCTTAGACAACCCACCACCAGCACGAGATATGATAATATTCGCGTCCATATAGTCTCGCTCGTGGTTTTCTTTGTCGTACATGAACCCGCGAGCGAAACCGCCGGTACAGTACCCGCCTCCTTGGTATGATCGGAAATAGGGAACCGTTTCACATAGCGCTTGACGGCCATCGGCCCAAACGGATGGCTGACCTGAAGGCGCGGGCTTTGGGAGAAGTGCCGCCGCAGTAGTGAGCTGCTCGGCGAGGTCAGTGAGCCGTCTCTCATCGTCACTGATCGCGGCATTATGCAAGTATACAGCATTATATTCTACCGTCTTCGGAAGGGCTTGGTGTGCCGGCCATCGCTGTGGTACCAGAGTGCTGGTAGAAGTATCATCGACGACGTGGATATCAGGGGGATTTGGGAATGATGTTTCGACGACTTCCATTTGAGGGTGTTCCCTTAGCTGGTCCGGTGCAATTTCTCCGGTACCCGTTTGCGACGGGTATAATGGCAAGGTGGTACTACGAAGACGTTCTTGACTAGGTAGCGGCGTATGGCCCGTACCATTGCCTGGCTCATTATTCTGGCCCGTGGGGCCGAGAGAGATAGAGCCATCTTCAGGCCGGGAATGAACGTGTGTTTGGTCATCAGTAGAGCTCGCCAAAGGAGCGAATCTCGTTGTGCAAGTGGTACCACACTCTTGTTGCGGCTGTTTCGCCTCCACGGTATTCAGTGAATCAGGCTCAGCAAATATAGTATTAACTAACTGTGGTGCGCTCTTTCGGCGTGTTGACTTTTGGCCAGAACATCCCGGGCTCTTTGCAGGGGAACGAGAGGTGATTTTGCGACGTGATCCAGTAACCGCCGCAGTCTTTGTTCGTGATACAGCAATCAGCCCAAGTGACTTATTGGCAAGTACCTCCGCTGTCGGCTTCCTCGCACGACCACCTAAAGGAGTAGGACTGGAGATTCCGACTCCCTGTGTACTAGGTTTTGCGGATTTCTGAGCTGATGTGGGAGGTATCAAGAATTTGGCCGTATTTTTTGCCTTCCTATGTGGCTTGTGTTCTCCATCTCTTGAATCTGTATCAGTCTTCAGGCGCTTTTCAAGGCGTGCCTCAGGCCAATCACTAATGTCGGATGCGGGAGAGCTCAATGGGGAATCTGGTGCGTCCAAGGAATTTCTCGGTGAGTTAAAGACACTCGATAGCTGCGTAGGCAGGGTGTCTGATGCGACTCTCTTCTTTTTTGTGTCTGGGGTGGTAGGGCGTAGTATTGTCGAGAGTTGGCCATCGGTTGTTGATCTAGTACGGCCGGAGCCAACTACAGATGTCGGTGTGATAATTTGGGTTGGTAGACCGCTGTAATCAAGCGAGCGACGTATTGCTATGCGCATGGAGGACATGGCACGTAACAGATGAACACAATTATCCCTCAATCTGGACGTCAGGAGGGATGTCCGTTGAGGAAATCTGAGACTTAGATGACCCTGCTGCTACAAGTGAGAGCAATGCAGATAGCGAGTCGGAGAACGAGAGACAAAGGCACATGAAATTTCTCAGAGCAAAAGCGATGCGGTGAGATGTTGGGGGCATGAATTGACCACACATATGAATCAATTCTACTGGAGGTCAGATAAGCTAAAGCGCCCGGTATGGTGTCATGTGAAACGAATTCGGGAAGAAGCGAGTGATGCGTGTGGTAATGCTGTCTAGTAGAAGTCTGGTGATGTATTATATAGACTTTCTTGACTCCGATACAATGATTACCTTGGAGTGAGACGATTAATAGCCGGCAAAGTAAATCGGTGATGGGGATGGGATAATAAACTACTTCTCGCAGAACTATCATTTCTATTAATGCTAATGCTAGTCATCGCAAAAGCGCTTCGTCCGGATATTGTGACGCTGTCCTTTAGGTGAATGAGCCCAAGTGAAGTGCGAGGTTGGGCCGGTTCCTCGGTCATTATAAAGGCTCCGAATCATATAAGTTTCGCTCCGAATACAACTGGGTACTATTGGCTATGCTCACTTAAATATTTCTTCTTTATAAGCAATGAAATTTCATAGCTGAAAGAGATAACCTGAGGGACTTATATAGTGTATTAATACTGGAGAGCTTTCTATTAAGTGATCTATACACTGGCAAAATAACAATTGGGCATCCCGATTGATTCTATTGGGCTGGACCTTATCGATAACTGTAGGACGAATTGTACCGTTCAACGAACGAAATGCCGTACTTTTTGGCTCGTTTGACCACACAAGGGATAGGGCGGAGCACGTGTACCGAGGACCTTGAAGTAAGCGCGAGCTAGTTCTTGAAAACCTACGCAACTCGTTTTACATCATGGACAAATATCTGGAGGTTATGCCCTTGTTAGTCCCTGTAATGTCGTTCCTACGTCTTTTGAGCGATCTTGTGATCCTCCTAAACTCCGAGAGTTGCAGGATGAGCCCTATACGATGGTTGAGGGATATTTGCAGGTTTGGAGCCAGATACGTAAGGGAGTCTGATTTCATGGTGGCGGTGAGGGGTTTACTATTCTGAAACTTGGCCGCAATCGTTAAAAATAATGAAAATCACGACGCCGATTTCTCTATAACTTCACTGTCCATTTCTGCATACTTGAGAGTTCTCAATTCCATTCCCAACTTTCAACGGCTTCTTATTTGAGATAAGCCACGGGAAGCTGCAAAATTCCGAATCCGTACACATGTCTCAGGTGCAACGCCATAATCGACCCGTCAACCTATGAGGTTAAAGAGCTTCATATCACTTATCAGGGTTTTGGTGCGGCGGGCTTCCTTCTCTATCCGCTCGAGTAGGCGCGTCTTGGCCCCATTTTGATATTCAGTTAAAGTCTCCCAGTTGCCACTAACTATTTTTGGAGCGATGGCTGCTGTGCTAGCATTGGAGTCTTCCACAAGGTTTTCAAGATCTTTCATGCTTTCGTAGATCCGTTCCTCCGCGGTGCGCTGAATTCTCAGCAGGGAGAAGAGTTCCTGCTCCCGGACCACTCTATCGGGCATAAATTCTTCCAGCTTTCTTAGGTCCAAAACGTCATCAATATGCAGCAGAAGTCAGCAAGTATTTATTTCAGTGTACACAGCGAATTTCATACCATTATGGAGTTCAGAAAACAATTCCATCCCTTGTTCCATTCGTTTAAAAGATGCAATAATGCCACTTGAAATATGACAATACCAATAAACTATTCACATATGTTGAGCTCAATTCGGTGACGGCCCTCCAGATCATTCAGACAAGTTGTAGGATGATCACTCAGCATTACCATTGAATAACAGGCAAAATTCGAATCCAGACTGGTATTGGTGGCAACTGCTATTCGGCGTTCAATGAAGGAGATCTCATGTCCCTTTTCGAACGAAAAAATTTGACCCTGTTGCCGGCAGATGAGTAGCCCCTCAGACCGATCTTGGGGAGTCCAGGGCGATGCGGCCTTGTCAGGGACCGAGAAATAGCGGAGATGAAATTGGATGTGACAAATACGTTTGCCCAAGCAACACCATCTTGTCCAGTTCGTGCTCGGCCAGATGACTGCGTAACGCTGGGCAAAGACCATGGCGCAGTAACCAACCTCTTCAGGTTCAAGATCATGACCCAGCGTGGCTTGGCAGAGAACGAATGCCAGAACGGCGAAACTCATGGAGGGTTCTGTTGGAGAAACACACCTGTTTACCATTACTAAATATGTCTAGGACTCTCATGTCAAACATCGGCCTACCAAATTCTACCGTATATCTCTTTCCCTAATACTAATTGAGGAACAACAAGGATGGAGTTCGGAAACCCACGATCTATCAGTTTTGGAAGGCCAATCTTGTCGTAATATGACTCGATCAAGTGTATCGTGGTTCCTTTAAGGGACCCCATCTCATATTCATGGTCTCCTCCGAAACTCTCGGGCCATATTCCTCTAATATATTCCGCTATTTCCCGGGAAAATTTGTCCCAGGCATCCTCCCCAGAAGGTTCATACGACTGACACTCTACGTAGTGTAAGTTTCCTCGTTCATCAGGTTTCTGGAGGACCAGCCAAGTAGGGCTGAAAAGGTTTGTGATGGAGGGATCGGATGGATCTCTGACACCTCGGATGTCTAATTCCGGAGCGTGTGTCAACACGTCAAAGAACACGATTCGTAGGTCGTTGAGCTTCCCCTTAGTCGGGCAATGCGCGCGCCAGAAGTTTTTGGGTGTGGTGGTAATGCGGTCTGTTCCATCTGATGTTGTGGTAGATATATTTGAATATGCAATCTCTCCTTGAGTTAGTTTGCCCTTGGTAAAAGTCGAATTCAGATTCCGCCACCAGGCGATGGCAATGTTAACAAAAAATGCCGACATAGCCCTTGAGCAGTCTGACACCAGAAGAATACTGTTGAGGGCCTAATTTCAGATTAAACCAGTTTGAGCAGCCGCGAAATATGGCAGAAGATAAGTCATATTGTTGCCGCACGTCAAACTTGTGACCACCACTATTCTGCAAGCTCAGACGTGTCCATCCACTGGGGTAAGTTAACCATCCACTCATAGATCACAACCGCGGGTTTCCACATATCTGCATATGTCAAAGCAAATGAGGAGTAGTTGATAGTTGGGGCGTAATGATGAGTAGGCATCGTCCAGAAGGTGTCGAGAGCCCTCGTATCATTGGTTGCCTGGCACGGCTTCCATAAACTTACTCTTACTGGCGACAGGCACAGCACCGAACGCTCCACGACGCAACCTGGGTAAGCCACAGAGGCATTGGACACGTGAGTTTCCATAATTGAGCTGTGGAACTTCGGGTAGTTACAACTTCGACGGTCCGACACTTAGCCATATGAATGGGCCACACGATCGACGAATGCTTCCGGGCTTTGGGAAATTGGGTCTACTCAATTAATTACACTTCAATGATGCCAAAAGGAGAGTTTAGGAGCTTTACTCTGATGTCGTTGGGTTCAGGTGATACCCAACCGCATTGATGGATTCGAATCGGATTTTGGGTTGCTGGCAATGCTTACAATATTCCCGCACATATATGAAGGGAAGTGTCCTTAGGCTCTTTAACGTTCTTCTAGATATCACTTTGTTTGCTACTGAAGGTTCTGAACTGTGTGCACATTTTGGAAATGCAGCTGACAGAGTTAGCTCAACCCCAAACCTTCTGCCGAGACTCAACCGCGCACAACTTGTTGATGGCCGAATGTATATTAAGACGTTGGTTGGCGGTTGATTGATGGAAGATTTTTTTGTATAGCGACTTTTATTTATCCCGCAACTAGACCTTCTACCGAAGTTCAACCGCACGCTAAGCCGCTTTGGGTTTTACCTTCGTTAGAAGTACTTTGCAACTAAAAGTGTAAAGTAACTTTTATAGCTTTCTTGATAAATGCCTTTACTTAGCTAAGGCTTTATTGTAATTCTCCATAACCTTATAATACCCAAATCCCTTCACGAGGGCATGACTAGAACGAATAGGAAATCCGGCTGAGAACGATTTAAAGATCCGGGCCCTAGCACCCGTTTGGACAAAAATTCCGAGAGCAACTCCTAGACTATTCGCTAAACCTTGCGCTATTGGGTGTCCATTTGATCAGTTGCAAAGCCCCGGGTCGTCAACACGGAAAGCTCAATGCTACCGGTCCATTTTCCTTCTTTTTTGACACGTCCAAGGTAGCTGCTCGTCATGATGTTGATAACCGCGGAGATTGAGCAATTTAGCTTGCATCGGCCCGACAACAGGAAGCCTCGGCACCCAATGGCATAAGGAAAATAAAGGGGGACGGCCAAGAGCAACATCTTATTAGGCTTTCTCCTCACTATAAACTTCACATCTCCATCCACTGTTCTCGGTTATTATTCTCCCTGTCTCCGCCTTAGTACCCAAACGCCTTGATAGCCAGCTCTAGTAAATACCTCCTACATACTTGAAATTAAAGCTGTCAGCTCTCGCAAAGCGAAGATTACCATCAACCAACAGAATACTCTTCTGCCATGCCTTTCCACCCACCACCATGGGTCCCAAAGCTTCCTTTCGACCCTCCCGACTCAATTCCAATTTCCGATTTTATGTTTGATGAGAATTACGGTCGATATCCTTTGGGATACTCTAGAGCGCCATTTACTTGCGGTCTCTCTGGCAAGGAATACTCAGCTCTCGAGGTTAAAGAACGAATAGATTACCTTGCGCGGGGACTCGCTAAGGAATTTGGGTGGCATCCAAATCAGGGTTCAGAGTGGGACAAAGTTATTGGCGTATTCAGTGTCAATACGGTAAAATGGTCCAGCAACTGTGCGCTTTATCTCACTCTAGCTGATGCGCTTTGCAGCTGGATACTGTTACCTTAGCATGGGCCGCACATCGCCTCGGTGGTATCCAAACACCAGCCAATGCCGCCTATTCCGCCAAAGAGCTCGAATACCAGCTGAAGGATTCCGGCGCCAAATGCCTGTTCACCTGTCTTCCCCTACTCAAGACGTCTCTTGAAGCCGCACAGAATGTCGGAATACCTAAGAATCGCATATACATTCTCGAAGTTCCGAAAGAATTAACAGGCGGACAAGGAAGTCCTAGCGGATTTAAGACAGTGGATGACTTTATCCAAGAAGGTTCCAAGCTCCCACGTCTGGCACCATTGAATTGGGCGAGAGGAGAGGGTGCAAGACGAACAGCGTTTCTATGCTACTCGAGTGGGACGTCCGGCTTACCCGTATGGTTCTCTTAGGTATTCCCAATTGATCATTGACTGATAAATAACAGAAAGGCGTCATGATCTCGCATAAGAATGTCATTGCCAATACTCTACAAATATATACATACGAAAAGCCTTATCGAGATACAATGAAAGAGCCGGGAAGTCAGGTCGACTATGCTGAAAACGCTCTAGGTCTTCTCCCTATGAGCCATATCTATGGACTAGTCGTCATCTGCCATGCAAGCATCTATCGAGGTGACGGCGTTATAGTGCTCCCGAAATTTGAGTTTCAAGCGTTGTTGGCAGCCATACAGCATTTCAAAATCAACACACTGTACTTGGTAAGGAACCTTGCGTGGTATTTGTCTCGAGATTGATGACTAACATGTCGACTATGAAGGTACCTCCGATTATTATACTCATGACCAAAAATAGGAGTACTATGGATAAGTATGACTTGAGCAGTGTCCGAAGTGTATACACCGGTGCTGCACCACTTGGAAAAGAGACCGCGGATGGTTTACAAAAGATCATTCCCAGCTGGGCCATCCGGCAAGGCTACGGTAAATGAATTTCTAATGTCAATCTGCAATGTAGCGGAAATTGGGAATAGCCAGTACTGAGACTGTTATTAGGCTTGACAGAGACTTGCACAGTGGTATGTTCCACAAGCAATGATGATGTCTGCTTCGGCTCTTCCGGATCTCTTATACCAGGTATCGAATGCAAGCTCGTTAGCATAGAGGGAGCAGAAATCGAAGGCTATGATCAGCCGGGCGAGCTTCTCGTAAAATCGCCTGGTGTAGCTCTTGGTTATCTTAACAACGACAAGGCAAACAGGGAGACCTTCCAAGATGGCTATATGCGCACGGGGGATGAGGCGGTAATCCGAAGAGCCCCCTCAGGTAATGAGCATGTCTTCATAGTAGACCGGATAAAAGAGCTTATCAAAGTGAAGGTCAGTATTGCATACACCTTTTCTCGATACCGCGTTAACTATGAGCTAGGGCCACCAAGTCGCACCTGCAGAGCTTGAAGCACATCTTCTTACCCATCCGGCTGTTAACGACTGCGCGGTCATCCAAGTCCCTGATGAGAAGTCAGGAGAAGTGCCAAAGGCTTTTGTTGTCAAGTCGCCTTCTGTGGGTCTGGAAGAAAGCGACCGAATGCTTGCGCGGCAGATCCAGAAGCATATAGAGGAACACAAGGCACGATACAAGTGGATCACCGGCGGGATAGAGTTTATCGATGCTATTCCGAAGAGTCCAAGCGGCAAAATCCTGAGACGGTTCCTCAGAGATAGGGAAAAGGAATCACGAAGGAAGAAGGGGGCGAGGTTGTAAATATTAGTTGAAACGTAGGGGAAGAGCTTGGTTAACTGGAGGCGAGTTGGAGGCGAGTTTTTGGGTGATGATACCCGCAGCGTACATAGAATTAAGAAATAGAAGCAAATTCAACGATAAACTTGTTGTACCTTGCAGAAGATACCTGTCACGAATCGACATTATGAGCAGGTTGTGCAGTAGGTCGCTAGCCTGCCGATGACGTTCGGCGACTTCAGAGCTCCGAATGCGAGGGGCACTTTCAGAAAAATGTTTGCTCAGCGAGATGAATTTCTAAGCACATTCCAAAATCACCGCCTTCTGTGCCCATTCCTTCTCCAATAAATAGAGCTTTCGAGTGTAAGTTGCACCCTCCCTCTCATCTCTTTACGTTACTCACCATTTCTCTTAGACCCGCCCCAAACTTTCCCACAATGTCCGCCCACCAGCCCCACCAAGAAAAACATGAGCTCGATGATGAAGACGATGCAGCAATGCTCGACCCAGCCGAAGCTGGCGAGGAAATACCCGACGACGAAGATGCTCCCATGGAGTCTGATAATGACGAAGATCCCTCCGCCACCCTCGAAGAAATCCAGCTACAGAACGACAGCGTAGCCCACTTCGACGGCCACAAAGACAGCATATTCTGCATATCGCAGCACCCGGTCCACCCCGAAATCATAGCCACGGGTGGAGGCGATGACCTCGGGTATATAATAGATAGCACTCCACCAGAAACGCCTGTGCTGCCAGCAAGCTATCAGAGCAATCCGCAGCCACAGGAGCGCGAGAGCTTGAAAGCGATTTACAAATTGGAGGGGCATACAGATTCACTCAATGCGATCACTTTCACATTACCCAAAGGGCAGTATGTGGTCTCGGCGGGCCTTGACGGGAGATTAAGAGCATGGCAGGGTGAGTCAACGGAACGACGGTGGAAATTCCTAGCCGAAGCACAAGAGGTGGAAGAGATTAATTGGTTGGCGCCGTGTCCGCACCCCAGCTATCCAAACACAATAGCATTGGGAGCCAACGATGGTTCGGTGTGGATATACACGGTCAACGCTGCTGACACCTCCTCGCCCCTCACCATCGTCCAGGCGTTCTACCTACACACGGAAAGCTGCACAGCAGGATGTTGGACGCCGGATGGCAAACTCTTAGCTACGGTCTCGGAAGACTCAAGCCTCTATGCGTGGGATGTATTTGGTGAGGCAGCAGCGGCTGGTCTTGCGGAGGCTCAAGGAAGCCAGAGCGTAGTAGGATTAACGGGCCTGGATGAACGATTTAGAGTGGATGGCGGCCTCTACAGTGTTGCGGTAGCACCTAATGGAGCTTTTGCTGCTGTTGGGGGTCGAGAAGGCAATATACGCATAGTAGGACTCCCGAGGATAGGGGCAGAACCGTCGTCAGTAGCAGGTGGGAAGGGTACAAGCGCTAAAAGCAAGGTAGGAGGCAGCAAGCAAGCAGGAGGGCCAAAAGCGGCTTCATTATCTGCAAGTGGTCAAGCTGGGCAAATTCTCGCCTCTTTACAGGCTGGGACGGACAATGTAGAGACGATATCGTTCTCGCAGCCCCCCTTGACTCTTATGGCAGCCGGAAACGTCGATGGCTCCATTACCCTTCTCGATACAGCACACCGCTTCGCTGCTAGACGGAATATACCCGGTGCTCATGAGGATGATCAGGGTGAACAAGCCGTTGTCAAGGTCGAGTTTGTCACGAATACAAGAACTGGCGGCTGGCTACTCACTTCATGTGGTTATGACGGTGTGGTGAGGAGATGGGATGCAAGAGGAGGCACTGCGGCGGCAGCGAAAGGCCTCGTTGGCGAATGGAGAGGACATAGGGGTGGTGGTGAAGGTGGCGGAATAATGGGCTTTGTTCAAGGCGATGGAAAATATATCACCACCGCGGGTGATGAGTAAGTCCACTCTTCTCGGCAATAGCTCTGGGGAAGTGAAAAGCTAATTCAGTACACAGTGGAATTTCGTTGGTCTTCTCCACTCCCGTAGTATAGGCACAACCGTAAATAATTCGCCATGTCGTCAAATTCACAGTACTCACATTATTACCTCGTGACAACTAGACCTAGCTAAAAGCTAGCTATTCGTTCTGCGTAGCTATTTACAGCATGGCAGCCGGATTGAAGTGTTATTAGCCATATTCTGAACCAGGGAATTCACTTAATTCTAGCAGTTGAATCCCAATCTTACAGTAGGTTATTACCTTACACCTACAACACTCTACTCAATCTGCCCTAAAAGCAACCAAACCTCCCTCACCATGCGACTATTCACAGAGAGCCTTGCGACCATTACAGTGCTCTTTGTCCCTCTCCCGTCTATGGTTGCGGCACCGATACTCTTAAACGGAGCTAGCTTTGGCGTTCACACACACCCTATTTCAGCAATTTATCCCAACGCCAACCTTACATCGGGAACCCCAACATTCTCGTCAGTGGCTGCTAGTTCATCTACACCTAGAAACATCCTGCCCATTCTAGTCACAGTTGATACCAATGGGCTGTTGAGACCCGAGAATACGGTGCCGGGCGGTCCAGCCACTGAATCGAATCCTCTATGGGATGCAATACAGGCCGTTGAGCAACTCATTGGCATGCCGGATCCACCAGAGCTTGCCTGAGTCAGCCAAAATGACGGCCGGATCCACACTACGCCGATGCTACCGGGAACCTCTCCACTAAGTCAAGTGGTCATACCAGGACTTACACCGGCAGAAAAGATGAGGCACGGCCTTAACCAAGTCTACAATTTGCCTGCCACTCCGCCAGGTTTTACGATAGTAAAAAGGCTAGTGACTATTGAGGGAAAAGGTGTGTTTCCGCCGCCGATCAGTATCTCGCACGGCGCACCAAGCCTCAGATTTACCAAACGTAACCTTACGTCCGAAGAGACAGCATATGCCGAAGTTATATTACAGGATGTGCAGAAACCCTAAGTGCAGCGGAGTCTGTCTTGGCTAGCCCAAGGTCAAAAGATTCGCTTAGGTACCTTTATGACGTCTGCTATGGTGAAAAAGAAACTCAGTAGAAAAGGGATCCTACTAGAATGTCGAGCGTAATCCGTTGGCGGTTAGTATGACTTCAAGTAGACGACCTAGTAACCTCCGCAGGGCGTCGGCTAAATAATGACTTGTAATATCGAGTACCATTAAACAGGGTAATAAAAGGTAAATAGAATTTAAATTTGCTATAAAGGAGTGGATTTGTAACGGACTCTCCTAAAAGGTACCTATTAGATAAGACAGATAAAGGTTTTACTAATGTCCAACTAATATCCTAAAGAAGATATAGTTAGACAGATAAGGGGCAAAGGGTTTTACTAATGTCTTAAAAGGATTATAAAGGGAGCTAGTTCTCCTCTAGAGAAGAATTAGAGATTATTCTCTATATAGAAGAGGTTAGAAGTATTTGTCCTTTAATATATAAAGCTTATTCTACCTATAACTTACCTTTAACTTACCTTCTACTTACCTATAACTCTTATACTATACTATTAATTAGATAATTATACGTTTTAGTTAAATTAGCCTTTTATAATTCTAATTGCTTATAATCTATTATAGAAGGAATATAGCTATTAATTAACAATAACAGGCTATACTTTTTCCCCTTAAAATAACGCCCTTACCCTAAGAGGCTAATAAAGTATCCCTAAAGGAGCGTATTCCCTCTACTTATAAGGAGTAGACTAAGAAGCTATAACTAATCTATTTAACCTTATAAAACCCTTAAAAATAATTACCGCCAGAGAGTTATTAAAGCGATTACTACGCGAGACCCTATAAAAAAATGAATTAGAAATATAATTAAGATAAGTATATTAAGACTACTAAAAATAATTATAAGGATAAATAGGAGAAGTATAAATACCCTAGATACGAAGCAGGCTTAAAGGCTATACTATACTATACTATACTATACTATAGTATTAGAAAAACCTAAATTCTATATAAAAGACTTAAGTAAGTATAGGGATAATAGTCTTTAAAACTATAATCGTTTTATCCGTTAATATAAAACTATATTCTAACTAGATCTAAAACATTACTCTAATAAGTATAATTAGATATTAATTGCTTCTACCTTCCTATATAGTACTATTAAGAGTTTATAAATATACTACTATAGGAAGGCTACGGTGTCTCTTAGATTGAAAGTTATAGCTCTATTAGTCTGTCGGTCAGTTATAATTAAGCAGTAAAAAGAGAAAGAAAAGAGTATATTAAAGGAAAATTGTATATCTACTGGTGTTGCCTAAGTTGTTAAAGACTCTAAGGGCTTTAGACCAATCTATATAACTTATAGAAGGCCTAGGCTCTC
>Ga0307515_10008956_pt1 | contig 19444 bp, 10 predicted proteins | sample 17_EM_MG_FD_194513 | JGI IMG/M metagenome (GOLD analysis project Ga0307515, IMG submission 194513) | Populus trichocarpa ectomycorrhiza microbial communities from riparian zone in the Pacific Northwest, United States - 17_EM | ecosystem: Host-associated > Plants > Roots > Unclassified | place...
CTACATTTTATTTTTAACCCCCCCCCCCCAAAAAAAAAAAAACAAAAACAAAAACAAGATCCCGAAAATTTGAATAGAAAAAAAAATATGCCACTGCTGCTAAAACGAATGCCACACATGCTATTCTGAATCGCTTTCCATGCTCCCCATGGCCTTCAAACCTCTTGGTCTCTGCTTTATACGAAAAAGAAGAAGAAAAAGATGAGCAATTCTGCAAGAGAGTTCAAACAAGGAGAGATGGGGATCATTCAGATCTAGAAAAAAGAAGAGCAATTCAATACCTTCTTGGAACTCTTCTTCTCTCTAACTTCATACCTCTCTTGGCACATATCAGTCAACCATGCCCCAGGGCTTACCAGCTGCCACCACCCACCAAAATCCAAAAACAAATAAGAAATCAAAAACCCACCACCATTCAGCAGCAAGAAATAGAAAAGATGAACACCTCAAACAAACCAAAATCAAGATAGCCAAACCCAGAAGCCCTTATTTGAAGAAATAAACCCTAGAGATTAAGAGAGCAAAAATTATCATCAGAAGACTTACAAGTAAACTTCTTTGTATAATCTTGGCTCTCTTTTTTGGCCTTTGAGGTAGCTTACACCCCTTCATAGCCATAAAATCTTCCTCTTTTTCTTTGCTTGACAAAGTAGTATATAGTTTAGGCCAAACGTGGGCTTTATCATCTCCATTGTTACCATCCATTGAGACCTTGCCATTCTCATCCAGACCCACTGACCCCCTTGTAGTGTAATAACGATCCTCCTTCTCCGGCGATGATGATTTCCTGTTCTCAGCCACACTGGACCTAAGTACTGCTGCTTCAGAATTCCTGCATCCAACCATATCAACAAAATCAAGAAGGTCAGACCTTCATCATTCACTTTTCAAGCCATAGGTTACTGTTTATTTGGGAATTGGGATCTAAGCAAACAACTACATAAATTTCATCATCCATTTTTTTTAAAAAAAATATTTTTGGTTTCTTGTATTTGCTCATCAACCAAAATGGAGATAAGAAGAAACAATCCAACATTTTTTCTTTTACAATTCAGAATTTTCCTTTTGGTAAATTAGAAAAGGAAAATTAGGATACAAAGACGACATGAGTCATACTGAATGAAATCCGAATTTTATCTTTAACTTTCTCAGCCACCAAACACAAAACAAGAAGCAATCTTCCAACCTCATTTTCTCGGTTGGGACTTTTTAATTCTCTGTTTGGTTGCTGAGAGAATACAAGAAAAACAAAAGTCAGAAAAAACTCCTCTAAAAAAGGAAAAAAAGAAAGAGCTAAAAATACCGGGCCAGAAACTTGAAGAACTGGCCTGTTAAGAACACGGAGAAAATCTAACCTTGTGATACGATTAGATTGAAGAAGAGATGTGTCTTTCTCTGTAGTAGCAGAAGAGACCACAAATCTATCAATCCGGGAAGTGATTTTTCTGCGAAAAACACCATCAGATCTCCGTGAAATGATTTGAGGGTCTCTAACTCTAACACATCTAAGCCTCTTTTTATTTCCCCACTGCAAGAAAAACTCGGGCTCTAAACTTTTACAAGAAGCTCTCTGGTTTCTTTCTTCCTTCTCCATATCTGTTACAGAAAACAAGAAACAAAGACCATCCCAGAAGTTAGAACCATATAAAGCCCGAAACTTTGAGTACAACAAAAATAACCCAGATATAAAAATCGGCTGAATTTCAAAACTTTGATGTATAAAATGAGAGAATCAAGTTTACCCAGAAGAGGAAACTTATAGAAATGGCAGAATTGGCTTATTAGAAGCTAAGAGAAAACTGAATTTTGAGAGTGCTCATCAGGGATTTGCTTAATAAAGCATATATGAAGGTGTGTGGTCCAGCTTCAAGATCTAAGAGTGTATAAACAGAAATCAAAAGGAAATCTTTCATAAAACCATTCAAAAAAGACTGACTTGTTAAAAACACCAGATTGAGAGAAGGATAGAAGATGGAGGAGAAAGGACAAGAAGAAGATAATCATCTTACCAATAGATAATTGCATGAGAACTGAAACTCCTTTAAAGCAAATACTATACAATAGTGTTTGCTCTCTTTATAAAGAAAGAAAGAAGCAAGGTTTCTCAAAAACAAAACAAGAGAAATCCAAAATCTCTCTCTATCTCTATGAGAGAACCACAAGCAGGCAAATTACCTTTGCTCCTTTGTGTTTGTGTTCTCTCTCTCTCTCTCTCTCTCTCTCTCTCTGTTTTGCTCTCTCTCTCAAACTAAGCGACTCTTCTTTGAGGGGGGGTGTCTCCTTTCTCCCCGAGTGTGTGTATTTATCTCCCTCTGCCTGTGATTGAAATAACTGAAGATTGATTCTCGAGCGTTGATTGAAAATGTACGGTTTGATGATGGTATTGGCAGACTCTGGGTTCTATCTCAAGGCCCAATGAAATACTAACTTCCTTTGAAATCTAGTTTTTGTTGGGCTTGATGGGGGTTAAGACTTTATGAACCTGGTTTACGAAATTTAGGGTTCTCATGCCATCCCTAAGTCCGCCAATTTTGTAAATTTTAATTTTGTACTTGAAGAGGGAAGTTTGATGAGCCTTGCAAGCACAACTTTAATGGAAACATGATGAAATGAAAACTATGGAACTCAATCCTATCTAGAAGCATGTGATACAAAATGAAATGTGAATCCATTTATCCAAAATAAATGAAATAAAGAGATGTGTGTGTGTCTATATATATATATATCTATCTGTGTTGGGGGGGGTTTTAATTGGACTTAAATCTTCTTTTTTTAATACTTCAGATTAATTTTATAAATCAAAATTAAACTACTTCTGTGTAGATTTTTTTATATAGATTAATGGACCCACAAGCGTACTTAATTGGACAACTTTACACTTAAATCAAGTATCAGAAAATAACTAATCATTTATATCCTTTTTTTACAGGAGAATTTAAATTTTCATCTATTTTTTTTAATTGGAGAACTTACATCTAAGTTGGAGAAAAAAATCAAACTTATATCTTCTTCTTCTTCTTCAAAATTAAAAAAATATTTATCGTCGGTAATTTTGTTGGTATTTCAACAATTCATGGTAATATATATTGTGTTGTTTTTTTGTTTCTTTTATTGTATTGTTAATGAAGTTGATAAAAATTTAGACTTAGATTGGGCTTTCTAAGAATGATGCACTAGACTTTAGAGAGAGAAGATTTTGAGCTAGGCTTGTCGCTCTTGAATGCTTGCAAAACAAGTTCTTTATCAGATATAAGATCCTTCAATGCTTAAGATAGTAAAACTAAAGTAGAAAATCTATGTGTAACAAAGAGAACAAAGATTATGTATTGTGATTGTTGTGTGTGGTTTTGTATCATGGCATCCATGTTATTACCTAGTGATCTTTGATATTTAAAACTTTTGAATAATATATGATAGGGTTGCAAACCTATAGTGAGAATAGGGTGGCAAACCGATTATCGAAGTAGGGTTAGGGTTGCAAACCTATTACAAGGAACAAAGTTGTATATTCTCCATGAAATTATAATGTCAAGTTGTTTACTTTATTATTAATCACTCTATGCAAATATTCTGAAAAATAAACAGTGAAAATAGGTGCCTATAATATTTATTGCAATGGAAAGTGTTGCAACGAGAAATAAAGTGGTTCCTGCACCAAATAGTAGGATGACACACATCAAGGAGTAGGGTGGCTCTATAACTACAAGAAAAGTGGTTTCTGCTCTGTCATAAATTTCTTGTGTGCCCATGGAGAATATGGTAATTTCTTATTTCCTCTCCTTTTCTTTCTTGTTTCCCCTCAAGCTCGATTGGCCTAAAAGGGTTGGATTCATTCAGGCTCACGTTTTCTCCCCTTCTCCCTTCTTCCTTTCGAGCTCGATTGGGTCAAGGGAATTGAGCTAAGTTAGGCCTCACTTTCTCTCCTCTCCTCTCATCTTCCCTTTGAATCAATTGGGATGAAGGGTTTGGTTGGGCTACTATAAGCTTTGATCGGGCTTAGTTCAAAACTGAGGTTGAGAGTTATTGAAGAATCAATGACTAAATTAAAAATAAAGGAGAAAAAGAGTTTGGCACGTGTAGTGTTTAAAGGAGGATGCCATCTTCTAATGATGCATGAAGCGTGGTTCGAGCTCCAATGAAGGTCTTTCTTAATGTTGTTTAAATCACCTTGGCAAGATCTTCTTATTGGTGTGGCATTGTAATATCCTCCATAATTATATACGAGCATTTCATATATTCTCATGAGTATTACATTTGTTTGGGATGAATAAAAAAAAAATCTTAAATTTTAGGATTCTATTGAAATTTCAGCAGTCTTCCTTATATCAGGAGATTCCAAGTTATTGATTAAAAGCTTTTATACTTCAATATTCAGACAACTTACATTTCATTCAATGTCTAATCATCCTAAACTCATCACAACTCAACATATCTCATTTTCACATTACAAAATGGTTCAACATACACATAAAATTATGTATAAAATTATATTCAGATCTTCAGAATTTCTTTTAAGGTAATACAACCATACACCAATGATCTAATGCACAAAAAAAACTAATATGGAATTGTAAGATTTACATAAAAGAAGGAATTAAACAACAAAAATTTCAAAGCATAATCATTTACTACATAAGCCAATACATTACAAAGAGGCATCTATTACATGGTGATTTACAATTATCAAAAAGTTATCATAATTATCTATCATTTGACTCATGGTTGTGAGGTATCTGTAAATAATTTATAAATAAAAAAGAATATTACATCATGTAAATAATTAAACAAACAAATCAATGAAATAATGCATTTAAGTTGTAACTCAACATTATCTGCACTTTCTATTTAATACTCAATAGAATCCATTCATTCTTATGCCCTTTGCTAGACATTATTTCCACATCCAAAAATTTAATTTCATTGCCTATTTTCAGTATTAACCTTATTTTTTAGAAACAAATTCTTTTGCCTATTACCAGACATTAATCTCATTACTAAGAATCTTAATTTCATCGCTCATTACTGGTCATTAGTTTCATTAACAAGAAACTAATCTCATCACCCTTTACCGGGTATTATTCCCATTTTCGGGAATCTTAATTTCATCACACATTACTGGGCATTAATTCTGATATCGAGAAACTAATCTCATCACCCTTTACTAGGTATTATTCTTATTACCAGGAATCTTAATTTCATTGCCCCATTACCAGGCATTAGTTTCGTTATTGAGAACTAATTCCTTCACCTTTTACTGAGTATTATTTTCATTATTAGGAATCTTAATTCTTTGAATCAAGCCACAGTTCAAAACACAATATATCATTGCATTTCCAAAACTATTACAAGAATTTAAATAAAGGGAGAAGATAAGGTGCATAACACCTACTTGTTTTTTTAGATAATCCAACTCTTTTTGGCTAAGATCCTGCTCCGTTAACCCCCTCCGATCACTAATACCTCTAAGCACTAAAAGTTTTCACTTTAATTTCAACAATTTCTTTACTTTCTCAAACCATTTCATCATTCATTACACCAATTAACAATCAATTTTCATTTCCCTCAAATTTTATCCAAGAACCCTAAATTCCAATTCGTAAGAATTCAATCAAATTAAAGTATTAATCTATAAGAAATTTATGAAAATGTGTTAGAACACCTTACCAAGCAATAATTTTAAGCTTCAACACTCCCCGGATCAAAATCTCTAACCCTTCCTCTATTTTTTTCTTCTTCTTCTTCTTCTAGCCTCTTATTTTCTCTTTTGATCTCTTCTTAAATAGGGGTTTAATGTGTTTCTTTCTCTCAAAGCACTCTCTTTTTACTCCTAACTACACTCTCTAGCCTTTAGAGGTGTAAGAATAAAAGAAAAATGAAAGATGGTCTCTTTCTCCTAATACAACCCCCGTTAGTTTTATAAAGATCGTAGTAAAAATAGTTTGATCATTTTAAGAAACGATCTGACCAGTTCATCAAATCAGTCTAGCCATTTCTTAAAATGGTTGGACCGTTTTTGCTATTGAAAAATTTACACCTCCATCCCTCTTTCTTCCCGTGTCTAGCCCTCAGTTGGCCATTTACAAGCACCCTCGATTGAGATTTATGATGTTTAGTTGGACCCTATTTAACGGCCTTAGTTGGGCTTTTTTTGGGGTCAGCAAGGCCTTAGTTGGGCGTTTTATTTTTCTTTTCTTTTCCCTTTTATCCTTTCTCTTTCCCTTTTTTTCCACTTTAGGGTTCGATCGGTTAGGCCTAACCCTCTTTCTTCTTTTTTTCTTATCCTTTTTTTTTTAGGTTAGGCCGAGCTTGAATCTTCACCATTGCTTCTTCTCTTTCTTCCTTCTTCTTAGAGTCTAGTTGAGCCAACCTTGGAATCAATTGGGTCTAGCCCTTGTCCCATACTTCTTCTTCATCTCCTTTTTTTTCCATAGTTAGGTTGGGTTTGACCCTTCTCCTTTTCTCCTAAGATTCAGTTGGTCCTTACTCTTATCCGTTTTCCCCTAGGGTTCAATTAGTCCTGACCCTTCTCCCTTTCTTCTAGGGATCAATTGGGCTTACACCATCAATTGCTAATTTGGCAACTACATAAATGTTATAGTAAAATTGTGATTTAAATAGCGTTTAACTCATAAAAATCATAGTTATTAACAAGTACCAACAACCCTTAAGTTTTCTTGCCATTCACCGTACAATACAGGACAAGATAAACTCGTTGACAATTCTTGCTTTCTCCATTATATATTAAAAGCACCCCAACACCATATTCTCATCTCATTTGCCACCATTGCAAAACTCTCTCCTCCTCCTTTCTTTTCTCAATTTTTCTCCTCTTTCATCTTTTAATTCTTATCATCCTTCTTTCCACTTCTCATTCATTTGATGTTTGCTTGATAACAAGCATCTTGGGACTAAATGGGCTCTTATCTCATCATCTCCACCGAAGAATGGAAACTCACAAATTAAACTTTTCTTTTTTAAATGTCTGTTGACATAAAAGTTAAAACAATCTCTTTCTTCTCCGATGGTGCATTTTGTCTATGAAATTGAATGTGCAAAGCTATGGGATTCTTGATTTGAAGTTTTTCATTTACATAATGTTGTTTCCTTTTTTAAATATGAAATAGAAAATTGGTGGCAAACCCTCTCTTTTAAAAGGATTTTATGATATTTTTTTATGGTAATTCATGTAAATTATTATTAGAAATCAAACAATTAAATTTACTACAACTCAGTTTTTAAACAATTAATCAAACCTTAAAAAGTTGTTATGAATTTTTACAATAATCGAATAGAATTGAAAGCACATACAAGTTGTAATTTTGTACTTTAACCATGTTCTTGTCTTTTCTAGATTTCGTACATGATCCTCCATTATCAGTTCTAATTAGCATATTAAAATTACTATTTCTTTTTCCTGGAAAAATTACTGGCATTTTTATACTCTAGTTTTATGCCATGCCCAGGTGCCCATACTAGCAGTAGCTGAGGGAAATTGAAAAGAATCTGCAACAATATCCAACATTATTCTTTTGTTGTTGCTGTTGTAATTGTAACTGAGGGCAAGCAAAGAAGCAACTGTTGTAGACTCTCTCTAATCAATCTGTTTTTATCACCTTAACCCGGAGATCTCTAAGCTTGCTTCCCAGCACTCGAGCAAGCTCTCTCCATGGAAAGATGGCTCGTATTTCATATATCTGAACTCGACATCTCCTGAGGGACACCAAGAACAGTTGAACATAGAATAAGAAATAGTTAATTTTAATGGTTCATCCTGTAAAAGACGACACAGTGTTCCCTTTTTTTCATTGAATTTTCTGCTTGGATGTGTCCATGCATGTCGTGTTCATTACTGTCATGTATAGAAATTTCAAGTTCCAAAAATGATTCTTTAAACTCTTTTCTTTTTCGCAAACGAAATTATTGCTCAGGATTTGCATGCTTTTGCCCTGAACATGTTCCACGTTTTCTTGCCATTGACAGTCAATCCTGAGTTAGTAGTTACCAGCTAGCTACAAGACGGTAGTATATTCTATTTGTGGTTAACCTGTCTCCATATCTAAAGTACATGTACTGTGGCTTTGTGGGTACAAAAATCGAATCTAACTACTTTAAAAATCACTACCTAATTTCTTTACTTTTATATATATATAATTCATTCAAGGTTTCAGGGAATTTTGCAGATTCAAGGATATGCTTAGCTAGTCGTCCTCAAGCAAAGCACTTTTGAATTTTTGCACAAAAATAATGATTGCTGGTTGAAAAAATTGACTTTCAATCATTAGAAATTAGGTATTTTTAAGAAAAAATTAGCGTAATAAATTAAAAATATTAGTGGAATATTGCATTTGATAAAAAAAAAAAAAATTACAATTTGCACATGTCACAATTAAAAAACATGATATTTATACCTTGTTATTTAGAATAGCAACATCCAATAAAAATATTAAATAGAAGGAGAGAGGAAAGAGAAAAATAAAGAAAGAAAATGATAAATCTCGGTGAGACACTAAATCTTTGATTATAACATTACCGGTACCATTAGAAAGATTTTTTACGAGATGAATCCAACAATACTAAGAAATGTTATCAATGGTGATCCAAGTAAGTCACACTTGTCGACCAAAAATAATTGGTGACTCATTTGTCTTTGATGACAAGTGTGATCCACTCGAGTCACTGTTAGTGACCACCTGTGGTGTCGTTGGATTCATTCCGTAAAATCTTTTTGATAGTACCAGTAGTATCATAATCAGAGATTTAGTGTACTTTTGGGGTTTTTTTCTTTATTTTTTCCTTATTTTCTCTCTCTCATCTCTTCGACCTATTTAATAATTTTTATTGAAGGTAAATATCTTATTTTTCAATCACGACATGTACAAATTGTACTATTTCACAACTTCTTTTTTCTTGTGTTGACATGCTTTTATGTGCTTGATTTATTTGTATTTGCTTGCTTTGCATATTCAATGTATCATGGAATATTCAAACATTAAATTTCAGCTTGATTTTATTAAATATATTTTAAGTTATTGTTACACAACAAAATTAAAAAAAAAATCAGAGCTATTTTTTTCAAAGGTACAAAAAAATCAACTTCATCCCTCAAATTGCAACTCATACATATTTGGTCCATGTTGAAGTTTTTTATGTTTTGATTTGAAACTTTATTTTTTCATGTTTTAATTGTTGAATTTGACATACGAGAGAGAAAGTGTTCGAACAACTACATTTTTTTTTTAAAAAAGGTTAACCTTTGTGTTAATGGGTTTGCTTAGAGAAAGGAGTTCAATTGAGATGGATTCGGTTTGATTTTGGGCATTTGAGTTGCTTAGAGAAAGGTCTCCTTTGCTTAGAGAAAGGAGTTCATGTGTTAATTGTTTTAATTGTTGATTTTGGGATTTTGGGCATTTGATATTTCATGGTTGCAAATATGTTTATTGAGATTTTAACATTTTATTTGTGTTGGATTCTTTTAAGTTAAAATTATCTTTAGTCTTAACTCTTAACTAGTTAGAACTGTTTTAAATTTTAAAATTATATTTGTCCATGATTGATGCATTATGAAATGTTTTATTTCATAATTAAATTGTCTTATTTAATAAAAAAATATTTGCATTCAAAATGTTATCTACTAAAATTGATAATGTGCTCAAGTTTAAAAATATGTACAAATTTTATTTATATGGTCTGTGATCTTAGAAGACATGGGCATTGACTCAAATGGTTCAGTTTGGGAAAAAAAAATCCAACCAAACTATTTCTTTTCCAAAATTTTAAATTGAACCAAATTGAATGAAAGAAATCAATTGATCAATTTGGTTGGGTTTGGTTTTATATTTGTTAAAATTAAATACGTCCAATTTGATCAATGAGCCTTTAGTTGAGTTATTTTAGATAGACTTTGAATCAATGGGTAATTGCTTCAATTCGACTTTACTTAGTTTTTATACTTGTTTTTCATTGATTTTTATTATGTATACTCAATTTTGTTTTTAGTTTGATTTGGTTCGACTTGGGCTGGTTTTCATTTCTAAAACCTAGAACCGAAATTTAACTTGATCAATTTTTTTAAAACTTTTCCAACCAAAATTATCCAATACATTTTAAAACCATTAATTTTAAACTGGTTTATATGGATATTCTAGATAACTCAATTAATTTGGTCATCCTAGATATTAGATGATTAGCTATGCTAGTCTAGTAATTAACTATATCCATCTTTTTTGGTGGCTTTAATTATATGAAATGTAAAATTTTCTCTAAGTTTTTAATCTTAACATGTGATATACTTTGTGGTACTCTACTTTTAAATAATTAAATCTTATAAGTTACAACTTAGTTCCACAAAAATTCTTTCTCTCCCTCTTTTAATAATTTATTTCTCTCAATCCCTTTCAAAAAAAAAAATGAGAAGAAAAGGAAAAATAACACAAACTTTCTTTATGTTGATGGACTTTGAATCTCACCAACACAACTTATCAGACAATTTAATTGTGCTTAAGTAAAATATTAGAAAACCTAAAAAAATAATACAGATTAAAAATTTCAAGAATAACTCTCTATTTAACTTTGCATATCCAACTCTTAATTCATTCATTTTATTAATCAATAAGAAAATCCATCAAAAATTTACAAATTTAATTTCAAATCTTGGTTTTCATAATATATACCAAAATAAAATGCTAAGCTAATCAAAATCAATTGTTTAAAAAGTTTTATACCTAATTTTAATTCATTGTTGGTTATTCATTCTTGCTATGATATATAAATCAAATCAATACACTAATACCATTTTTGCATCAATACAGAGACTTTGTTGAAACTAAAAAGGGTGGAAAGCCTCATTATAAAACTTTGGTTTGACAGGTTGATCATGGACTCGGTCAACCTAAAACATAGATCGGTCCAGATTGAAAACAAAATACAATAAAATAAAAAATGACTCAACCTAACCCAGTAAAAAATACATATTAACTCATGACCTAATCAACTAAAGATAAAACCCAACCCTCAACAAGTTGGAAATGAAGGGGTTAAGCTAAAGATGAAGAGGAAGGGGTTAAGGTAGAGATAGAGAGAAAAAGGCTATTAAGAGAGAGAGAGAGAGAGAGAGAGAGAGAGATAGTTTCTGAATAGTATGCATTATTTTTAAATATTTAATAATATGATGGCTGCTTTAATGAAATTAAATTTTAACTTATAGGACTTGAATGGTAATAATTGAAGTGTTGTAATTTTTATTTTTAACTAGTTAAAAAAGGATAAGTACAATTTTAATTCACAAAATCTAACTCATGATACAATCTACATGTTAGAAAAAAGAAAACCCTGAATAAAACCCATCGTGGTCTTTAATGCATTACTTCATTCTCAATTTCATCCCAATTATTTAATTTCATTTATTTCATTCCTAAGTGTCACACATTTCTCAATTCAATCCTTTTTTTTTTTAAATCATCATACTTTTTTAATGGAAAATGTCAAATTCTATTTAAAAAATATTTCTTTATTGCATAAAATAATAAAAATTACTAACAACCATGGATGAAAGCAATTAAAAGAGGATTTTTTTTATATAGTTTTTAGGTCCAATCTATATAAAAAAAATAGCTTTGTATCAATTGAAAATTGATGGATAGGTTGAGGACTAATTTGAGGTTTTTAATGATAAAAAAATAAAAATAAAAAAGATGAAATATGTGGTCTATCTTAGGCTATTTGCACAAAAAACTTAATTTTTTTTATGTAATAACATAGTTGCAAATTCCCAAATATTTATCACGTATGAACAAGCAGTCGATTAGTTTATTTGACATCGCCAAATGATTGATTGGTTCATGTAGAATACTAGATTTTTCAGTTTTAATCCTAGTGATTTCTTAAAAAACTTTTATCAGTCTTTTTATATGATGTAAAGTGAAATGTGTTCATTTATTTTAATTTGTCCTATCAAATATGATATAAAAATTTACATTTAAGCATTAAAATAAACATTTAAAAACTAAGTTTTCATTTGCTTTGTATCTTAGACTTGTTGATTGATTTCTTCATTCGGTACCTCATTTTTGTTAATGTGATCTTCATATAAACTTGTTTAAACTTAATCTTATCCAAGCATATCGTTAGTCATTTCTATTTAGTTGTTATCATTAGCTTCTCAAATTGTCGCCACCTTTCTTTCCCAAGTCTTTGACAAGGACCTAAAAGTTTTGCTCACAATATCGGCATTAGTATAAGTACTACCAAGAACATCCAAACTATTAGTGATTGTTGTCATTCTAGTAATCATACTAGTTATGTATTCATTTTGAAGCATTTTGAATAACTCATATTGATGTACAAGCATATCAATTTTGGATTCTTTAACTTGATTAGTACCTTCATGAGTTACTTCTAAAACATGTCATATATTCCTAGTATTTTTCCAATATGATGTTCTTAAACTCACTTCTACTCAAGACACAATACAAAATGTTCATAGCTTTAACATCCATAGAAAAAAACTTTTTATCAACATTGGCATACTTACTCCTAACCTTAGGAATTATGACACCATTTTTTATTTTGGAAAGGTTATGAGGTCCATTTTCTATAGATAGTCATAAATTATAATCAATGGATTGAAAGTATATTATTATCCTAACTTTCCAATAGGAATAATCACTTCCTTTAAAGAAAGGTGGCCTAAAGGTTAATGATCCTTCATTTTGAACATTAAAACTAGTGGTTGTCATTCAACTCAAGTCCAAGAAAACTTATATAAATAAGTATTAGACTTTAATACCAATTTTTTATCTAGAATTAAGGCAACAATAACACCTAAGGGAAGGTGGAATAGATGTTCCACTAATAATAACAAATATTGCAATTAACTTGATTAAACACAACAAATACAATTAATCAACAATATAATTAAAGTGCTTAATTTAAAGAATATAGGGATAGAAATTACAAACTCGATTTTTAATATCATTTGGCAAGCCTGCATCGCACATCAAGTACCAAATCAGTCTTGAGTATTGTATTCTTTATTAATCCAAGCCAAAGATTACAATGTCCTTGACGAATCCTTACCACACCCTTTTTTACCACTTGAAAAAATATCCTCTTCAAGATTTTTTTACCTTGGTGATGTACTTTGCCAATGACCAAGAGTTTTTCCCTTAAACTCTTAAAGAATTACAATTATTTTAAATGTAGCAACACTCTCTCAAAGAGTAGGTAATACAATTGAAGCTTATATCTCTTTAGCTCCCTCAATATTACTTAAAAGGTATGAAAGTGTTTAAGTGTAGTGAGTGTAAGATTTTGTACTCTTATGAAAGAATATGAAGGTTTTAATGCACAAATACAAGTATGATTTAAGATTGATGATTTGAAGTTGTTTTTTTCTCTTGAAATAGCTTGCATATGATATATATATATATATATATATATATATATATATATATTATTCTTCAATTAGACAAGCTCTCTCTCTCTCTGCAGCTAAAATGGTCGATCAGTTTAGAGTGGTCAAGCTAATTGGTCAACCAGTTCTTATGAATTCTCAGGTCGACCAGTTTATTTGGTATTACCAAATGGTTGACAAGTTCATGTAAAATATCAAATTTATCAATTTTAATTATAGTGATTTCTTAAAACCATTTTATCAATCCTTTTTAAATGCATGCAAAGTGATGTATGTGCATTCATTTTAATTTGTTTTATCAAGTATGATATAAAAATTTACATTTGAGCACTAAAATGAACACTTAAAAACTAAGTTTTCACTTGTTTTGTATCTTGGACTTGTTAATTGAATTTTTTATTCAGTACCTCATGCTTCTTGATGTGATCTTCATATAAACTTGTTTAAATTTAATATCATCTAAACATATCATTAGTCTATTTCTATTTATTGTTACCATCACAATATATAATATTAATAAGTGACCCAAAGATCTACAAAATCAGTCATCAATGACATGTTTAGCTCTCTCCTAACTAACCTAAAGGACCATCAGATTGCGATGCTCTTCTACCCATTTGACTAGAATTCAGGATAGATAAAGGATTTGATTGACTACTAATTTTAAGTTTTTTCATGTACAATCCACTTTGGACAAAAGAATCAATCATTGTCTTAAAACTAATATCATATGCAATTGATACAAGATAATAATGATGTTCCCCAACTTTACACCTCTATGTGATATCAACTTCAATATCATTATAATTTCACTCAAGTTTATGACATATAACTTGTTTAATATCCAATTCCGGTCAATTTGCCTAACAAATCAATTGAAATCCTCAATCTTGACAACTTAGCCGACAAATCAATACAAAGCATAATTGATCAAAATTCAACTTAATTTATGTTATTTTCATACCTATTTGAATGAAATCAACCATAATTGCATAAATTCATAGCTAATTAGCACAAATCAAAATCTCCAATTTTGGCAACTTAGCTGATAAATCAATACAAAGCATAATCGATCAAAATTCAACTTAATTCATATTATTTTCATGCTCAATTGTATGAAATCGAATCTAATTACATAAATTCATAGCTAATTTAACACAATTCAATAAAAAAATCACCAATTTCAGCAACTTACCTAAAAAATCAACACAAAACATAATTGATCACAATTCAACCTAATTCATGTTATTTTCATGCTAAATTGATGAAATCAACCATAATTGCATAAATTCATGCCCAATTTAGCACAATTCAATCAAACTCTAATTTCAAACAAACTTAATTTTCAAACTAAACCCTAATTTTAAGTGACACAAATTAAACATAATTTAACTTTTAAATACACCAAATTAAAATAAATATAGGTTATTTACCTTGCTTTTTTCAATCGTGGAGTGGTGGCAGTGTTGTGGGCGGCGTTCTTATGCTAAACACTATGAATGAAGGCTTGGAGATAAGAAGAGTGATTTTTGGTTTCGTAGAGAGAGACGCTGTAAACAACGGGTTCTTAGAAAGGTGGGTTGCAATTGTGGGGAGAGAAGAAAAAAGATAGGTTAAATTGCATCACTTGTCACGATTTGGAACCGTGACATCATAAGTTGTCATATTTTAGAATCACGATATTTAGTACATGTCGCAATTCAGAATCGTGACAACCATAAATGTCATAATTTTGAAATGTGAAAAATATAAAATGTGTTATTTCGCCAATTGTTTTCAAATTATGATGTTTTGTCAAATTTTTTAATTTATTGTGTTTTTTTAAAAAAAATTCTCCGAATGAAAGTAAGTTGTTGCAATTTTGAATCATGATATCTATTAAATGTCATAATTTTGAAATGTGACATGTGTAAACTTTGTTATTTTACCAATTCTTTTTTAAACAATATTATTCTGTCAAAAAATTTAATTTAATATGCTATTTTTTTATAAAAAAATACTCTGACTAGAAGAATAGGACTTCGTATAGGCAAATCCCAATCAAGGTTGTCAATTATATCCCGTTCCACCCAGAATAACTTATATATCTCGTTCTAATTTAAAAAACAAAACAATCCAAAACAAATTTTTTCTTGCTCAAAATCTTGGTCTCTTCTAGATTTCTTAACCAAATTTCGGTCAAAACATTTTGGTTGTTTTGTTCTGGCCAAAAATATATTTTTTTGCTTTTTTTTAGAAAAAAAATGCATGTTTTTTTCCCTTAATTTCATCATTCAATAGTTGAATTATTAGAGATTGGACTTTATAATTTATTATGGCTTGCTTTTTTTACGATTGTGTCAGTCTCATGATCTTTGTCACGAGTTTGACAAGTTAACTGAGTTGGCTTTTTTGTCTATTTTTTTAAATAATTTTTTTTTTCAGTTTCAGCATTCAATATTTTTAATATTTGGTTGATTATAAATTAAGATTTGTCATTTATTTTAGTTTGTTTTCTATAAAATTATCTTAGTCTTATTACTTGGGTCACAAGTTTTATAAGCTAACCCGAGTAGACTTCGGTTGTTATATTTTGTTCTTTCATTAGATTTATTTTTTCTTCTAATTTCATCATTCAACAATTGGTTTATTGAGAATTGAGCTTTATAATTATATTTCTTTTAGTTGTCCAAGTTGTCTTTAAACTTGTCGAGTCGATCGAGTCACATTAAATCTTATCCCACACGATGTAAATTTTTTTGAAATATGAATTGGATTTAAATTTAAATTATATTTATTAAATTAATATTTTAAATTATATATATTTAAAAAGCACTTCCATACTAAAGTGCTTTCAAATCAAAATATACCATTCCAATTAAAAAAAATAAAATATCAATAGCAAAAGATTTAACAACCTTAATCCCAGATCGCCTACTGCACTCATTTCCATCAAATCATATAATCCAGAAATTTTAACACTGTAAAATCGTGTACTTTAATTATATATATATAAAAAAAAACAGATAAAAATATCCAGTACCACAGAACATGAATAAGAACCACAGAACATGTCCTTATTGGAATTCAAGATTTTCAATTAAAGAATTTAAGAAAAAAAATAGAAATGCCAATTTGTTTTTTTTCTGAAAAAGGAGAGAGAAGGCATAGTTAAACATTAGGTTATGTTTGCACCTGCTTTTATATTTGAGATGCAAAAAAATGTAGTTAGGGGTTTCATCAAATTATATTTTATATTGTGGGGTTTATCAAAAAATTTAGTTTAAAATATTGTAAAGTAGTTTTTACATATTTTTTTATTGAGTTTTATAAAATTATATTTCTTTTTGTGTTTTAAAAGTATTTTTTTTTAAATTTAATTTTTTTATTTTTTTCTTTACTTTAAATTATTATTTTTTTATTTTCAGATTATTTTAATGCGCTAATATTAAAAATAATTTTTTAAAAATAAAATAAATTATTTTAATGCAATTAAAATGTATCAAAACACTTTTAAAAAGCAACAACAATCAAATATTTTATACATATTTTTTATCCTATATAAACTACAATCATAATTTTTACAAAAACTCTATAGATCTAACCAACTACATTAACGTTCTTCCTTAAAATTTATTTTTTAAAAACTTCGATTATAAAAAGAGTTGGCGCCGCCCTCAAAACATGGCCACAAAATCGTTCGCACAGCTGTATGGCACACCACAAAGCTCGGTTCCAACTTTGTGCAATAAAAAAATGACTTTTGTCTCAAAAGGTAACCAATTGCATGTGCTCGCCATCAACAGTCCTTCAGGCCAGCCTGCACCCTGCAGGTAACACCCACTCTTGTCTCCTCGCCAACAACTACATAAAGCATTAACCTGCCAGCCCTAATCGTGTCATCCCACTAGCCGTTGTCTGAGTTCTCGGTGTTGCTCGCCTCCTTGCCATTCTTTCTTTTTGCGCCTCCCCTCCACACATTGGTTTTCTCATAATTTATTTATCACAATGGAGGCGTTGAAGATGAGAGTATTTTTGGCTATCATGGTTGTGCTTATGGCCGTTTCAGCAGTCCAGGATGTAGCAGCAGCAGATGCCCCTGCTCCTAGCCCTACCTCTGATGCCACTACTTTTGTACCAGCTGCTTTTGCTTCTCTTGTTGCTCTTGCATTTGGGCTCCTTTTCTGAATGTAAGATTATGCATTATTTATCGTTTTTTTTTGGCATGGTTTATGCTCATTTATTTGTTTGAAGCCCTTTCGTCCCAAACAGTACAGGGATTTGTTTGCATGGATGAGAATTGAGGGACAAAGGGGGATGGAGTGTTTTACTTGGGATTTTCATTGTTCTTGATCTTTATGACGAATTGGTCAAAAATATTCAGATTGTTGTAACCAATTATTATTTTGTATTATAATTGATGTGATTTATTTGTTTGTGGCTTCAATTATCTTTTCTTGTAACTACTGATGAATTCTTTTGTTATCTTTCATTTTACGTAAGTATCATCTGCTTAGAATTGCATATAGATTTGCCTTTTCTAGTATCCGAATTCTAGATTCTTTATGTATAAGAAATTCAATCCCTTGAGAGCCATAGAGAATGGTTTCTTCTCCTTCGGGCTTACCTAAGAGAACGCTATACACTTGGAAAATAAAAGTAGTAAGAAACAGTTGCTGCAAGCTTTTTTTAAAAAAATATATATATATTAGATAAAAAAAATTTAATAGAAAACAATAGTAGATGTATCAAATTTAAAAAGAAAAATGATTAAAAAAATATAAAGAAAACATATTAATGTCTCGCGAAACCCACAACTAAGATTTAAAAGAAAAATTAAAAGGGTGTTCAAAATGGTTGGTGCCCTTTTGGTGAGAACTCACTGTCCTGCAAGCTAAATCCATGAATGTTGTGTGGCGTGGGGATTCATGCCTCAGGCCGCATTGTTGGGTTTAGATCAGTGCTTATGGTTTGCTTGCTGATTTGTTTAAGTTTATTGCTAGGGGCCGATGATGATATCAGTCACCAAATACCATCTTTCGGGACTGAAAGAGTCTTGTTGACATTCTGCAATTCTGAGGCCTTGTTACCTCTTCGTTCTTCTTAAGAAGAGCTTGGGTGGTGTTTTTGTCTTCCTGTTATGAATGTGTTGTTGTTTTGGCTGAGATTTCTTACCATGAAAGGCGCAGATTGAGGGTTAGCCTTTCCATTAATGATTGTTAGAAATGTATGGAAAAGGGATACTGTTTCTGGGAATAGGCATTTCACCTAGTTGCGATTTTGGGTAACACTGTAGATTTAAATTCGGAGAAGAACAGGTTTAACAACTTGGATTGGGATTGGGAATTATGCTATCCATGTGAGAAATATTGTGCAGCTGAACGCATGATTAACATAAACAAAACATCTGCTTCGGAAATCTAATTATGCATTAATAGCAATTTCAGAGACCTAACATGAGGGCATCTCCAATAGTATCTCAAGCAATTTGGCTTTATAATTGAATTTTGCCACTGTTCAACTTGAAACTCTGTTCGCGAGTCCATGGCTGGTTGTCTGAACATGAAAGAACAGTTGTCCTCCATCTGTATTTTCTTTGACAGCTCTCCTTTCTGTATTTACAAGAAGAAGGAAAACCCATTGCTATGTTCTTCAACCGTTGAGCGAGTAAAGATAAGAAGGTAAATTCAGAGGATAAACATGCAAAGCAGCTTACACCATGAGTTTCTCTAGATAAAGAAAAACATCCACCTCTCCTCTTCCTCTCGATTTTGCTCCTCCTCCCAAGCAAATCTATGTTTATTTTCACTACCAGGTAAGGTGATTTGCGAGCGTTCTTCCTGTGTATGTTGCAGTGTGGATTCTCATGCGGGCTTCTGTGTGCTCGACACTCTCGTATGATTGCAGCATTTTTCTTTATGATTGCTTATTCCTCTTTTTTCACATGAGCCGAACTACAAAAACTAAAAAGACACAAACGAGCTTGCACTTAAAAAAAAAAAAAAAAATCAATACATTCAAAATGTTTTTTTTTATAAATATATAAAAATAATA
>Ga0307515_10008958_pt1 | contig 19440 bp, 17 predicted proteins | sample 17_EM_MG_FD_194513 | JGI IMG/M metagenome (GOLD analysis project Ga0307515, IMG submission 194513) | Populus trichocarpa ectomycorrhiza microbial communities from riparian zone in the Pacific Northwest, United States - 17_EM | ecosystem: Host-associated > Plants > Roots > Unclassified | place...
CACCACCCAAACAGGCATCAATTGCGGTAGTGTTGGCCTCAAAGGTGCTAGGATAACCTTCAAGAAGGAAGCGCCGAAAATATCGCCATCGTGATCAAAGATGAGGACGTTCTTCTCTGCGCTGACCCGCCCTCAGGACTAAAGGTGATAGTAGTGCATGTAGTCTCACTGCTGATGCGGAAGGCGTCGAGATCGAGATACCAGTGTCCTTGGTCGGTTGGATTGTCGTTATCAATTATTGAAGTCGTCGCGGCCTCACCAAAATAATATGGGTCGGATTCCTCTTCAACCTTGTTCCTTACTGTGACGCCCGAGTACAATCGGAGACAAGTGCGTACTAATTGAGCGTGTGAATGGTAAGAGCGTTGTGGTGGAGTTTCGCAAGCGAGAGGGTTATATAGGAATGGGTTGTATTATGTACTATTAGATGAGAATAGCTCCTTCATCAGAATCAATGACGGCTCTTTGCATTCAATGGAGGTCGATTCTGATCGGGGAGGATGTACGGGCTCACTTGCGGCTATTCTCATTTACTATTACATAATACAACCCACTCCTATTTAACCCTGTCTTTTGCGAAGCCTGTGCCCATTCGATTTTACTCCACCACAACGCTCAATTAGAATGCACTTGTCTCTTTCAGCACAGTATTTCTTCCCACAGAGGACCCCAAAGAATATATAGAAGGACACCCAAACTTCACGGTGAAGGCATCTGCGACCAGGAAGGACGAATAACGTCATGCCCTATTAGAAAACTGAAATGCCATTACACGAACAGTGCAAACAACACAAACCGACCTAATATCATGCAGTCATTTTTATGCTGCAGTGGCGGAGAGCGGGAGTCCAAGACCTCGAGCAGAACCGTCTACAAAGCCAGGTGACGGGGGGGAAGGGCGCCCAGGAGGATTCGACTGGGATTAGTCGACCTCCATGACAGACGGTCCATCGTTGGTAGGGCTACCATATCCGCTAGGCGGGCCGGAGTGGGCGGGCCGGAAGCCACTGCCAGGCATGCCACCTCGCATACCATCAGCCGCGCCATACAGTCTCTGTATAATTGGGTCGGTGACCGCCCCGAGTTCGTTCAGCCTCTCCTCGTACTCCTCCTTGCTCGCCTTGGCGGAGACCTCGAGCCACTTGGTCGTCTCGTTGATCGCGTCGTTGAGTTCCTTCGTCAAGTTGCGCAGGTCGTACATGTACGACTCGAGGCTATTCTTCGCTGAAAATCGCGGCGCGGCCTCTTCATCCTCTCTCTTGTACTTCTTCGCATCGGAGACCATACGCTCGATTTCTTCCTTGGACAAACGACCCTTGTCATTGGTGATTGTGATGCGGTTCGATTTGCCAGTTGTCTTATCATACGCAGACACGTTCAAGATACCGTTGGCGTCGATGTCGAATGTGACCTCGATCTGCGGTACACCACGCGGAGCAGGAGGGATGCCCGAAAGTTCGAACTTGCCAAGGAGGTTGTTGTCTTTTGTGTGCGCGCGCTCGCCCTCGTAGACGTCGATGAGCACAGTAGGCTGGTTGTCCAAGGAGGTGGAGATGATCTCCGATTTCTTCGTCGGGATAGTCGTGTTGCGCTTGATGAGCGGAGTCATGACACCACCAGTAGTCTCGATACTGTAAATCAATTGTCAGTACAATCCCTTGAGTAAAGTCGAGAATCAGAAACATACCCAGTAGAGAGCGGCATGACGTCGAGCAAGAGGATTTCCTGGGTTTTCTCTGAGGTGTCCCCCGTGAGAATAGCGGCCTGGATAGCGGCGCCGTAGGCCACAGCTTCGTCAGGGTTGATCGACTTGTTGGGCTCCTTGCCATTGAAGAAGTCGGAGACGAGTTTGATGATCTTGGGAATACGAGTCGAACCACCTACGAGGACGATTTCGTGCACATTGGACTTGTCAATCTCTGAGTCCCGGAGGACCTTCTCAACGGGGCCGAGGGTGAAAAGGAAGAGGTCACCGCAAAGCTCCTCGAAGCGCGCACGGGTGATCGGTGTATAGAAGTCCACGCCCTCGTGGAGCGAGTCGATTTCGATCGAGGTCTGGGCGGTTGAAGAGAGGGTGCGCTTGGCGCGCTCGCAAGCGGTTCGGAGACGACGCATTGCACGAACATTGGCCGTCAAGTCCTTCTTGTATTTCCGCTTGAACTCGGCGACGAAGTGATTCACAAGGCGAGAGTCAAAGTCCTCACCACCCAAGTGGGTGTCACCGGCGACAGCCTTGACCTCGAAGATACCGCCCTCGATGGTCAAAAGGGAGACATCGAACGTACCACCACCGAGATCAAAGATGAGGACGTTCTTCTCGACTTCGGCCTGCTTGTCAAGACCGTAAGCGATTGCAGCGGCGGTGGCCTCATTGATGGTGCGGATAACATTGAGACCGGCAATGAGACCGGCGTCCTTGGTGGCTTGTCGTTGCGAATCGGTACAGTAGGTGGGCACGGTGACAACGGCGCTTGTGACGGTGCCGCCGAGATACGCCTCTGCGATATCCTTCATCTTGGTAAGTACCATTGACGAGATTTCCTCGGGTGTCTAGAGCGATTATATGAGTTTACATGCGATACTGGATTGGTACAAGTTCCCTCACGAATTGCTTCGTCTTGCCATGGTATTCTACCTCGATGACGGGATTTCCGGCCTTGGAGATGACCTTGAAAGGAAATTGTTTTATGTCCGATTGGACTTCAGGATCGTCGTACTTGCGGCCGATGAGGCGCTTGGGATCGAAGACGGTGTTGTAGGGATTCATGGTGGCCTGATTTTTCGCGGCGTCACCAATGAGACGCCCAGAGTCGGTAAAGGCGACACACGAGGGTGTTATTCGGTTGCCCTGGTCGTTGGCGATGATTTCTGAAGGATGTCGTCAGGCTCGGTTGGATGGACGGGGCATATCGACGTACCAACACGGTCATTTTGCCATACACCGACGCAGGAGTAGGTAGTACCAAAATCGATACCGATAGCTGTTGGTATTCTGGTATCCATCTCTGTACTCCGTGGCCCAAGTCGCACACTGTAAGGCCCAAACAATACACCAAACAAAGGAGATCATGGTGTCCAAGGGAGCCCCTGTAGGAAGAGAAAAGTAAGTCTAGACCAAGGGTCAAACTCGGGACTCCCTAATTCTAGAAGGGTGCGTTGCCACTACACTACCCAGCGGGTGAGTGGAGGAACCATCAACTCCAACAGCCCCATGGTGCTCTCGATCCCTCGATCGTAAGGGGATCGAGGAGGTAATTTCACAGGCGGTTTCCAGCCCCGTCGGGCTTACGACGATTTCACCTCGAAGCTCGGGATGACTATGAGTTTCGCCTTTGCAAAGTGGCAACAAGACCATGGAAGCACACCAGAAGCACCATGGAAATGCCCCATGTCACCTGGAACCAAAGTGAGCCACATATGAAGAGAGGGAAAACCGTCGGAACGGAAATTGGATATTCGGGTTGTATTCTGGTTTCGGTTTTCGAGCTCCGGGTTCTGGAAACCAGATTGTCGATTATATAAGGGCCTCAGGATTCGGTTTGTTTGCATATTTGTGGCAGGTCCATGAATACCTCTCCTACAACTAGAGACTATTTTGATGCAAAATCCGCGATGAGGCCTTCTCGTCCTCCCAATTCTCCGCTCAATCCACAGCATGCCACTCGGCGCTGGCGAAATGCACGTGAGCTCGATCTTGCCGAAGTCGTCCTTTCCGCACGCACGCACGATCTCGTAGGCTGGGATGAACACACTCGGCTAGTGGTCTGAGTACTGTGTGAGGAAGACGTCCAACCTCTTCGCCGGGACAGTCGTGCCGCACTTGATAGTGAAGTCACGGCACCACCAACAGACTCGATACTGCGAAACGGTTGTCGGCGCAATTCAATGAATAGAGTGTAGGGAGCAAAAAATAAGCATAAATGGAGAGTATTGTGATGTCAGGAGTCAACCGGGAGAGTGGGAGGCAATGGCTTGTTCGACTTGTTCGACTCCTGGGCTGGGAGGGAAGTTACCAACATCCTTCGTGGTCAGGGATGCCACGACGGCGAACCGCCAACGAGTGAGTTCTGTACATGCCGAGCCTGTCAATCTCCGAGCCTGGACGACCTTCCTAACGGAGTCAGTGGTACGTAGAGGGCATGCTTGGCGCTTGCAGGTGGTTCTGAGACGACCCATCGCACATATATTGGCAGTTAGGTCCTCCTTGTGCTTGCACCGGAAGGCGGCTGCTCAATGGTTGTTGAGTTGCGAGTCTGGGTCCCCTCACCACCCAAACAGGGCGGTAGTGTTGGCCTCAAAGATGCCACGATAACCGTCCAGAAGGAAATACCGCCATCGTGATCAAAGATGAGGACGTTCTTCTCCGCACTCACCGCCCCGGCCCGAGAGGCCCACTGTAGCCTCGTTAGTAACCCAGTTCCTTCGAAACCCTTTATAACGAAAGAGACAGGAAGTACAGGTTGTAAGATATACTGAGATGGTGGACGAGGGTAAAGTAATGAATGGCCAAACAAATACAACTCGCGGCACACATAAAGATAAAGAATCATAGCACGATTACGTAATATGAACCTAGTAACCGAAAACCCTTACAACTACAACCCTCTTATCATTCACACATTCAATTAGTACACGTTTGCCTCTTTCAGCACGGTACTTCTTCCCAGAGGACCCCAAGGAATATATAAAGGGACACCCAAACTTCACGGTGAAGGCATCTGCCTGGTCCACCAGGAAGGACGAATAACGTCATGTCCAATCAGGGCAATCGCTTGCTTTATAGATTTACATCGCGATAGTAAGATTTGATAGGTATCTAGAAATCCGAAATGTCATTACACAAACGGTACAAACAACACAAACCGACCCAATATCATGCAGTCATTTTATGCTGCAGTGGCGGAGAGCGAGACTCCAAGACCTCGAGCAGACCGTCTACAAAACCACATGACTGGGGTGAGGAACGACCAGGAGGATTCGATTGAGATTAGTCCACCTTGACGGACGGTGCATCGTTGATAGGGCTACCATATCTGCTAGGCAGGCCGGAAACCACTGCCAGGCATGCTACATCGCATACCATCAGCCGCGCCATTCAGTCTCTGTATAATTGGGTCGGTGACCGCCCCGAGTTTATTCTGCCTCTCCTCGTACTCCCCCTTGCTCGCCTTGGTAGAGACCTCGAGCCACTTGGTCGTCTCGTTGATCGCGTCGTTGAGTTCCTTCGTCAAGTTGCGCAGGTCGTACATGTACGACTCGAGGCTGTTCTTCGCTGAAATTCGCAATGCCGCCTCGTCGTCGTCCTTCTTGTACTTCTTCGCATCGGAGACCATACGCTCGATTTCTTCCTTGGACAAACGACCCTTGTCATTGGTGACTGTGATGCGGTTCGATTTGCCAGTTGTCATATCATACGCGGACACGTTCAAGATACCGTTGGGGTCGATGTCGAATGTGACCTCGATCTTCGGTACACCACGCGGAGCAGGAGGGATGCCCGAAAGTTCGAACTTGCCAAGTAGGTTGTTGTCTTTTGTGCGCGCGCGCTCGCCCTCGTAGACTCCGATGAGGACACCAGACTGGTTGTCCGAATAGGTGGAGAAGATCTCCGATTTCATCGTCGGGATAGTCGTGTTGCGCCTGATTAGCGGGGTCATGACACCACCAGTAGTCTCGATGCTGTAAATCAATTGTCAGTACAATCCCTTGAGCAAAGTCGAGAATCAGGAACATACCCAGTAGAGAGCGGCGCGACGTCAAGTAAGAGGATTTCCTGGGTCTTGTCTGAGGTATCTCCCGAGAGAATAGCGGCTATGACAGCGGCACCATAGGCCACAGCTTCGTCAGGGTTGATCGACTTGTTGAGTTCCTTGCCATCGAAGAAGTCGGAGACGATTTTGATGATCTTGGGGATACGAGTGGAACCACCTACGAGGACGATTTCGTGCACATTGGATTTGTCGATTCTTGAGTCCCGGAGGACCTTCTCGACGGGGCCGAGGGTGGAAAGGAAGAGGTCACCACAGAGCTCCTCGAAGCGCGCACGGGTGATCGATGTATAGAAGTCCACGCCCTCATAGAGCGAGTCGATTTCGATCGAGGTCTGTGCTGCTGAAGAGAGGGTGCGCTTGGCGCGCTCGCAAGCAGTTCGGAGACGACGCATTGCACGAGCATTCGCCGTCAAGTCCTTCTTGTATTTCCGCTTGAACTCGGCGACGAAGTGATTCACAAGGCGAGAGTCAAAGTCCTCACCACCCAAGTGGGTGTCACCGGCGGTGGCCTTGACCTCGAAGATACCGCCCTCAAGAGTCAAAAGGGAGACATCGAACGTACCACCACCGAGATCGAAGACGAGGACGTTTTGCTCGACTTCGACTTGTTTGTCAAGACCGTACGCGATTGCAGCAGCGGTGGCCTCATTGATAGTACGGAGAACATTGAGACCGGCGATGATACCGGCGTCCTTGGTGGCTTGTCGCTGCGAATCGCTACAGTAGGCGGGCACCGTAACAACGGCGCTTGTGACGGTGCTACCGAGATACGACTCTGCAATGTCCTTCATCTTGGTAAGTACCATTGACGAGATTTCCTCAGGTGTCTGGAGCGATTATATGAGTTTACATGCGATGCTGGATTTGTACCAGTTCCCTCACGAATTGCTTCGTCTCGCCACGGTATTCTACCTCGATGACGGGATTTCCGGCCTTGGAGATGACCTTGAAAGGAAAGTGTTTTATGTCCGATTGGACTTCAGGATCGTCGTACTTGCGGCCGATGAGGCGCTTGGCATCGAAGACGGTGTTATAGGGATTCACGGTGACCTGATTTTTCGCGGCGTCACCAATGAGACGCCCAGAGTCGGTAAAAGCGACATAAGAGGGTGTTATTCGGTTGCCCTGGTCGTTGGCGATGATTTCTGAAGGATGTCATCAAGCTCGGTTGGATGGACGGGGATATCGGACGTACCAACACGGTCATTTTGCCATACACCGACGCAGGAGTAGCTAGTACCGAAATCGATACCGATAGCTGTTGGCATGCTGGATTATATTTGTGGGTCGATTCCAAGAAAAGGAAAAAGGGAGAAAATGGGTATGGGTTTTTATTCAGCGCTTCGCTTTCAATGGACGGTGTACGGTACCTGCCTGGACGTGACCGACGTCGCGTCGCATACCGTGAGAACCGAAACAATGCACCAAACGAAGACAAATATGGTGTTACCAGAGAGGCCTTTGTAGGAGGAGAGAAGAAGGACTAGACCGGGGGTCGAACCTAAATCTAGAAGGGCGCGTTGCGCAGTGGAGGAATCATCAACTCCAACAGCCCCGCGGCGCTCTAGATCCCTCGATTGTCAGGAGATGGACGAGGTAAACTTCACAGGCGATTTCCAGCCCCGTCGGGCTTACGGCGACTTCATCTCGAAGTTTGGGATGACTACGGGTGTCGAATTTGCGTGGGGTCACACCAAAAGTACCAATAAAGGTGCCCCAGGTCACCTTTGTTCCCTTCCGTTGATTTCGTTTCGGCTTGGAGGTGCGTGTGCTTTTGCTCGCTCGGTGTCCTTCGCACGAGTTATAAAACACTCCCCGTTTTCTCATTTCTCGTGGATAATGCGTGGATGATGGGACAAATGTACATTTCCAAGAGCGAATTGAAGGGTGATCATCATTTCCAAGGTACCGGGTTCTGGGACGAGAGGAGCCAAGATTAAGATATGACGCAATCTATACACAGTTGATGCTTCCGCAGTGTTTTCATATGCTATTTGCCAGAGTGCTTGGGCGGGCTGTGTCCGGAACAAGTTCGGAAGGAGGCGATGATAAACCTCGCCACAAGCCACATACGCATTTCTCCGCGAGGGTATTCTGCATCGTCCCTGACGCTCCTAAGCCAAATGGAAAGCTTGATCGTTTGAGCCACAAAAGAAGGATCCCATAGCAACTCGAGTGCTCTTGCAATCCTCGACCACCCAACGTTGTACAGCATGCTGGCGCCATCTCTGGGCCTTATATGGCCTGGACGAACGAAACCTTTCCCCAGTAAGGCTCACTCGTGCACTTTTCCTCTCTCAAAATGGCCACTCGGAAGCTTGAAAGTCACCAACAGATAATGCTTGGAGTTCGTACCAATGCTGGTCAGATTTTGGCTCACCCACAAGTAATCCGCGCGTCGGGGTATGCCAATCACCTAGCCAAGGTTATTCATACACTCACAGGGGTAGTAGTAGTACATGCAGTCAGCTGGATAATCCCGACTGTCCGCTAGCGCCCACCCCCAACGCCACTTCCCCAGAATATTCGCGGACCTGGACAAATCCTCGTCGCTTTGATGCCCAGAACGTACGACACGTGCAATCTCCTCCAGATACCAGCCCTACTTTTCAAGCTACGTTTCCCGCTCGTCTCTGGAATCACGGAGATGCGCTCCCACATTTCCATAACCACCAATTTTCGGCACCGAGCAACCCGCCCCCTGTGTACGCCATTCAACCTCCATCTATTCGAACCAATCCTTGCGCTCTTGCGATCGATCATTCCTCATCCACGAACCCAAATGGGGAGCTTTGCTACCAGGGGCTACCAAATGTCAACGCCAACGCGTCAACGATGTTCGGAGGCAGCCCCTCGGTCTCAATTGGGACGCATTTAGATACCATCATTCCAACGTACACCCAGTCGAGCCCGCCTACCCATCCCCAACCGAACCTCTCTCACGAGCCTGCGCCGTCAAGACCTCGCAGGTACAGGCCGGGCAAAGAACCTGCGGCCGAGTTCGAGCCGAACCCGGCCAAACTACGCGACTCGTGTGAACGCGACGGAGGGAACGCTTTCGCAGTCGCCTGGACTCTTGTGGTGTTCAACCACGGTGTGACAAAAGAAGCGCTGATTCGTACTCTCGAACGCAGCGAGATCGGCCGGATGAATTTCCCCGGTGGATTCGAGCCACGTCAAGCATACGATGGCTTTATCTCGAAGATCGGCGACCACTATGAATGCGGACTCTGCAATGAAGCAAAGAGGCCGTGTTGGAAGAATAAGAAGGACGCCCCGCGTCACCTTCGTAAATTCCATTTTGGTTTAGGGGACCCGTGTGGAACCTGGTGCGTTCTCTGGTACCCATTATATATATTGATCATTGATTTTTCTATAGTGGTAGAAGTGTGTATTCTAATGGTGAGATGAAGTCCCACCGCTGTGTGCCTGTTGCTCGACCACAGAAGGGCGATGACTCAAAGGGCACGGTGAAATGAGTCACTGACCTGCTATACATCCATCTATATGGCTTGGTAGCATTCTTTATTAATATTATGTACTCCCTGCACAAAACCTGGTAGTTGGCACATGTCTTATCACCCCTTTCCTCTATTTATATGTTATCGCACATGGCCTACTCTATTTCTCTAATATAATAATATGATAATATCTAGGCATCTGGACAGAGAGGAGGTTATTGTGGTCATTCATATCAAAGTATCCGGCCGGACTGGCTCAGACAGTAGCATTGTCATCGTTGATTTGGGTCTCGGAATCCATCCTTGACGGAAATCAAAACACTTCAAAGATTCTGCTTAACGGTGAGATTAATTATCTAGTAAACGAAAGCGAGCGACATAAGTGGAAGTTGGTCCAAGCAACCAAGGTTCGATGATCCGCCTTCCACATGTTCTCATGGAAAGATCACAGGAACACTCGAGAGCAGGTTGGAATCAAAGCTCTGAGTGGTTCATCGAAGATTGGAAAGCATATAATCTGTGGGATCGAGAAGAAGGGCAAGGAGGAACAGTCCAGGCTCGTGCCTGTCTAGTCCAGCAGGACGACCATATGAGGGAACACAAGCACAAACGAAACACAATGGAACATGATAGAACATGGTAGAACACGATAGAACACGACGGAACGCAAGAAAACAAGACATCACCGACACTACTTAGGTAATCTCCAGAGCCATCAGTATTTTTACGCTCAACGGATCTAGTATTACAAGGCTCGTAGAGAAATCTTATCGGGTGATCTTCACTACTTTGAAAGAAATCGCAAAGTCTTACCTTGGAAAAGCTCTTCATCAGCCCAGTCATCACTGTCCCCACTCAATCCAACGACGACCAACGACATGGCCCCAATGGCCTGGTATCATCGTCGGTCTGAACGCCTTCTGCACCACCAATATACCTACAGGCCCGATGATCACCTATGGTCCCAAGGAGCAGGTCGATACCGAGAAAAACGTCTCACCTTTGACCACGATGGCGATATTTTCAGTCTTTCCCTCTTGACGATCGAGGGTGGTACCTTCGAGGCCAATGCCGCTGCAACTGACATCCATTTAGGCGGTAATGTCTCCGAATCACGCCTCGCCAAAGCCCCTTCCGGCGCAAAGCACAAAGTGGTTCTGACTGCGAACAGCCATGCGACGCACAGTCTCCAAACTGTCTGCGAGTACCCAGAATACTCCCTGCTCGACTTCTACGCCCTTGATTTCCTATGAGCACTTCCTGCGGGTACTCCTTCCGCACTATCCTCGACCCTGTCAGGAATGTCGTCCAGGGCTCGCAGATCGACAGGTACGGGGTGTGCAGATTCGCTCCTGTCGGTGGTCTGACGCCATGATATCCTTGATCAACACGGCTGTGACTTTCCAGCCAGGAGCCGATTGAGTCGATTAACTCCAACAGGATTCATCCCCTTCGTGTTCCTGACATCGCGCCGCTCCCCATCGTATGCTTACTTTTTTTGCCTCCTGCACTTCAAGGAATCGTACCGAGAACCATTCTGCATTATCGAGCCTGTTGGTGGTGTCGCGACTCTACTATCAAGCGCAGTACGGTTGTCCCGACGAAGTCGGAGATCACCAGTCGAGTGTGTTCGCCCCAGTCTATGAGGTCGGTCATGCGTGAAGAAAGGACGACAACCTCAGCAAATTCGATGTCTTGGGTATTCCTCCAGCGACGAGTGGTGTGCAGGGCATCGGACCAACACGGACAACTACGAGGGCGAAAAGGCCACATCGCGGTTTTTAGCGGAGAACGGGCTCTAGTCGTACGCATTAAACCTACGCACCTCGACGCAGGATGGGAAGTTCACGTGAAGTTTGACTGCGCTGTGACCGCAATCAATTCGCCAGTCCAGCGGTTCGACCGTTCGACGTCTCTGCAGGGTGAACAAAGAGGAGTACAAGAAGAAGCAGAAATGGCTCAAAGCGATCGCGGAGCCGAGTAATTAGTGACTGTATGGCGATGTGGTTGGTGCATCGGGCGCCTTGTCGGCGGTAGCTTCGGCGTTGGTTTCCCCAGTTTCTTGTGGCTCGTCTGATTAGTTTTTTGATTCAATAACGGCACGCTTGTTGAGGATGTCGACTCGATACCCCACCTCTTTCTTCGATTTTGGTTTGTAGACACTCGATGGCCTCGGACAATGTTGCGTGGATCCGTGTCATTTGCATCTTTTGTTCTAGTAACCCCAATTTGATTCTTCCGAATTCGGGACTTGTATCTAGGAACGTAAAGTGATATGTACTTCTCCTGAGCGTTCCGTTGCTGTAAGGCAGGCAGACGGTGGCAACGAGTTATATTCCCGTCCTGTGGACATTGTGCGCTTCAGCAGCCGTTGGTCCAACTCATTCGCCGAAAGGCTGGTACAAATGCAGGGCGGCCTCGCCAGAAATCCGTGGTCACCGTCGCCATAGGACGACAAGACAGGGACGGTTACACTCTAGCATGGCGTGAATGTTATCAAGAGGAAGGGTTTGCCTGGGCCTGGTGTACTGGTAACGTTCAGAGACAGGATGTTCTAGAGCCCTGATATTACCGCCATGAGGAGTATGTTGCTTCACGATTTCTTTGCCAAATGACTCTCGCTGATAGAAAAGTATTATACCAAAAGAAAGGCATTAAAGTACGCCAAGGAATTCATTACACACCAAGCCCAAGGAAAACAATCAAGCGGACAAGTACAATCCATACAATGACAATGCCAAATCCGTACATGAGATATAATTGAGGCACGAAGCATAGGACTAGAGTAGCGCAAATAGAAGCAATAAGAATAGATCAGAGATCAGAGAGTAGTAAACACTGAATCACCGCCTGGCCCGCTGTAACACACATCACACATGAGTGACGATGGATAAGTGTGCCTCGAGAGGTGCATACCTTAGAATTTCTCTCCTCACCTCCACTTTCGTCGACGGTCTCCGACGCCTTGCGTTTAAGGCTCCGGCCAATGTCTGGAGACCTTACCTGCGGCCGTGGATTGCACTCCTGCGATCCGGTTTCCGTCTCTTGGGCCAAGGAGTCCTGGACTGACGGCCCCGCTTGAGGTGCAATCCGATCTGCCGCCACAACCCGGCCTTTCTCAATTTTGAGGCCCCCAGCGACTGACGAACACTCCTCGCATTGCGTAGAGTGCTCGTACCAATTATTTTTCGTAATCTGCTTGTGACTGCGACCTCAAACGTCAGAACTTCAAACCATCACTAGCTCTTAGGAACATACCATAAGCAGGTTACCTTCGTCGCTTTTATGTGCTGCGACAAGGCGTCGCGGGTTGAATAGTCCCTCCGACTGCCATAACGTAAGAAGCAAGTCCCACCACACCAAAGGACGCAGACGCACCAGAGGGGACACGACCATGTCTTGAGGCCGAGATGCGTGAAGACGACATGGTCTAACGACCTGTCACGGCGGTTGGTCTTCCCGCATTCATTGCACTTGGAAGTGCCGCCATTCTGGGTGATTTTGCTTAGACCCGCTTTGCGGGCCTCCACACCGTCTGCCTCCGCCGTAGCCAGGAGGCTCTTCAATGCTGATTTTGCTTCAGCCTTATTCTTGCCGGACAGTCCCGGGCAAGGGATATCATCCATAGCCGCGCTAGCAGCGGCCTCGGGCTGGTGGCCTGAGTTGGAGGGTCTGATAACTGAATGAATGACCAGTCGACCGATCCGGCAGATAGCACTTACCCTGCCTCGTGGCCCCTTGTTTCCTCCCTCGAAGTGGGAGGGTCGCTCATACGGGGGCGAGAAGACCTCTCTGGTTGCCTGGAGCATGAGTAAGTACACAGGCGATGACCATAGAGTGTCGACGACAAACTTCATAGAACCAGCAGAAGACTTGTCTGCCGCTCCCTCCTCTGCCGCCTCCCCCCCAAGAGCGTTGTGTTCAACCTCCTTGGTGGGTGGCGGAATTGTTGCATAGTTATATCCACTACATGTGTCAATACCTGGAAGAGGCGTGGAATGCATGAAAACGTACCCAGGGAACCTTAATGGCCCTCCAGAGAGGAATGGCTGCTCTGATTCGAGTTCTGGGTCCTCTCCATTTGAGAGAGTCGAGCTGGGTGCTAGCGGGTTTATATCGGCGGACAAAGACGAACGAAAGGAGACGGGACTGGTTTGGTCACCATATAACGATCCGTTGGATGACGGGGGCAATGTGGAACTGCCGGTGTCAAAGAGGAGGAGCTGTGAATCGACCTCGTCGGTTTCAGACCTGACCAAGAGAGTCAGAGGCGATGCAGGTACGTCGGGATGGTAACATACCCGCTTGGTGGACCGGATGGTACAGAGAAGAAGTGGGAGAGGAAGTCTAAAGGTCCTTGGTGAACAGAGCAAGATATTTGGTGATATCGTAACTTACAATCGGCAGATGCAGGGTTCATGTCGTAAACACTCGATGTAGACTCGAAGTCGTATGGTGTGGATAAAATGTTACCATCTCGACCAAATTGATCAGCTTCTGTTGAAGTGGTACCCGTGTTACCCCCTTGGTTGGAGCAAGAAGCGGTTCCGTGAGCCATAATTCGAGCGGTGGGCACTGGTGAACTCACAAAGTCTGCCGTCGTTGGCAACCACCCCCAACGACCCATCACTGATGTAGGCTTCGTGACTATCATAATGAAATGGTGCGAGGTCAAAGGAGTCGTGCTAAAATGGTTGGCAGTGAGCACAGAATTAATTTGGCACAAAATAATACAGGACATATCAAGTGGGGGGACCTGAGTGCGTTCAAACCCTCAGGAAGAAGCTGAGGGACTTACGGAAAAATTGTGCCACTCTGTGTGGCTGTTTGATCCATCCGACTCTGCGGCGACAGTGTCGGTACCTGGGTTATAGGTTGTGGCGGTCGATTGAGTTATAAATTCCTGGGTTGGCAATGAGCACAGTACGAAGATGGCACGGATTCATACAGTGAATATCAAGCGGAGGACCTGAGTGGGCATAGAGTCTCGGACAGAAGGCCGAGAAACTTACAGAAATGTTGAGCCACGTTTTGTGGCTGCTCGACGCAGTCAAGTCATCAGCAGCCTGGTGGGTGTCCGAGTTTACCATAATGCTGGTTGAATGAGTTTATAAAGAGTTTTGAGAGTGTGTATGGAGGGGATGCTACTATGGCAGAGGGGGTAAGGTCGAAGAAATGAAGCCAAACACGGCGCAAAGCCCGGTAAACCTTGCCTGCGACCCAAAACCCTTTGTGTGGCTGTCAGTTGGAATGGTCGAAGCTTCTCGAGCTTCCGAAGCTGGCCTGAAGAGTGGCCAATCCGTCTGTTGGCACTCCGGGCAACAACTGGAACATTACTGAATGACAAGGCCAACACCCAGGGTGAAGACACATTTGTGGCACCTACACAGGGAATTTTATTTCCATTTTGACCTCGAGATGCCTTTCGGCGACATGGTTGACCACCCTCCAACTCGTTGGCCACTCAACTGAACAACGCGCGTGCAGTGATCACGAGAAATCCACGCGTCTCGGCCAAGACACACCTGATGCTCTTGATACTTATGACTAGCAGGTGAGACCCCATGGACTTTTGGCACATCTTCATCGTGTCCCAGGCCAACACTTACTCCATTACCCGTGGAGGCTCGTATCTGCGATTTCCTGGTGCCAAAGGCATCACGTGTGGTCATTACACGTGAATTTCGTGGAATTTCGCGCTATACGCAAGCGTATGGCCTATTCCTGGTTCTTCCAGGAACCAGGAATGTGGCTGGAATCGGCCATCCCAAGGGGGATGGTGACGCAAATGGACTTTAAATAGTACGAGAAGTGCATACAAGGACTTTCTCAGATATTGGTGGCCTCCAGCGCCTCTAGCGAAAATGTTTCACTTTCGAACTCTTGTGGTATCTCCAATCTTTGTTGACCACTCTGGTCAGAAATCGTGCGTACGATTTCTTAATCATTTCAAAAAATTGCTTAAGCACTGTGGATTGGGTCATAATGTATACACCCGAGTTGAAGGCAGCTAGCGCGCGGGTGAAATTCGACTGCAGCCGGCCATATTGGCGATTTCGTGACGCAGCTTGCGCATGACACCTTGAAAGCGGCGACAGGGGTAGAGTGACCACTTGGAGTCCAATGGTGATGTTCATGTTGCTCCGACTTCACAGACCACTACCATGCGCCACCAGCGAGTAGGTAGTGCTCTCGATATTTGGAGTGAACACAGGGGCTACGGTCCATTCCGGTTACTAGAATTACAAGCTCCGTTCTATCAAGCCACATATGGCTAATGGCCTGGGAGACCATGGAAAATTTGCCAGTTTTTGTTCTTTTCCAAGTTGAACGAGACGAGCCAGAATAGAGGATTTCTTGAAAATATTACATACGTGTACTCCTGTTGATTTTTACGGCGTCTTAGCTGTTAAGAGCCCCGCTTCCGACATCTTGGTGCTGTGGAAGGTCGACATTCCATCGCGACCTCGTCGCCCACCCAGGCTTGTCAGCTGGTGACGGCTTGAAGGAATCTCCGACATTGTTTGGACCAACCGCCCAAGGGAGAATTTGTTGCTTCCAAGCGTCAGGAAGAAAAATGAAATGACGTCAGAGACAGAAGAAAGTGCTGGTAAATAAATTAAGGTCTAGAAATAAACTAAGCTTGTAAGGTAATATTTGGACCATTCAAAGCGCCATGTGTTGGAACTAAATAGTGTTAGGCTCAGTACATGAACAGCGAACTGAAATCTATTAAGTACCTAAATAGTGTTCTACGATACCCTGGTCAGAACTGTACATAGTAACTGCGATACGAATAATGGACTTACAGGCTCAGTACGTGAACAGTGAACTGAGCCTAGTAAGTCCGTTTGCGAGCGGTATTTATACTAGGTTGCCCATAACACAGGCACAAGGCACATTATGACTATCCGTGAATTTACGGAAGGGAGGGAATGTCCGTATACTAGAGACGCGTAACAAGAACGTACTAACGGATATTATACCTAGGCGAAGGCACAGAGCGCCTATTTCCGACACCATGATTTATCGATTGTGGTAGGCGAAGACACTCGCCTGTGGTTCCACCTCCTTAGTCGCCCGGATTGAGCGAGCCAGTGACGTGCAGGACATTGAAAATCACGTCCTGTAACAGAGTGAGCCACATATTGGCGTCACATGCAATCTGCGTACTATATCAAAGGGGTGGGGGTCGCTATCGAAAGACTTGGATACATTACACATTTCATTAGCCCATGTTAAAAATGAGTACATGATATGAGCGAAAGTACCCAAAGAGAGTGTGCGTATGTAATGTTTCACCCCAGTGTCGATACCTGAGCCGATATATTGTCAGAAGGTCTGAAGGACCGGGGGGGTTTTAGGGGGCACAGTATTAGGTCAGGCGGCAGATTGTCCAACGGGCGAAAAGGCCCACCGGCAAGCCGTACTGGAGTCCCTCACAACGTGCATGACGCATTTCCCTCCTCTTCCCCCAACCAAAAAAGGTCTGAAGGACCACGACGACTACTCACCCAGACTGTACGGTACACCGCGGAAAGGGTTCAATTAAATGTTTCTGCAAAGTGGCTATACGATCAGCGGCGATGCACCTTTTGAATTAGAGAACCTTAGGTTCATTCCCCAGCATGGCATTGCTTTTCTTTCCCTACACCATGTGCGAGCGCGAGCGGCTCCGCGCCCTACGGATAGGGTATTTCTTTTGTTTGCTTTTGCAGGTCCCGCCCCGCTTTCTCCTCGTGGTTTGCTTACTTACTATGTCTCACGATATCTCAAATACTCTTTGTTGGTTCCTTCCACAGCCTGCAGCCCACTGTAATGCGCTCCCGTGCTTCATGACTCCCTCCTCCTAAGGACTATCCATAAGGGACATGTAAAGAAACACCCAAACTTCGCGGTGAAGGCACCTGCGACCAGGAAGGAAGAATGAAGTCACGTCCTATTTCTCCAAGTAAGAATTTGAGAAGTAAATAGTAAAATGAAATGCCATTACACGAACCGTGCAAGCGACACAAATCAACGCAACATCATACAGTCATTTTTATGCTGCAGTGGCGGAGAGCGAGAGTCCAAGTCCTCGCGCAGACCATCTACAAAACCACCTGAATGGGGCGAGGGACGATCACGAAGATTCGATTGAGATTAGTCCACCTTGACAGACGGTCCATCGTTGGTAGGGCTACCATATCCGCTAGGCGGGCCGGAAGCCACCTTGAATACCGCCAGCCGCGCCATACAGTCTCTGTATAATTGGGACAGTGATCGCCTCGAGTTCGTTCCGCCTCTCCTTGTACTCCTCCTTGCTCGCCTTGGGGGAGACCTCGTGCCACTTGGTCGTCTCGTTGATCGCATCGTTGAGTTCCTTCGTCAAGTCGCGCAGGTCGTTCATGTACGACATGAGGCTATTCTCCGCTGAAATTCGCGACGCCTCGTCGTCGTCCTCCTTGTACTTCTTCGCATCGGCGACCATACGCTTGATATCTTGCTTGAGCAGACGACCCTTGTCATAGGTGATTTTGAAGCGGTTCGACTTGTCAGTTGTCTCATCAGGCGGGGACGCATTCAAGATACCGTTGGCGTCAATGTCGAATGTGATCTCGATCTGCGGTACACCACGCGGAGCAGGAGGGATGCCCGTAAGATCGAACTTGCCAAGTAGGTTATTGTCTTTTGTGCGCGGACGCTCGCCCTCGTAGACTTCGAATCGCAGAGTAGGCTGGTTGTCCGAAGAGGTGGAAAAGGTCTTTGATTTCCTCGTCGGGATAGTCGTGTTGCGTTTGATGAGCGGGTTCATGACACCACCAGTAGCCTCAATGCTGTAAATCAATTGTCAGTACGATCCCTTGAGTAAAGTCGAGAATCAGAAATATACCCAGTAGAGAGCGGTGCAACGTCGAGCCAGAGGATTTCCTGGATTTTCTCTGAGGTATCTCCTGAAAGAATAGCGGCCATGACAGCAGCACCGTAGGCTACAGCTTCGTCAGGGTTGATCGACTTGTTTGGTTCCTTGCCATCGAAGAAGTCGGAGACAAGTTTGATGATCTTGGGAATACGGGTCGAACCACCTACGAGGACGATTTCGTGTACATTGGACTTGTCGATCTTTGAGTCCCGGAGGACCCTCTCGATGGGGTCGAGGGTGGAAAGGAAGAGGTCACGGCAGAGCTCCTCGAAGCGCACGTGTGATCGATGTATGGAAGTCCACGCCCTCGAGCGAAACGATTTCGATCGAGGTCTGTGTGGCTGACGAGAGGGTGCACTTGGCGCGCTCGCAAGCGGTGCGGAGACGACGCATTGTACGAGCATTCGCCGTCGGGTCATTCTTGTATTTCTGTATGAACTCGGCGACGAAGTGATTCACAAGGCGGGAGTCAAAGTCCTCACCACCTAAGTGGGTGTCACCGGCGACAGCCTTGACCTTGAAGATACCGCCCTCGATGGTCAAAAGGGAAATGTCAAGTGTACCACCTCCAAGGTCGAAGACGAGGACGTTTTTCTCGGCTTCGACATCTTTGTCAAGACCGTAAGCAATTGCAGCGGCGGTGGGCTCATTGATGATGCGGAGAACATTGAGACCGGCAATGATACCGGCGTCCTTGGTGGCTTGTCGCTGCGAATCGTTAAAGCAGGCGGGCACGGTGACGACGGCACTTGTGACAGTGCCGCCGAGATACGCCTCTGCGATATCCTTCATCTTGGTAAGGACCATTGACGAGATTTCCTCAGGTGTCTAGAGCGATTATATGAGTTTACATGCGATGCTGGATTAGTACAAGAATACTCACGAATTGCTTTGTTTCATCACGATAATCGACCTTGATGAAGGGATTTCCGAACTCAGAGATGACCTCGAAAGGGAAGTGTTTTATGTCCGATTGGACTTCAGGATCGTGGTACTTGCGGCCGATGAGGCGCTTGGGATCGAAGACAGCGTTGAAGGGATTAAGATAGGCCTGATTTTTCGCGGCGTCACCGATGAGACACCCAGAGTTGGTAAAGGCGACATATGAGGGTGTTTTTCGGTTGCCCTGGTCGTTGGGGATAATTTCTGAAGGATGTCGTCAGGCCCAGTTACTTGAGACTACTATCGGCCACCAGGTGTCTGCCGCGCTAAGCGAGGGCCATCCCCGAGGCAAGATGAGGGTCGTTTAAACCTACCAAACGTAGATAAATATGTAGATAGAGATTCGTCCTATGTGTGAGAATTT
>Ga0307515_10008959_pt1 | contig 19440 bp, 28 predicted proteins | sample 17_EM_MG_FD_194513 | JGI IMG/M metagenome (GOLD analysis project Ga0307515, IMG submission 194513) | Populus trichocarpa ectomycorrhiza microbial communities from riparian zone in the Pacific Northwest, United States - 17_EM | ecosystem: Host-associated > Plants > Roots > Unclassified | place...
TATGTAAATCACGAGACCAAATCACTTCGCACGCCGCCTGCCGCCCGCCCCGCGCTTGGCCAACCCATCTTTTTCCTTCTTTCAATCACGTCCCTTGTCGGACTGTTCGGTTCGACAGAATCGTCGCTCCCAACATCCTCCTCGTCCCATCGCTCCTCGTTCAATCGCCGCGCGCTCAGCACAGGTGACACTAAAACTCGAGGAGTGTACCTGCCCAGTTTTATCGGATCATCATCCGAGGACAGCTGAACTCTAGTCACAGAGGGATCCACAGTCACAATTGAGTCATCTATTCACCAAAAATCGGTACGATCAGTTCCACATTCATTGTGTAGACACGAGTGAGTATCCTTACCGCTTCCAGCCACCGGGAAGTCCACCACATGAGTTATTGGTTCACCGGATCGGATTGTCCGTATCCTCTTTCTGGGAGAAGCTTCCAGGTCCCTGTCCCTGTGGTCGGCGACATCCATTCGAGCGGTAGATCGTGACTTCCTGAGAGGGGTGGTGCTAGTGAATACCTGATGACCGGATGGCTGAGAATCCGCCATCTCCTTTAGTGGCGCACTATGTCGTCTTCGTAGCATCACTTCTTTCATGGTCGGCACCACCACCCCGGCGAAAACCTCACTTTTCCTCTTCTTTGACGGCGTGTTAGTAACGCTGTCGCCTACTGCTGTCTCCACGGGACCCTCGCTCTCGATGCTCGTGCTGTCTCCAGTTACCGCGGGGGTACGGACCGTCTTCAGTGATCTAGATGAACTGATTCTGCGCTTCACGTAACTGGCCGAGTCCTCGATAGTCGACTCCACCTTCCGCTTTCCCAGAACAGATGCAAATATATCCGGAAGTGGCTTTGGACCCACATTCTCCTTGTCTGAAGCCTTGGGCGTGGGGGGCGTATACAACGGGGCCGATGAATTCTTCTTCTTTCGCAGATCCGTCAGCGGTGAACGTGGCTCCGGACCCAATGTGTGCAAAGTCTTCGGTGACGAGGACGTCCTATGGCGGCGAGGTGGAGTCGAAACGTGGCTGCGACGTTCCTTGCGCGGGGTAGAAGGCGACTTGCAAACGGTAGTTGTGTCCCGAAGGTGCGACTGAATAGGCTGGTCAACGGCAGTGATGCGGGGTGTTTTCGCCAATTTATCATCTCCTGTCGACGGGTTTTCTCTCAAGGTTTCACCAATTGTTTCTTGCTCGGGACCCTGATCGCTGTGAGAGTCGCTTCCGGTAGGTTCCGAGGCTCTGTGGCCCTGGGTGGTTGGGGGTGTCTCGTTTCGTTGTCGTGAAGCTCGTAAAGCTGCCTTGATCGGAGCCGGCCATCCACCATCAGGCTCGCTTACGTCAGCATATGCCGATCCCCAGAACTCGTTGAACGTGTCAATAATCACGTCTGGGCAACGGGCCTCGACTCTGAATGGGGCCCCAATGATGGTAGAGAACTGATCGATAGTTCCCCATTGCCGAGGGAGTCCTTGGATAACGAGCAGAATAGTTTGGTAGGACATCAAAACCTAACAAGGGTGGATGTAAGCGTTGGTCGACAAATGGGGCGAAATTATAACACACGTCGAATTCGTACTCCTCCGCGCTAAACACTGAACTCTCATCCGCGAACCACAGACCCAACCCCTCTTGGATCTGGTCTAAAACGCATGGGGCAAGCGAGGTTGGGCTTTCTTCCACAATACGTGTAAGGGATCTGATCAGCCACGTCGTGATAACATTATCTCCCGGGGCGGAATAAGCAGATATCAAGGCCTGATTTGCCAGTTTGAGAGCGGAGGTCTCTTTCAGGTTCGCGATGCTGAGCTTGGAGACGATAAGATCAACGATTCTCGTGGCTGAGGTCCATGTAGGCGTATGGCGCTCATAGATGGCTGCGGCGATTTCCTCGAGAATGGGGCCGGGTTCAGCTCCGTTGTCCAGTGCTTTGTCTAACGTGTACGTGACCAGTTGCTCCCAAACTTTAATGTCCTCGCCAGAGAAAGTCCATGGCTCATTTCCAGCACTATCGTTCTAGAATGTCAGTAGGTGCCGATGTGCAGGCGTAGAGTGTCTTACGTGATAGGAAGCAGCAGGACAGAAACGGCTTCGTCCCAATCTTCGGACATATCCATCCATTTCTCTGCGTAGTACCGCCACGCAACACCCCTCATGTGAGATACCCATCTCTTCACCTTCTTCAGATCGTACTTGAAGATCTTGGTAGCTCCCATAAACGTGAGGACGGAGCCAACCTGGCATCCCATCAACAGCTCAGCGGATAATCTTCCCCATTGCTCAAGAGCATCGTCGTCGCCGGGCGGACAGCCGGGGAGACCAGGGACAAGGAGCGTATGGTGTTCCTTCAGATGGCCTAGCATTGGAACACAGATACCGTGGAGCAATTCGAGCGGCAGGACATCGCGAGTAATGCGCCAGAGATGCCTCATCAAGAAGATTCTGAGTGCGGCATTGGAGCGAGAGGTTGAGGGAGGTTGTCGTGGCGTAATCGGTGACGATGATGGCGAGGGGAGTTCGTCAGTTTCTTGATGTGGACTTGGGGCAATCTCTTTGTCAACCAAGATATCGAGCAGGAGTCCCGAAAGTTGGCGGATGAATGCGTTCGTGTCCGCTTCGAGTTCTATCACCAGATGCTGAGTGCATATCACCAAACCACAGGCAAAGCTTTACCTTCAACCTGCCCGAAGCGGATTCTCAGGACGCGGTCCCAGATGTGTAACACTTCCGACTAGAACGATGTCAGTAGACGCTTGGTAGAGGTCCGGGTAGAGCGTACCGGCGGATCCATATCTCCTTCGATAATGACCGCTCGTAGACCGTCCCTCCACAGTGCAACCAACCCCTTGAATACGGCATCATGTGCGAGTTCACCAGAGGTCAGAGGTCGAATACCGTCTACGGTAACGCATTCGTCCAATATCGGCTTCACAGTCGCAGAGAGATTCTGGTAGTCGACGCTAAGCGGCCCCGGGTATGCGTCCAAGAAGGCTGTCGGCAGAATCGCTGTCGGATCGTTATCTTCCCACTGAGCGGCAGAAAGTTCGGTCGACACAAGTCTCTGTACAACCTGAACTGCCTCCCCGCAGACCATCCCGCCTTTTCGAACCATATTCCCTAGGATGCGGAGGACGGAATGGACCAACTCTCCTGAGCCATCGTGAGGGGCAGAAAGGAGGCAGACTATGGTCGAAACTCCAGTCCTCATTTCCAACACAGCCTGCACGAGTCCCCACCACTCGGTCCGACATTTTGCGGGCCATCCATCATCGGGGTGGCAAAGAGTTTCCACTTCTTCTTCTTCATCCTCATCCGTCTCTGCAGGGGCAGGGGGCAAAGGGGGTTGAACGTATACCCATGCAAGACAACGCCAAAGTAGGCAGCCCATGGCGCGGATCGTGCTCTTTTTATGGCGCATTACCTGGTTGCACTGGGCGTAGAATATACGATAGATCTGTTGATCGGTGTACGCGCGAGGTCCGAGGAGTACTACGAAGCACCCTACGACTACGAGCGCCCACACGGGCCCGTTTGCCGGGTGGGTTGGTTCTTGAATACCGAGCAGCGTACGCAAGGTCCGAGCAATGATCGACTCCGAACCAGACTTCTTCGGGGTGGAAGGCGCTAAAAGGAATGCGGCGACTACTTCGGAGATCCTTGTGTGTATGGACGAGTGCGGCAGAGATAGCAGACCATTGACAAAACCACCGAGTGCGTGGCATGCTTGGACACGCAGAGGCAACGTGGCCGCAAGCAAGCTGGAGAGCACTGAGGGAAGTAAATCCACAAAGGAGGGGATGAATATATCCGGTTGATAGAGGCAAAGATCATGGACAGCCTATAGGATCGTGGTCACTATCCAGCTCAATTGACAACATGATAGCAAACCTTTAACCCGTCGCTTATCGAACCCTTCTTTCCTTCTTTCCCAAGCTCCCCCTCAATCCCACGTCTTAGGGAGTACGCGATTCTGTCCTTCGCCGGGGCAAGAACAGAAGCTGGGAGCCGTTGGACTTGCACGAACCATATAGTGAGGGCGCAAGTCTTGCGGGCGTTTGGCGTTGGCAGATTCTCGGCCATGGGAATGACGAGCAATGCAGTTAACATGGAATTAAGGTTGTCATCTACAAAAGTTAAACACCTGAGTGAATCTCGAAGCGAATATTTCATACCAGAGAAGATTTGGCACAACTGAGGGGACGCGAAAATTAGCGCCAGGAGTTTGACCACGGAGTGGGTAGTGGTGGCCAGGTCTCGGGCATGTCGCACTTCGTCCTCGGTCATACCGTGGCGCTTCCTGCTGGGGCTGGGGCGCGGCGACGGCAGCGAAACTTCAGGTCGGCTCTCCTTAGGAAGAGACGGATTAACCATGGCTCTTCCGAGGTCGCGAACTACCGCGTCTGTGAAGAGGTCTTGGTTGGAACGCAAAGGGTCGAAGAGCGGTACAGCGGAGTCGATTTCAGCTGCCCCCAAGACGGCAGTCCGGATCCTAGCAGCGAGAATATTATACGCCTGAATTAAGTCCTTCAAACACGCGTCCATCATAATAATCCGAGAGACGGGGCCGGAGAGGTACTTGGGATTGAGTGTAGGCGTGTCTGGTTCGGGGGTGACCTCGCGTTCAACCTCTTGGTGCAGGTCTGTGAAGGGAAAACTCGATGATTTCCTCAGGATGGACTTGGCCGGTAGCTCATACGACGCGCTTGGCCTGATGTTGGTGAGAGGTGAGGGTGATAGAGAATGAATTCGGTTCTCCTCGGACCACGACACGCGAGGCATTTGGGCGAAAATCCGACGATTTTCCTTTTCCTCACGGCGGGAGGTGCCCGGTGGTGAGGGAAGGTGGTTGGAGGCCTCCATAGTCGCGTACTGGAGCGTATGGCGCGGAACAACAACCTGAAGTGAGTGTGGAGTTACAGTCCAACTCTCGGCGCGACCGCGTCCTTACGGCGATCATCACCACGTGGAATACTGGAAGATCCCGATCATGTGACCGCGCCCAGGTGAAAATCCTTAGGCTTGAACCCCACCTGCATTTTCCGGTGTCATGGACGCTCGTGAACGGCTAGAGGTCGAGGGCGAGGATGAAAGGCAAAAGCGGCTAGGTCCTGGTCTACTTCACGACCACTTGTATGGTGACGCTTACATGTTCGCAGGCCAACTCCTTATGAAAGTCGATCAGACCGGGGATAATGCCTTGAGCACAGTCGGGTCTACTGCGATACCGCCAATCAACCGAATAACTGGGAGTTCACCACCGGCCCCTGTGGAGCCCCCTACAAATCGTACGTCCTCGTGGCTGAGCGCCCCAAAACGTCGATGAATGACAGAGTTCTCAGTCCTCGACAGGGTGCGACAGTTCCTACCGCAATTGGCCGAATCGAACGCTTCCCTCCCTAGCAGAGACCAGCACGAGTTGGATATCGAGAATGTCGGTGACGATGGCCCGTATTACATCGAAATGGTATGGATTCCAATTACTATGTCTCCCTTAGCTTATCCCTTGCAGAACCTCGGACTAGGCGTCTTCGAATATAGGAGGCGAGAGACCCACCCGGACGAGGGGTCCTCTGCTTCTTCTTCGTCTTCATCCTCGTCGACTATGGAACTTTATGGCGAAGATGGGGATAGCAGCTCATCAGGCTCGTCCTCGTGTTCTGAGGATGGTGCTCAAGCCGCCGCTCGTCCAAAGAAACCACTTCCTAGACGGGCAACGCCGAGGATTACAGTCCTTAACGAATCAGAAAACCCGCCTGGCGGATCCTCTGGATAGATCTCACGCACATGTATGTCACGAAACTTCACCGATGCGGCACTGTCCGCACACCGCTGAACGTCAATGGTTAAGCGAATATCCGGTAGCTCCTATCCGGCCGGCTACGAGTCCCCGGCCGCTGTCGATACGTAGTCACCCAAAACGTGCCTGTAAGTATTTCCCGCTTCAGAGTTTTTGATGGCCAAAGTTTTAAATGATCCTACAATCAAGGCTCGGTCACTATTACGACTATGTCACTGCGACATACGGCAGGAATTGAAACTACCTTATCTTTTAATAAAGGACTTTTCAGGATCGTGGACCCGTGGTACTTCCATTATTGCGTTATTACATTCATGCATGTCACTTATCGTTGAAACACCAATCACACGTGCACCTCCTTGGCGAGAGGACGGGCATCGTAACTCGAAGCGCTACGACGTGCAACCCTCGCAATGTTCACGGAGGATTCCCACAGGAAAGTCAGCCATCACCATCGCAGTGATCGAGCACGAGTCCTATGAAAAGCCTGGTGTTCTAGCCCGACGACGGGAATTGCAGACTGGACAGCCAAGATGATCACAATTGTCGCTCGCGCCTCTGTGACGCCGTAAGCCGGAGGGCACTAGCTCCATGATCAGCGATTAATTAACCCTCACACGTTGTATACATCGTGGGTCCCAGGCTCCTGTGGCGCATGAGTTCGGTCGACTGCACCCCGTCCTTCCCCCCGGCGAGTGTATCATCTACATAGTAGAATATAGTAGATCGGCCGCCGACGCTGCCTTAGAGTCCACATGGGTGGGTGGGTGCGGGTGCACAGAGTAGCTGGACAATAATGATTGTGCCTTGCACAGATGCACATGGCCGCCTGGGCCTAGAGGTCGCGGTTCCTTTCTTCTAGCATATATTTCCGCATTTTCTGAAGCATGGTGGACGTTTGGGCTTAAAAATCTTAGATTAAGTGCGCGCTTTTTCATGAAGTGCCAGCCAACATCTGCCACATGCCAACAGCTGGACCCATTTCCCTTGATTCGGAATTGCCATTTATTATCATTGCGAACAAGTACCAGTGCCAGCGATATCCGAGCGCCATACGCATTGAATTGACACGAGGTCAACGTTCATGCAGTCCCAAAAAAACACGCTAGATCGGAAGCACTGTCCGTCTCGGACACATATGTAGTCACCAACCAAGGTGGGAAGTGTACGCTTTCGGGCGAGCGGTCATTCAAGATGCGGAAGCCCCGGGATTACCGACCACCATCTGACTGGATTGGCTGGATGAACGAAAGTCCAGCTGTGTATCTTTCGTAATCCCTCCCCTTGTTTTCGCGAATTCTTACAGGACAGCCATTTTCTTGACGAGCTTCTAGCCGTGTCGTCAGCAACGCAACACTGAAATATTTGGACCTGTGTAATCGAGTTGGAGAGCGGAGGGCCCGCGTTTCCACTAAACTGAACCGTGGGCCCACAGTCGACGCCCTTTCAAAAGTCGGTTAGCCTCCCAGATGCCCAACCTGGAAAATTCGGCTACATAACACAGGAAAGTGAACGGCGAGTTGTTGAACCTGTCAAGAGTCAACTCGACGTCAGGATCTGGAGGCAGATAACGACCTTCACGCAGTTCATGCCATGCTCGGCACTCGAATAGTATCAAATAGGCAAGGATCCCATGCCCCCACCCCCGGTGTGTTGATGCTTGGTCTGCGGGCCGGAAATCTCTTAATACACACTCTGGACTTACGGGGAGTGACAGTAGGTATGTCCCTATGGGTGGTTGCAACGTAGCATGCAAAGGAGTGTCAAGGATATCTGGATAGCACACGGGTTCAAGTTATTACAGGGCCAAATGCAGAGAGAGGAAATACGAGAGGATTATCATGCAGGCGAATCCTGAGACGTTATTGCAAAAACCTGGAAAGGAATACATAAAAACAGAGACGACCTAGCAAAACGGCTCAGCACGAGATCACTGATAAGCTTGCATCAAAGCATCGGGAATGAAGGTTGCGGAGACCTGTTGTCCACCAAACCAGCGTCCATTCAAGCTTTGGATAGCGCTCTTTGCAGATTCGACATTGTCGAATTTGACAAAGATTTCTCCCTATAATCCGTCGTTGGATGAGTGAATTCCATAGCGGTACAAGATCCAACAAACCTGTGGTGAGTCTTTGTCGACCTTGATTGCTTCTACTTTTCCGTACTTATCTTCGCATTCACCTTTAACCTCGTCAGCAAGGTCTTTGTCCCAGTCGTGTTCGGTCTCCCTAGAAACCCGTTCAGTAAAAAGCTGAACCGACAAGGACACACATTACTTTTCTGGGTCGAACATGTTCTTTAGAACTACGGATCTAGATGTCATCGTCTGTGGGATGTGAGGCCGCACGCTAGCCGCCAACTATGTCAGAGACAAGAAGCTTGCGATCGTAGGTCGACTCACATAGTTTCCTCCTTGACTGAAGAATTTTCAGTCCTAGCGAGCTTTTGCATTAGCGCTTGACGAGATGCTGCATTGAGATTACCGCCTGGGGGTGGACTGATGAGAGCAAGCAGTAGGCCAAGGGTGAAACACGTACCTCCGCTGTCCTCAAGCGAATCCTGCTGAGTATATCTACCAGAACCTTTCTCATGGACAGTGTTTACACGAAGCTGACCAGTGGATGAGTCACAAAGTGCGCTCGTAACAATGCCAGGGGCCTCACCGTCCTGCCAGCAAGTTCGAAACCCTCCATCTGTTCTAATGCCATTTTTGCGTCTTCTGCGCGTTTATACCTGGTATGGAACACCGATAAGGAGACAGCAGCTCGTGAGAAATGTAAAGCCGACCCACTGGACGAAGGCGTATCCCTTGCTCCTACCAGTCACGGGGTCGCGATGCAAATCTACAAATTCAAGTTCTCCAAAAGGTTCGAACACTTGTCTGATGTCCGATTCGGTCAAATTGAAATGCAATGAGCCCACGTAAAGCCTAGGATGCGAGTTAGCAGGATGTCAAATGGGGAAGGCACAGATCTCACTGCATTCCGCCGCGATGGGACACGCCAGGTGGGAGATTCAAGTTGCTGCGGATGATTGATGAGCGAAAAAGAAGGGGGGGGCTGGGAGTTACGTTAATGTTAGTGACTTACCCATCCCCTGCGTGCGTCCTGTTACGTTCTGCCTCTGTGTATTGAACTGCGATTGGAAGTCCCATTACGATGGTTCCGTTCAAGTTAAGTGCTTTCTCGACGAGGTCTACTGTTCGGAACTCTACGTAACCGATGCTGTAACTGCTGTGAGTCGGAGTCTTGGATTGGATAGAAGTAAGTCATACCCTTTGGAACGGCGGGATATGCGATCGGTGACAATCCTAGAGTCAAGTACAGTACCCTCGCCTAGCTTCTCTTCGAAGAAATAGCCGAGGTCTCGAGCGGTAAGCCGTGCAGCTAGTTGAGAAACAAATGCTGAACGCGTTTCGGAATCATCGTCTTTTGGTTCTTCAGGATTGTAATCATCTTGTGGTTGCTCAAATCCTGGCGCAAATCCTGGCGAAGGGGGGCTGGGAAACACCTGGTTAGCCATGGTCCGTGGAGTATCGAGGGCAACTTACCGTGGAGGGCTCGGAGGAGGTAGTTCCGAGGGTTCACGTGGGTCCCTGCGAGAACGGTTGCGATCCTCTCTATGCCTTGAGTACTTTCTTTCTGGGTCTCGAGAACTGGAACGGGGCAGAGCATCGGGACCATCATCACCTTTTTTCCTTTTTGCATCAGGAGAGTTCTCTACATCATCTTCCCTCTTCCTTCGCCGTTCTCGCTGGTCCTTTTCGTCTCTCTCGCGGTCGCGGTCTCCACGGCGACCGTCTTTGTCCCTATCTTCGCGACGGCGTCTGCGTTCATAGTCGTGGCTACGGTGTTCTCTGTCTCTGTCTCGGTCACGATAACGGTCCCTGCTTCGACTGTGACGATGTCCGTGGCTGCGACTACTGTAATGTTCCCCGCCCCGATCTCGACGACTTCCGTCTCGTCGCTCTCGGGAAACGGATCTCTGCGACCTCCGCGTACGGGTGGTATCAACTGAGTGGGTCCGAGACCTAGCGTATATCGTTTGTCAGCTATCGGAACGCTGGACCGCTGCGGCGACGCGAAACGTACGATTTCCTACTAGGAGAACGTTCCGCGTCTAGACGGTCTGCCGCCATTCTGCCACTCGGTGAGGACATTTTCAAGGTGCGCGAGATGTTTTCGCTGCCAAAAAGGACACGTTGGAGTCAGGCTGTTCTTTCGGGGAGCGACGAGTCGTCTCAGTGACCAAAGGGGACTCGGAATTCTCCGGAGAAAATTGATGTTATTAGGTAATAAGCTATTTACACTGCCCGTCCCCGGGACGTACATGGCTGAGTTGAGACCACGTCGACATCTTAGTAGATAGCCAGCCTGGTGATCAAGAAAAAAGTTAGGGTAAATCGATTCTGAAAGGTCTTGCGTTTTCATGATGGGGTGTGGGTGCGTTGTATGCGCGCGGATAGTCACCCATTACTTAATGCATGCTAACATACGCTGTATTTTTAATCATCGATATACTCTTTTGTACATCTCATGGTCGCGTGAATTCTGGTGATAAATATGCGCTAAACCATGGAACATCGTGTGCGAAAGGTAGAAACAAGTGAGTTATCGTTGGGGAACGTCTTTAACCAAATCTCTGTCTCTCGATTATGGATTTTTGTCTTGAATCTCGAGAAACCCTCCTGTGAAATGTACAAATCCAAGGATTAGTATTTGGGGAGAGGGTAAATTCCGGAGGTGCGCACCAGTAATAATCCATCACATCTCCCTGGCCTAACTTCCTCAGGAAGTTCTCGTCGTGAGTGATGATGATAAGCTGGAAGTTGGCATGATTCTTGCGTTCATTGATAATACTGGTCATCATCGTCAGACTTGCGGCGTAGCTCCAATACTCCAGGGGACTTACTCTACCAGACTTGCCGCTAAGGCGTCGATATTCTCGGTGTCCAGGGCATTGGTAGGTTCATCTAGTGCAAGGATGCCACAATTCTGGCCAAACGAGTCTGCGAGAGCCAGTCGAATGATGATAGAAGCCAGCATCTTTTGACCCGCTGAACACCGCCCACGCATGTCCATCTCGACCTGGTCCTTCGTCATAACCACCTGCCAGTTCTCAGCTAAAGCAGTGAATGGCAGAAGCGGAGAGACTTACTCGGTAATTGTATGACCTTTTGCTGGCTCCACCCTCGACATCAGAACGAATACGAATCCCATCGATATCTAGAACCGAAATGATTGGTGCCTAGAGTTCGTCCGTTGGCTGGAAGGGATACGGACCTGTGCCTTGATACGTCTTGTTCCAGAGGTGTTTCATGGTATCATTGACTTCTTCCATCTTCAACGAATGATACTTCATGATCGCACTGGAGTGGTCTCGTGAGCTCTGGCGTTCAATTAACAAGATCTGTCATATACTTGTCCAGCGCCTTGGCGTACTTCTCGAGGTCGTTATTTGCCATGTCAGACATCTGTGGGTGAGAGAAATTGTTAGTCCGAAATTCAGTGGACTAACTCACGAGTACCCACCTTGACTTTGATCAGTTGATCCTTATACCGCTTGTTGACGTTCCGGAACTCTGCCAGGTCGTGCTCCAATGTTTCCACCTGATCCTTAAGCGAGCTCAATTCTCCTCCAATATGAGCATACTAGGGACCGTATCTAGTTAACTCCCAGGAGACGAAAGACAGATGTTGAATTCAACATACCTTAGACTGCATCTCCGTCTCCCTCTGTTTCTCCAAGTTGTACTTCTGATCGAACTGTCTCCTCGCTTTTGCAGCCTGCTCCATATCCATTGCATCGATCTCTGCTTGCGTGACATCAATCTCCTTGGCCAACTTTCGCACTCGGATATTCTCCCGGAGATTTGTCATGGAAGCGTTACTCTCGTTGACCTCCTTATCGATGATCGCAACCATATCCCGGGCAGATTCGATGTCCGTAGCGAGTTTGCCGATCTTCGATTCGTGCTCAGTAATGCGCTGTTCGCATTCCTTGAGCTGGCGACTCCGCTTTTCTCGGATGTACCTTAAAAAAGACACGATGCAATCGGGTCGTGTCAGGCGGACGATGTAGGCGCCTTTCTCACCTATCGATCAGCTTGTTGACACCGTCCAGCCTGTCTACACTCATGTTTAGCTCTTGAGACATGCGCTGGGCTTCGGAGATCTTCCTGGTCAGCTCGGTATGCGCCCGCTCGTACTCCTCGTCTAGCTTCTTGATTGGAACCTGGGCAACCTCGATCTTTGAATCGATATCCTAGAGTAAACAAGGTTCAGCAAAAGCGTAATTCAATGGAGGCGGGACAATGAGTGGAATACTCTTCACCTTGAAACTCTGAGAAGCGGTGGTAACTTCAGCCTTCATCTCCTCGGCCTGCTTCTCCAGCATAGTCCGGTCCTTGAGTTGACTGTTGAGGTTGACCTCCCGAAGTTGCATATCGTTTAAATCCTTCTCGTGGGTCCTCAGAGCATTATGAGCCCTCTCCTTCTCATTTTGGAGTACCTGGCGTTCACGCTCGTTGGATCGACTACGCCGAACGCAATTAGTACACTGGGTATAGTGGCGTAAGGAGCGGCGCACAGGTTGGCGGAGACGTCATTCAATTGGCTCTGGACATCCTCGGCGGTCCTCGAAGACCCAGTTGCCTCGAGATCTGTTTCGAGGTTCTTCACTTCCTGGCCTACCCTCTCGATGTCCTTGATAGCCTTGGATACGCTCGCGGCATGCTGTTTCATCAGGGCCAGGTCCTTCAGTTCCTTCTTTACATCGCTGAGTTTAGCCAGAGCCTGTGGAAGGATAATCGAGAGGGCATCAGCGTTCGAAACAAGAGCCCAATTCAACACAGCGCACGTTGTTAACAGCGTCAGTGAGCAAAGGAATCTCCTCCTGCCTCTCCTTGATGGCTCGCTCCAGTTCTGGAATCTCGCGTGCCACCAGCTTGTTCTTAGTGGCCTCGACGGATAAAAGCCTCTGTACATCCGCGAGCTCCATTTGCCATCCATCGAGTTCCTCCTGCTCCTGTTTGATCTTCTCTGGAGATGTCCGGTTCATTTGCTCTTGGAGCTGAGCGGAACGAAGGATTGTCGATGCTAAGTTCTATCGGCTGTAAGTCAGGCACTCACGAAGTTCTCGAACACAACCATCTCCTGAGTGTTGAGATGACGATTGCATGCTGTGCAAGTCTTCTTGGCCTTGCCTGTCCGCAGGAGAGTCTCGTAAATCTTGCTCGCGCCGAGGATGGCACCAGACTCCCTGTAATTCAGCGCGGGGTGAGTGCCGGCGAAGCAGTATAGAGTAGGGGACTCACTTTCCGCGTTGGTTAACCTCGTCGCTTGCCATCTGGCACGCTTCTTCCACGGTACTGTTGGGTCCATAAAGATCTTCCTTAATCCCCTGCTTGATCTTCTTTTCTAGGGCTGTTAGAGACTACTGGTTAATTTCGAAGAACACAAGGGGAAGGAGTAAGTGGAACCGACCTTGTACTTCCTCTTTCTTCGATTTCAATTGAGCCTTCATGTTCGTGAGCGTGGTTTCAACCTGTTGAAGGGTCTTGTTTGCTTCGGTATGTGCAGCATCAAGATTTTCATGCTCTCGCTCTTTCTCTCTGCCAAAGTTCATCGAATGAGATATTAGAGGGACGAGGTGACACAGGTTCGGAGAAATTACTCACACAGAAACGCGCTCCAACTCTCCTTCCATCATTTCAGGCTTAGCATCTTTACCTACAAGCTTGCGGAATTTGGGGTTATTGACATCCAGACTAAGAAAAGTTCGCGGTCAGATAAAACGGGTGAGGAACTCCTCTGGGACCCACATATTCTGCATTTCATTTTTCTTGCTCTTCATTTCTGCTCTCTTGATATCCAACCTGGCTCTCGAATCCGCCTGCAAACTCAAAGTCCTGATCTCCCCGTTCAAGTCCTCCCTCTGGTCCTCTAATGCCCTCGCTTTGCTGCTCTTCTCCGCGATCTTTTCATCGTAGTTCGCGTCCTTGATCTCTTTACGAACTTTATCGAGTCGGCGTTTCTTCTCTTCGATGTCTCCTTGTAGTGTCCGGATGTCTGTGGTGAGGGAGGATGATCGGTCAAGAGAGGATTCGGCAAAGGTTATCTTGGAGCGGAGGGTCGCCTATGGAACCAGAAATCAGCGCAAGGAGCTGGTGGAGGGTGACAAATGTTCTCACAATCTGGCTCTTCATTGTCGACTTCTGTTGCTTCAACGCTTCCAGCTCCGAATTCAATTTCCTGGCAGTGATATTGTATTCGTCCATTCTGGTACGACTCTCTGTCTGCCGTATCACCGCTTAGTGCCATTCAAGCGTTGCGTGCAACTGGAGCCTCACCTGAAGTCGCTCGGTCTCAGCATTCTGGCGTCGTTGCAAGTCACCAAGCCGAGAGATAAATTCGGCAACCTTCTCCTTCTCAAGGGGAGAATGATCATAGCCCTTCAGATTGTGTTTTGTCCCAATGGAGCGGATGAGGGTTTCGCGTTCTTCGATCCTGCGAGATTGTGCCTGGGTATTGTGAGCTCGGCACGATCCTATTCAAGAAGGAAACAAGGAGCATCGAATTACCTTCTCTTCCGCTTTGAGACTGCCGTGTTCATTCACAGCCTCCATGTGAGATTTCCGTACGCCGGCCAACTCGTCTTCGAGATCTTGGAGGCTACCTGCTTCAGACCTTCGCTTCTCTTTCCGATCAGCAATGTGTTTGTCGAAGTTATTCAGCCGTTGCATGACCTCCTCATCGGTACCTGCCGTGATGAACGGTGAGCTGGGGTAGGGAAGCCCTCGTCTTGCACGCCGCACCTGAGACCACCTGTAGATTCTCCTTCGCATTCGCCAAGTCTTCCTCATACCTCGTCTTCTTCTCTTGCAGGCTTTCGAGCTTCAAGTACATCTCTCTGAACTTTGTGCTTTGCTCGTAGAACTTCTTGTTCGCTTGGACGAGTTGATCGTACTCGTGTTTGACCTCTTCGTATTCTAACTCCTTGGCAGTGATGGTCGAGTTAAGGTCCGAAACGCGTTTGGCGAGTTTATCAGAGTGAGCCTTCTCGCGGGAGAGGGATTCGAGGCGTTCTTGTTCGGTCTTGAGCTCAGCAACCCGGTCTTTACGAAGGGACTTGATGGCATCCAGAGCTTTGGTATATCTATGATCCGTTAGGAAACGGATGGGCGGAGACAGGCTAACACTCTCACTTGGTAGCTTCGAAGATGTCGTCGAATTTCTTCTTGAGAGCTGCGGGTTCGGCCAGAGGCCAGTACGAATCTTCCTGATGGCAGAATATCACATTTTCGAGCACGGCTTTGGAGACCCCGAGTAAATGAGGAATCTCTGCATCCATCTCTGCGCATTTGGTCGAAATAACCCCCCTCTGCACGTGAGTTCATTCAGTAGCCTCAAGCAGCAACACGGAACACGACGGACCTTCCCACTCTTCTCGTTATCATTCGCATTTGCCAGGATACTCTCCAAGGTCTTCATCGTCAAAGCGCCTCCTTTCTTCACCGTGACACTCAGGTTCCTCACCGCGAGCATTCTCTTCCCGCTGCCCGTGTTGAATCTAAGTTTTACCTGGGCCTTCACCTCCTTCTCGTTAGCCATCTTGGGATCGTGGACGAATGCTCCCCCACGAGTGTTCGGAGGTTGGTCTCCGGTCGTGGCATACTTAAGGCACTCGATAATGGTGGTCTTGCCGCTGCCGTTGTGCCCAACGATCACGGTTACTGGGGAAAAGAACTCGATGACGGAAATCTGTTTGTCGTCAAACGACCGGATGCCCCGAATCGCGAGTTTGTTCAGCGTAGCCATCGTTGGTCAGGCCAGTGCAGCAGAGGTGTGGCGACGCGGCCGAGGGGGTTAATGAAGTCGGATCACGTGCAGGTGGGACATCTTCAGCCACAAACGCGTCGCTCTGCGGAGCCGGAGTATCCCGCACTTTCATATCATGAACGCCATCGATACCCCCGATACGCTCAGGCTTGTTGACCATCCCACTGCGAGGAACGCGGTGGTGGCGACGCGAAGCCTCCCGATTGGCTCTGTGATCCTTACTGAGCATGTTTTCACCTCCGCCCTGTTTCCTGATAAAACAGGTCGTCGATGTGATTACTGCCATCGCAGCGATGAGGAGCCTGACTTGAGGATCCTCAAATGCACCGGCTGTGGGGTCCAATGGTACTGTGGTGAACAGTGTATGCAAGATCCCCCATCATCAGCGTGTATCTGAACGAGAAGACGGTTCACAGGTCAAAAGCTACATTGGGATAGTAGTCATAGGCTCATTTGCAAAGTGCAGCTCAGCTTCATGTTGTCTGAAACCTGCAACGCGCTCTCCCACGACCAGATGATGGATTCCAGAGTTCTGTCACAACTTGTGGCGGAAATCGCCCTACAAAGACCGGAGTCTGCGGCCTCCCTTGCCATTTTCGAGAGTTTATCGCCCTCCTCACAGAAGCTGGAAACACCACCGGTGGTCCCGATGAGGAGAGTGGATTCCTCCCTCCAGTCTCGATTCCCCACACTTTACCAGCGATTTCCAAACAATAATCACGTCATTTCAATCCACTTGAGAGGCATCGGGGTTGCCATCCTCCCCCTTACGAGCCGTCTTTTGAATCACTCCTGCTCCCCAAATGCGGTTCTGAGATATATCCTATCCCCGTCACAGAAGCCTCGAGCAGAGGTGGTGGCCATCCGTGAAATATCTGAGGGAGAGGAGGTTAGTCTATTGACGATAGAGATTTTTTTTTACGAATAATCACCTCACTAGGTGACGATCCCGTATTTCGACCCCGCGATCTCCTATTCAGAGCGACAGAGTCGACTCAGAGATACCTACAGTTTCGATTGTTCGTGCAAACTATGCACCATCCAATCACCGATGGGTATCCATCCAGTCGACGAACCCAGAGCCTTGGCCCTTGTGAACACGTTAGAGGCCAAATTACATCGGTTCGCTTTCGGGGAGAGGGGGATCACAGCCGATTTCCAATTGCCCAAAGAACAGTTGTGTTTTGGGCTACCCAGGGATCTCCAGCCCCTGATGGACGACACCATCCTTTCTGTCCTTACGAAGAGGTTCAGCCTCGCACCTGACGAACATCTTTTCGAGTTGGCCATGACAACCGGGAAAACCGTCTTGGCAATCTACTTGTGCATCTACCCACCACACTTCCCCCAGATCGGTACGCGCATCAACTACACAGTTTCCTCTGCTGAACCGTTTACCTAGGTTTCCATGTCCTCGAAATGGCGAAGGTCGCGTGGAACAAGTATCTGAAGGATACGGAGACGACGACGCGCGAAGATCTCGAAACCGCCAAAATCTATCTCACGATCTCGCGGCAGATACTCGACGTGTACGGATGGGAAGGGGATAGCGGTGGGCCGCTGGATGAGGCAGCTACCTTGTTGGGACTGATCAGGAAGGAGGAGCAGAAGTGAGAGGGTAGTGAACGTGAGAAACAGTTTCCCCATACGTCATGTGTAATCAGTATTGCGACTTTGTTTTGACAACCGGACTGCCACCGACTGGCGACGGACTACGAATATGGCTTCCGTTTCACGCCCTGCAACCGGTGTCTGGTCTTCTCCCCGCTCCTCCCGTAACCGCTCCATGTCCAATCTAGACGAGCGAGGCGTCATCGATGAGCCCGACGCACGCACTCCTCTCGACCGCACCATCGACAGAATTGGAATGGGTGCGTCAGAATAGCAGAAGTGCCCGTTTATGATTGGAAAGCTACACGAACAGCGTCCCGTTTCCCCCCTCTCTCAAGGCACGTACCAATGGACTTTGTTATCCTTGTGTGGCTTCGGTGAGATACCTTTGCCTCTTAAACACAGATCAAACGCGAGCGTATTAATTCACGAATGTGCGGGGCTGTAAGGCTGGATGGCCGACAACGTGCGTCGCGTCCGGGTCTCACCTTTCCTCCGTCTACTGACCATCGTGAGTGCTGCAGATGTGGATCCAAGCAGTCGCTATAATTCTGCCACGAGTGCAAGACCAATACTCCAGTTTGCCCATTTTTCTCAGATCATACTTCCCGTCGGCTAACCAAAGCTCTCCAAATTTAGTACCTGACAGCCGAATCGGCGCTCTCTCCTCTTCAATGTTTGCGGGAATGATGATTGGCGCTATCGGCTGGGGAACATGCGAGTGACCGCGTTATTACGTTTGGGGGTACTGACCGCGACCACTATCCAGGTTCTGATCTGCTGGGCCGCAGTATGGCATTCAACGGAACGTTGTTATTCACCTCCCTGTTTGGGCTCGGGGCGACCATCACCACTTCATTTTGGTCTTTATGTCTCTCTCTCTTCCTGTTAGGGAGTGCCGTGGGAGTACGTGTTTTTAGGACAATACTCAAGTACGAGAAACTGAAAGTTTGCACAGGGATCGATGCCAACCGACGGCACGCTGATCCTAGAGCAATTACCAAACGATAAAAAATACCTGGTAACGGCACTCTCCGTCTTCTTCTCCTTTGGAGCGGTATTTGCCGCGGTTGCTGGCCTCGTAATTATCCCAAGGTACACATGCTTCGCTACCGATTGCGATGTGGCCAACGGCAACCTCGGTTGGAAGTACCTCCTCGCGTGTCTGGGTTTTCTAGTATGTTCACTGCCCCTCCCTCTGACCTTCCACTCTGACTTTGGCTATACATATTTACTATAGACATTATTGATGACCGTACTTCGCGTGATCTTCTTCCGTCTACATGAATCCCCTCGCTACCTTGTCGCCGCTGGCCGACCAACAGAGGCGATGGAAAATCTTCAGCTGATTTCCAGATTTAACGGAGAGGAACTGGATCTTAGCCTCCGGGATGTTCGGGACCACTTCGGCACGGTCAAATCCCCTCGAGAGTCCCTCTCGTTCTCTGCCATCTCTCCTATTCACCGTCGATCAGAAGAGGAGCAAGCGTTCCTCCCTACAGCCAGTTCCTCGATAATCTTTAACGCAGATATCGAGAGGGGCAGTGAAACGACCAAGGTGTCGGAGGGCAGCCCAGATTCGGCGGACTACAACACGACAGGAGAGACGAATACAATCAGGAACACCAGATATTCATTTACAACGCCGACGACCGAAATCCCTGGTCCCCCGTTCTTGACCAGCCCTTTACACTCTCCCTCTCAGCTACATGATCATGGTCATCAGCGACACCACACCGGCCACTCGGTAGGAGATGACGAGGAAGATGATGAACACAAATTTGTTCCGCGTTCTGCTCAGCCCCGTCTCCCGGGCATGTTGAGGAGGCGTCGTTCCTCTGTCGTGTCGGTTTCTTACAAATCCATGAGCTGGTTGCCAAGGCCTATTAGAAAACCGTTGGGGGCTTATCTGGACAGGATCGCATTGGTCCTGGCGCCGGAGTGGATCTGGAAGACTTTGACAATCTGGGCAATATGGATCTCGATGGCACTAGGTATGTTTCTCTGGTGGCAGCTGGTAACTTTGACCCAACCTGACGTGGCTGGTAGCATACACAATGTTTAACGTGTTTCTACCGAAATTATTAGAGAAGCGGTTGGGAGGGATGAACCCTGACCGATCTCAATCCAACGTGAAATCTACCGCCGGGGTACAATCTGCGGAGTCATCATTGGAGGATAGTTTGTGGG